>Ga0265295_1001910_pt1 | contig 34969 bp, 26 predicted proteins | sample Munlansysbiofilm_FD_192503 | JGI IMG/M metagenome (GOLD analysis project Ga0265295, IMG submission 192503) | Leachate microbial communities from a municipal landfill in Southern Ontario, Canada - Methane capture system biofilm | ecosystem: Engineered > Solid waste > Landfill > Unclassified ... | reverse complement strand
TTTTTTTTGTTTTCATAAAAGTAATTTTATTTCAAAATAAAATACAATATTTTAGACTTCAAAATAAATTAGAAAAAAATCTTAATATGCTAGTAATCACATATATCATCTGCTATGAGTGTATGTTTCTGTGGTAATTAATCAGTTTTCAATTATTATAGATGGACATTTTTGGATTGTTATATACAGTTAAACTTGTTGTGCAAAAAATCATCACTTTTTGAACTTTTATTTTTAAAAAATAAATTCAATTTAAAAAAAATTCTCCTTTCTACTGATACTCTTCTTTAAAAGAATTGCGGAAATTATATTTTGGGAATAAGTATGTATTAATTTTACAGTAATGTTAAAACACACTTTCCTCTTATTCAACTTCTTTATTCGTTTTTATTGCATTATACTGAAAACCCAAACGTTTTCCTGTTTGCATTTGATGTTTTAGTATTTTTTCGTTCATATAATGTACATTTATTAATTTAACGTCATTATAAGGCGGAACCAATAAATCAAATTTTAAAATATAAGCAATTAAAGATTCTATAAGAGTTCTAAAATTTTCAGAATTAACTATATTTTTACCAAACACCGGCAAATTAAATCCAAGCTCTCGTCTGCCTTCAATAAAAAACGAGTTTTCTTTATTGATAAATATTCTACCAACCAAATATCCCTGATCATCCACACGATTATACTTTAAAGAATCTGAAAGAAAATTATAAATATTAATTATTCCCGAATAAGTGATAAGTGGCTGATTAACATAGATTTGGTCTTTCCAAATTTCGTGATTACGTGGAAATTCAAAAATATTAGTATGCATATTAAAGATAATAATATCTCCAGCAATTTTAATTTTTACATCAAAATTTCCTTTATCTCGAAACTCTAGTTTAACTCTGTCGTCAACACCAATTAGCTCAGCATTATACTCATCAACAATTTCTCTTAAACTATTTTTAAGAATATTAAATGCTTGAAAAGTTTTGTCGTAAACCTCTTGTTTTAACTTAGATTTTTCTTTTATTGTTGCAATAATTGTTTCTTTTAGTGATTTATTTTCTTCCATAAATATTATAGTTTAATAGGCTCTTGCAAAAACAACCCTGTATTTCGAAGCTTTTCCTGAATAAATACATTTTCCTTCTTCTAAACTTGGATTTAAGGGTATAAATCTAATTGTTGCTTTTGTTTCTTCCTTAATTTTCTCTTCTGTTTCTCTTGTGCCATCCCAATGAGCTTCAATAAAACCCGGACTTTCCTCTAATATTCTTTTAAATTCTTGATAATCATCAACTTTATGAGTGTTTTCTTGACGGAAATTTAGAGCTTTTTCATAAATGTTTTTCTGAATATCATCAAGTAAAAAATCAATTTGTTCTAATAATTTATCATCAGAAATAATTTCTTTTTGCAAAGTATCTCTACGTGCCACTTCCCAAGTGTTATTTTCATAATCTTTTGGTCCAATTGCAATTCTAATTGGAACTCCTTTTAATTCCCATTCAGCAAATTTGAATCCTGGGCGTTGCGAATCTCTATCATCAAATTTATATGAAATACCTTTTGTTTTTAGTGTTTTGCACAAAGCCTTAACTCTTTCTGAAATTTTTTCTAAATCTTCTTGACTTTTATAAATCGGTACAATTACAACTTGAATTGGTGCAAGCTTTGGAGGCAAAACCAAACCATTATTATCAGAATGAGCCATTATTAAAGCTCCCATCAAGCGGGTAGAAACCCCCCAAGAGGTTGCCCAAACATATTCTTCTTTGTTTTCTTTATTTAAAAATTTAACATCAAATGCTTTAGCAAAATTTTGAGCTAAAAAATGAGATGTGCCGGCTTGCAAAGCTTTTCCGTCTTGCATTAGAGCTTCTATACAATATGTATCTTCAGCACCTGCAAACCTTTCATTTTCAGACTTTGTTCCTATATGCACAGGTATTGCAAGATAATTACGGGCAAAATCTTCATAAACATGAATCATTTTTTCGGCTTCTTCTATAGCTTCTTGCTTTGTTGCATGAGCTGTATGTCCTTCTTGCCACAAAAATTCTGCTGTACGCAAAAATAAACGTGTACGCATTTCCCACCTAACAACGTTTGCCCATTGGTTTATAAGTAAAGGCAAATCACGATATGAATTAATCCAATTTTTATAAGTGTTCCAAATAATAGTTTCTGAAGTTGGTCTAACAATCAACTCTTCTTCCAATTTTGCATTTGGGTCAACTTCTATACCCCCTTTTTCTGAATTTTTTAATCTATAATGCGTTACAACAGCACATTCTTTAGCAAAACCATCCACGTGGTTTGCCTCTTTACTAAAAAAAGATTTAGGGATAAAAAGTGGAAAATATGCATTTACATGACCGGTCTCTTTAAACATCCCATCTAAAACTGCCTGCATTTTTTCCCAAATGCTATAACCATATGGTTTTATTACCATACAGCCACGCACAGCCGAGTTTTCAGCCAAATCTGCTTTTATAACTAAATCATTATACCATTGAGAGTAATTTTCTTCTTTATTTGTAAGTAGTTTTGCCATATTAATTGGTATGAAATTTGCATTAAAAACAATAAAGTTCTTTAAAAAATATTTTTACAAAATTATAAAAATTCATAACATTATGAAAACATTTTATTACATATTGATTATTGTCTTGCTTAGCTTGAGTTCTTGTACAATAAATTTGTACACAACTAACGACTATGACGATGTTTATTTAACAAGCTCTAAACCCAAAAAGGAAATTGCTGAAACAAAAACTGTTGATGAACATAAAGCAAGTTATGAAGAAACTTATAATACTGAATTCAATAATACTGATGATTATTATTACGACGAGAATAATTATCAAAACGATTATTCTAGCGAAACCTATTACGATGAAAATGGAAATTTAGTCCAAAATAATTACTATTATGGCGATTACAACGACTATGGTTTTGATGACGGCTATTCATATTATTTCAATAATTTCAGATATTATTATCCTTCATATTATTACGACCCATTTTATTATGATTACTATTGGGGTTGGGGCATAGGTTATAATTCTTGGTATTATAGACCATACTACTCTTCTTGGTATTCGCCTTATTATTGGCATAGTCCTTATTATGCTTGGGGTGGTGGTTATTGGACTGGATATTATCACGGTTATACTGATGGATATTGGAATGGATATTGGTGGGGAAATAATTCAAACTTTGCCGATAATACTCATAGTTCAAGTTATTATTACGGACACAGAGGCTCTACTGGTGGATATGGCTCAAATACTATCTCTGGAAGAACTCCTAACTCAGGCTCATCAGGAAATAACGATGAAACCGGAACAACTAATACCAATCGAAGTCCTAAAGTACAAAGCAATGATTTAAACCAAGGATTAACAGTTTCTGACAAACCTATTAGAAGTGGCTCTTCAAGTGATGCTGATAATTCTGGAGCAACACCAAGCAGAAAACCTGTAGATGCTAAATTGGATTTGAATAAAGCTGATGGAACTTTATCTATAGATAATAACAAAACACCATCTAGGCAACCTATTATCACTGATTCAAAACCAACTAAAGACGAAGCTTCCACAAGACAACCGACTAATGTTAGTGGACGTGTAGATAATACTAATCTTAACAGACAAGTCAATCCTAATATTGAAACTAGTCAAACTAGCTCAACAACTACCAACAATACAGGGCGTGTTTCTGATAACAAAGCTAAAGAACCTAGCACTTATAATAAACCTGATTTTAATTCAAGAAGCAATTACAATCAAAATACAGGTTCGCGTAATCCTTCAAGTTCAGTTAGCAGTCCAAGTTCACGTCAACCTGCAAGCAGAGGGGGAGCTACACCAAGTCAAAGTTATTCACGCCCTTCTAACACAAGTAGCGGAAGCTTTAATTCAGGAAGCAGTAGTGGGCGTTCAAGCTCTAACCGTAGTTCTAGTTCTGTTCGTTCTAACTCAAACAGACCTTCTAATTCCAACACTTCACCAAGCCCTGCACGTAGTTCTGGCACATATAATTCAGGTTCTTCTAACCAAAGAAGCTCTGGTTCATATAATTCGGGAAGTTCATCTTCTAGTCGTAGCTCAGGCTCTTCATATTCAGGAAGCTCATCCGGCGGCGGAAGAAGTGGAGGTTCGTCAAGCTCAAGTTTTGGTGGTTCTAGTTCAGGAGGTAGAAGATAAATTTATTAAATTTTAAACTTATGAAAAAGTCATTAATATTCGCAATTATTTCGCTAACGTTTTGTACAGGCTTATTAGCTCAAAACGAAGTGGACGCTCTAAGATATTCTTATTTAATTCCAGGAGGAACTGCTAGATATAACGCTATGGGTGGCTCGTTTGGTGCTTTGGGTGCCGACCCATCTGTTATTAGCTTTAATCCTGCAGGATTAGGAATATATAAAAGTTCAGAGTTCTCTTTCTCAACAGGATTTGCACTAACACAAAATTATGCAACAATTAATAATAATCAAGCATCAGATTTTGATTTTAATTTTAATATTAATAATATTTCATACATTAACTCTATTAATATAAAAGAAAACAGCGGATTAAAATCATTGAATTTTGGCTTTGCTTATAATCGTTTAAATAATTTTAATGAAAATATTATAATAAAAAACCCTGTAAGTGTAAACTCCTTAACAGATTGGTTGGCCGCCAGCGGAGATAGAATCTTATGGTCAGACTTAGGCAATAAAGACCAGTTTTATAGTAAATTAGCTTGGGAAACTTATCTAATCGACCAAAACTTACCTGATACTTTTAGTTATGTGTCTGCCTTTGCAGGAAAATACGGAATTGAGCAAACACAATCTATTTATCATTCTGGTAATCAAGGAAGTTATGATTTTTCTTTGGCAGCTAATATTGAAGATAAATTTTTTATTGGTGGTAGTTTAGGCATTGCTTCTGTAAAATTTACTGAGATGAAACGTTTGGAAGAGGTTGACATAAATGATAGTATCATAGGATTTAATGCACTTTATTTTACAGAAAAATTAGACACTAGAGGTAATGGCTTAAATTTTAAATTTGGCTTTTTATACTCTCCAATACCATGGATGCGAATTGGTGCAGGAGTTCACACTCCAACTTTTTATAAACTTCGCGATGAATATTCTACAAAAGCAGAATCCAACTTTACTGACGCGAATAAGTCTTTAAGCGAAAGTTCACCCTTAGGACGTTTTGATTACCAACTGTCAACACCTTTTCGTGCAAATGCGAGTTTAGGTTTAATTTTAGCTGGTCAATTTTTACTTAATATTGATTACGACTATTTAGATTATTCTAAAGCAAGATTAAGAAGTTTTGATTATGGATTTTATGGTGAAAATGAAAATATCATGAAGACATATTCTCAAGCACATAATCTTAGATTAGGTCTTGAATATAGAATGGGTGGAATTGCATTCAGAACTGGTCTAGCATATTTTGATTCTCCGTTTAAATCTGGTCATATTAATCAAGATTCTTACTATATGACTTATAATGGTGGTGTTGGCTTTAGAACAAATTCTCTGTATTTTGACATAGCTTATTCTTTTATAAATAATAAAATAAATTATTATATGTATGAAGGACTTGGCGTTGATAGTCCAGAAACATTGTTAAAAATGCACAGACATAGATTAGTTTTAAGTTTAGGATTCAAATTCTAATCAAGTTTTAGCAAAAGTCAAGCTTTTATTGTGTAAGAAAATACAAATGTATCATATTATGTGAAGTTTGTATATTTTAGCAATCAAATTCAAAACCTTTTTTGTTTAAATACGTAATGACTACGAACTAAACAATAAATTTTTACAAAAATATTTAATAATAATAATCAGATATATTTCAAATAAAAAATGAGACAATTAAAAATTACAAAATCAATTACCAATAGAGAAAGTGCTTCTTTAGATAAATATTTACAAGAAATTGGAAGAGAAGAGCTTATAACTGTTGATGAAGAAGTAGAACTAGCTCAACGCATTAAACAAGGCGATAGAGTAGCTTTAGAAAAGCTTACGCGTGCAAATTTGCGATTTGTTGTTTCTGTTGCAAAACAATACCAAAACCAAGGTTTAAGTTTACCTGACTTGATAAACGAAGGAAATTTAGGTTTAATGCGTGCTGCAGAAAAATTTGACGAAACCAGAGGATTTAAGTTTATTTCTTATGCAGTTTGGTGGATACGACAATCAATTTTACAAGCTTTAGCAGAACAATCAAGAATAGTTAGATTGCCATTAAATCAAGTTGGTTCATTAAATAAAATTAATAAAGCCTTCTCAAAATTTGAACAAGAAAATGAAAGAAAACCAACTTCGGCCGAACTGGCAAAAGCTCTTGATTTGTCCGAAGAAAAAGTAAATGATACATTAAGAGTTTCAGGTCGCCATATTTCTGTAGATGCTCCATTTGTGCAAGGCGAAGAAAATTCTTTATTAGATGTACTTGAAAATACAGATTTACCTAATACTGATTCACAACTTATAAAAGAATCTTTATCTAAAGAAATAGAAAGAGCTTTAGCAACTTTAACCGATAGAGAAAGAGATATTGTTAAATTATTCTTCGGAATCTCTTGTCCAGATATGACTTTAGAAGAAATTGGCGACCAATTTGGTTTAACACGTGAAAGAGTACGTCAAATAAAAGAAAAAGCTATCAGAAGATTGCGACACTCGTCAAGAAGCAAATTATTAAAAACTTATTTAGGATAATTTTTTACTAAAATAATTCAAACCAAAACTAAATTTACTAAGTTTAAATTTAATTATAAGAGCCTTGAAAAAATGGGCTTTATTAATATTTACCGTATTTTCATTCGCAAGTTTAGCATATAAAGAGTTTTTTAAAAAAGTGGTTTTATCAATTTTATTCCGTCTCCATTCTTCGTTTACCCAATGAATAATATACCAATTTTGCGGAATTTCTACTTCTTTTGCTAAAAACTTGCGAATTACATTCCAAGAATCCGGGTTTGAAAAGCTTCTAATATAACTCGTTAATCCTAATTCTTTAACATTATCAACTAAAATTTGAATTGGAAGATGCCAATCTCTATTATTTTCAGTAACTTTTTCAACAGCTTCTTCAAAGCATTTTTTCATAAGTAAGCTGTTTTTTGGGCATTTCATAATATTACCTACAAGTTTTAAATCATGATGAGTTCTAAAAACATAATCAGTTTCAAAATCTAAGGCTTTTAAACAAGTAACATCCATATCCGTCCACCAGCCACCATGTAAATATAAAAGTTTATATCTAAAAATATCGCTAAATCCGGCGTAAGAACCTTTTCCATGCCCAAATTGATTTGAATATTTATAAGAAAAAACTTTTGACTTAGGAAAAATTTCATTAGCGTCTTTTAAAATAACAGCTTTAGGTAATTCGGTTTTTAATTCATTATAGCTCCATAATACAAAACTATGACCCTTATTTAAAAATGAATTAATTGTTAATAATTCGGTTGAAGACAAATATTCCCCAATCCATAAGGCATTAACAGTTTTATTGCTTTTGTCCATTTTGCTAAATCTTTGAATAGCAAAGTTAATGAAAATAATGAAAATCACTTATTTTAAAAAAAGTAAATTTTAAATTTAAAACATCAATATTTTTGATTTGACTTTATTATATTTGTAACTTACAATTTTATGTCATGAAGCAAATAAATAGTTTTGTAAAATATTATTATCAAAAATTAAGTCGCCTAAAACTTCCATTTATAAAATATCCAAATGGAAAAAAGCAAAACTACAAATCGGTTTCTAAAAGTAAAATGAAAGAATTTAACAAACTTCGTTATCATGGACCCAAAAAACTAGCTTGTTATAATCCTTTTGTGAATTTATTTTTCAATAGTCGCGGACAAGCTGTAGTTTGTTGTAGAAACCAAGATACGGTTTTAGGAACGTATCCCGAGAATACAATAAATGAAATGTGGTTTGGAGAAATTGCAAAAAAAATGCGTGAACATATGTTAAATAACGATTTTTCAATGGGTTGTGGATATTGCGAACATCAATTTGAAACTTCCCGCTTTTATGGTTTACCATCAATGCACGCAGATTATTATTCAAGCACAAAAATTACTTATCCTAAAATTTTAGAATTAGAATTATCTAATAATTGCAATTTGCAATGTGTTATGTGTTCGGGAATAGTTTCTTCTTCTATCAGAAAACATAGAGAAAAAAAAGAAGCTCTAAAAATTGTTTATGACGATAAGTTTATTGAACAATTAAAGGAATATTTGCCTCATGCAAAAGAAATTAAATTTTATGGCGGAGAACCATTTTTAATTGATAATTATTATAAAATATGGGATTTTCTTTTAGAGATTAAATCTAAAGCAAAACTACATGTTGTTACTAATGGAACAAGTTTAAACGATAAAGTAAAAACTTATCTGAAAAACTTAAATTTCACCATCACCGTTTCTTTTGACGCAATGAAAAAAGATTTATTTGAATCTATTCGTGTTGGAGCAAATTTTGAAAAAGTTAAGTCAAATATTTTAGAATATTATAAAATTTTGGGTGGAAAAGGCTTATCCTTGAGTGTTACGCCAATGAAGTCAAATTGTAGAGAAGTCCCAGAAATTATTGATTTTTGCAATAGTTTAAATGCTACTATAAATATGTCTTATGTGGAAAATCCTGCCGAAATGGCTTTATGGACAATGACTTCAACTGAATTAAGTGAATTAATAGAGTTTTATAAATCTTATAAATTTAAACCTGTAAAATCTGTTAACTCAGATTATAATTCTAAGGCTTTTTCGCAGTTTGTAAATCAAATTTCTCAATATCAAAAAATAAACTCTAAGATAGAAAAAGAATATTATTCTAAATTAAAAACTAAAGAAGATTGTCATCAAATTATAGAGCAAACTTTAGATTTTGTTTTGCGTGAGAATATAATTTTCGAGTCTGATAAAACAGAGATTTATAGAATTATCAAAGAAATTGACACTGAATTATCTGAAAATCATAGAAAAACTTTTTATGGAAATTTAGCAAATTTTCTTGAGACAAAAGGTATTATTTCTATAAAAGAGTTCGTAGAAAAAGGTTTTGATGCAGAAAAGTTAAAACAAGCCTTAGTAAAACTTTCTGAGCAAGTTAATATTTACAATAGAAATTATAAAAATCTTCTTTAAAAAAATTGATTTCACATATATTTTTCTTATTTTGTTTCTTTAACCAAGATTAGTTTTTAATCAAAAATGAGTTCACGCAGAATAGTTCATATTGATTTAGACAGCTTTTATGTTTCTGTAGAAAGACTGCTTAATTCTCGCTTAAACGGACTTCCAATAATTGTTGGAGGAAGCTCAGACAGAGCTGTTGTTTCATCCTGCTCGTATGAAGCCAGAGCTTTTGGTGTTCATGCAGGAATGCCAAGTAAAAAAGCAAAATATTTATGTCCAGATGCAGTTTTTATAAAGGGCGACATGGATAATTATTCCAAATATTCTAATTTAGTTACAAATATTATAGAAGAAAATTCTCCGATTTTTGAAAAAGCCAGTATTGACGAGCATTATATTGATATAAGCGGAATGGATAAGTTTTATGATTCTTTAAAATGGGCACAAGAATTAAAAACTAAAATTATGAAAAATACCGGTCTCCCAATAAGTTTTGCAGTTTCAGTAAATAAAACAGTCGCAAAAATAGGCACAGGCGAAGTGAAACCTTTGGGCGAAATTCTTATTACACAAGAAAAAGTAAATCAGTTTTTAGATCCTTTGACAATAAATAAAATTCCTATGTTAGGTAAAAAAACATTTGAAATTTTAAATAGAATGGGATTAAAAACTATAATAGACATTAGAGAAATGCCCGTGGCTATGTTGGTTAAACTTTTAGGTAAAAATGGGCAATCAATTTGGGAAAAAGCAAATGGAATAGACAATAACCAAGTAATTCCTTATCAAGAACAAAAATCCATAAGTAGCGAAACAACTTTTGAGCAAGATAGTGTAGATATTAATAAAATGCTTGATATAATTTCTGAAATGGCAGTAAATTTAGCTTACAAACTCAGAAAAGATAATTGGCTAACTGCTACTATAACAGTAAAAATAAGATATTCTGATTTTGACACCCAAACAATGCAAAAACAAATTCCTTATTCTGCTTTTGACCACCATTTAATTTCACATGCAAAAGAACTTTTCCTAAAATTATATAAACGCAGGGTAATGGTAAGATTAATTGGTTTAAAATTTTCTAAATTAGTGCATGGCAATGTCCAGCTTAATCTTTTTGAAGATAATGAAGAAGTGGTAAATCTTTATAAAACTTTAGATAAAATCAAAAATAAATACGGCGAACAAATTATAAAAAGAGGAAATTCTTTATAAAAACAAAAAGCTATAAATCAGTTTCATTATATTCAGAATCTCTTTCTATAGCATAAAATCCTGCTGTTTTTGCAATTTCTTGAATTTCTTTAGGATTAAGCTCAGGCTTTTGCTCCCCTCCTGCCATTGAATAAATTTTTGTGGTATTTGAAATTGTGCCATCAAAATCGTCAGCACCAAAAGACATTGCCAAAAGTGCCGTTTCTTTACCACACATAGGCCAATATGCTTTTAAATGTGGAATATTATCTAAAAATAAACGAGAAATAGAATAATTTTTTAACTCATCAATTAAATTGGCTTCTTGTTTTAATCCAAGTTTATTCCCTGCAATTTTATATTTTAAAGGAATAAAACAATTAAATCCATTTGTTTCGTCTTGTAAATTTCGCAAAAGTTCAAGATGTTTTACCCTATCCTCTATTGTTTCAATATGTCCATAAAGCATAGTGCAATTTGTCTTCATACCAAGCAGGTGAGCGTATTTATGCACTTCTAACCAAGTTTGAGAATTAGTTTTTTCAGGACATATTTTTTTTCTAATATTATCATCTAAAATTTCAGCACCTCCGCCTGCCAGAGAATTTAAACCAGCGTTTTTCAAAATTTCCATAACTTCATAAATATTCAAATTATCTAATTTTGAAAAATGTTCTATTTCAACTGAGGTAAAGGCTTTAATGTGTAAACTTGGATAAGTTGTTTTTATTTCTTTAAATAAATCTGAATAAAAACCAGTTGATTTTTCGGGGTGCAAGCCACCTGTAAAATGCACTTCTGTAATTCCGCTTAGAGTTTTTTCTTTTAAAATTTCTAAAACATCGTGTTTTTCTAAATCCCAAGCTCCTTTTTGTCCTTTTTGCCTGTAAAATGAACAAAATTTGCATTTATTTACACAAATATTTGTAATTTCAATATGAATATTTTTATTATAAAAAATCTTATTCCCATATAATTGTTTTCTTTGATAATCGGCCAGCAAAGCACAAAACATAGGGTCTGAATTTTCATAAAGAAAAATCGCTTGTTCTCTGCTTATACGTTTATTTTCAATTACATAGTTTGCAATTTTTTTCTCTTGGGAAGAATATTTTGATAATAAATTTTTCATTTTTTTATAATTTACCTTACTCTTTCAACAGCTTTTAACCATTGTGAATAAATAAACTCTCTATCTTTTTCCTTCATTTTTGGTGTAAAGCTTTTTTCGATTTTACGAATTTTTAATATTTCGTCAAAAGTTTTAAATTTTGTTGAAATAGCAACCATAAAAGCAATTCCAAGTGCAGTTGATTCAAGGATTTTTGGTTTTAAAACTTCAATATTTAAAATATCAGACTGAAATTGCAATAAAAAATTATTTGCAGCAGCCCCTCCATCCACATTTAAAATATTAATTTCAGCATTTGCATCATTTTTCATAGCTTCTATCACGTCTTTTGTTTGTAGTGCCATTGATTCAATAGCAGCACGAACAATATGTTTATAAGTTGTGCCACCAGTAATTCCATGAATTGCGGCTTTTGCGTTCATATCCCAATATGGAGCACCCAAACCAGCGAAAGCAGGAACAAAATAAACTCCTTGGCTTGATTCTAAGGATAATGCTATTTCTTCAGTTTCTTGTGCAGTTTCAATAATTTTCAGTTTATCTCTAAGCCATTGAATTACAGCACCTGCAATAAATACACTGCCTTCTAAAGCATAAGTAATTTTATTTTCAATACCCCAAGCTATTGTTGTTACAAGTCCTGAATTACTTTTTACAAATTTTTCGCCTACATTCATCAACATAAAACACCCTGTGCCATAAGTATTTTTTACATCGCCAAGATTAAAACAGTTATGTCCAAACATTGCTGCTTGTTGGTCGCCTGCAATAGCTGCTATATCAATATTAGCATTTCCAAAAATTCCGGAAGCTGTTTTTCCATAAATTTGTGAAGAGTTTAGAACTTTTGGCAAAATTTTCACAGGAATATCAAAATATTCAAGAATTTTATTGTCCCAAACTAGGTTATGAATATCAAAAAGCATAGTTCTGGACGCATTTGAATAATCAGTAATATGAAGTTTTTTATTACTTAAATTCCAAACCAACCAAGTATCAACAGTTCCAAACAACAAATCTCCATTTTCAGCCTTTTGTCTTGCATTAGGAATATTATCCAATATCCATTTTATTTTTGAAGCAGAAAAATAAGCGTCAACAATAAGTCCTGTTTTATTATTAATATAATTTCCAAACTCTGAATTTCGCAAATTTTCACAAAACTCGGCAGTTCTTTTATCTTGCCAGACAATTGCATTATATACAGGTATGCCAGTGTTTTTATCCCATACGATTGTGGTTTCTCTTTGGTTAGTTATTCCAATTCCAAGAATATCATCATTATTTACAGATAATTTTGCGAGTAATTTTCTGGCAACATAAAATTGAGTTTCTCTAATTTCTATTGGGTCTTGTTCTACAAAACTTTGTTTTGGGTAAATTTGCTTGGTCTCGGATTGTTCAATTCCGGCAATATTAAAATTTTCATCAAATAAAATTGCTCTTGAAGATGTAGTTCCTTGGTCAAGTGCTAAAATATATTTTTTACACATTTTATAAAAGCTTGCTTATCCAATTTAAGATATCCTTATAAACTTCTTCTTTATTTGTTTCGTTAAGTATTTCGTGCCTAGCCTCGGGATATAATTTTAAGTCTATTTTTGAAATCTTAGCTTTTTTATAAAACTCTATTGCTTGTTCAACTCCTTTTCCGTAATTTCCCACAGGGTCTTTATCTCCTGAAATAAAAAATATAGGTAAATCTTTAGATATTTTTTTTGCATTATTCAATTGATTTACACAAATTAAACCTGCAAAAAAATTATAATAAAAAGAACAAGAAAAGACACCACCACAATAAGGATCGTTTATATAATCTCCAACAACGTTTTGATCACGTGTAAGCCATTGATATTCTGTGTTATACTCTTTATTAAAGCTTGAAAAAGAAAGTTTATCCAACAATTTTGCCGGTCTTGCTACTCCTCTTAAAAAGCATTGTAGCCAAGCTATAGTTTTGGCAATTTTTAAAACAAAATTTGAATTAGTTCCGGTACCTGAGAGTATTACACCATTAATTCCTGTGCTATATCTTGTTATAAAAGAGCGAGCAAGAAAAGAACCCATGCTGTGTCCGAGAATAAAATTTGGTTTATCAGGAAAATTTTTTGCTGTAATATCATTAAGAATTTTTAAATCATCGACAATTGAAAACCAAGTTCCTTTTTTTGCCCAAACTCCATATTCACCTGGTCTTAAGCAATTTCTTCCGTGTCCTCTATGATCAGAAGCATATACGGCTGCTCCATTTTTTACTAAAAATTCGGCAAAATGAGTATATCTTTCTGAATGTTCGGCCATTCCATGAAAAATCTGTACAACAAATTTAACCTTTTCTGTGTCTTTAGGTAAAAATTCGTTATAAAAAACTTGTTTTCCGTCAGAAGTCCTGAACCAATTTTCAATTATTTTCATTTTATAAACTAAGAAAACACAAACTTAATCAATTATCTCAAAAGTTTCATAAAAATCTTTAAGTTTATATTCTAAAACAACATTTTTAATTTCCTCCCACAAGGACTGATTTATAGGTACTCCCGTTTTTGATCTTTCTAAAAAAGCCTCATATTCTTTTTCACCAGCTGTATAAATTCTATTTTGTCCGGGCATTTTTTTAGAATTTCTTAAATCTCTTAAAATATTTCCTGTTGTTTTTTTAAACTCATCTAAATCAATAAATGCTTCAATATTTATAGCTATAAAAAAATGTCCTAATCTATATGGTACTTTTTTCCCATTTTCAATTCCAAGTAGAGCCTTCATAAAAGCTCCACCTTGAAGTGCAGAAGAAAGGATTTCTACAAGGCTGGCATAACCATATCCTTTATATCCGCCAGTCTCTTCTCCAATTCCACCCAAAGGAGTTAAGGCGGCTTTACCCTCAATTAAATCTTGCAAGACTTGTACCGCATCAGTTTTAGACTCTCCATTTTGGTCAATAACCCAACCTTTAGGCAAATCTTTACCAATTTTAGCATAATATTCAAATTTTCCTCTTTGACTTACTGAAGTTGCGCAATCTAAAAAGAAAGGAAAATCTTCATCGCTTGGCATAACAAAAGTAAGAGGGTTTGTCCCTAACATATTTTCTACACCAAAAGTTGGTGCAATAGATGGTCTGGCGTTAGTTCCTGTAATTCCTATCATTCCATTTTTAGCAGCCATAAGTCCATAATATCCAGCAATTCCGTAATGAGAGCTATTTCTTACTGCCACCATTCCCATTCCATAAGTTTTTGCTTTTTCGATACACATTTCCATGGCTTTTTTAGAAACCACATGTCCCATTCCATTGTTAGCATCTAAAACTGCTGTTGTAAAAGTTTCACGAATAATATCAATTTTTGTTATTGGATTTAATATTCCATCTTTTATTCTATCCAAATAAATTGGCTTTAACCTATTCATTCCATGTGAGTCAATTCCAAGTTTATCGGCTTCTAATAAAACATCTGCAACAATTTCAGCATCGTTTTTAGTTAAACCTGCCGAAATAAGTGCCTGAATAGAAATTTTATTTAATGTTTCAAAATTCAAATATCGCATTTTTTTAAGTTTTTACAAAGATAAACAAATAAAATCATAAAATTTATAGTATTCATTTACAAAACTGACTAATCTATTTTTTATTTGAAATTAAAATTCTTATTTTTACAAAAAAATAATAATAAATATGAAACGCGACGAAAAAGTATTTGAAATCATTGAAAAAGAAAGAGCCAGACAAATGCATGGCATAGAATTAATTGCTTCTGAGAATTTTGTAAGCGAACAAGTTTTAGAGGCTATGGGTTCAGTAATGACTAATAAATATGCTGAAGGTTATCCTGGCAAAAGGTATTATGGTGGTTGTCAATTTGTTGACCAAACCGAGCAATTAGCAATAGACAGGATTAAACAATTATTTGATGCAGAATATGCAAATGTTCAGCCACATTCGGGAGCACAAGCTAATGCAGCAGTGTTTTTGGCATGTTTAAAAGCAGGTGATACTTTTATGGGCTTTGATTTAGCTCATGGTGGACATTTATCTCATGGCTCGCCTGTAAATTTAAGTGGAATTTTGTATAATGCAATTTCATATAAAGTAAAAGAAGAAACCGGAATGGTTGATTATGATGAAATGGAAAAAATTGCATTGGAGCAAAAACCAAAAATGATAATTGGTGGTGCTTCTGCTTATAGCCGCGAGTGGGATTATAAACGTATGCGTGAAATTGCAGATAAAATTGGTGCTATTTTTATGGTTGACATGGCTCACCCAGCAGGTTTGATTGCAGCAGGTTTATTAGATAACCCAGCAAAACATGCACATATTGTAACTTCAACCACTCACAAAACTTTAAGAGGTCCACGTGGTGGTATAATTATTATAGGTAAAGATTTTGAAAATCCTTGGGGATATAAAACTCCTAAAGGACAAATAAAAATGATGTCTGAATTAATTAATTCAGCTGTTTTTCCAGGAACTCAAGGTGGACCATTAGAGCACGTTATTGCAGCCAAGGCAGTAGCTTTCGGCGAAGCACTTAGTCCAGAATTTAAAGAATATCAAATTCAAGTGAAAAAAAATGCAGAGGCAATGGCAAAAGCATTTATGGATATGGGATATAAAATTATTAGTGGCGGAACAGATAATCATTCAATGCTAATTGACTTAAGAACTAAATACCCTGAAGTAACTGGTAAACAAGTTGAAAATGCTTTAGTTATAGCTGATATTACAATTAACAAAAACATGGTACCTTTCGATCACCGCTCTCCTTTTACAACTTCAGGATTTAGAGTTGGAACTCCTGCAATTACAACACGTGGCTTGAAAGAAGAACATATGCCAATTATTGTAAATTTAATAGACAGAGTAATTGCTGACCACACAAATGAAGATACACTTGCAAAAGTAAGAGCAGAAGTTAATGAAATGATGAAACCATTTCCTTTGTTTGCTTATTAAGATTACATAATTATAAAAAAAAATCTCAAGCTTTTAAGCTTGAGATTTTTTTTTATTTTTTGCCAAGAAGTTTAAACATATTCTGTTTATAATCTTCAACTCCGGGCTGGTCAAATGGATTTACACCTAACATATAAGCACTGATACCACAGGCAACTTCAAAGAAATAAATTAGAAATCCCAAATTATATTCATCTAAATAATCTATAGAAATAGAAATATTTGGAACTTTTCCTTCAACATGAGCCATTATTGTAGCTTGAGCGGCTTTTTGGTTTACATATTCTAAGCTTTTTCCAGCCAGATAATTTAATTTATCAAGATTTTCCTCATCATTTGGAATTATTGGAGAATCAGAATCATCTTCAACAAAAATTGTAGTTTCAAACAAATGCCTTTCTCCTTGTTGGATATATTGCCCAAGAGAGTGTAAATCAGTTGTGAAAGAAGCTGAAGCAGGAAAAATACCTTTATTTTCTTTTCCTTCACTTTCTCCAAAAAGTTGTTTCCACCATTCAGCTAAAAACACCAATCTTTGATTATAATTTACTAAAATTTCGATTTTATATCCTGCAGCATAAAGTAAATTTCTCATAGCAGCATACTTAACTGCGGGATTTTCAGGACTTTTTTCTAAGCAAATATCCTGAGCTATAGATGCTCCTCTTAAAAACTCTTTAATATCAAAACCTGCTATAGCAATAGGTAAAAGCCCTACAGCCGATAAAACAGAAAATCTACCTCCAATATTATCTGCAATAATAAAATCTGTAAACTGCTCTTTATCTGCAAGTTGACGCAAAGCCCCTTTTTCTGCATCAGTAATTACTACAAGTCTTTCTTTAATTATATTTTTATTCCAGCGTTTTTTTATATCATCATACAAAAGCCTAAACGCAATTGCTGGTTCTGTAGTAGTTCCGGATTTAGATATTACAACAAGTCCATATTCTTTGTTTTGCAAATAATCTAACAAGTCTTTATGATAGTTTCCATTTAAAGTATGACCTGCAAATAAAATTTCTGTTTTAGTTTTATTAAAATGTGGTTTAAGTGCTTCAATTACAGCTTTTGCTCCTAAATATGAACCGCCAATGCCAATAACTACAACAGCTTCTAAATTTTGAAGATTTTCCGCCACATTAATAATATCCTCTATATCTTCTTCATCAAAAGCTTGAACTAAATTTATCCAGCCCAAAAACTCAGCCCCCTCCCCTTTTCCTGAATTTAAAGTTTCTAATTTTGTTAAGGCATATTCTAGTGAACGTGAAAAAGAATTTTCTCCTAAAAAACTTATTGAATTTGATAAATCTAATTTCATAATCTTATAATTATTTTTATTTACAATCAGCTTTAATTTCATTAAAAGAATCATACAAGCCATAATCTCTGGCGTTTTGCAGAGCTTTACAATATTCAGGGTCTTCTTTTAATTGAAGAATTTTTGCTAAACACAACCAAGAAACAGGATTCTGAGGATTCATTTGAACAGCAAAATTACAAATTTCCAAAATCGGCTCTAATAATTCTAAATCAAAGTTTTTTGCTAGTTTTATATTAGGTAAAATTAATCGTGGGCAAGAAATTTTCTGTTCATATTGGAATTTTAAGTTTTTTAATTTAAAATCACTTATCTTAAATAGCTCAACTAAAGCTAAATTTACCCTAGGAATTGGATTATATGGGTTTTTATCTTGTGCTATTGTAAAGGATTTTTCTGCATTTATCAAATCTTTTTGTCCTAAATAAATTAAACCTTTAGTAATATAAAGCAAATCTAATCCTTCAAAATTTTCTAATTTTTCTGCTTTATTAATTGTGTTCATAATATATAAAAACGCTGATTTATAATCATTTTTAGCTAAACATATTATTGCAAGTCCAAAATCTGCTCTAATAATATATGAATTTACCAAAAACTCAGACTCGCTACTAGAAACATTTATACTGTAATAATCAGAAATCTCTTTTGCCGTAAGGTCTATAACGTTTTTGCAAGAATCAAAATAGTTTTTAGCAAGATTATATTCTTTACGAGCCATATAAGAGGACCCAATAATATTGTACAATATTGAGGATGCTCCAAGTTTTTGATTAGCTTGTTTTGAAATATTTATAGCATTTCCAAAATCATTTTCTATAAAATAAGCTAAAGCACGTGAAATATAATAAGGTAGTTTGTCGTCATAGCAATATTTATCTCTCCAAGATTTTAGCATTTCAACATTTTGCATCTCAGATTCTGGACATAAATTAATTGCATTATCAACAACTTCGCAATAACTATCCATATTATTTAGTGTCATATAAACTTCAGATAGAGCTATATACGCATTATAATCATCAGGAACTAATTCAAGAGATTTATAAATTACACTTTCAGCTTCTTCAAACTTTCCCCAATTCATTAAAATAGTGCTTTTCAAATTAAAATAATTTACTTCGGCATTATTTAATTCTATAGCTTTATTAATATCGATAATTGCCTCATCATGGAGTTTTAAATTTGTAAGAACATAAGCTCTATAATAGTAATATTGAGGATTTTTAGATTTTAACTTTATCGCCTTAGTTATATCGCTATAAGCATTATGAAGTTCAGAAATTTGAATATAATAATTAGCTCTAGTAATATAAAAGTCCTCGTTATCAGGGTCTAGCTCAATGGATTTATTAAAATCTGATATAGCAAGTTCTTTCCTATTTGTTTTTAAATAAATCAGACCCCTTGTCATATAAAGAAGAGGAAAATTACTGTCAATTTCTAAGGCTTCATTAATAATTTTTTCTGCTTTTTCTAAATTTTCCTTTTCATACTCGGCTCTTGAATAGTAAGCATAGCACTTCACACAATCTTTATTAAGCTCTATTGCTTTTTGATAATACTTAATAGCCTCATCAAATTTTAAAAGATTTAGATTAGCATAAGCTATTTCTTGAAAATATTCATAATTTTCATTATCATAACCAATTAAATCTTCCAAAATTATTATTGCTTCCGCAAAATTGTGTTTTTCATTAAATTGTTTGGCAGACTCAAGTCTCTCAAATTTATTTTGAGAAAATAAAAAATTTGTACTTGTAAAACAAAATAGAATTAAGATTATTACAGACTTTCTCATAGCTTAATTATTTTAATTTACTTAAACTAATATTTGCTAAAAGCTTAAGTATAAAGTTTCAATTGTACAAATTTATAAAATTTTTTAATATAATTTTATAAAACTAAGAATTAAACTTATAGTAATTATTGTGAACTCTCTCCACTCGTTTTCTCAATTCTATTTTATAAGTTTCCCAATCTTTTATTATTTTATTCGCTACTTTTGTTTCTATCGCAGCTTTTGCAACAGCAACAGCAACATATTCAATTACTCTTAAGTCTAGTGGTTTTGGAATAATATATTCTTTTCCAAATTCTATTTTTTCTTGCCCATATGCTTTGCTAACATAATCGGGAACTGGTAATAGGGCTAATTCCGCAAGTGATTTTGCTGCAGCTTTTTTCATCTCTTCGTTAATACACGAAGCCTGAACATCCAAGGCACCTCTAAAAATAAATGGAAAACCAAGTACATTATTAACTTGATTAGGAAAATCACTTCTGCCGGTTGCCATAATAAGATCCGGGCGAGCTTTTATGGCATCATCATAAGATATTTCTGGATCGGGGTTAGCCATTGCAAAAACAATAGGGTTTTCCGACATTGATTTAATCATTTCTTTACTAACAACATTACCAACAGAAACTCCTGCAAAGACATCAGCCCCATTCATAGCTTCTGCTAAAGTATTGATATTTCTATTAGTTGCAAATTCTTTTTTGTAAATATTATCTCCAAAATTATCTTGTCTTACAACCCCCTTTGAATCGCACAATACAATATTTTCTTTTGCAACACCTAAGCTTACAAAAAATCTTGCACAAGCAATACCTGCAGCACCTGCACCATTGAAAACTACTTTTACATCTTCAATTTTTTTATTTACTAATTTTAAAGCGTTTAATAAACCTGCACCCGATATAATTGCAGTACCATGTTGATCGTCGTGAAAAACTGGAATATTCATTTCAGATTTCAGTCTTTCTTCAATAACAAAACATTCAGGAGCTTTAATATCTTCAAGATTTATTCCACCAAAACTTGGTTCTAAAGTTTTAATTATTTCAATAAGTTTTTGCGGATTATTTTCATTAATTTCAAGATCAAAAACATCAATATCAGCAAAAATTTTAAACAAAAAACCTTTTCCTTCCATTACAGGTTTTGCCGCTTGAGCTCCAATATTACCTAAACCTAAAACAGCTGTTCCGTTTGAAATTACACCAATAAGATTTCCTTTTGCGGTATAATCATAAGCTAATTTATCGTTTTTTTCAATTTCTAAGCAAGGTTCTGCTACTCCAGGTGAATATGCAAGGGATAAGTCTTTTTGAGATTGAAATGCTTTTGTAGGAATTACTTCAATTTTTCCTTTTCTACCATTGCTATGATAATCTAAAGCTTCTTGTTTTGTAAATATTTTCATTACTCTCCGTTTTGATTTATTTCTTTAATATCACCTAAATCTTCTATATTTAATTTTCCTTTTTCTAATTCAGCTTGAAAATTTCTATTTTTATAAATATCCACTGCTTTATATAATGCAGATCTAAAAGATTGCTCAGAAGCAATATTTTTACCTGTAATTTCATATGCGGTACCATGTGCCGGCGATGTTCGTACTATTGGCAAACCTGCTGTATAATTTACTCCGTCTTCAAAAGCAATTACTTTAAAGGGAGCTAAGCCTTGGTCGTGGTACATTGCCAAAACAGCGTCGAACTTTTTATATAAAGCTGCTCCAAAAAACCCATCAGCAGGATAAGGACCAAAAGCTAATATATCTTGGTTTTTTGCTTGTTCTATTGCAGGAATTATAATAGTTTTTTCTTCTTTACCAATTAAGCCATCATCTCCGCAATGAGGATTTAAACTAAGTACAGCAATACGTGGTTTTTTTATTAAAAAATCATTTTTAAGACTTTGATTTAAAGTATTTAATTTTTCTAATATTAGTTCTTGGCTTATTGCTGATGGCACTTCGCTTAAAGGAATATGTCCTGTTACTACTCCAATTTTTATAGCATCATTCATTAAAATCATCAAATGATTTTTTGAATTAAATTCTTTAGCAAAAAACTCGGTATGTCCAGGAAAATTAAATCCTGCTGCCTGAATATTTTTCTTATTAATTGGAGCAGTTACTATTATATCAATTTTATTACTTTTTAAATCTTGAACAGCCTTTTCTAAAGCTTGATAAGAAGCCAAACCAGCCATTTCGGTTGACAAACCCATTTCTACCCTAACATCATCGCTATTACAATTTATAACATTTATATTCCTTGCTTTTGCATCTTCAACTGAATTAATTGTAATAGTTTGACTGTTATTGTTTAATGCTTTTCTATAATATGCTAAAACTTTTGGAGAACCATAAATTATTGGAATAATATTACTTATTAATCTTGTGTCTGATAATGTTTTTATAATCACTTCATAGCTAATTCCGTTTATGTCGCCATGAGTAATACCTATTTTTAATCTACTCATTTTTTATTTTTTAATTCATGCAAAGTTAAGTTTTTATAATCTATTTTAAGCAAAAAGTTTAAATTTTCTCTTAATTTATTCAAATGTTTTTAATAAATAATTAAAAATTAATCTAACACCAACTCCAGTACCACCTTTTCCGCGGTAAGAATCATTTTTTTCGGTAAAAGCTGGACCTGCAATATCCAAATGCACCCAATTATAATCAGTAAAATGCTCTAAAAACTTTCCAGCAGTGATTGCACCACCCCAACGGGTTCCGATATTTTTCATATCAGCCACTGGGGATTTTAATTGTTCTCCAAAATCCTCCCAAAGAGGTAGTTCAACAAGTCTTTCCCAAACTTCAAATCCTGTTTTTTTGAGTTCAGAAATATGCTTTTCCGAATTGCCCATTACAGCTGTTGCACTTTCACCAATAGCCACAACGGCAGCTCCTGTAAGTGTAGCTATATCAATTACTAAATCAGGATTGAATTTTTTCGCATATGATAAAGCATCAGCTAAAATTAATCTTCCCTCAGCGTCAGTATTCATAACTTCAACTGTAGTTCCATCATGCATTGTAATAATATCTTCGGGTACATAAGCATTATTTCCAGGCCTATTGTCGGTTGAAGGTAGTAAACCAATAATTTTAATTGGTAATTTTGCTTTTGCTATTGCAGAAATAACTCCAATTACAGCAGCCCCACCCGATTTGTCACTTTTCATGGTTTCTAAAGAGCCACTAGGTTTTAGATTAATACCACCTGTATCAAAGACTAAACCTTTTCCAACCAAAACAATATAATTTTCATTTACTGCATTTTTGGGTTCATAACTTAATACAGAAAAAGTTGGAGGTTCAACACTGCCACGATTTACTGCTAATAATCCGCCCATTTTTAAACTCTCAATTTTACCTTTGTCAAAAACTTCAGCTTTAAAACCAAACTTTTTAGCTAAACTTTCTACTTCCTGACCAAGTTTAGTAGCAGTCATGAAAGAAACAGGTTCATTGATTATATCTCTAGCCACAAAAACACCTTCACATAAAGCATTTTTTACTTGAATATCTTTTTCTGAAAGTTTTTCACTAATTATATTAATAGATTTTAAACTAATGGTTTTTTCTTCCTTATTTTTAAAATATTTATTAAATGAATATGTGCTTAGACTTAAGGCTTCAGCAAATTCTAAGGCATATTTTTCACTTAAATCTAGAATATTTAGCTCAGTATATTTTAGTTCATTTAAAATATTTACAGTTTTATTAGCCAAATTTCTTAAAATTTCTAATCTTGAATTAATTTCCTTTTCTTCATTTGCAAGAATTACAAATTTTGAAAAACTTAAGGAATTTATATGCACAAAATCTGATTTGTTCTCAAAGATTTTTTGCACATAATTTTGCTCTTCATTACTTAATTCAAGTTTTTTTATTTGAGTTTTTTTTGAGATAATATAAACGATATTTTCGTTTTGCTTATGCTTTGAAATTAGTTTTATCATAATTTAAAATTTAAGTTGATACAAAATTAATATTCTAATCTAATAAACAAAAACTTAGAGCTTTGTTTAAAAACAGAAAAAGTGAAATAATAAAAAATCTTGATTAATCTAAGTCTTCTAATTTCTCAACTATTAAAAACCAACCCTCCTCGATTGCAGCTATTCCAAAGTCGTAGCAATAGTGATAAGTTTTTTTTGATTTTGTTTCATAAATACTGGTTAAATAATCAAAATTATAACCTGCTTTTAAAAGTTTTTCTTTATGAATTTTATAAATTCCTTTTTCAAATAAATCGGACAGAATTTTTCTATTGTTTTTTAAAATTCTATTTATATTTCTCGTTTGATTTGAAAAGTCAGCATATTTGTGATTATTATAAGTATTACGACATTGGTCGCAACAGAATTTCTTATCAGACCTACCTTCAAATTCTTGATTACAAACAGGACAAATCTTTTTCATTGCTTATGGTTTTTTACAAATTTATAAAAAACTTTTTACAAAAACAAAAAGCCCGAAATAAAATCGGGCTTATGATAAATATTTTAAACAATTTTTATTTATTTAAAGTTATTTTTCTAGTAATAACTTTTGTGTCATCAGTAATTTTTATAAAATAAATTCCATTTGGTAAATTGTGTAGATCTATACTAATATTGCTATCCTTATAGTTTTTATTTTCAAGCATTTGTCCAATATTATTAAAAACAGAAATATTTGAAATAATATTTTCATTTTCAATATTAATAATTCCTGTACTTGGATTTGGATAAATATTAATATTTGCTGTATGGCTTTCTATGTCAGTTAAATCCAAGCAAAATTGAAAAGTTTTGCTTGACCAGTTGCCACTACTTGTATATTCCCACAAAGTTTCAGAAGTTGAAGCGTTTGTAATTTTCACACTTCCTTTAGCTGAATTCAACCACCACCCATTCATTCCATCATTATTGCTATCTGTAATTTCGAAAGTATAACAACCATTACCCAAACATAATTCTTTAATATGATGAGAATTTGCGTTTGATAAACTTTCTGTATAAATAAGTTCTGAAGTTTCGTCCATTGTTAATTCCCAAGTATTTTGCTCTGGGAAATAATCACTTAAAATATCAACAATTATTGTGTTTGCAACACTTATCACCTTGAAATTTTTCTCTAAGCTATTTCCAAAACTAGCTAAATTACTTCCATCATTTACACTTTCTATTGTAAAAACTATATTGTTATGTCCATCAGGAAAAGTTTTTTCAGGAAAAGTAATTTGAGTTGTAGAGTTTGAGGCAAGATTTCCAGTCCAAGAAAATTCGTCAGTTATTCCTTCACAAACATAAGATATTAGGCAAGAACTTACTGACTCACTATCCATATTTTTAATTGTAATTTTTGGGCTTAATGTATTAGTATTGCAATAAGAATCTTCTGGGCTTTGAATAGATTCAATTTTTACATTACCAGAATAAACCAACACATTTTTAGTCATTTCATCATTTTGTGGATATTGATCGGTTTCTCCATTTGGATTTTCAACAAAAGCAGTAAAAATATGACTACCCTCTGTAAGAGTAATTTCAGGAAAATTGACAACTTCAGTTTCTAAGCTTTCTAAATTTCCTGTCCAATCTAATGTAACAGGTTCTTGATTATCTAAAATATAAGCAACAACAACAGAATTTAGATCTATTTGCCCAAGATTCATGATTTTTACAGAAGGCACAAAGCTTGCTTGACTAATATGAATTTGACTTGTTGGAGCAATAATTGCACTAAGCATTGCATCATAATCATTATCGTTAGGTATAACCGCAATTTGTTGAATTAATGGAGCTCTAAATTGTTTTGTAATTACAATATCAAGATTGCCAACATTAGTTAAAGCGTCAAAATTCAAAACAGCAATTCCTGATGAGTTTGCAAGAACAGCATCTAATAGTACACCATCATTACTTAAAGCCACATAAGCATTTTCTTCAGTATTAACAGTAAGAGAGCTCATACCTATTTGGAGACTTGCTAAGTAAGAAGCTTGTATTTGTTCGGGAACACCAACATAAGGCATTAAAGAAGGATCTCCCATTACATGATAAATCTCCCAATAATATTTTTTTAGTGAAGAAGTTGATGCTTCCACTGCCATATTTCCTGCATAAATCATTTCGTAAGCACTTGGATATGGATCTTCGCCTCTATCGTGGAATAAATGGTCATAAGCTCCTAAGCCAGATTGTTCATAAGTTACGTTAGCTGTAATTGTAGAAGTTAAACCTACTGTCCAATAAAAATCCTCGTCCCAATAAGTACTATTTGAACCACCAATATGAGCTACTGCTCCTTTTTTATTTGCTCTAACAAGTGCTTCTCCAAAACACTCGCCTACTTCAAATTTATTTGATAAACAACAGTTGCCAATACTAAAAAAGTATTTATTTTCATTATTTAGCGATGAAATATGACTGACGCTAAATTTAGGATCTGCCCATCCTGTTTCATCACAATGCGCTGTATAATTTGCTAAACCAACACCTTGTCCAATTCTTGTCCTAATTGCAGTTGCCTGCCCACTTGAAGCAGGATGCAAATAAACATTAGCTTCTGTAACTCCATGGTCATCGTTAAAGTAATAATTATGCGAATAATTTACTTGACCATTTGCATGAGTTGGTGCCCAACTATTATCAGAGCCTGCAACTAAAACAACTTCACCTAAAAAACTTGGGTCAGGGAAAGTATATTTTTCAAACATTAAGGTTTTTTCAATTTGCGGATTTAATTGTGCAACAGAGCTTGCTGAAAATCTACCGAAATAAACTTCAGGAATATAGTCATTACCACCGTCATATTCACAATAATACATGTCTGTTACATGTCCGTCATCAAACCAACCACTACCGGGTATTTGCTTAGCATAAGCTACTTGAGCCACATCTCCAACAAAAAGCACATATGTTGGTGCTGGATCTTCAGCCGTCCCTGCATTATAAAGTCCTTGCAAATAGCTTTTAATTTCGTTTGCTGTTGTTCCAATTTCATCTGTATATGCAACAGAGACATAAAAACCTTTTTTAGTTTTCCATTTAACAAAAGAATCAAGAGCGGACTCAAACATTCTGTGGCTAACAATTACATATTTTATAGGATAACGAGAAATTGCTCCCTTGGTTTCAGGAGATTTATAATTCCACAAAGTATTGTAAGCAGAACCAAAAGCAGGAGAATATTTATCAGCTTTTAGTTGAGCAGTTTTTTGAAAATCTACATTTTTATAAATAATTTCTGCTTCAATATTATTTCTTACAATTAAAGTATTGCTTTCAATATCATAAGAAAACGGACTTACACTTAGTTGAGCAATTTGTACCCCACGCATTTTACTCAATAATTCTACACTTACAATTTGTGTTTCATAATATTCTTTATCTGTGTATATTCTTGAGTTTTTCTGAAAGGGAAGTCTGTCATAATCAGCACTTTTAGAAACACTTTCTTGATTTGGCAAAATTGGAAAATCAAGACCATATTCGTTCAAATTTACTATCTGTTCATCAAAGCTTTTTATTCTAATTTCAAATTCAGAATCTAAGGGAACTTCAATAAGTTTTGTCATTACCGGCAGTTCAGGATTTGAAATGTGTTTATCTGGATAATATTCAGGAACTATAATTCTAATATATTCCCCGTCTTTTGTCTTTACACCTAAAACATCAAAACCAGAAAGTGAGCTTGTAAAACTTAAAGCATACTGATTATCAGAAATAATTCTTGCATTTGTTCTTCCTTCTTGTAAATGCACTAATGACTGCGAGAACAAATTGAAACTGAAAAAGAATAAAACGAAAATAAAACTAAAACTTTTCATAAGAGTATCAAATTAAAATTTGTGTAAAATTAAATAAATATAACTAATAAAATATCTTTAAGTTAATATTTTATATTAAACTTAAATTACCATTCTTTGTTTAGAATATTTATAATAATATATATTTTCTAAACTTAAAGTATTAGGCAAATTATCCTCGCTAATATTTTTTCTAATTATACTTTTAAAATTCACAATTCTGTCGATTTTATAAAGTTCAAGAAGTCAAAACTAGCTTTTTCTTTACTATTATTTCCTGCTTCATAAAATATTTCAGAATTTATTTTATCAGGCAAATATTGCTGTTTAGTGAAATTATTTTTATAATCATGAGGATATTTATAATTTTTACCATAATCTAAATTTTTCATTAATTTAGTTGGGGCATTTCGCAAATGCAAAGGCACAGGTAAATTTCCAGTTTCCTTAACTAATGCCAAAGCTTTATCAATAGCCAAATAAGCCGAATTACTTTTTGGGCTTGTAGCCAAATATATTGTTGTTTGAGACAAAATAATCCTAGCTTCTGGCATTCCTATTTTTGAAACTGAATCAAAACAAGCATTTGCAATCAAAATAGCGTTTGGGTTTGCAAGTCCAATATCTTCGGCAGCCAAAATAATCAGTCTTCTTGCAATAAACTTTATATCTTCACCCGCATTCAACATTCTAGCCAACCAATAAACAGCAGCATCAGGATTAGAACCTCTTACAGATTTTATAAAAGCCGAAATAATATCATAATGTTGTTCACCTGATTTATCATAAATACTTATATTTTCTTGTAACTTGTCAACAACAAATTTATTAGTAATTATTATTTCATTATTTACTGCTGTATTACTTAGCAATTCCAAAATATTGTACAGTTTCCTAGCATCTCCACCCGAAAATCTATATAAAGCATCTTTTTCTTTTATAGTAAATTTTATTTTCCTAAGCTTTGAATCTTCATTTATTGCTCTTTCAATAAGTTTATCTAAATCTTTTTCTTCAAGTTGTTTTAATATATAAACTTGACAGCGAGATAAAAGTGGGCTAATTACTTCAAATGAAGGATTTTCAGTTGTTGCTCCGATTAGGGTAAGTGTTCCATCTTCAACCGAAGCTAATAATGAGTCTTGTTGTGATTTGCTAAAACGATGAATTTCGTCAATAAATAAAATTGGATTTGATTTTGTAAAGAGATTAGATTTTTTAGCTTTTTCAATTACTTCTCTAACATCTTTAACTCCTGAGTTTATTGCACTTAGATTATAAAAATCTTTTCCACTTATATTAGCAATAATATTTACTAATGTAGTTTTACCAACTCCTGGCGGTCCCCATAAAATTATTGAGGGTATATTTCCGGATTCTACAATTTTACGAAAAGGAGAATTTTTATCAACTAAATGTTCTTGTCCAACATAGTTGTCGAAATTTATAGGTCTTAATCTTTCGGCTAAAGGTTTCACAAAAAAAATGTTTTTGTAAAAATACAAAAACATTTCTTAAAGTAAAACATATATGCTTTTAGCTTATAATATTTTATTCCACAATTTTAAAAGTATATTCATAAGTACAAATTTTATCTTCTTTAGTTTTTGCACTTACAGTTTTTGCACCTCTTGTATTTACACCTGTTTGTCCAATTTGTAAAGCAGATTCAAAAATATTAGAGCTGTCGCCTCTTGTTTTATTACCATGCCCGGTAATTGTATTTGATAAATTAAAAGGTTTATCCCCAGAAATAAGTTTAAAAATCTCATTTCCATAAGGCGGACCGAACATAACTAATGTATTTTGCAAAACAGCTGTTTCGCCAGGTTCTAAAACATATTCGCGTCCATCTATATCATTAACGGTTGGAATAACAGGATTAATAAAACCATCAGGCTGAATATCAATAATATTAAAATAGGATTTATGAGTACCGTAATTTGTAACTTTTATTAAAGCCATCATATCTGTATCATATTCTGGAATATCGTTTACTAAAATTGAGTTAGCATCATAATATTCTAAAATATCAAAATTCCCATCTTCATAAATTTTAGCTTTTACAGGAATTAGCTCCATAGTTACATCATATTTTTCATTATAATAATCTAAATCTTTTATAACCTTTCCTTGCATATAATTATTCAAACTTGAACCAACATCGGTGCTTAAAGACTGAGTATTAGAGTTGGAAATTATATTTAACTCCGTATTATAATAAGCGTTGTTAATACCAATAATTTTAGCACCTCTGGTTTTTTTATAATTTAAAAATATTTCGGGATTATCTTCTGTTATTTCCACAAAATTAGATTTTTGAATTTCGCTTATAAGTGCTTCTCTAATATCAGCGTCTATATTTTCTTCTAGTTGAACTTTAAGTTTCTGGTCAGTAAATGTTCTGGTTTTAACAAAAGCCCATGCAGAATGATTACTTTCAAATTTAATTTTATTGTCTAATTTTACCTGCGAAAAAAAGTTATTAGTTTGCAGAACTGTACCTGAATTAAGAATATTTGTGTTTTCATTTAGATTTGTAGTTCCGGGTTCAACAAAAACTATTATGCTTCCAGGATTAATTCCTGATAATCTACCTCCATTAATTTCAACTAACGAATCTGTTCTGATTGAGCTAAGATTAAAATATTCTGACTGTGCTTGAAAATCACCACCAAAAACAGCAAAATCTATATCGCCTTCAATAGCTGGATTTTGGTGTGGAGCTTTATTAGCCATTTCTGCCATAATTCTTGAAAACACTTGGCGGTAGCTATCACCTTCTTTCATTTGAGAAAAAGATTTAAAAATACAATATGATAATGAGCCAACAGCATTATTTTCATCATCATAAGTTTCATAGTTTAGCTCATTTGCACTAGCACCTGAAAATACTACGAACTTTGCTAATTCTTCTTTTTTTGCACCTCTACTTGATGGAGCATTTTTATCGTTTATTCCAAATCCAACTTTTTCGTCTGTAATAATGTTTTTGGGTTTCCAACCTGCCGGAACTAAAGCCGGAGCACCACCTCTAACTTTTGCAGAGCCTCTAGTACCAGTACCTGAATGGCAAGAATCCAAGAACAAAAGTATATGCCCATTTGCTCCTAGTTTTATTCTAAACTTAGCTACCCACTCACCAAGTTCATCATCGCGAAAATGTTTTTTACCGGTATAACCTTCATACATTTCCATTGGAGCATCAAAACATACTAAAGCTTCATCTAAACCGTCAATTTCATCGTCGTTATCATCAAATATTTGATGTCCATGACCACTATAATGAATTACAACATGATCTCCTTTTGAAATTCGCGAATATAATTCTGTTAGTGCATCGTCAATTCCTTGTTTTGTGGCATCCTTGTCTGTTAAATACATTATATTTTTTTCAGCAAAGCCTAAATCCAATAATGTTTTCTCAATTAATGGGATATCGTTTCCTGCACTAATAGGATACCAGCCTGTAAGACTTTGGTCATATTCACCTATGGCTATTATCAATGCGTATTTCTCAGCTTTTAAAAAACTAAGGCAAAGAATAAGGTTTAATATTATAAACGCTAATTTTTTCATAATTTTAGTTTTTTAGATTTAAAAAAACTGCCACTAAAAAGTGGCAGCATAATTTCTTAAAAATTTAAAACTCGCTTGATTCTGAGCTTGTTTCTCCGGCATTACTGCCTTCTTCAAGTTTTAGCAAAAACTCTTCATTGCATTTTCCAGCTGATTGCCATTGATAAGTTTCGCCCATAGTTCTGCAATAAACTTCTGTATATCCTTGTGGAAGTAATAATTGAGAATTTTCCCAAGGATTTAAACGACCTTTGTAAACTTTATCAACCCATAAATCAACATAGTAACCAGTCCAGTTATCAAACTTAATTAAACAACCCCCACGTGATAATGCAGGTTTTTCAATTGCTAAATCTCCACTAGGGATAACGTATTCAGAAACTCCCCTAGATTTTACAAATTTTTGTGCATTGATTACTTTTTGTGCTTCAGCTGTGTTTGCTAAGAAAAAGAATGCTCCTAGAAGTACTAAGAATGTAATTTTTGTTCTCATGGCTAAATTTTTTAAATTATTATTCATTTTATTTGCTTTTATATATACTTTTCCAAACAAATTTTGTGCCAGAACTAGTTTAATTTGACAAAAAGTTTGTTAATTAGTTTAATTTATGTTGATAATTATCGTTTTCGTTTTATAATAACTCCTACATCCTTTATCTGACCACCCATTGGAGGAGATAGTTTTTTTAAATAAATTTCAGCTTTAGGCAAATCATTAAATTCTATAAATAAAGCATCTAAAATTTTTGAAGCTAAATGTTCTAATAAATTTACTTTGGTATTAGCAATAATATCTTTAACAATAATATATGCTAATTGATAATTAATTGCATTTTCTAAATTATCACTTTTTTCTGCTTTTCGCGTATCATACCATAATTTTAAATCAACAACAAACTTATTACCTGCTAATTTTTCCTCTTCATAATGTCCATGAAAAGCAAAAAACTCCATTCCAGTTATTAAAATTTTATTCATTTTTTACAACTATATTTAATACCATATTAATTAATAAGCAAAATTATAAATTATTGCGAATTTTAAAAATCAAAAATTTTATATCTTTGTAGTCTAAAATTTTTATCAAAATGGAAGAGAATAAAGAAGCATTAAATTTTATTGAACAAATTATTACTAATGATTTAGAATCTGGTAAGCATGACAATATTATTACTCGTTTTCCACCAGAGCCAAATGGATATTTACATATAGGTCATGCAAAATCTATTTGTCTTAACTTTGGTTTGAAAGAAACTTTTAATGGAAAAACAAATTTACGCTTCGACGACACAAACCCTTCTAAAGAAGAGCTTGAATATGTAAATTCAATAATTGATGATGTGCATTGGCTTGGTTTTGAATATGATAATTTATTTTATGCTTCGGATTATTTTGAACAACTTTATGAATGGGCTATTATGCTAATTAAAGATGGTAAAGCATATGTTGACGAACAAAGTCCAGAAGTTATAAGCATACAAAGAACAAATCCTACAATTAACGGGATTGAAAGTCCTTTTAGAAATAGGAGCATTGAAGAAAACTTGCGTTTATTTGAAGAAATGCGTGTAGGAAAACACAATGAAGGTAGCATGGTTTTGCGTGCAAAAGTTGACATGAACTCGTCAAATATGCATATGCGGGATCCAATTATGTACAGAATTATGAAAAAACCTCATGACAGAACAGGAGATAAATGGTGTATTTATCCAATGTACGATTACGCTCATGGACAAAGTGATTATATTGAAGGAATTACTCATTCTATCTGCACCTTAGAGTTTGAAGTTCACCGCCCACTTTATGACTGGTTTTTAGACCAAATTGATACAAGTGGAAAACGCCCTCGCCAAATTGAATTTGCTAGATTAAATCTGTCTTATACAGTTATGAGTAAAAGAAAACTATTGGAATTAGTTAAAGAAAATTATGTTAAAGGCTGGGACGACCCTCGTATGCCTACAATAAGTGGATTACGAAGACGTGGATATACACCAGAGTCTATTCGTAATTTTGCAGATAGAATAGGTGTGGCAAAACGAGAAAATATTATTGACGTAGGTTTATTGGAGTTTTTTATTCGTGAAGATTTGAATAAAAAAGCAAACCGTGTAATGGCAGTTTTAGATCCAATTAAAGTTATAATTACAAATTACCCTGAAGATAAAACTGAAATACTTATAGCCCAAAATAACCCTGAAGACGAAAAAGCCGGGACAAGAGAATTGTCGTTTAGTAGAGAAATTTTTATTGAACGTGATGATTTTATGGAAAACGCCCCTAACAAATTTTTTAGATTAAAACCGGGTGGAGAAGTTAGATTGCGTTATGCTTATTTCATAAAATATGAAAAACTTATTAAAGATGAAAATGGTAATATAAAAGAAATTCATTGCAGCTACGACCCCGAAAGTAAAGGAGGAAAATCTCCGGACGGACGTAAAGTAAAAGGTACAATTCATTGGGTTGATTCTAAAAATTGTATAGATGCAGAACTTAGACTTTATGATAGACTTTTTACAAAAGAGAATCCCGAGGATTTAGAAGAAAATAAAACATATTTAGATTATTTAAATCCGGATTCTTTAAAAATAGTTAATGCTAAATTAGAGAAATCCCTTGAAACAGCAAAAATTGGAGAAAAATATCAATTTGAACGTAAAGGATATTTTTGCGTTGATAAAGATTCTAATTCTAAAAAACTAGTATTTAATAGGACCGTGGACTTAAAAGATTCTTGGGCTAAAATTGTAAAAAATGGATAAAACAGAAAATTGTGCAATATTCCCAGGTTCTTTTGACCCTTTTACATCCGGACATGAGTCAGTTGTAAGGAGAGCATTAAATCTATTCGATAAAATAATTATTGGAATAGGTGATAATAATGATAAAAACAGTTTTTTAAGTTTAGAAAAAAGATGCAAAATAATAAAAAAAGTTTTTGAAAATGAAGATAAAATAGAAGTTCAGGTATATTCAGGGCTAACAGTTGAGTTTTGTAAAAAAAATAACTGCAAATTTATACTAAGAGGTTTACGAACTTCAGCTGATTTTGAATTTGAAAGAGCCATAGGACAAACAAATAAAATATTAGAAAATCAAATTGAAACAGTGTTTATCCTTACTTTACCAGAACATACGTTTATATCTAGTAGCATAGTTAGAGATATTATTAAAAACAATGGGGATTTATCCCAATTTTTGCCTAAAGGAATTAGTAAAGCAGATTTATTTTAAAAAATTTAGCTTAAAGTTTTATTTAAATCGCCAAAAAACATATTAATTAGCGATTTGAATCGCTAAAAAACATATTAATTAGGGGATTTGAGAAATATTTTTGAGATTTTTATTGAAAAACTAAGTGATTTTTAAGCAGAAAATAAGAAAAAATCCCATTTTATTAGCTATTTTATCGGAAAAGAACACTCCAAATCGCTAAAAAACATATTAATTAGCGATTTGAATCGCCAAAAAACATATTAATTAGGGGATTTGAAAAATATTTTTGAGGTTTTTATTGAAAAACTAAGTGATTTTTAAGCAGAAAATAAGAAAAATTCTCTTTTTATTAGCTATTTTATCGGAAAAGAACACTCCAAATCGCTAAAAAACATATTAATTAGCGATTTGAATCGCCAAAAAACATATTAATTAGGGGATTTGAAAAATATTTTTGAGATTTTTATTGAAAAATTAAACGATTTTTTAGCAGAAAATAAGAAAAAATCTCCTTTTATTGGCTATTTTATCGGAAAAGAACACTCCAAATCGCTAAAAAACATATTAATTAGCGATTTGAATCGCCAAAAAACATATTAATTAGGGGATTTGAAAAATATTTTTGAGGTTTTTATTGTAAAACTAAGCGATTTTTAAGCAGAAAATAAGAAAAATTCTCTTTTTATTAGCTCTTTTATCGGATAAAACCACTCCAAATCGCTAAAAAACATATTAATTAGCGATTTGAATCGCCAAAAAACATATTAATTAGGGGATTTAC
>Ga0265295_1001909_pt1 | contig 34981 bp, 28 predicted proteins | sample Munlansysbiofilm_FD_192503 | JGI IMG/M metagenome (GOLD analysis project Ga0265295, IMG submission 192503) | Leachate microbial communities from a municipal landfill in Southern Ontario, Canada - Methane capture system biofilm | ecosystem: Engineered > Solid waste > Landfill > Unclassified ... | reverse complement strand
GTACGCTCAGGCACAACAAGCGGGCGAGGCTGGCGAAGGAGCAGAGCAGGCTCAAGACGAAGGTGATGATGACGTAGTAGACGCCGAATTTGAGGATGTCGAGGACGATAAAAAGAAATAAGTCTTACGGGACTTATTCAACATTATACAAATAAAAATACTCCGGCAGTGGGTTCTTTCTACCCCTGCCGGATGTTCTTTGCCTGCCTGCTGTTTGTAGACGTGAGGTTTTATTTTGGCCAAACAAGATTATTATGAAATTCTTGAAGTACAAAAAAACGCCAGCGAAGCTGAAATTAAAAAGGCGTATCGACGTCTTGCAGTAAAGTACCATCCAGATAAAAACCCTGGTGACGCGGAAGCAGAAGCTCAATTTAAAGAACTTACTGAGGCGTACAGTGTCCTGTCCGATCCGCAGAAGCGCGCGGCTTACGATCAGTTTGGTCATGCCGGGGTAGATGGCAATGGCGGCGGCGGGTTCTCCTCCGGCGGGTTCCGTGGCACCCCCTTTGAAGATATTTTTGGGGATATTTTTGGGGATATTTTCAATTCCGGCGGTGGTGGACGGCGTGGCAGTCGTGGCCAGCGTGGTGATGACCTACGCTATAACCTCACGATCTCCTTTGAAGAAGCAGCATTCGGCACCGAGAAAAAAGTCAAAATTCCGCGCCACAGTGTATGTGAGACTTGTGACGGCAGCGGGGCTAAACCTGGAACTCAAGCGACAACATGCACCACCTGTGGCGGTGCTGGACAGGTACGCATGCAGCAGGGCTTTTTTCAACTCACCCGTCCATGTCCTGACTGTAATGGGGCAGGGAGCAAGATAGAAGATCCATGTTCCGATTGCCATGGCAGTGGGCGGATCAAGGTTAAGCATGAAATGACCCTAAAGGTCCCGGCCGGAGTTGAAAATGGCACGGCCCTGAAACTTTCCGGCGCGGGTGAAAGTGGGCTGAATGGCGGCAGCCCCGGAGATCTGTATGTAGTCATTCAGGTAGAAGCTCATCCCATCTTCCGACGTGAAGGGCGTAATGTCATCTGCGAAATCCCTATCTCCTTTACCCAGGCGGCGATCGGCGGCGAGATCGAAGTGCCAACGCTGGATGGACGGGTGAAGATGAAGGTTGTGGCTGGAACTCAGTCTGGCAAGGTGATGAAGCTTAGCGGCAAAGGAATCTCGGATGTGCATGGGCGTCGTCGCGGTGATCAGCTGGTAATATTGCGGCTTGAAACCCCTACCAAACTCACTACACGCCAGAAGGAGTTGCTGGAGGAGTTCGCACGTGAATCTGGCGACGATGTCCACCCTATGGGCAAGGGATTCTTCGATAAGGTTAAGGAGCTGTTTGACTAAACCTGCCAAAATATCTGAAAATGAGGGCACTCCTTTGTGGTGCGTGTTCTCGCTAGTGTGGTATCAGTATGTTACTATCCAGCTGCATCCGTTACGTTTAAGGATGCAGCTGTTTTATTATTAAGCGGAGACAAAAGTGTCATGCTGATGCGACAAAAACTGAGAATAATAACTTTACTGCTTTTAGGTATCTTCTGGAGTGGGATGGCAGGCGCCATCGAGGCTCCGGCTACCGCAACGCAGATTGTGCACCAAGCTACGGCATTTGAGCAGCCCGGCGACAAAGAGCGCGCCCTGTCGCTGCTACGCCAATATGTCCTCGAAAATCCTGCAGCTGCGGACGCTTCTTTAGCCTACGCGCACCTTAGTCGCATTTTACAGCAGCAGGGGCGCTTTGAGCAGGCGCGTTTGTACGCACAACGCATCCCCGCATCAGAGCAAACGGTAGATCTGATGTTGCTGTTGGCGCGCGCAAGTTTGCGCGCGGGTGATGGTGCAACGGCGGCTACTATGCTAGCGCGAGTAGATGAAAGATTACTCGACAGCGCTCAATTTCAAGAATATATGCAAATGCAGGCGGAGCTTGCCCTGCAGCGCAACCAGTTGATGCAGGCCTTAGTTTTTTGTGCTCGGTTGCTGGAATCTGGAGACGGGGCCAATGAGGTATCCTCCTTTGCTGGAAGTATTGGGTTGCAGGCTCTAGAGCGCATGCAGCCAGCCCAGCTTGAGGAAGTAGCGTTCATGTTTGCCGAAACACCTATTGCGGGCCTGCTGGCTCTGCACGAATTGCGCGCCCACGCAAGTTCGAAGGTGAAGCCCGGTTCTGACCTGTATCTCAAAGCTGAGCGGTTGGTGCACGGCAGCAGAGATGAGTGGGTCCGTAGCCAGGCGCTGGCATGGCTCGATCAGGTTAGAGGAGGTTCTTGGCAGCGGCGTGCGGTAGGGGTGGTACTCCCCTTGAGCGGGCGCTATGCTCCTTTTGGGCGTATGGTACAGCAGGGGATTGAGCTTGCCGCCCAGTTGTATGGTGCAGATGCGCCGGAATTGATTGTGCGTGATAGCCGTGCAGATATGGAACATACCGAACAGGTTGTGCGCGAGTTGATTCAGGCGCAGCGGGTTATGGCGCTAATTGGGCCCATGATGGGTGAGCCGGCCGAGCGCGCCGCCAAAGTGGCGCAACAGGAAGGTATTCCTATCATACTCCTCTCCCACTGGGAGGGGCTGCCACAGCTGGGTTCATATGTGTTTCGTCATTCCCTCACGGCAAAACAGCAGGCTTATGCCCTAGCTAGTTATGCAGTCAGCGCGCTTCAACTGCAAACCTTTGCCATGCTGCAACCGGAAAATAAATTGGGGGATGATTTTACCCGCCATTTCCGCAATGCCCTGAAATTGCTTGGTGGCGAAGTGTTGTATCACCGCCATTATGCACCCAGAAGTACCGACTTTCGCGCGGCGCTAGCACCCATGGTGCCTGAAGAGGTGGAAAAGAGTGGAAAAACTGACGGCAGTCACAGCGCAGAGGAGGGTTCCACGCCGGCTGAACCTGAAGTAAAATTCGAAGCCCTGTTTATCCCCGATTTTGCTGATACTATCGCGCTTCTCGCCCCACAGCTGGCTTTTTCAAGTATAGAAAATGTGCAGCTGCTTGGGATAAATGGCTGGAACTCACTGGATCTGCTCAATCAGGCCGGGCCCTATGTTCGTGGTGCCATATTTGCCGACGGCTTTGACCCGGAGTCCAGCGATATTTTCGTGCAGAGGTTTGTGACTCAATATCGCAAGCGCTATACCGCAGTTCCTACGATTCTTGAAGCACAGGGGTATGATGTAGCTAATTTGCTGTTCGATATGCTGCGCGATGCACGGGTAGAAAATCCGCGTCAGGTGCAGAGGCTTTTGCAGCAGGTTGACTATGCCGTAGGGGTAAGTGGCCTACGTGGATTCGACCCAGAGGGTGAAGCGTTGCGAGAAATAATATTATTCAAATTCGGCAGAAAAAATATAAGCCGACTTGATCTTACGCCCCTACCGGACCCAGATGCGCTGAAAGGTGAAGATATTTACCCAGATGAACGTTCGAGCCCTTTTGCCCTCTAACTACTGAATGTAGTAGTTTTTAGTTTTTTACGACACAGGTTTTTATGGCCAAATTTGTTCTACACAGTAACTACGCCCCGGCTGGAGATCAACCGGCTGCCATAGCCGAGTTAGCCGCCGGATTGCAGGAGGGGGTTTCCGACCAAGTATTACTCGGTGTGACGGGCAGTGGCAAAACCTTCACCATGGCCAATGTTGTTGCACAAGTGCAGCGTCCAACCCTAGTGCTGGCACACAATAAGACCCTGGCAGCGCAGCTGTATGGTGAATTTCGCGAACTGTTTCCGGATAATGCCGTTGAGTATTTTGTTTCCTACTACGATTACTACCAGCCTGAAGCTTATGTCCCCAGCAGCGACACCTTTATCGAAAAAGATTCCTCCATCAACGAAGAGATCGACAAACTGCGGCACAGCGCCACCCGCAGTCTGCTGACGCGCCGCGATGTGTTGATCGTGGCTTCGGTCTCGTGTATCTACGGCCTGGGATCGCCCGAAGCCTATTACGGGATGCTGGTTGGTCTGGAGGTAGGGAATATCTTGGAGCGCAACGCCCTGTTGCAGAATTTGGTGGATATCCAATACGAGCGCAACGATGTGGATTTTCACCGAGGCACGTTCCGGGTGCGCGGTGACAGTGTCGAGGTGTTTCCTGCGTATGAGGAAAACTTGGCCTTGCGCATCGAGTTTTTTGGGGACGAGATCGAGGCAATTAAGGAGATCGATCCCCTTACCGGTAAAGTGATCGACAGTCTGCCACGTACCAGCATTTTCCCCGCCAGCCACTATGTGGCGACCCGCCCCACCTTGGAGCGCGCCGTAAAGCTGATTCAGGATGAACTACAAGAGCGTATCGCCTGGTTTCGCGAGCACAATCAGTTGGTCGAGGCGCAGCGTATAGAGCAACGCACCATGTTCGACATCGAAGTGATGGAGGAGATGGGTTACTGTCAAGGGATAGAGAACTATTCGCGCTATCTTGACGGGAGAAAAGCCGGAGAGGCTCCGGCAACTCTGTTTGATTATTTTCCTGAAGATGCGCTGTTGTTTATCGATGAAAGCCATGTCAGTGTATCACAGGTGGGAGCCATGTACCGCGGCGACCGGTCGCGTAAGGAGACTTTAGTCGCGCACGGATTCCGTCTCCCCTCCGCACTAGATAACCGCCCCATGATGTTTAGCGAGTTTGAAGGTAAAAACTTGCAGACCATCTATGTTTCGGCCACCCCGGCGGACTATGAGCTAAAAAAAGCTGGTGGGGTGGTGGTAGAACAGATTGTCCGCCCCACGGGGCTGGTTGATCCGCCCATCGAGGTGCGCCCCGCGCAGAATCAGGTGGATGATTTGCTGGAACAAATCCATCAGACGGTGGCAAAAAAGTGGCGGGTTTTGGTGACTACCTTAACCAAGCGCATGGCCGAAGATCTCACGGTGTATCTAACCGAGGCGGGGATTCGGGTGCGCTATCTCCATTCGGATATAGACACGGTGGAGCGGGTTGAAATAATCCGGGGTCTGCGGATGGGTGATTTTGATGTCCTAGTGGGGATCAATCTGCTGCGCGAGGGGTTAGATATCCCCGAAGTGGCGCTGGTGACGATTCTGGACGCAGACAAGGAAGGCTTTTTACGTAGTGAGCGCGCTTTGATCCAGACCTGCGGACGCGCGGCGCGCAATATCGACGGACGGGTAATCATGTATGCAGATCGGATTACGAAATCGATGCAGGCATGTATTGACGAGACCCAGCGCCGGCGAGAGCAGCAACTGGAATACAACCGCGAACACAATATTACCCCCAGAGGCATCATTAAGTCGATGCGTTCAATTTTGGAAGATATCCGCGCTGGAGATCAAGAGCTGCTCGAGGTTGCCGAAGAGGCACCGCAGTGGCATAGTCCTCAACAATTGCGGCGCGAAATCAAAAAAACACGTACCGCTATGCTCAAAGAAGCTGCGGACCTTAACTTTGAAGCAGCAGCCATGCTGCGAGATAAACTGCAGGGGTTGGAAAAGGAAGAGCTTGGATTGTAGCTTTGTGTATACCTTTTGGGGGTGATATGCGAGCGTAACAGCTGCAATGTGATTAGATCGCAATTACAGGTGTAAAAGGAGATCCAATGGCACATTATGGTTTTATTGGTTCAGGTCTGATGGGATTGCCTATGGCAACCAATCTGCTCAAAGCGGGACATCAGCTCACCGTGTGGAACCGCAGCAAAGAGAAGTGCGCTCCACTATTGGAGGCGGGGGCTACATTTGTGGACACACCCCTCGAGGTAGTTATTGCAGCGGAGGTGACGTTCAGCATGCTTGCCGATCCGCAGGCGGCGCTGGCGGTATGTTTTTCCCCTTCAGGGGTGATTCAGGCGGTGGCCCCGGGTAAGGCCTACGTGGAGATGTCTACCATCGATCCGGAGACCTCCAGCAAAATCGGCATATCCATCCAAGCGCGCGGAGCGCTGTTCCTCGAAGCGCCGGTATCGGGGTCTGTGCCGCAGGCCGAAGCTGGGGAACTGGTGATCATGTGTGCCGGAGATCATGAGCTCTATGTCGCCCTAGAAGAAGCGCTGAATATACTAGGGAAGAAACATCTATATTTGGGCGAGGTTGGTGCTGCCGCAAGTATGAAACTTGGGGTGAATCAGCTTATGGGCAGTATGATGGCTTCATTCTGTGAAGTTCTGACCCTGCTTGAAGAGGCAGGCTTGGATGCGCAAGATTTTCTTGATATTATTGGCGCCGGAGCTCTCGCAGCGCCCATGTTCACCGCCAAGGGGAAGAAGATTCTGGCGCGTGATCGTACCCCCCAGTTTCCCCTCAAGCACCAGCAGAAAGATTTGCGTTTGGCTCTTCAACTCGGGGATGTCCACCGTGTTCCCATGCCGGTGGCCGCTGCGGCGAATGAGCTGTTTAAGCGCGCGTATCAGTATGGACTTGAAGATGATGATGTGTCGGCATTGTTTGTTAGTCTGCATCCTGCAGGACGCAAGCCGATAATGTAAAGTGGGCAAGCAGAGGTGGTAGCGGTCAATCGCCATGGAGAACCCTTGAAAAAGAGAGTGCTTATAGCCAGTATCGATAGCGGCGAGATTGCAGCGCTGGCGGGTGAGCTGGGTCCATGTTTTGAAGTTTGGGTCGGGGATTCTCCGGTCTTGGCGGAGAAATATCTGCGCGGTATGCCTGACCTGGTGCTAGCTGCGCGCGCACTGTTTGGTGCGGATGCAGACGCTTGGGAGAGCTTTGCCAACGGATGTGAGTTAAGCGGAATACGCTGCATTTTGTATGGCGCGGATGGTTCTGTCACCCGTGAAACGCTGCCCTGGTGCGGCCATTTTCTCCCCACCATCTCCAGTCCGCCGCTGGTGCGCGAATATCTGAAAGCTCTGACGCAGCTAGATAAGATAACGCGCCAGCTCGAATTCAGCCAAGAGCAACTCCTCTCCAGCAGGAGTGAACAGGAAGAAGGTCTGCGTTCAGCAACACACATACAGCAGAGCCTGATGCCGGAGACATTTCCTACCCTGCCTGGGATCAATTTTGCGCGCTGTTTCCGTCCATGCCAGAATGTAGGCGGCGACCTGTTTAATGTGCTGCGTCTGGATGAAAACATCCTGGGTATATATATGCTCGATGTCAGCGGGCATGGGGTTCCTGCTGCTATGGTTACGGTGGCCGTGTATCAGGCGCTGTCTCCGCATACCGGCCAGATCGTCAAGTATCCCCAAGACGCGCCACCGTACTACTGCCTCAGCGCTCCACATGAGGTCCTTTCTCAGTTGGATCGCGAATACCCCTTTGAACGTTTTGACGCGTTCTTCACCATCAGCTATATGCTCTTCGATCAGCGCACTGGGGTGCTTCGGTATGCCAACGGTGCCCATCCCTCTCCCATTATTCTCCGTTTGGATGGCAGGCTCGAGTTCCTCGACGCCGAAGGTACCCTGATTGGCCTTGGTGGCTTGGTGGAGTTTGAGCAAGAGCAAATCCGCCTCTTCCCCGGAGATCGCCTATTTCTCTATACCGACGGGCTCTTCGAGTACGAGAACTCCCTCGGGGAGCAGTTTGGCTTGGAGCGTATGCATCAGGTGCTTAAACGGCAACGCAAAAACAGCCTCGAAGAGCAGTGTCGCAATCTGCTTGAAGCCTTGCATGAATTTGGGGGCGAAGCTCCGTTTGAAGACGATGTCTCCCTTCTGGCCATGGAGTTCGCACCGCGAGTTTAAGTCAGGAAGTTTTGTCATTTTTAGGGAAGTTGTAGGCAAAAAAGTGGGCCCAATAACGCCACATGGCAGATTAATCCCATTGACAGCATGACGTAAAGCATGTAAACACAGGAACACACAGAGGCAGCGCGACAAATTCATTCAATGCTCCCTCATGCGTCCTACTAATCCCCCACTGTTATCTATTACGCATAAATTCTTACACACCTCCAATATCCTGTCCCTCCGCATAGCTGTTGCTTCCGCAGCATTGTTGGCGGTGAAGAGACCAGGCAACGCCAGAGAAATGAAAAAAAACGAGAGTAAACCAACCAAGCTAGAGACAGGTGATGATTCATCCATGCACCTGAAAGATCTGAAAGAACTCAAAATCACCGACCTTACTGCTATGGCCAACGATCTGAAGATCGAAGGCGTCGCGGGAATGCGCAAACAAGATGTCATCTTTGCCATTCTATGCGCTACAGCAGACCAAAAAGGGGCCATTTTTGGCGAAGGGGTGCTTGAGATCCTGCCGGACGGATTTGGCTTTCTGCGCGCCACTGACGCCAGTTATATGCCAGGGCCGGATGACATTTATGTGTCGCCCTCCCAGATCAGACGCTTCAATCTGCGTACCGGCGATACTGTCGCGGGGCAGATTCGCCCGCCCAAACAGGGAGAACGCTATTTTGCCCTGCTCAAGGTATCGCTGATCAATATGGAAGATCCGAGCGTTGCTCGGCGCAAGACCCTGTTCGACAACCTGACTCCGCTGCATCCCGATGAATGGCTGAAGTTGGAGACTACTAGCGACAATATTCCCACCCGTATCATCGATCTGGTTTCGCCCATTGGTAAGGGACAGCGTGGGTTGATTGTGGCCCCGCCGCGTACCGGTAAGACCGTATTGCTGCAGAATATCGCCAACGCCATAACCGCAAATTACCCTGAAGCCTACCTTATCGTGTTGCTTATTGATGAACGCCCGGAAGAGGTTACCGACATGCAGCGCTCTGTTGCCGGTGAGGTGGTGTCGTCAACATTTGATGAACCTGCAACCCGTCACGTTCAGGTCGCAGATATGGTGATCCAGAAAGCGCGGCGCTTAGTGGAGCACAAGCGCGATGTAGTTATCCTGCTCGACTCCATCACGCGTCTAGCGCGCGCCTACAACACGGTGGTGCCGCCAAGCGGCAAGATTCTCTCCGGTGGGGTTGATTCCAATGCATTGCACAAGCCCAAGCGGTTTTTTGGCGCGGCGCGTAATGTGGAAGAAGGGGGCAGCCTTACTATTATAGCCACCGCCCTTATCGATACTGGCAGCCGTATGGATGAAGTTATCTTTGAAGAATTCAAGGGTACCGGCAATATGGAGCTTGTGCTCGACCGCCGTCTGGTGGATAAACGGACTTTTCCTGCTATTGATGTAAATAAGTCAGGTACCCGTCGTGAAGAGTTGCTGCAGGACCCCACCACGTTACAGCGCATGTGGCTACTGCGCCGTGTGCTCAGCAGCATGAACGTGGTAGATGGGATGGAATTCCTGCGAGAAAAGCTGGTAGAAACTGAAAGTAATCAAGAATTCCTTGACTCTATGAATCAGTAAAAAATCTTGTTGCCAGCGCACACCTCTTCTGTAATAATGCCCGATTGTCACAAAAAAGCGTTCAATATTATATAAAACTATTGCCTGTACCGAGCCAGGCACCCAAGGAGCAAAAACATGAAAGAAGGAATACATCCCAAGTACGATGATGTTGTCGTGAAGTGCCACTGTGGTAACAGCTTCGAGACCCGCTCTACCCGAACCGGTGAGATGTCTACAGAGATTTGCTCCGCCTGCCATCCGTTTTATACCGGCACCCAGAAATTGTTGGATACCGCAGGGCGTATCGAGCGCTTCCGCAAGAGGTATGCCCAGCAGTAGCCACCAGACTGCGTTGTGCCTTGCTGTCCCAGCCGCAGAAGCGTCTATTGCTTTTGCGGCTATTTCTCGTTGATGAGTTCAGGTCGTTCAAGCACGCAAATGGCCATGCCGCTATCTGGGTTTATGTATGCAGGTAAAGCTTTTAAGCCATACCCCCGCACCTGAAAAGGTCGTTGCCGCGGCAGCGCGGTTGTGTTATTCCGCCAGCAGTATCGATACCCTGATGCAACAGGATGAGAGTGCCGCTGCGCGTCTGATTCGCAAGGTGCTGGGGCTGGGCCATCTGTCGGTACTTGAGCACGTCACCTGCAGTTTTGGGGTGGAAGGGATCAGTCGTGCCTGTAGCCACCAATTGGTACGACATCGCGTAGCCTCTTATTCACAGCAGAGCCAACGCTATGTATCCCACGCTGAGCCTTTTACGGCGGTAATACCCGACACCATTCGCGCCGATGCTGAACTGTTCTCGCTCTATCAAGAGCTGATGACGCAGATCCACGCCACTTATGCAGAGTTCCTCAGCGCCGGAATTCCGCCCGAAGATGCACGCTTTGTCTTGCCCAACGCGGCCGCTACAAAAATAATCATCAGTATGAATGCACGCGAATTACACCATTTTTTTGCCCTGCGTTGTTGCCGACGTGCCCAATGGGAAATTCGCGCTATGGCAACGCAGATGCTGCAGCAATGCCGCGCCCTCTCACCTGTGCTGTTTGAGGGTGCCGGTCCGCCCTGTCTCGGGGGGCCGTGTCCAGAGGGGAGCATGACTTGTGGTGCGATCAATGCGGTGCGCCATGAATTTGAAAGTGCCTGCCGTATTTAGATCTATATCCCACAAAACGACAAAACTTTTGTGGGATAATCTCGACTGGGAAAACCGCGCAAGTATCGCCTGCATGTATCAGACTGTAACCATTTAATACCGCGAACCGAGGTAACCATGTTTGAAAAGCTCGATGATGTGGAAGATCGCTTCCAGGAGGTTGAAGGCCTGCTGGCACAGCCTGATATCCTCTCCGACCAGAATCGTTATCGCGACCTGAGCCGTGAACATGCTGAGTTGAGTGATGTGGTGACGTTGTTTCGTTCCTTTCGCCAGCTGGAGCAGGAGATGGATGATCTGCGTGAACTCGCCCGCGATCAAGACCCTGAGATGCGTGCAATGGCGCAGCAGGAACTGCCAACACTGGAGCAGCGGCACGAAGAGACGGCGCATGAGCTAACCCAGCTCATGCTACCCCGTGATCCCAATGACGGTAAGAACGCTATCCTTGAAATCCGCGCCGGAACCGGTGGAGATGAGGCTGCGTTGTTTGCCGGAGACCTGTTTCGTGCCTATGGCCGCTATGCTGATAAACACAGCTGGAAGGTGGAGATCCTGAGTTCTTCAGAGTCTGCCTCCGGAGGTTTTAAAGAGGTGATTGCTACCGTTAGCGGCAGGGATGTGTTCTCCCATCTCAAGTATGAAAGCGGCACCCACCGAGTGCAGCGCGTACCCGACACCGAGACCCAAGGGCGGGTGCATACCTCCGCCTGCACGGTCGCTGTGCTGCCTGAAGCCGAAGAAGTAGATCTAGAAATCGATCCCAGTGATCTGCGCATCGACCTGTATCGTGCCTCTGGTGCCGGAGGGCAGCATGTCAATAAAACTGAATCCGCCGTGCGCATTACCCACGTCCCGACAGGGGTGGTGGTCGCGTGTCAGGACGAAAAATCGCAGCATAAAAACAAGGCTAGAGCGATGAAGGTGCTCCGTTCCCGTATCCTAGACGCCATGCAGAATGAGCAGCACGCCCAGATGGCGGCAGAGCGCAAAACCCAGGTTGGTAGCGGGGATCGCAGCGAGCGGATCAGAACCTACAACTTCCCCCAGGGACGCTGTACCGACCACCGCATAAATCTTACCCTGTATAAACTTGATGCAATCATGCATGGCGATTTGGAAGAATTGATCGAATCCCTGCGTACCCATTACCAGAGCGCGCAGCTCGCTAAGCCACAGGAGTTTTAAATGGCAAAGGTGTGGTCCGTGCTTGAAGTGTTGCGCTGGACGACAACCTATCTACAGGAAAAAGGGGTCGATAATCCGCGTCTGGATGCGGAATTACTCATCGGCGCGGCGCTTGATAAAGACAGAGTCGGCGTGTATTTGGCTTATGATCAGCCCCTACAACAGGCTGAACTCGATACCGTGCGTGCTCTGGTAAAACGGCGCGCTTTGCGTGAGCCGCTGCAGTATATTCTGGGTCAAGTGGAATTCTGGGCGCTCCCCTTCAAAGTCACTCCGGCAGTACTCATTCCGCGTGCGGATACGGAGGTTCTGGTCGAAGAGGGGCTCAAAGCGCTTGAACCGCAAAGTGGGGCGGTGCTAGATGTTGGCACCGGAAGTGGCGCGGTGGCGATAGCTTTGGCGCATAGCGCTAAAGTGAGGGTGCTGGCGGTCGATATCAGTGCTGAGGCTCTGCAGATTGCGCATATTAATGCACAAAACAACGGTGTCGCGGAGTTGGTCACCTTTGCCCAATCTGATCTCCATGCCCTCGAACATGGTTCATATCGGCTGCTGGTTTCTAATCCTCCCTATATAACCAGTGCGCAGATGCAGGAGTTAATGCCCGAAGTGGCGCAGCATGAACCAGCACTCGCCCTGCATGGGGGAGAAGATGGTCTTGATGCCTACCGAAGTCTGGCACGCCAAGCCCCAATGGTGCTTGAATTAGGCGGCTGGCTTGTGGTGGAGGTGGGGCAGGGCCAGGCGGATGCGGTGGCGGATATTTTTCGTGCTGCAGGATTGAAGCAATGTTATCAACGGTGTGATTACGCCGGAATAGCTAGGGTTGTTGGTGCGTGCACCGGCAGTGACGGGGAACGCGATGGATAAGATTATTGTACGTGGAGGGCACCGATTGCAGGGTGAGGTACAGGTCAGTGGGGCTAAAAACGCTGCTCTGCCTCTGCTATGTGCCACTTTACTCGCCGCCGGTACCCATGAACTCCGGAATCTACCGGGTCTGAGGGATATAGATACAGCGGTACAGTTGCTCCATATAATGGGAGCGCAAACTGAAGCAGGTGCTCCTGGTACCTTACGAATCAATGCTGATGATATAATCTGCGCAGAAGCACCCTACGATCTGGTGCGTACCATGCGAGCCTCGGTGCTGGTGTTAGGCCCACTACTGGCCAGACTTGGATACGCGCGCGTGAGCCTGCCGGGTGGTTGCGCCATTGGAGCGCGTCCAGTGGATCAGCACCTGAGTGGGCTTGAAGCCATGGGGGCCCAGATAAGTCTTGAGCATGGCTACATCGAAGCGCGCGCGAAGCGTCTGCGGGGTGCGCGGATCTATCTGGATATTCCCACCGTGGGAGGGACAGAAAACCTCCTCATGGCGGCAACTCTCGCACACGGGCGCACCATTATCGAAAATGCCGCGTGTGAACCGGAGATAGAAGATCTGGCGACCGCGTTGCAGCACATGGGCGCGCAGATAGAAGGGGCTGGTAGCGATACCCTCACCATTCACGGGGTGGACAGCTTACGCCCGATGAATCACACGGTTATGAGCGATCGAATAGAAGCTGGGACCTTCATGGTCGCGGCGGCGATTACCGGTGGGGATGTTCTGGTCGTAGGTGCCCAGCCTGAGCACCTTGAAGCGGTGATCAGCAAGTTGCGTCAGAGTGGGGCCGAGGTACACTGTGTGGCGGAAGGGATAAGGGTGCAGTGTAATACCACGCTGCAGCCACTGCGGATCAAAACCAGCCCGCATCCAGGATTTCCCACCGATATGCAGGCTCAGTTTATGGCGCTGCTTACCCAGGCCGACGGTACCAGTGTGATCAGCGAAAACGTGTTTGAGAATCGCTTTATGCATGTGAGTGAACTGCAGCGCCTCGGTGCCCAAATTCGGGTTGAGGGGCGGCAGGCTACCATTCAGGGCAAGGCCAATTTGCTCGGCGCCCCAGTTATGGCGACCGATCTGCGCGCCAGCGCTTCACTGGTGCTGGCGGCTCTGGCGGCGGAGAATACTACAGAAATCTCTCGCATCTACCACTTGGATCGAGGTTACGAAAAACTCGAAGTGAAGCTCAAGAAACTGGGTGCGGATATTAAACGGGTGAGTTGACCCCTATAGTTAGAAATTACAGTCGAAAACTATAGCAGAAAAGAGACGAGGAGCAGTATGAGCGACGTAATTACCTTCGCCCTGCCCAAGGGGCGTATTATGCAGGATTCCATGGAACTGTTTGCCCGGGTAGGGATCACCTGCCCCGAGATGGAAGAAAAAAACCGCAAACTCGTCTTTGAAAATCGCGAAGCCGGGTACCGTTTCATCGCCGTACGCGCCACCGATGTTCCCACCTATGTGGAGTATGGCTGTGCGGATATCGGCGTGGTGGGTAAAGATACTCTGCTGGAACAGGGGAAAGATTTATACGAACCCCTCGATCTGAATTTTGGCTATTGCCGCTTGGTGGTGGCAGAGCCGCGGGATGCTGATAAGAATGGCGATCCCACGCGCTGGTCCAATATCCGCGTGGCAACCTCGTATCCCAACCTGACGGAAAAGTACTTCAGCTCCAAGGGAATTCAAGTTGAGCTTATAAAGCTATATGGCTCTATTGAACTGGCGCCGTTAGTGGGGTTGAGCGAGCGTATCGTGGACTTAGTCTCCACCGGAGCCACCCTACGCGACAATGGTATGGTTGAAGTTGAAACCATAGCTGAGATCACTACGCGCCTGATTGTGAACCGCGCCAGCATGAAGACTAAGCATAAAAGAATTCGAAAAATCATCGATGATCTCGAGGCTGTCATAGGCGTAACTCCCAAAATATCAGCCTGATACGCCAGATTCGGTTTTTATTCCAAATGAATTGTTAAGCAGAAAGGGATGGTTCTATGATGCGTCTGATGCGTTTTACCGATGCAGATTTTGAAGAACACTTTCGTCGCATAGAGCAGCGGGCCGAAGAGATGCCCCCTGGAATAGAAGAGACCGTGAGCGCGATCCTTGCGGATGTACGTGCTCGTGGCGATGAGGCGCTGCAGGAATATACTCTGCGTTTTGATCGCCTTGATCTCAACACCTTCGGGATGGAGCTTACCCCCGCCAAGATTGATGCTGCCAGAGCGCAGGTTAGTAAGCCCGATTTGGCCGCGCTAGAGTTGGCAGCGCAGCGGATTGGCGCATACCATCGCCGCCAGAAGCAGGAAACCTGGATCTGCACCGATGAAGATGATATCCAGCTGGGGCAGTTAGTGCGTCCCCTCGATCGGGTGGGCATCTATGTCCCTGGAGGCACAGCCGCGTATCCATCCTCGGTGTTGATGAATGCCATCCCTGCGCGGGTAGCGGGGGTTAAAGAGGTTATCATGGTGGTGCCTATGCCGGACGGGAAGGTAAATCCCCATGTGCTGGCGGCAGCGCATCTAGCCGGAGTGACGCGGATATTCCCTCTAGGCGGAGCACAGGCGGTAGGAGCCCTAGCCTATGGCACCAAGAGCGTACCACGGGTAGATAAAATCACCGGCCCCGGCAATATCTATGTGGCAACAGCAAAAAAGATGGTGTTTGGGCAGGTGGATATCGACATGATCGCAGGCCCGAGTGAAATCTTGATTATCAACGACGGGAGCGGGAATCCAGAGCACCTGGCGGCGGATCTGCTCTCGCAGGCGGAGCACGATGTATTGGCGTCGTCAGTCCTGGTGACTACCGATGAGCGTATGGCGCTGGAGGTGCAGGCTGCGGTAGAGCGGCAACTGCGTGAACTGTCACGCCACGAAATCGCGCGTGCATCCATCGACAATTACGGCGCCATCATTGTGGCGCAGGAGATCGAGCAGGCCGCCGAGCTGTGTAATCGTATCGCTACAGAACATCTCGAACTCGCGGTGGATAATCCCTACGAGTTGTTGCCGCTGATTCGCCATGCTGGTGCTATTTTCATGGGACATAACACCCCCGAGACCCTCGGTGATTACGTGGCAGGTCCCAACCATACGTTACCTACCGGAGGCAGCGCGCGTTTTTTCTCGCCCCTGTCGCTGGATGATTTTGTGAAAAAAACGAGCCTGATCTATTGCTCCAAAGCTGGGCTGCGCCGCTTGGGTGGAGTTGCGGTGCAGATTGCGAAAATGGAAGGGCTGGAAGCACACGCGCGCGCTGTCTCCCTGCGTTTGCAGGATAGTGACGTCTGAACGCTAATAACCTGACGTCATCCCTCACGCGGGGCGCTTTAAATACTAGGAGAGAATCTATGGCAAAAAAGAGTATGCCACGTACGGCCAGTATTGAACGTACCACCTGCGAAACCAGCATAGCGATGAAGCTCAACCTGGATGCCCCACTGGCAGGGCAGATCGATACAGGGGTCGGCTTTATGGACCACATGCTGACCCTTATGAGCAGGCACGGAATGTTCGGACTTGAGGTCAAGGCCAACGGTGATACGGAGGTGGATGATCACCACAGCGTTGAAGATCTAGGCATCTGTATGGGCGAGGTGTTGCGCCAAGCGCTGGGAGATAAGGCCGGCATCCATCGCTATGGCAGCGTGTCTATCCCCATGCACGAGGCATTGGTGCGCATTGATTTGGATTTCTCCGGTCGTCCTCATCTTGTCTACCATGTCGATTTACCTAAAGCGAAGGTGGGTACCTTCGATGTGGAGCTGGTTGAGGAGTTCATGGTCGGTCTCTGCAACCACGCTGGGGTCAACATGCATATCAATCTTGAATACGGAAGCAACCTACACCACATTATAGAGGCGATATTCAAAGCCTTGGGGCGTGCCCTCGGGCAGGCGGTCGCGCAAGATCCGCGCATTGTTGGGGTGATGTCTACCAAAGGCAGGCTTGAATAATCCTCGATGATAACCATTGTAGACTACGGAATGGGCAATCTCCACAGCGTCCACAAGGCTTTTGAACACCTAGGATATAGCGCCGAGGTCACCGCTGATGCTCGTAAAATAGAGCGTGCACAGCGCTTGGTGCTGCCTGGAGTCGGGGCTTTTGGCGACTGCATTGCAAATCTGCAGCAAGGTGGTTTTATCGAAGCGATACATGCCCATATCGACAGTGGACGCCCCTTTCTGGGGATATGTCTGGGGCTGCAGGTGTTATTTGACACCAGCACGGAGTTTGGTACCCATACCGGCCTGGGGGTGATCCCCGGTACAGTGCAACGCTTCCCCGCAGAGATGCAGGAACAGGGGGAAGCGTTGAAGATCCCACACATGGGGTGGAACCAGCTTGAAGTGCAGCGCGAGTGTCCGTTGCTGCGCGGGGTGGAGGATGGCAGTTACGTCTATTTTGTCCATTCGTATCGAGCGATACCGGCAGAGCCGGCGGTGGTTTTGACTACAACAACATACGGTATTCCGTTCTGCTCGGCCATCTGGCACGAAAATGTGATGGCGACTCAGTTTCATCCCGAGAAGAGTCAGGCGGTAGGGTTGAAAATACTTAAAAATTTCGGAGAGCTGTAGATGCTGGTAATTCCCGCGATTGATTTGAAACAGGGTAGTTGTGTACGCCTGGAGCAAGGACTGATGCACAAGGATACGGTCTATTCGACCGATCCGGCGGCGCAGGCACTTACGTGGCAACAGGCTGGAGCCGAGTTGCTCCATATTGTGGATCTTGACGGTGCCTTTGACGGCGTCCCGCGCAATCGGGAGGCTATCGAGGCTATTGTCGCCGCGCTGGCTATCCCAACACAGCTCGGTGGCGGTATCCGCGACTTGGCGACTATCGAGGCCTATCTCGAACTAGGCCTTTCACGCGTGATTCTTGGAACGGTCGCCAAGGAAAACCCTGAACTGGTGCGTCAAGCGTGCGCGAAATTCCCAGGGCGGATCGTGGTTGGAATTGATGCCAGAGATGGCATGGTTGCGGTGCGCGGTTGGGCAGAAATTACGCAAAAAAAGGCAGTGGATATGGCCCGCGAGTTTGAAGGGATGGGAGTCGCAGCCATCATCTACACCGATATCGCCCGCGACGGCATGATGCAGGGGCCGAATATAGAGGCTACCGCCGCTCTTGCCGATGCAGTCTCCATCCCGATAATCGCCTCCGGTGGAGTGTCGAGCATGGAGGATATCCGCAATCTCAAAACCATCGAGGCGCGCGGGGTGTGCGGCGCTATTACCGGCAAAGCTATCTACAGCGGCGCCTTGGATCTGCGCGCGGCCATTGCTTGCGCCAAAGGGTTGGATAAGGACGGGAAGGAGATTTCATGCTGAGTAAACGGATCATTCCGTGTCTGGATGTTAAAGACGGGCGCGTGGTTAAGGGGGTCCAGTTTGTCGGCCTGCGTGATGCCGGTGATCCGGTGGAGGCGGCTATTGCCTACGATGCACAAGGGGCGGATGAACTGGCCTTCCTCGATATTACCGCCACCAACGACAAGCGTGACACCCTTCTGGATGTAGTCGCCCGCACCACGGCAGCGGTATTTATGCCGGTGACCGTCGGGGGGGGAGTACGCACCACCGAGGATATTCGTAATCTGCTCAACGTTGGGGCCGACAAGGTCTCCATTAACTCCGCTGCGGTGCACGATCCGGATCTTATCATCCGTGGGGCACAGCGTTTTGGGTCTCAGTGCATTGTGGTGGCTATCGACGCGCGCCGGGTACAAGGGAGTCCTCAGCCACGCTGGGAGGTTTATACCCACGGCGGACGCACCGCTACCGGCCTCGATGTTATAGAGTGGGCGCAGCGCATGCAGAGCAACGGCGCGGGGGAAATCCTTCTGACCTCAATGGACTGCGATGGCACCAAAAATGGCTACGACTTGGAATTGACCCGCGCAGTCAGTGATGCGGTGCAGATACCAATAATTGCTTCTGGTGGTGTGGGTAGTTTGGAGCACATCAAGGATGGCCTTACCCTAGGAGGAGCGAGCGCTGCGTTGGCGGCGAGCATTTTTCACTTCCGGGAATACACCATCACCGAATGCAAAGAATATCTGCGCCAGCACGGGGTTGAAGTACGCCCGCTGGTTAAGCCACAGGATTGAATTGATGACTGAAGAACGTACGGGACTGCTGCAGCAGCTCAAGTTTGATGACGCTGGTCTTCTCCCCTGCATCGCGCAGGATTTTGAGAGTGGAGAGGTGCTGATGCTGGCATATATGAACGCGGAAGCGGTGAAGAACACCCTAGCTACCGGCAGAGCCCACTACTACAGCCGTTCCCGCGCCAGCCAGTGGATGAAAGGGGAATCCTCGGGCCATGTCCAGCATGTGCGCGAGATTCGCTACGACTGCGATGGCGATACGTTGCTGATAAAGGTGGAGCAGGTGGGGATGGCATGCCATACCGGGCGTAGATCATGTTTTTACTCCGTGTGGGATGGGGAACAGGTGCGGGTGGAAGGGGAGCCAGAAGTTGATGCTGCCGCCATCTATGCCCAGAAGGATATCCTCGATGCGCTGTATCATGTCATCCAAGATCGACGTCGCAATCCTGAGGAAAAATCCTACGTTTGCTCCATGTTTACCAAGGGGCTGGATAAAATCCTGAGCAAGATTGGCGAAGAGGCCACCGAGACAGCCGTTGCCGGTAAAGGTGGCAACCGCGATGAGGTGATTTACGAAGTGGCGGATCTGTTTTTCCATGTCCTGTTGCTGCTGGGATACTACGAACTGCCGCCAGAGCGTATTTACGCCGAACTGCGGCGGCGCTTTGGCCTTTCCGGTATCGAGGAAAAGGCAGCGCGCGCCCAATAGCTTTTCCCATATCTTTATTCTCAAGGATTCTAGAACATGAGCCTACAAAATACGCTGACTAACGCCATGAAGGACGCGATGCGCAGTAAACAGAGCGCACGCCTCGGGGTGATCCGCATGCTACGCAGTGCGATTAAAAACGTCGAAATCGAGCAAAAACAGGAGCTTAGCGATGATGATATTATCTCCCTGCTCGCTACCCAGGTAAAACAGCGCCGCGATGCGGCGCAGGCATTCCGCGAAGGGAGCCGGGAAGATCTGGCACTAAAAGAGGAAGCCGAGATAGTTGTGCTGCAGGAGTTTATGCCCACACCTTTAAGCGCCGAGGAGGTCGGTGAGATTATCGAAATCGCGGTGCAAGAGCTAAATGCCTCTTCCATGCAGAATATGGGCAAGGTTATGCAACAGGTCAGTGCTGTTACCCGGGGGCGCGCCGAAGGGCGTGTGGTCAGCGATATGGTAAAGCAGCGCCTGGCGCGACAGAAATAGCGCCTGCGCTGGTGCTGGCGGAGGGGTTTGGCTCCAGACGAGAATAAACAATAAGCGGTAAGGAACTGTCATGAATGTCCTCGATATTGCAATCCTGGCGATTTTGCTCCTCTTCACCTTAAAAGGATGTCTGCGTGGACTGCTCAAGGAGGTTTGTTCCCTTGTGGGGTTGGTAGCCGCCGCGGTTATTGCCTTTACCACCTATGCTCCTTTGGCAGCCCGCTTCAGCGCTTGGCTACATCTGCCTCTACAACTGTGTGTCGTTGTTGTCCTTATCGTGCTTTTTGTCCTTACCATGATGTTTTTTACCCTTTTAGGTGCGATTCTGTCGAGGTTCGTAAGACTTTTGTTTCTGGGGGGATTCAATCGCGTGCTTGGAGGCTTGTTCAGTCTGCTCCAAGGGACATTTATTCTGGCCCTGGTTTTGTATGGACTGTCGCATAGCGCCTTGCCGCGCGCAGTGGCAGCAACGTTTGATGCTTCACGCTTGCGCCCGCCGTTTATAGAACTCGGTGCCGATCTGGTCAAATACAGTCAGAAACTTTTCACCCAGGTATCCTGATATCGGAAATAACACTCACATGCTCGATCAAACTCTACGCACCTTGGAGTTTGACAAAGTTGTAGCTCTGCTTACCCACTTCAGCGTTACCGTGTGTGGACGGATGCGTTTAGAGCAGCTACGTCCTTTTCAGCACCACAGCGAGGTTGAATTGTCGCTGCAGCGCGCGGAGCAGGCAGCACAGTTGCTGGTGCAAAAGGGATCGGCTCCTCTGGGCGGGACGCACGATCTGAGCGTATATCTGCATCAGGCGGGGAAGCCAGGGGCGCGTTTGGCCCCACAGGCGCTGCTCGAGGTAGGCGAGAGTATTGCGGCGGCACACGCCTGCGCGGAATATTTTCACAACGAGGAGTTGGCGCCACAGCTAGCCGAGCTAAGTGCGCAACTCGTCCCTCTTGCAGAGTTGGGCCGTAGGATCGAGCGCAGCATCGACTCCAGAGCGGAAGTGCGCGACAGTGCTTCATGGCAACTGGCCGATCTGCGCCAGCAACAGCGCGATGTGCGGCGCAAGGTGCGGAATATCCTGGAGCGAATGCTGCAGAGTCATGCTCTGGTCTCGGCCTTTCAGGATCAGATCATAACCGAGCGTAACGGGCGCTATGTGGTGCCAGTTAAAGCGGATCATCGCGGCCAGATCAAGGGGTTTATCCATGATGAATCGGCGAGCGGTCAGACGCTGTTTGTCGAGCCTGAGCAGGTGCTGGAGGGTAATAATCAGCTCCAGAGCTTAGAGCGCGAGGAACAGCGTGAAATTGTGCGAATCCTTGAAGCCCTGACCGACAAGGTACGCACCGAGACTACTGTGCTGCGCCAAAATCAAGCGGTTTTAGCCCAGCTCGATGCCAGTTGCGCCATGGGGCATTTTGTGCGTTTGACCGGCAGCGTCGCGCCGCAATTGGTGCGCTCCCCCCAGATCGATCTGCTGCAGGCGCGGCATCCGCTTTTGCTCCTCAATCAGGATGGAAGTGTACGCACACATAATACCGTGCCTGTGGATCTACGCCTGGGGCATAACCACGATACGCTTATTATCAGTGGGCCCAACACCGGCGGTAAAACCGTGGCGCTAAAGACTGCTGGTCTGCTGTTTCTCATGGTCTCCGCTGGAATACCGGTGCCCTGCGCGGCGCGCAGCAAGGTGTATCTGTTTCGGAAGATCTTTGCCGATATCGGGGATGAGCAGAGTATTGAAGGGGATCTGTCTACTTTCTCCGGTCATCTGGTGCGGATAAGGCATATTTTGCAATATGCCGATGCAAAATCGTTGGTGTTGATGGATGAAGCTGGTACTGGCACCGATCCAGCCGAGGGTGGTGCGCTGGCACTAGCTGTGTTGGATCAGTTACGCGAACGCGGTGCGCGCACGGTGGTAACAACGCACCTCAATATGATCAAGGGTTACGCTTTTTTGCACCCTAGGGTAGAGAATGCTGCGGTTGAATTTAACCCTGAAACCTTGGCGCCCACCTATCGCCTGCACTATGGAGTCCCAGGCAGCAGCAGCGCCCTCACCATCGCCGCTATGTTTGGGCTACCTCCGCGCGTTATCGAGCAAGCGCACACGTATCTCGGGAGTGAGGAACGTGATGGTTTGGCGGTGGTGGAACGTCTGAATCAACTCCATGCTGAGCTCGAAGGGCAGCGCGAGCAAACCCGCCAGCTGTTACAACAGGCAAAGCAGGAGCGGGACAAGCGGCGTGTGTTGTTGCGTGAATTTGAAACTCGGCGCGACACCATGCAGCAAAAGGCCCGTGAGCAGGCGCAGCAGATAGTCAGCGAAGCGCGCGAAAAAGTACGCGAGTTCCTGAAAAAGGCTAGGGAATTACACGAACATCCGGGCAGCGGACGCGAACAGGCGGAACTGATGCACACGGTGCATCAGAGCGTGCAGGCGTATGAGCCCAGACGGGAAATCCGCGCTGCAAACCCACCGCAGGAGCTTGTACCCGGCGAAATCGTCCGCGTTCCAGCCCTTGATGCCGAAGCTACGGTGGAGAAGGTTCGAAACCAGCAAGTTGACCTTAACGTGCAGGGGAAAAAGATGCGCCTGCCATTATATGCGCTCGAAGCATTCGAGCCTCGCCGTTTCAGTGGCGCAACAACGGCCAGAGTACGCCATAGTCGTACCAGCGTGGAGCGCAGTGACTTTAGCCCCAACCTAGATGTGACCGGAATGCGGGTGGAGGAAGCAGTGCCCAGGGTAGAGCGCTTAATCGATGATGCATTGCTGCATAACTGGCGCGATCTTCAGGTTACCCACGGACGTGGTGGCGGAGTGCTGCGCCAAGCTATTCGAGCGCTGCTTGGTCAACATCGCGCCGTAACCGCGTTTCATTCAGCAGATAATGCCCAAGGTGGAGATGCTGTCACGCTGATTCAACTGGGTGAAGATACCGAGCACAGGAGCGAACGATGGTAGGGAAGATAGCCCCGGAAACCATCGAGCAAATTCGGGAACAAAGCGACATTGTCAGTGTAGTGGGGGACTACGTAAAGCTAAAACAGACCGGAGATAACCACTTCGGCCTGTGCCCCTTTCATGGGGAAAAGACCCCATCGTTCAGTGTGAATAGCAGTCGTCAGTTTTTCTACTGTTTCGGTTGTGGCGCCGGAGGAAACGTATTTAATTTTCTGATGCGTATTGAGGGGTTGGGTTTTGCCGAATCCGTGCATAAATTAGGTGCACGGGCAGGGATTGAGATCCAGACTGAGCAGGTCTCCCCCCGTCGCCAGCACCAACGGCAAGAACGCGAACGCCAGCAACAAATATTGGCGGACGTGGTGGATTTTTACCACAACATCCTTTTAAGCGAGGCAGAAGGCGCTGAGGCGCGCGCGTATCTGCGCCGCCGTGGATATACGGGGGAGATGGTGCGCCGCTTCCGACTTGGGTACGCTCCAGCAGGGTGGGACACCCTCTGCTCCTACTTGAAGCGGAAGCAGATTGATCTGGAGCAGGCGGTCGCACTCGGATTGGTGCGCCGTAGTGATGATGGGCGCGAGTACGATATGTTTAGACGCCGGCTGTTGTTTCCGGTACAGGATTCAGGCGGGCATGCGGTGGCTTTCGGGGGCCGGGTGCTGGATAATAGCCTGCCCAAATACATCAACTCCCCTGAGACCCCCCTGTATCACAAGGGGAGGATCTTGTATGGGTTGTACGACGCTAGAAGTTCCATGCGCCGTCAGCGCCGGGTGATTGTGGTGGAGGGCTACTTTGATCATCTCGCTCTAATCCAGGCGGGGGTAGAAAATGTGGTGGCCACATGCGGCACCGCGCTTACGGCAGAGCACGCTACCCTGTTAAAGCGCTATGTGGATACGCTGGTGTTACTGTTTGATCAGGACAAAGCCGGACAAGCGGCTTGTTTTAGAGCTTTGCCGATATTGCTCCAAGCAGGACTGCAGGTGCAGAACCTAAGTTTGGAACCGGGGGAAGACCCCGATTCGTTTCTTGCACGCCACGGAAAAGAGGCGTTTGAAGAGCGTTTGGAGCAAACGGGTTCGGCATTGGAACATTTTATGCAACAAACATTAGCCGCCCGAAAGGATAGTGCAGAAGAGCAAGCTCGCGCTATTGCGGACATTCTGGAGGTTATCGCGTATGTCCCCGGCGAGATTGAGGTCAGCCTCCATCTGCAGGAACTAGCGCGCCGTACCGGTGTCGATACCGGAGTGTTGCAACGCCAATTGGATCAACTTCGCACCGAACGTTCTCGGTCTAGCCAGTTGGCGCCGGCAACGCAGGTGCAAAATGCGTCACCTCGGCGCGAAGTGCGACGCCCCGTCGCATCTGGCGCAGGTGAGGATAAAGAACTCAAGGCGCAGAAAATATTGTTGGCACTCATGTCGGAGCGCCATCAGGTCGCTGCAGAGGTTCTGAGTGCCGGAATCCAGAGTTTGTTCTCACATCATGGATGCCGCGAATGTGCCGAGCTCATCAGCAAGGCATGTACTCAAGGGCAGGAACCGGGACTATGGCTGCTGGACCAATGTGAGGACAGTGAAGTGCAGGAAATTCTTACAGCGGCATTGGTGGACAGAAATCAGTTTGCCGCAGAGATTGTCGAAAAAGTTTTCAACGATTGCCGTACAGCGGTGAACCACAGTCAGCTTAAACACCGCAGAACACAACTGCATGCACAGATGTGCGAAGCCGAACGTAACGGCGATACCTCAATGCAGAATGAGTGCCTGCGAGAGTTGATGGAGATAAACCGTGAAATCAAAGGTTGAAATTGATACTACCGCATAAAATTAATCGGCTGCATACCGATGAACAGGAGACGCGCAATATGGCAAAGAAAAATAAAGAAGAAGAATTTCAACAGCTCATCGAAACAGGTAAGGAAAAGGGTTTTCTAACCTATGATGAGGTTAACGAAGCTCTTCCCGACGATATGGTCGGCGCCAGCCAGCTCGAGGATGTGATGGCTATGTTTGGCGAATTGGATATAGAGATTATTGAGTCGGGTTCTAAAAGTGCGAGCGCGAAACGCTCCGCTGCCAGCGAGTCAGAGACAGAAGACGAAGAAGAGGACGAAGCTCCAGCACTTGAAGCAGGCGTCATCGGGCGTACCAGCGACCCGGTACGCATGTACCTGCGCGAGATGGGTCAAGTCGCTCTGCTGACCCGTGAGGGGGAAGTGGAGATCGCCAAGCGCATCGAGGCGGGGGAGAATCTTATAACCAAGGTAGTGTTGTGCACCCCCATTGCGCTGAACGAAGTGGTACGGCTGGGGAAAAAACTGGCAAACGGTGATATCAATGTGGCGGATATTATTAAAATAAGTACCGCCGAAGAGGATGAAGTCTCTCCTGAAGAGACGGAGACACTGTGGGCTCAGATCTCTGAGACGATTGCAGGGATAGTAAGCCAAAAGGAACATGCGGACGCGCTTGCGGCGCGCATGGAGGAAACTACAGATGCAGCAGGAATTAAAGCTCTGCAGGCAGAAATCGACACGATTACGCAGGGGTTGTACGAGATTATCCTTCAGTTGAATCTCAAGGAAAAAGTGGCGAGGCGTTCCACTGCACGCCTTAAGGACCTCTCCAAACAGGTGCAGATGAGTCAGAAAGAGGTCGCCGCATGTGAAGCAAAGCTCGGGCTTACCCATAAAGAAATTCGCAGTCTGTTGCGCCGCATGCACAAGAGTGATGCCGATGCGCTCAAGGTTGCGGAAGAGTTGGGGACCAGTGTTGACGAGCTGCTTACGGTGGAGAAACGCCTCAAGGGAGCACAGCGCCGTTTTAAGAAGATAGAAGATGAGAGTGGCTTTACTTCCGAAGGGCTGATTGCTGCAATAAAAGAGGTACGCTGGGGGGAATATCAAGCCAAAGTTGCAGAAACTGAGTTGGTTGAAGCCAACCTGCGCCTGGTGGTTTCTATCGCCAAGAAGTACACCAATCGCGGCTTGCAGTTTCTGGATCTGATTCAGGAGGGGAACATCGGGCTGATGAAAGCGGTGGATAAATTTGAATATCAGCGTGGGTATAAATTCTCCACCTATGCTACTTGGTGGATACGTCAGGCCATTACCCGTGCCATAGCTGACCAGGCCCGCACCATCCGTATTCCGGTGCATATGATTGAAACCATCAACAAGCTGATCCGTACCTGCCGTCAATTGGTGCAGGAGCTTGGGCGCGAACCTATCCCCGAAGAGATAGCCGAGCGCATGGACCTGCCGCTGGAAAAAGTGCGCCGGGTGCTGAAGATCGCCAAGGAGCCCATCAGTCTTGAAACACCCATTGGTGAAGAGGAAGACTCATCCCTTGGAGATTTTATAGAAGATAAAGGGGCGGTCTCCCCCTTGGAAGAAGCGATCAAAGGGAATCTGTCGGCACAGACTGCTGAGGTGTTGTCATCTCTGAGCCCGCGCGAAGAGAAGGTGCTGCGTATGCGTTTCGGCATTGGCGAGAAGTCAGATCATACCCTCGAAGAGGTGGGGCAGGACTTTAACGTAACCCGTGAGCGTATCCGTCAGATCGAAGCCAAGGCCCTGCGCAAACTGCGCCACCCCAGTCGCGCTAAGCGCCTGAAGAGCTTTGTGGATACTCCATAAAAATAAATTACAGCATTGCTTGACAATAGCTACCAGCTTTGTTACAAAGTACCTCACCTGCTGGAGCAAGCAAGAAAAGCAGGCGCAACTAAGTACAGCAAAAACGCGTAATGACGCGGGGTGGAGCAGTTTGGTAGCTCGTCGGGCTCATAACCCGAAGGTCGGAGGTTCAAATCCTTCCCCCGCTACCAATAAAACGAAAAAGCCAGTTCACTATTGTGAACTGGCTTTTTCGTTTTAGATATTTAGGTTAGCCCAACAATGCACGAGTGCCGTTTCGGCAACCAGTTCTATGCTGTTTGAACTGTATTCGACCGGGAACAAATAAGGAGTCCGCCCATGAAAAAGGTAGCGATGTTTGTCTTCAATGGTGAACCTATGTGCTTTGTCCACGTGTTGTTGAATGCTCTAGATATGAAAGATAAAGGCTATGAGGTCAAAATAATCCTCGAGGGAGCTTCTGTTAAGCTGGTGCCGGAATTGATCAAGGAGGGTAGCCCGCTAAAGGGTTTATGGCAAAAATGTTTGCAAGCCGATCTTGTTGAGGGTGTGTGTAAGGCGTGCTCTGCCAAACTCGGCACGCTGGCAGCAACTCAAGACCAAAAACTTACCTTACTCGACGCTATGTTTGGGCACCCTAGTATCGCAGCGTATCGCGACAATGGTTTTGAGATCCTTACCTTTTAAGTGTTTTTTATTCTTTGAATACTAGCAACCGGTTTTCATATGAAGCGGATCTGCAAATGATGCAATGTTGCCAAACATCAGTTGCTGCCTCACTTTGTCAGATCCGCGAATTTTCCCTTGCGAGCAGTGGTAAATTTCTTGAGATACTGTTTTGCGTTCCCTGCCTCGATCGCAAGCTGCATAGCCAGTAGCTGGACCCGAAACCAGGCTAGGCATAATTTTTAATAATTATCCACATATCCTCTCCCCCAAGCCTTACTGATCTCCTTTATCCTCGCAACCTGCGCATCCTTACTGGTAATGCCTTCACGTGTTAATTGGGGGGAGTTTTGGCCATGATGCGCGTCGGTTTCTTGCAACTTATCCCATGTTGTGCCACAGAACCGAAACAATAGCACCCATCAGCCCAGCGAGCAGGGCCCATAAGCCATTGCGAATTAGGGCATATTTACGTGTTAGTCGATATTTGCCTAGAAAGTAGATTTCGTGCAGATAGGCGTCATAGAGTTTCTCCCGGTCTGCGATGGTTTCAATGAACTGCGTCTTGAATTCTGCCTCGCTCAGCTTCGCAAAGGAGCGAAAGTAGAATAGATTGGTGTCACCGCTGGCGTGTAAAGGGGGGATAATGGCAAGGATTGAGAACAATAGCGCCATAACCCCTGATCCCGCCAGCAGCATTACCGTACTGAGCTGTAGATGAGCGAACTGAGTAAGGGTGATGGTGATAATCAACGAGGCTGCGGTGATAATCATAGCGGCTTTGGAGTCCGCCATGCGGTTTAGGGTCATATGTTTGTCCAGGTTGGCGCGCAGAGCGTTGCTAACGAGTAAGCGCGGGAGGATTGCCTCTTCGTGGCTGTGATTTTCGAGTTCACAGCTGCCTCGATTGTCATTGGTCGCCATTTTTGCCCTTTCTGAAAACCTACATTTTGCTCAATTTTCTTCTGCGTGGCTCTGTTTTTAGCTAGCCCAATAAAACATATGATTGTATGTAAGGAAAAGTCATCTTAATTCGGCATGACAGATGGGTCAGGTTCTGTAGGGTTTGGTGGGTTAAGTGGGTGTTTTGAAATAAACATAATATATTAACGCCCGCGCAGACAAACAGTGTTTGCATTCTTAACTAATTTGGGTATCATCTGTGCCCATATCGAGTGGTGGGCAGCGGCATGCCACGTTATGTCATGGTGTACCTGCGAAAGCTAATTAGATTCAGTGTGTACTAGACACGCTGTTTATTTTGTTCCAACCGGTAGCCGTGACCCTGAATCTCTTCGAGTCGCACCCCTATCACTCCTGTAGTGCTATCGATAGGATGAAATTGTACTCTGACTGTTGGCGGCAACCTGAATAAATTGCTATTTCGGAGCCTCATTTGAATTCAATTATTCCTGAACGCTGGCACAAGAATAACTCGTTGAAGCTTAAAATGAGTATGCCGGTGACGTTACTCGTAGCTTTTCTCCTTATTTTGACAACGTGGATGATGTTCGGCTTTTTTCGTGATGAACTGCGCGCTGCGATCACGCGGGAGCAGGCAGCACTGGTGCAGACTTTGGCAGGCCAGATTGATGATAGGCTCTACAATGTTACGCAACATCTGCAGGAGCTTGCAGGGCGAGTTGAGGTGGAAGTGCTTGATGACCCAGCTCGGGCAAGCACATTTCTGGACAAGGAGTGGAGCAGTCAGTTGCTCTTTGGTAAGGGGTTGGCATTTTTTGATTCTACCGGAGCCATGGTCGCAACAGGTTCATCTTCTCCGCTTGTTTTACAATCGTTGTGCGGATGGGACCGGCAGCTTCAGCTTACCTTGCGTAGCGGGAAGGCACGTGCAGCAGCGTGTTTATCTAAAAGCGTGGATACGCCTACGCAAACGTCAGAACCGGTAATTTTATTTGCAGTCCCAGTCGTAAAATCCACGGGAAGAGTCGTTGGGGTTCTCGCCGGAGCAGTCAATCTGCTGGATAGCAATATGCTCGGTTATTTGCAGAAATTTGGTTCGGGCGAAGATGGAGACTTCTTGAGTCTGTGCAGTCCGGAATATTCATTAATATTTGGTGCCGGACATAAGCATGATGAGTTCACCTCTTTGTCAGATCAGGGGAAGAAATTGCGCCAGCGTGCGTCTGCCGGCGAAACTATAACCACTATTGTAACTAGAACTGGTGGCTTGGATACCCTTAGTTCTATCCACAAGTTGCATCGAGTAGGGCTGGTGTTGGGAGTACACCAGTCTCTTGAGCAGGCGTATGCTCCCTTAGTAACATTGAAGCGCGAGCTGTTTTTGGTTTTAAGCGGTAAAATTGCCCTGGCCGCGGTTGCAGTTTGGTTGTTGATGCGACACTTGATGAAGCCCTTGAAGCAGTTGACCCGCAAGGTGGTCGCCGCCGCAGATGTACGCCGTAATGATGAAGGCTTTCAGAGTGGTAAGTCTAGGAGGCGCGCAGCTGGTGATGAACTCGTGGTGCTGCAGGAGTGTTTTGATCAAATGCTGCATCGCGTAGAGCGCCAGCGTCATAGCTTGCAAATCCAGTTGGGTAAACTGCAGAACCTGATCGATGCAATTCCTAACCCGATTTTTTTCGCTGATGCGGGTGGTAACTATATAGGATTTAATAAAGCCTTTGATGCAAAAGTTGGACGTCCGCTCCATCTGAAACCTGGAGATGCAATGGAGCGGGCTTTGCCACCATCCATAGCTAAAATCGTTAAAACCTGCGGGGCCAAATTTGAGCTAACCCACCGCAGTGAGCAGTCGCTGGTATTTGCCGATGGGAAGGAATATCCGGTGATATTTTCGGCGGCGTCATATTCGCGGGTTGCTCATTCCAGTCCGGGTGTGGTTGGAACCCTAATTGATATCAGCATCCTTCGGAAGACGGAAGATCAACTACGTAAGCTCAATCGCGCGGTTGAACAGAGTCCTAACTCCATTATTGTTACTGATATTGAAGGTGCCATTGAATATATAAACCCGACCTTTACTCGGCTTACAGGGTATTCAGCTGCCGAAGCTATAGGGGAAAATCCACGTATCCTTAGCGCTGGCAGTGCCCCTAAAGAGTATTTTCGCACCATGTGGACTACCATTCTTAATGGACATGAGTGGCGTGGAGAGTTTCGGAATCGTAAGAAAAATGGCGAGACGTTCTGGGAGTATGCCCTCATATCCCCGCTAAAGGATGCCCTTGGAAAGGTGACCCATTTTGTTGCGGTGAAGGAGGATATTACTGAACGTAAGCTGGCAGACCGGCGCGAGACGTTAACGGCTCAGGTTTTATCCTTGCTTTCTCTCTCTAATGTGCACAGTGAAAAAATTCAGGATATCTTGCAGTTGATTCGTGATTTCACTGGATGTGAGTATGTGGGCTTACGCTTAAAAGAAGAGGGCACATATTCGTATTATCGGAGCTCTGGAGTTGATCTGGGATTGCTCTCAGGTGACGAGGTCGTGGTGCCCGCCGCATGTGGTCTTGCGCCAGTAATTGAAAGGCTGTCCGCTGACTCTTTTTGCAGCAAAATTCTAGAAGGTGATGTTGATTTTGCGCAGGAATATTTTACTCCAGGAGGAAGCTTCTGGAGCGCACCGGAGTTTGACGGTAGCAGAGATATGTATCCGAAGCTGTGCAGCCAGCAGGGATGTCATTGTGCCAAGGCGCAGTCCGTTGCCATTATCCCTTTACGCTTGGATGATCAGGTTATAGGCATATTGCAGGTAATCTCGCGGAAAAAGAATGTGGCTACCCGGGGGATGGTGGAATTTCTTGAATCTATAGCCAATACCATTGCAGTGGCATTTGGACATCACCAAGTTGCCGAGCAGTTACACCAGGAGAAGAGCAGACTTGATTTCCTCACCCTGTATGATCCTTTAACCGAGTTGCCTAACCGCACCTTGCTTGGGCAAAAACTAGGGGTGATGCTCGAACGTGCGCGACGTAAGGGTGTTGAGGGGGCGTTGCTGCTATTTGATATTGACCGCTTCAAGACTATCAATGATTCACTAGGGCACGCACAGGGGGACCGCCTGTTGCGTACTGTGGCGCAGCGTCTTCAGAAGGGTCTGAAGGGCGAAGATGTGCTGGCGCGAATTGGCGGAGATGAGTTTGTGGTCGCGCTGGCGCAGGTCGATGATATGCAGCACGCGGAGCAGCGGGTGAAGAAAATGCTGGATGGTCTGACTCCAGTCATAAACATTTCCGATTTCGAACTCTATATAACCGCAAGCGCTGGGATCAGCATGTTCCCCGGCGATGGAATGAGCCTAGAAGGTTTGCTCCAGACTGCTGAAGTTGCCATGTATCGGGCAAAACAGGGTGGACGTAACCGTCATCAGTTCTATCGTACCGACATGAATAAGCGCAATCTTGAATTGCTTCAGCTAGAGAGTCAGTTGCGTCTCGCGCTGGAACGCGATCAGTTTGTTATCTATTATCAGCCCAAAGTAGATCTTAAAACTGGCTTGATTACAGGTGCAGAAGCCCTGCTGCGCTGGAAACATCCAGAACTGGGGATAGTTTCTCCGGTCGATTTTATTCCCATGGCGGAGGAGACCGGCCTGATTGTCCCCATTGGGGAGTGGGTCTTGCGTAACGCCTGTGCCCGGGCCGTAAGTTGGCATGAGAGGTTTTGCACCCCTGTGCGCCTGGCGGTTAATCTTTCTGCGCGTCAGTTTATGGAGCCGAATCTGCTCGAACAGCTTGATATCGTATTAAGTGACAGCGGGATTAAACGAGAATATCTTGAACTTGAGATTACCGAGAGTGTGGCGATGCATAACGTGGAAGAGAGTATTGCCACCATGAGCGCCATGCGCGCGCGGGGGATCCGACTTTCAATCGATGATTTCGGCACGGGATATTCCTCCTTAAGCTATCTGAAGCGTTTTCCAATCAACAGCTTGAAGATCGACAGGTCCTTTGTCACCAATATAGAATCAGATCCTGATAATGCCGCTATTGCTAGTTCTATTATAGCTTTGGCGCAAGCCATGGATTTGAGCGTGGTCGCTGAAGGGATCGAAGAAACTGCTCAATTGACCCTTTTGCAGCAGTTGGGTTGTGATGAGGCGCAGGGCTTTCTCCTTGCCCGCCCCATGCCGGTTGACGAGTTCGAGGCATTCGTATCCACCTGGAAGGGGCTGCCGAGTTGACGGTGTCTCTAGAGCCAAAAGCCCTGTGAAGTGTATTGTCGCGCCATGTTCGTGGGGGAATTAGCTGAGGGTTATGCCGCAGCACACCTCAGAGTCTGGGGCATTGCACCCTCTTTGTGCCTCTTTATGGGCGCCCCCGGTACTCAGCTTAAGCCTTTCTTATTGCACCGTCATTTTCTCCTGCCAAGTATCAACCTCTTGTAATTAGCCAAACTTCTTCCTCGAATTCATCCTCCTCTCAATATCTTTTTTTGGGAAACACCGCTGGTACAGACCGTGCATATTTACGTATGGCTTATGAGGCTTGTGTGGTCCTGCTTGTGGGTAACCCGCTATCACCGTTGTTGTTGCGGGTGATTGTCGGCACCACGGTAAAAAGTGCAGGTTTCTCTGAGAACTTTATATATGTGAGTATGTGCATCAGGAGAAATTCTATGTGGAAAGCAAGGTTTGGCTTGGCCGGTAAGTATGCTGTTGCAGAAGGGTGGGGAAAAGCATTCATCGTCTGTGCTTCTATTGTTTTAATGGTGCATGTCTCTGTAAGTCTAGTGGGCGCCAGTGTAAGTGGCCCATGTTCAAATTGTCATACCATGCACAATAGTCAGGATAATGCGGTGGTTGGGGATGATCAGTTGCGCCCGACCCTGCTCACAACCGACTGTGTCGGGTGTCACTCATCGGATGCGTCAAGCACCTACTACGACATGGAAGGCTGCAAGGTGCCGGTGGTTCTCTTTACCGGTGGTGAGCCCACAGAGTATCTAGCAGGCGGGAATTTTTACTGGGTAAAGCGCGGGCTCGGTGGAGATGATACCAAAGGGCACAACGTGTTTTTGGGGGAGGACGACACCCACCTGGATAAAGCTCCCGGGGCTGCTATTACCTGTGGCACAAACTCCTGCCATGAAAATCTGTCGCAACCGTATGGCAGTGCAGGTATGGGTGGTTTCCCTTTGAAAGGGAAGTATGGCTGCAGTGGTTGCCATTTAAATGTGCGGCATCATGCTCAGGATCATCCAAACGGAGTCTCTGGGGCAGTCACCACTGCCGCACAGGGGTGGTACCGTTTTTTAGCTGGGCATAAGTTCACCAATGCAGGGGTCGAGGGTTATGAGGATGGCCTCTGGGAAGCGGGACTGCATGACGGCGAAAATCACAGCGCCAGTGACAAGCATAACGAATACCTTGGCAAAGTTGATACTCAACAGGGTGGAGCAGGTGGATTTGGCGGGGATAATGGAAATACCACTACGGCATTTTGTACTGGCTGTCATGGAATATTTCATTCCGAGCAGCAGGATGCTAACGCGATGTGGCTCAGGCACCCTTCCGATGCTATTATTCCAGCCTCTGGGGAGTACCAGTACTGCACGACCTATGATCCCCTCACTCCGGTAGGGCGTCCTGTTGTGCCAGACAGCCCTAGTACTTCCGTTGTTCCAGGCAGAGACATGGTTATGTGTCTTTCGTGCCACCGCCCGCATGGTAGCCCCTACGCAGATATGCTGCGCTGGGACTACTCAGCTCAGATCAGCGGGGAGCCGAGTCCTTCCGAAACCCATACTGGATGCTTCTTTTGCCACACTACCAAAGATGATGGCTAGGGATGCTTGCCGCTTAGGGATCCATTTTTGCTGAGGGTGTGAAAGATTTTGTGTAAATGGTCATGGTTGGTTAGAGGATCGGATTTCGATACTCTAACCAGCGGGCTATTTACACAATTTTTTTAGGCCCCTTTTTTTGTTTATGGGGTTCTTCTGGGTGATTTTTTGGCAGAAGAGGCAGGGTGTTTCTTGTATTTACTCTTGGGTGGTTGAGGGGGAGCTGAGTTTTCTGCCTCAAGTCCAATGGGATTGTGGCGGATTTGCAGAGTGCGCAGTTTGGCAATAACTCTAGACGGCAGAGTGCTGGAAAGCTCGATGTAACTGCTATCCGTCTCAATTTTAATCCTGCCAATGGAACGGATAGGTAGCTGCGCTTCATTGGTGAAGGCACCAACAATATCACGCGGGGTGACCTGGTGTCGGCGTCCAACCTTGATGCGATACCCTTGCATGGCACCAGTAGTGCCCGTAGGAGTGCCAGATTCTCGCACTTGAGAGCGCTCCTTACGCCGCGCAGCAGCGGGCGGTGCTATATCTTTATATTTTGGATAGAGTGGTTTCTCGCGTTGTAGCTGCCATGCCAACGCTGCGGCTATATCTGCTGTTTCGATATTGTCGCGCTTTGCAATCTCCTCAACCAGGGTGCGTATGCTGGTAAGATCCTGGGAGGTCAAGGTGGTGTGCAGGGAGTCGGTGAAGGTCTGGATGCGACAAGTTCCTACCTGTTTGGCGTCAGGGATGGGCATTAGGGCAATTTGCTGCTTGGTGACCTGCTCGATACCGCGTAGGAGATGGCGTTCGTTGGGGCTAACAAACAGGATTGCTCTGCCGGTGCGACCGGCACGTCCTGTGCGTCCGATGCGGTGGATGTATGCCTCGGTATCGAAGGGGATATCGTAGTTAAAAACGTGGCTGATTCGCTCAACGTCCAAGCCGCGCGCAGCAACATCGGTGGCAACTACGATGTCAATTTGGGCCTGTTTCAGGCGATGGATACATTGTTCGCGCATCTGCTGGCTTAGGTCGCCATTTAGGGCAGCGGCTTTGTATCCAGCACTGCTCAGTTGCGCGGCTATTTCAG
>Ga0265295_1001908_pt1 | contig 34995 bp, 32 predicted proteins | sample Munlansysbiofilm_FD_192503 | JGI IMG/M metagenome (GOLD analysis project Ga0265295, IMG submission 192503) | Leachate microbial communities from a municipal landfill in Southern Ontario, Canada - Methane capture system biofilm | ecosystem: Engineered > Solid waste > Landfill > Unclassified ... | reverse complement strand
ATATGAGCATTTCTGGACAGTTCCAGAACTATCTAAACCTTGAAAATAGGAAGAAATTTCCCTTTCTGCATAAAAAAAGGACTAATACATATCGTATCAGACCTATGCTTCTAAGATGGCGGAGAAAAGGGGATTCGAACCCCTGCGACGCTTTCACGCCCTACTAGCTTTCCAAGCCAGCCCCTTCAGCCACTTGGGTATTTCTCCAACTTTTATATTATAGGCGATTATCACATAAATATCAAGTGATAATCGCCTATATAGATTAAATCATCATATGGTTAAATCCCCAGGTTTAATAAGTTGATACTTTCTAAAGAAATAATCCGTAACATAGACTAGTACCAGTGGTAAGATTATATGAAGTAAAATAACTTGTGTAACAACTAAAATACTATACCCCATGACGTCAAAGGTGACAAGCTGTCCAACCAAACCAGATGTTCCCATCCCTGCCCCAGTCGGACCAGTTTCAATCTTGAATAAGACCGTTGAGATTGGTCCTAAAATGGCTGAAACCAAAATAGTTGGTAACCAAATAATCGGTTTTTTCAAGATATTTTTAAACTGCAACATGGATGTCCCGATGAAAACAGAGATCACTGAACCAATGTTGTTGTCTTTTCTCGACATAACAGCAAAGCCAACCATTTGAACACTACAACCGACCACCGCTGCACCACCAGCAATGCCCCCAAGACTAATCGCAATTGCGATGGCAGCACTTGATATTGGTGCAGTTAGTGCCATGCCCATCACAACAGAAATCACAATCCCCATAAAGAATGGTTGTAACGTCGTTGCTTGATCAATGAATGTACCAAAAGCTTTCATGGATTCGCTGATTGGCGATCCAATTAAATATGCAACAAGAAAACCTATCATCAGCCCAGAAAAAGGAATGAGTAAGATATCGATTGGTGTTTTTTTTGAGATCGCGTATCTTAAGAAAAAATACACCAATGATACAGTTATATATATGACCATCGGGTCATTGTAAAGTCTTGAGGCAACCCCACCTGCAACCGAGGTTGCTACTAACTTTAGCCCGTCTAATTTTAGACTAACTGCCATACCCACACCAATACCGATGCCCATAAAACTTTTTAAAATGGTTGAAAGATTTAACAGCTCTTCTGAGATTTTACTTAAGGATGAAACCTCACCCACTAAATTGCCTAATTGTCCGATAATAACACCAACGATTAAGGTTGAAAATAAACCAAGCGCCATCCCATTAAAACTCGTTATAAAATAATCCAGTGCTATTTTACGTTTTGATTTTTCCATAGTAATTCCCCTCCAATGATAAAAAAATAAATAGTGATACCAATGACACATTATCATTCTATCACTATTTATTTTAAAGTGTTTTTAAAAACGTTATCACGCGTTCAGAGAACAGACGTTGTTGATCCAAATGCACAACTGTTTTAGCGCGTTGGAATCCCTCTAAAAGCGCTTTCGGGACTTTTTGTTCGAACTGAATACAAGCATCTTTTATGACCTCTAATTCGTATTCGCCACAAATGACATAAACTGGGTATGCTTTCTTTTGCTTACCGAGCTTGTAGTACCGACTAATGCCCCTTTTTGATAATAAGCCCTTTCGTTTAAAGTTCTTTTGTGAGAGTTCAAATTTCTTTTTTGCATCATCTTTAATGCATGCATTGTTTAAATAATACGCTTTATATGCACTAAAGAGAAATGCCCATTTGAAGGCACGTAAAAACTTGGTTTTTAATAACTCATTGTTAATGGCTTTGTATGAATCATGGAATATCGAAAACCCACCAATTGAAATCAATGACTTGATTTTTTCAGGATAGACTTGGCCGAACGCTTGAGCAACAAGCGAGCCAACCTCAATACCTAAAAAATGCGCATCTTCAATTGAATGTAAATCTAAGATTACTTTTATTATTTCTGGCATGTCTTTGATTGAAACGTTACGAGATACACCACTTCTTCCATGACCCGGCAAGTCAACTAGTAACAACTGATAATCTTTCTTCAAAGCGATAATTTGATTATCAAACACCGAAATACTCGAAGTATACGGGTGTAATAAAACCAAGGTTTCCTTATTTTTATTTTCATAAAGCATGTAGTAAATCCCCACATCTTTAAATCGAACTGTTTGATCATGCATATAAATCACTCCCTATATCAAGTATATCATTTTACGTCTTTATTAAATCATTCAATTTCATCTTTTTATGAAACTAGCCCATTGTAAATGTTCTGTGTCGTAATTCATGTAGTTATTGACTTGCTTGTAATACCAATTTAATCGTGTTTTTACTTCAAGCTGATATTCTTTATCTAAAGAAATAACAATGGCGGTTAGTTCGTAAATCACTAGCCCTAATTGGTGAGTCCTTGTGTGAACGACAGACAAACCTTGTGCAATTGCGTGATAATAGGCTTTTTTTACGTGATCGTTTGTTTCTTTTGCCATTTGATGAATAGCGATAATCTCTTTTTTTGCCTCTGTCATCTTTATCTTCCCACAAGCCCACATGATGACCGTTTCATGTGCATGAATCAGCTTCTCATCTTCTAGAATCAAAATTAAGCGCTTAACTTCAGAAAGACTAAACAAAATGACTTGTCTTCTTGAAAGTCGATTCATTAAGGCATTTAGTTCGTCTAATTCCATCACGTTCTTATCGACAAGAATCTGTCTTTTTTTAATGAGGTTTTGTTTGATGTTTTCCTCGATCGTCATCGCATTGCTTCCTTTCTGATAAAAGTGAACTTAATCTCGGTTGATTCAAAGATCACATCTCTTATTATAGGTCAATATGGCAACAAAAGAAAGGACACCAAATTGGTGTCCAAACGATTAACTGCCTGCGCTTTCGTAGCGTTTTAACCCTTGATTCCAAATAAATAAAGATAGCATTAACATCCCTATTGAGGCAAGCATCACATACAGTGTCTGAAGGTAGAGATTACCACCAAAGAGTAACGCTCGAATCGGAAAGAAAATGACCACCGAAAATGGCAGCAAATAAGTCAATGTAAAGCGAATCGCCCCACTAAAGATTTCAATCGGATATTTAGCAAAGTTTGAGAAATCATAAATGGTCGTCATCACTTCAATGCTTCGTTTGGTCCAAAAAGACATCGAACCAAAAATGAGTTTGATTGCAAAAAAGAACAATACGGCAAAAAATACACACAAAACAAGCAAAATGATTTGTATTGCACTAAAACTAACCCCCAATTTGGGTGTAAAAACAAACAAAAATAATATGCCAAGGATTAATTCCCCAAACCCTTCTAGTTGGATCATTTCAGCGACTAACTGAAATAACGGGTTAATGGGTTTGATTAAGTACTTATCTAAAATGCCTCTTGTGATTCCGCCATTTGCTAGCTGCCAAATTTGATCCGAAAAAATGTGATCGATTGCTTTTGGAATTAGATAGTAACCATATAAAAAACCCATGGTGTTGATGTCCCAACCATTTAACGATGGGATTGCACTAATGGTCAAATAGAGCGTTGAGAAAACAATGGCATTTTCAAGTAAGAAACCAAAGATACCAATCACCGCATCAAAACGGTAAGCGAGTCTCGCCTTAATACTTCTTGAGACGTAATAAGGGTATAATTTGATGTACTTTTTCATTTTACCCTCCCACACTGACGACGCGTTTCTTAATCAAACTAAAGGTAAAGCTACAAAGAAGGTTTAAGACAATTACCCAGACCAATTGAATGACTAAAGCTTCGATAATTTCACTGGTTGTTAACCGCCCCATTAAAATAAGGATTGGCTTTTCTACCATACTTTTAAATGGTAGGAATCTAAGTACGTTATTTAGCCATGAAGGAAAAAATGAAGATGGCAGCAAACTACCTGAAAAAAATGACATGGTAATGTTTTTAATGATCATTAACCCAAACAACGCGTTTGTAAAAAGTGAGACCTCACCAATCAAAAAGTTGAGTGCGTCTGCAATCACAAAAGAAAATAAGCAACTAATGATAAAAACGACCAATAAAAAAATATTAGGTAATGCCACACCCAGTGATACTTTTAAAAGTATGATTGAGATGCTCATTAGGGGAATAAACATCAAGATGGCTGCAGACAAGAAATTACCAAAGCTTGAAAACATTAAGCGGTAGCGATAACTCATTGGCCGAATTAGATTAATTGCGATGTTTCCTTGATAGATGTCTTCACCAAGTATCCAAAACGAACTTGAGGCAAACACAAGGGTTGTTGTGACTCTTGCAAAAATCAAGTAGGTGATCATTTCCTTAAATGTCATCCCATTAATTAAGGTCGTAGGTGAATTTTGAAATATGGCGAACCATAAATAATACAAGATTAACAGTGAGATTGCATCTCCTAAAAGCCACCCTATGGCACTAAACTTATAGGCAAATCCATCCAAAATCCCAGCTTTTGTGAACGCAAGGTACTTATGATATTTGTTTGGTCTCATAGATTTTCTTAACGATGCTTTCTAGTGTGTCTTCACTGATTTTTATGTCATCAACTTTATAATTATCGAGTATTTGTTTTAAAACCTGATTGACTGAGGTATACGCCATATTAAGGGTGATTTTGATGTAACCATCGTCCTTAGAAACTTGAATGCCCTTGCCAAGTTCTTCTTGAAGAGAAACTAAGTCAATTGGTTCTTTTGTTAAAAAACTGACGTGTCTATATTCACCAAATGATTTCTTAATCGCTTGTATTGGACCATCATACAAGATTTGACCTTCATCTAGGATGATCACTCGTTTACATAAATCGGTGATGTCATCCATGTTGTGTGTGGTTAAAACGATAGTCGTATTGTAGACACGGTGAATTTCTTTGATTGCTTTAATCATTCGGTCTTTGACAAGGACATCGAGTCCGATGGTTGGCTCGTCTAGAAATAGAATTTTGGGGTTGTGAATCAGTGAAGCAGCTAAGTCTGCTCGCATTCGTTGCCCTAAAGAAAGTGTTCGAACGGGTTGGTTTAAAAATGGGTCAAGCTCTAAAACTTTCGTTAAAAACTCAAATCTTTCTTGATAATCCGTTGCACTAACGTCATAGATTGCTTTTAAAATATGAAGTGATTCAATCAAAGGCAGATCCCACCAAAGTTGTGTCCTTTGTCCAAAGACAACACCAATTTCTTTTAAGACTTCTTTTCGCTGTTTTGGGTGGTATGGTAAGTAGCCATCCACCATTATCTCACCACTTGATGGTGTCAAAATACCACACATCATTTTAATTGTGGTTGATTTTCCTGCGCCATTTGCCCCGATGTAACCGACAATTTCTCCTCTTTCTAATGAGAAGGAAACGTCTTTAACTGCGTTCGTGATGGTGTATTTTGTACTAAATAGTGTTTTCATCATTCCGACAATACCGGGTTTTCTTATTGGCTTTTTAAAATCCTTAGCTACGTGTTTAACTTCAATCATTGCCATCATATCTACCTCTTTTTCTCACTTAAATTATATCATTTCTCTAATTATCCGAATACTGTGGAAACGATTACATTTATTTGTAATTTTAACATTTGTTTTTTTGTCGACTGTCAATTCGTTTAATAATTATTAACCTACGGATAACTCTCATTCAAATCGTGATCTTGAATCGAATTTATCTGAAAAAAGAACCCAAATCAGGTTCTTCTTAGATTTATTTAGTTGATTTTAATACCCTCATCAAGAGTTTTTTCGTCAAATTACCTCTTAACGTTGATTCATCAATCTTAGTGTCCTTATTTACGAAAAATACTGATTTAACCTCATCGTTTTCAATAAAGACCTCTCGATCAATTTGCCCTTCATAAATCACCCAGATTAACCGATGTGACTCACTGGAATAAACATCAAGTAGTTTAATCTCATGCAGAGTCATCCCAGTTTCTTCAAAAAACTCTCTTCTTGCGGCTTCTTCAAGTGGTTCGTTGTGATTTCGATAGCCGCCTGGGAAGGTCACCTTGTCTTCTTCGTGGCCTTTTAACTTAACCATTAAGAACTCTCTTTGTTGATTGTATGCCACAACGACACAGCTAACAAATGTGTGGTTATTCCAATCGATAAAACCACAGGAATCGCATTTCTTGACTTTTGTTTGATCAACAATTGCTTCATTCAGTTTTGTGCCGCAAATAGGACAATAATTCATCGAATCACCTCAATTGTATAAAAGCTAACACTATTTAGAGCTAAATTTTTTAGTACCTAATTGAACCAATCAATTCTTCGATTAATAATGATATCTTCGTTTCTTTTTATTATACACCTAAATTGCAAAATTTGTTTTGCAATATATTTGTAATTATATAAAATCTTAAATAAAAAACGGCTTAATAAAGCCGCTTGTTTTTTAATGGTGCCCAAGGCCGGACTCGAACCGGCATAGGTCTCCCTACTGGATTTTGAGTCCAGCGCGTCTACCGATTTCACCACTTGGGCAACTAAGGCATCAAGCCTTATTTTTCTTGATTGCCTCTTCATAAAGAGACAAAGCACTATTAGTGTAACATTCTTGTGAATATTTTTCAATAGATTTTCTTGCATTTTCTTTTAATTTGTTTTTTACATCAGGAAACTGAATCATCATATTGAGCATAACTGGTAATTCTTTGTTATTTCTAAAGAATAAGCCGTTGTCATTTTCTTTGACGACATCTTCTAGACATTGATCGTATTTAACCAATAGTGGCAGGCTTGCTGCTAGGGCTTCGATATAAGTTAGTCCTTGTGTTTCAGTCACTGATGCATTTAAGAACACATCACCTAATTGATAATAGAGACCAATTTTTTCCCAATCCACCATACCCGTAAAGTAGCATTTATCCTGTATTTTAAGCGTTTTTGCTTTCTCTTCAAGTGTGTGTCTATGCGGGCCGTCTCCAACTAATAAAAAGACCGCATTCTCGTGATTGATTTTAGAAAAACCGTCAAGTAAAACGTCAATGGATTTTTCCGCACTCATTCTGCCGATGAATAAACAAACGAATTTATCGTTTGGTATACCAATAGATGCTTTCAAGTCATCCACTTGTTCTTTAGTGTATTTGTCACTTTCAAATTTAGAAAGATTAATGCCCGTTGGTACGATGTGATAATCGCCATCGATTTTATATGATTTCATAAGATCAAGTACTTTTTGTGTTGGTGCAATCGTAATCTCAGCGCGTTTGATGAATCGTGTCATGAGTTTTTTCAAGTAGTGCATCAATGGTCTTCTAAAAAACTTGTTCAAAAATGAACTCACATAATGTAGGTACTCTTCATACATGGTATGAACCGTAAATACCATCGGCAAGTTGTGTTTGTCTTTTAAGTGAACTGCCACCGATCCAATTGAGAATTCGGTATGCACATGCATAATGTCCAAATCAAGTGCTTCAATTCGTTTGATGTGTGCAGCAGTAAAAGGCACAAGTCGAAACGCTTGTAGTCCTTTTTTAGGAATAATCATCCCTTTTAACCGAATCACATAAGGATCATCTATGTCTTTCTTACTTGATACAGAGGTTGTGATAATATAGACCTCATGGCCTTTACTTCTTAACCCTTGAACAAGCATATAGATCGACGTCGTTACCCCACTTACGTGTGGTAAATACGCATCTGTAAAAATACCTATACGCATATTAATTCCCTCTCTTTTGTACAATTAAATAACAAATAAATCCATAAAGCATACCAAAATAATAGGTGATAAAACGCCAAACAAGCATTGAGGCAACGAGCATTGGATGACCAAGGCCTCTTAACAATGAAACGAAAATCACTGTAAATGCCCACTCAGTTCCGCCGGACGCCCCTGGGGTTGGCACCCACATCATGAAGGTTGTAGAAAATGCACTCACAGAAATAACAAATGCTAAATCTGACGGTCCCAAATCAAATCCAAATCCCAAGAAAACGACGTATGGAATACTATTTAATAATAAGATACCTACTACCCTAAGCATGGTTGCACCAATAAAGACTCGCTTACGTTTAAACAGTAAACCCATCCCATGTTGGAAGTCTTTAACAAACGAAAATGTCTTTTCTTCTAAAGACTTCATTCTCTTAGTCAAAAACTTGATTTTACCTAAAAGTCTAAAAATACCTTCAAATAATTTATGCATTTTTGGTAAAACAGAAACAAGTACTAAAACGACTAGGATAAGTAAGTTAATGGTATATCCAATCATGATTAAAAACATATATTGATTTAATATGTCTTTTACTTCTCTATAGAATAAAAGCAAGCCAACGGTTGAAACAACTGTCATTACCGTTTGATAAACAATGAAATTAGTCATAAGAATCGATATCGTTTGATCCCCTGAAACGCCTTTTTTATGCAATAAATAGCCTTGGATGGGTTGTCCACCTGAGGCAAATGGTGTAATTGCGTTAAAAAAGTATTCCGATCCTGCAATTGTTAGGCTATCTTTCTTCTTCAGCCGCACACCTAGCCCTGAGGCGATAAAGTGAAGCGTGAACGATGAGACCACCATATGTAACAACGAAATCACTAGACCAATGATAATGTATAATGGGTCAGCTTTTGTTAATGCTTGTTTGATTTCATTGATGTCATTTAAACTAAAGACTATGACTAATAATCCAATCAGTGTGATTAAAACAAAAAATAGATTACCCGCTATTTTTCGTTTAGACGTTTCTTTCTTCATTACATTTCTTCGAGTGCTGTCATCCCAAGTAAGCGCATGCCTTCATTTAGTACGTATCGAATGGCACGAATTAAATTAAGATTGGCTTGTTTAGTGACTTCATCTTCGACAATGATTTTGTGTTGTCCGTAAAATTGATTAAAGTTTGATGACAATTGTAATAAGTATCTAGAGACAACGTGCGGTCCATTTTGTTCTGCCGCTTTCGTTAATACTTGATTAAACTGGGCTAAGTCTTTAATCAACTGAAAGTAAAGATCCCCTTCGTAAATCGATGAATCAAATGAATCTAAGACCGTTTGATTCTTTAAAATTGAAGCGATACGAACACTTGAATATTGTAAGTAAGGGCCAGTTTGTCCTTCAAACGCAAGCATTTGAGACAAATTGAAGTCGACTTCTAAATTGCGGTCGTTTTTCAAATCATTAAAGATGATCGCACCAATACCAACCGCTTTAGCAACCGATTCTTGGTTTTCGAGGTTTGGATTTTTAGCAAGTATTTGATTTTTCGCTTCTTTGATGGCTTCTTGAATCACATCATATAGTTTGACGACTTTGCCTTGTCTTGTCGACATTTTCTTACCGTCTTGTAAAACCAAACCGAAATTAACGTGTTTAATGTCAAAGTCATAACCCATCAAGTTAGTAACGGCTTTAAGTTGTTCAAAATGTAGTTTTTGTTCGTTTCCAACCACATATAATACTTGATCGAAATCATACGTTTTTTTACGGTAAAATAACGCTGCTAAGTCTCTTGTAATGTAGAGGGTTGCACCATCTCTACGCTTGATTAATGCCGGTGGTAGAGGATCAAGTCGGACAATCATTGCCCCATCGTCTTCCACTAAAAGATTCTTTTCTTCAATCATTTGCACAATGGGTTCCATCTTGTCGTTGAAGAATGCTTCACCATCATATGAATCAAACGAGACATTTAACAGTTCATACATCATCATAAACTCTTTTAGTGACTCTTCTCTAAAATACTTCCATAAGCTTAAAACGTCTTCGTCGTTATCTTCTAAAGACTTAAACACCGCTCTTGCGTCGTCTTCCAGGCTAGGGTTTTGTTCTGATTCTTCGTGAAACTTCACATATAGTTTTTGAAGTTCTGTGATTGGATTTTGTTCTACCAACTCTTTGTTTCCCCATAAACGATAAGCCACAATCATTTTTCCAAATTGAGTGCCCCAGTCACCTAAGTGATTGATCCCAACCACGTTGTAACCTAATTTACGGTAGATGTTTTTTAATGCATTACCAATCATTGTTGATCTTAAATGACCAACCGAGAAACTTTTTGCGATGTTAGGTGCGGAGTAATCAATGCAGATGGTTTTGCCTTTTGATGCTTCTTGAGCGTAGGTTTCTTTTTCCTTATTAATCGTCTTGATGACTTCATTAGCAAACATGGCTCTATTTAAGTCAATGTTTAAAAAACCATTCATAAAGGTTGCGCTTTTGATCATTGATATGCCTTTTAATGCGTCTTTGATTTCCTCTGTTAATTCTGGCATTTTTTTATTTAATGTCTTTGCAATTGCAAAAAGTGGCACTGCGATGTCCGCATTCCCACGTTTTGGTTCTTCTACCACGACATTATCTAAGTGATACAATTCTTCGATTATTTGTTTAATCTCTAGTTTTAATTTTAAAATCATAACGTCACCGTTCTTTCTATTTCATACAAAAAAAGCACGCGAGTGCTTTTCATTTTTTATTCAACGTCAATCTTTGAAAAGAATGCTCTAATTTGTGCAGCGGTTGAACCAGAATTTTCTGATGCTCTATCAGATACTTTTGCACCTTCGTTAAAGAAATAAACTTTAGGTGTTGCGTTTAGTTCAATGCTGTATTTGGTTTGTAACTTTGTAATGTTTGAGTCTGAGACTTTTGTTGCCTCTAAATAATAAATGTACTTCAGTGAATCTTGTAACCCTGCATTTTTGAATTCAAGGTCATAATACCCGATTTCGGACACACAGTAACCACAGCCGGTATAACCAAAATAAAATACCACTGGTTCTTTACTGTCGATTTTTTTGATTAAATCGTTAACTGAAATGGTTTTAAAGACGTGATCTTCAACCAAGTTCGTTGATCCTGCGGATGAATATGCTTTGTAGATTTTCTTTTGATCATTTGGTTGTAATAAAATGATTAATGCCACAAAAATGGTAATGACTAAACCCACAATAATTAAATTAAGTGGTTTCACTGTAACTTTTGGATTTTTATATGATTTTTTCATGTATATTTCTCCTTTAAAATCGCTAAACTTATTATAACACAACCAAAAGGTTATATCAATTTAAATTCTTGAATTTGTGACTGATTTTAGAATCGCTTTCTAACTTGTGTAAACCGTTACATTATATTATAATTAAGATAGATGTTTAAAAAATCGACTTAGGAGAAACCTGATCAATCAAACATCGCTCATTGATTTTGGTTAAAAACGACCTATGAATCTACTTTTTTGCGCAAGTGAAGCCGTTCCATTCTCAAAAACGGGTGGATTAGCGGACGTTGCGGGTGCACTTCCAAAACAAATTGTAAAATTAGGGCATCAAGTCATTGTATTAACCCCGATGTACGAATCAATCTACAAAAATATAGACGATTTCACACATTTAGGTCAAAAAGAAGTTTACATTCAAAACGAAACCTACTTGGCCAACTACTATCAAACCATTGTTGATGGCGTTACTTATGTCTTTATTGAAAACGATTTGTTATTCAAACGAAAAGGCTATTATGGCTATTACGATGATGAAAAGCGTTTTATCTTTTTCTCATATGCTATTTTAGAGTTTGTTACACTAACGAAACGTGTTGACTTAATCCATTTAAACGATTGGCAAACTGCTTTGATTCCTTACTTGCTCGATGAGTTATATCGATATAAAAAAGGCTATGAGCATTTAAAAACCTTGTTAAGTATTCATAACTTGGAGTATCAAGGGTCATTCAACAAAGACTTCTATCCCATGATTGGTACGCCATTTTCGTACGCCTATATTCATTTTGATCGAATCAATTTCTTAAAAGCTGGCATCATGAGAGCCGATTACATTAACACCGTTAGTCAAACTTATAGTAACGAAATTAAAACACAGTACTACGGTTTTACATTAGACGGTGCACTCAACTCGAGGGCTTCTAATTTTAGAGGCATCTTGAATGGGATTGACTATGATATTTACAACCCAGAAACCGATGCGTTTATTGATTACCCATTCAATCAAAAGAATTTTATTACTCAAAAAAGAAAAAATAAACTGGAACTCCTTAAATCTTTAGGCCTTGATCAGTCAAGCGACATTGCACTCGTTTGTTATATCGGTAGACTCGCCAAACAAAAAGGCGTTGATTTATTCATGACAACGCTCGAAGAGACCATTTGCAAATCAAACGCCAATTATATTTTTATCGGTAGTGGGGATGAAGTTTATGAAAACTTTCTGAGGGATATGAGTTACAGATACCCTTCAAAATTTTATGCCTACATCGGATTTAATAATAGTCTTGCCCATCAAGTATACGCCAGTTCAGATATTCTTGTGATGCCAAGTCAATTTGAACCATGTGGTCTATCTCAAATGATTGCGATGCGCTACGCCACATTACCAGTTGTCAGAGAAACCGGCGGTCTAAAAGATACCGTCATTCCATATAATAAATACACCAAAGAAGGCAATGGTTTTAGTTTTGCAAACTACAACGCTCACGAACTACGAGACGTACTTCTTTCAGCGATTTCATTACATAATAATGACAAAAAGTCATGGCAAATTTTACAACGTCACGCATTAAATGAAGATTTCAGTCTCAATAAAATGGGTATCGCTTATCTAGAGCTATACCAAGAGATCATTAAATAGGAGGATAATCACATGGAAACATTAGCACTCATCTTAGCTGGAGGCAAAGGCTCAAGGCTGGATATCTTATCAGAAAAACGTAGCAAACCAGCGGTCCCTTTTGCTGGTAAGTTTCGAATCATTGACTTTTCATTATCAAACTGTACAAATTCAGGTATCTATGACATAGCAATATTAACTCAATACCTCCCACTATCATTAAACGAACACATCGGTAGTGGAAAACCATGGGATCTGGATAGAAGAGATTCCCAAGTCACACTGCTTCAACCACATAACTATTGGTATTTAGGTACCGCCGATGCGGTCTTAAAAAACATCGAATTCATACAACGAAGAAACCCAAAATATGTCCTTATTCTATCTGGCGATCACATTTATAAAATGAATTATAAAAAGATGATTGAGTCTCACATTAAAAATGGGGCTAACCTAACCATTGCGACTCAAAAGGTCCCAATGAATGAAGCCAATCGATTTGGCATCATCGAACCAGATGAGAATCTTAAAGTCATTGGGTTTGAGGAAAAACCGACAAATCCAAAATCCAACCAAGCCTCAATGGGGATTTATGTTTTTGATGCTGAGACATTATATACCGCGTTAAACAACATTACCGATCCAAACCTTGATTTTGGAAAACACATCATCCCGACATTAATTAAAGATAGCAATATCAACGTCTATGCTTATGAGTTTGAAGGCTACTGGAAAGACGTAGGTACTTATGATTCTTACCTTGAAACAAGCATTGATTTATTAAATACAAAAGCCAAAGTTAAGCTCGATTTATACGAAGAAGACTGGCGTATCTACACTAGAAGTGAAGAAATGCCACCTGTAAAAGTTGGTGAGAACGCCAATATCGTTAACTCGCTTATTTCTAATGGTTGTGTCATTGAAGGTACCGTCATCAATAGTGTCTTAAGTCCTGGGGTTTATGTTGGACCAGGCGCTGTAGTTAAAAACTGCGTTGTTTTTACAAATGCTACCATTAAAGAAAATGCACATATTGAGAAATCCATTTTGGATAAAAAAGTCGTTGTCGGAAAAAACGCCATTATTGGTGCGTCAAATGACTACACGCCTAATAAAGAAAAACCAAGTGTACTCAATTCTGGAATCAATGTGATTGCGAAGCATGCCGTCATACCTGATAACATTACGATTAGACGTAATTGTCGTATTTTTAGACACGCTAAGTTTGATACAAACATCGTCGAAAGTGGTTCAACCATCAAATAGTAAAAAAATAACGCTTTGAGCAATGCTCGAAGCGTTTTTAATTTAGTTATCTACTTGTAGCTAAAAAGAATAATGCAATCGTCCCTGGTCCACTGTGTGCACCAATGACTGGTCCGACAAAATTAACAATTTCTACGGTCGCATCTAACTCTTTTTCGATCATATCCTTCAAATGAAGTGCTTGTTCAAGGTCATCCCCGTGTGAAATGAATACCGTTTTTGATAGACTTGGATCGTAGGTTTCTTTCATCTTATGGAACAGTGACATAACCGCTTTTTTGCGTCCTACCACTTTCATTCTTGAAATCAATCTGCCTTCGTTATCCACATGAAGTACTGGGTTTATATTAATTGCTTTTGCGACAAACGCTGCAACACCACTAATACGACCACCACGTTTTAAGTGTGAAATATCATTGACTGTAAACCAGTGAGCAACGTTCAATTTAATAGTCTCAACGTATTTAAAGACTTCCTCTAAGGATTTGCCCTTACTTGCTTCTTGAGCTGCTAAATAAACGATTAACCCTTCACCTAGTGAAGCCGCTTTGGTATCTACAAGGGCAATCTTACGCTTCGGATATTTCTTTTCAAGCTCTTCTTTGGCAATACGTGCTGAATTATAAGTCCCAGAAAGTGCACTTGAAAATGCTAAGATTAAAACGTCTTTACCTGATTCTAAAATTGGACTTAGTGCTTCCTCATAATCACTCACATTAATCTGTGAGGTGGTTGGAAGTTCACCTTGTCTTATGCGATCGTAAAACGCTTTAGGCTCCATGCTTCTATTATCTAAATAGTTCGGAAAAACGTCTTCTCCGAAAATAAATTTAAGTGGTAGTACTTCTAAGTTTAATGACACAGCAACATCATTTGGTAAATCAGTGGATGAATCTGTAACTATAACAAACTTGTTCATATAATTAACCTCCCTTTTTAACCATTATACATTAAAGTATCGAATATTACTAACTGTTTTTAATCTCTTCAATTAAGTTCGGATTAAACGTTTGATTTTTGATCATTTGAATTTCAAATAAATAAGGTGCTTTTTCTTCAACATAAGGGGTTTCTAAAATTTTAGGAATGTTCTTAAAATCCTCACTATAAACGACCTTTAGCAAACTATCAAAACCAATATGGCCAAACCCAAAGTTTTCATGACGATCTTTTGCTGCACCTTGTGGATTTTTAGAATCATTGATGTGAAACACACTGATGTAGGATTTGCCTACAATCCGATCAAATTCCGCTATTACACCTTCAAAATCATCTTTGATTGCGTAACCCGCATCTGAGGTATGACACGTATCAAAACAAACCGACACACGTGATTTGTCCTTAATTTGGGCAATCATGTCCCTAATTTCTTCAAATGTTTTCCCCATTTCATTGCCTTTGCCCGCCATGGTCTCAAGTGCGATTCTGACGTTTAAATCCTTCGTGTTTTCAATTACTTGATTAATGCCTTCACAAATCCAATTTAACGCTGCTGTTCTATCTTTACCAACGGCTGAACCTGGGTGTAAAACAATTTGATCAACGTGCATTTTTGACGTACGAATGACCTCTTTGGTTAAAAACTCAACAGCAAACGCACGTTTTTCTGGATCTGGATTAGCCAAGTTGATGATGTATGGTGCGTGAACCACCACATTTTTAAAATCAAGATTGGCTTCTTTCATGAGTTTCTCTGCTTCTTCTATTTTTAAATCTTCAATTTTTTTTCTAATTGTATTTTGAGGTGCGCCCGTATAGATCATAAAGGCCGTTGCCCCATAACTGATTGCTTCTTTTACCGCACCTTCGTACATGTCTGGTGCGCTCATTTTAACGTGTGAACCTAATTTTAACATTATTTTCCTCCGTATCTAACGATGTTTCTCGCTTTTTTGATTTTTTCTTTATTTTTCTTTTTATAATTTGGTGTTACTTTGGTTGGTTTTTTGATCTTACGAATTTCTTTTAATTCGTCTTCAGAAATCCCGTTTTTTATTTTACGTTCGGTTTTAATCAACTCGTTATTACGGATGTTGTATTTCGTAAACGTAATGTTCTTTTTCTTTAACGTGTCAATTTTACGGCTGTTTTCTTTTGTAACTAAGGAATAAACAATACCTGTTTTTCCCATACGACCGGTTCTACCACTTCGGTGGATATAAAAATCCAGTTCAAATGGCAAGTCGTAATTAATGATGTGGCTAATGCCATCAATATCGATGCCTCTTGCGGCAATGTCACTTGAGACGACGTATTGATATTTAAGTGCTTTAATCTCTTCAATTAAACTCTTTCGTTGTCTTAAAGGCACTTTTGAAGAGATCATCGTTACTTTTAAACCTTCGTCTTGTAAGACGTTAAATACCGCTTCGATGTCATCATTTCTTGAAACAAAGACCAAACATAGGTAAGGATTAATTGATTTAACTAACTCTTTTAAAACCGTGTTTCTTGTTTCGTGTTGTGTCTGAATCAACGCATGTTCAATTTGAAGTTTTGACGGGTCTTTCAAATCAATGATGAACGCATTACCGAAATATTTTCTCACCCATGTATTTAGACCTTCTGGGAGTGTGGCAGAAAACATCAAGATTTTACTTGATGGGATGGCTTGAAATACTGGATCTAAGGTCGTGATGAAGTCTAGATCAAACATCATATCAGCCTCATCCAGAATAATGGCTTTTGTCGTGTAGATTTTAAGCGCATTTTCTTTGATGGCATAATCTTGAAGCTTTCCAGGTGTGGCAATCACTAATTGTGGTTGTCTTTTTCTTAATGACTCTAAATCTTTGTTTCGGTCTTTACCTTGATAGTACGCCTTGACGTCGATATCGAGTTCTAAATCCTTGACCATCTTTTCGACTTGAATGACTAAATCGTTTGTCGGTACACAAATCACACCTTGTACTTCTTTTAGTTCTTTGTTGATTTGATTAACCATTGGAAGTAAATACGCGTGGGTTTTGCCCGTGCCGGTTGGTGCTAGACCAATGATCCGGTTGTATTTGTCAAACGCATCAAAGATTGCGATTTGTATTTCTGTATATTCTTTAAAACCTAAGGCTTGAATCTTTAACTCTATTTCTTTATTAAACATATAAAATCACCACACTTATTATAACTGATTGTGCAAAAATTTCCTAATCATTAGGATTTATTTTTTTGATAAGGTATAATCTAATTTGAAGAATTAATCGATTGGAGTGTTTTAACTATGAGCTTAGAGGTTAAAGATTTAAGACCAAGGGGTTATTGTCACGGCGTCGTGCGTGCCCTACAAATTGTAAAAAAAGTCATAAAGGATGATACTTACCCAAGACCCATCTATATTTTAGGGTTAATTGTCCATAATAAAAAAATAACGGAGGCGTTTAAGCATTACGGGGTTATTAGCTTAGAAGATAGTAATAAAACCAGACTTGAACTACTAGATGAAATTAATGAAGGCACGGTCATATTTACCGCTCATGGCGTCTCTGAACAAGTCATTGATAAGGCAAAACATAAGAATCTCACCTACTTAAATGCGACTTGTAAAGACGTTGATAAAGTCCACGTCGCCGTCAAAGAAAAGCTAGGTGAAGGTTATGAAGTTACCTACATTGGACACAAAAATCACCCTGAACCCGAAGGCGTTCTTGGTATTTCAAATGAAATCACTTTTTTAGAGACCAAACTCGATGCGCTAAACTTCGTGATGAAAGACCCAAATAAACCGTTGTTTGTAACGAATCAAACGACCCTTTCGAGATACGACATCAATGAAGTTTTAGATGTCTTATTGGTTAAATACCCAAATCTTCTTTTTGATGATGATATTTGTGATGCAACCACACTTAGACAAAAAGCTGTAATCGATCAAGAAGACAGTGATTTGTTGATTGTTGTTGGTGACCAATTATCCTCAAATTCAAACAAACTCGCATTTGTCTCACAACAAAGTAGAAACATTAAATCAATTCGAATTGAATCGGTTGAAGACATTGATATTGATTGGTTAAAAGACATTAAAAAAATATCGGTGACCGCTGGTGCTTCTACCCCAACAAAAGTAACTCAAGAAGTGATCAACTTTCTAAAACAGTTCGATAAAACCAATCCAGACACATGGAATACATCATCGAAGCTAACCTATCTTGATATATTGAGCTAAAAAAACAAGACAACCAACCCTTTTCATTGTGGGTTGGTTGTCTTTTTATGTTTCAGAAATTACGCGTCGTAACTACTCATTAGTTGCGATGGTGTTTTTCTTAAAATCATGATAATTGGTAATAGTCCGAATAGAATATTCGTTGCTAAGACGATGAGTATCGTAAAAAGCGTACTAAGGAAGGTGACCCTAACAATCCCTTGTTCAATCAAAATTGGATTGAAGTTTGTGATGTAATAGATACCTAGGAAAAATCCAATCATTGAAGTTACCCCAGTAATGACCAAGACTTCAATCAAATAGGTCTTATATAAGTCTTTTTTTCTGACCCCTAAGGCTCTAAACACAGATAATTCACCCATGCGGTCTAAGACCGACGTACGCATCACAAAGAATAAGCTCACCCACGTTACGGAGAGAATAATCAAACTAAAGATAGATAAGGAGATAAAAAGCGTTTGCCTTTCATCCATAAAATTATCTCTTTCAATGGTTGTCAGGTCTTCAATACCTTCAAACGACGTGTTTAATTTTAAGTACGCTATTGTCTGTTTCACATCGGTTGAATGGACGAAAAACTCTCTAGAATTCTCAAACTCTTCATTGATGTATTCTTCAACTGTATCGTACTTAGGTTGTTCTTCAAAAACCGTCCAGTACTTGGTTTGATAATAGGTCAGTTGGTCCATAGTGAAGCTGCCATATTGTCTTTCAGTAAATCCGACAATTGTGAACTCTTTACCATAAAACATCATCGTTCTACCGGTAATCTCTTTCATCGAATTGATGCCTAACATCTTGTATATCGATGAAGAGTACTCGTGATTTATTTGTTTTAATACAGACACATCGAGTAACACCTCATTGGTATTTTCAATATTTCTACCATAAATAATCGATGTGCCAACGTTTTCTAAATCAAAGTGTGGGTATAAATAAATTCGATCATCCTTACCATAGTTCAAATTGAATTGATCGAAATAGGGAACGGATATTTGAATTTGATGTTGTTCAGGTCTTGGGACCATATAGGTAAGACCCGTTGCCCCATCAATTTGGCTATAAGTTGCACGGTAACCGTCTTTTACAGTGACAAGCACCATATTGACCGGCCTAGACATGTAATTTTCTTCAGCCGCATCAAATGCCGCATAAAGTGAAGCGGAGATAAAAGATAATATCAGCCCACTAATTAAAAACCCAATAAACAAGAGACGCTTACGTTTGGTTTGGTTGATGATTTTTGAAAACGCCAAACGAAAACTGTGTTTTAGAGAAATGACTGGTTGGTTCTTCTTTTTCTTGGTTTCATCAATAATGGATTCGTAATCAAACGAATGTACCTCTTGCGCTTCTTGTTCGTCTTCGTAATGGGCATCAATGAGTTTGACCTCATTATTTTGATCGAGCAATTGTATTTTTTTGAACTTTTGATTTCCAAAGTCGACGTAGAGTGTGCCATTGTTTAACACCAACTTTAGATTTAATGCCTGAATGTCTTCTTGGTCACTGTATAAGTCGACGTTTAATAACCCATCATTTAATTCATGTCTTTGTAAGTCTTTTAGATAGATGTCGGTGTCTTGTCTGACGCGATAAAGATTACCTAAACCGGATGAGGCACTATCGTCAACAATTTTACCATCTTGAAGTTCAATGATCCTCGTCGCATAGGCCGTTGCTAATTCTCTTTCGTGTGTGACTAATAAGACCAGTTTGGTCTCTGCGATTTTTTTGATGATGTTCATGACCTCAATCGTGTTTTTCGAATCGAGGTTTCCCGTTGGCTCATCTGCAATAATGACCTGCGGGTTTTTCGCAAGGGCCCTTGCGATAGCCACACGTTGTTGTTGCCCACCAGAAAGCATCCCTGCTTTACGTTTTTTGTAGTTTTTGAGTCCAACGGCTTCTAATAGGTAGGTGATACGCTTATCGATTTCATCTTTATCGGTAATGCCTACCATGTTTAGAGTCAGTCTGATATTCTCATAAACGGATAATTGTTCAAGTAGCAAGTAGTTTTGAAAGATATAGCCGATGTGCTGATTTCTGATTTCATCCCACTTAGAGACTTTGTATTTATCGATTTTTATGTCGTTAAACATAATCTCGCCTTTAACTTTATCTAGACCACCTAAGACGTTTAAAAGTGTGGTCTTCCCAGAACCTGAAGGTCCTAATAAAACGACTAAACCCTTATCTGGTAAGCTGACTTCGATATCATTGATGACGTGAATCTCATTTTTTCGGTTTTTATTAAAATACTTATTTAATTTGCCTGTTTTTATCATGTTCATCACCTAGTTTTCCGATTTAAGCGTTGTAATGACGCTCTTACCAAAGAGTTTAACAGAGAATTTTCTTGCCATCATTAGCCCGATACCCACAAAGATTACAATAAACCAAAAATGCATTTGTGGGATTATGTATTTAAATATAACGACATTTTTAAATTGCAATTGAATTAAGAAGCCAGCAACATAAGAGAATATAAACCCGAATAGCACATAAAAGACTTGTTCGATGTATAAAATACTGACTAAATCTCTTCTGCTTGCACCAATCGATCTAAAAATGATGAAGTCTTTTTTCCTTGAGTTGATGACATTTTTTTGTACAAGGTTTAATGCAATATAGACAAAGCCTAAAACAATCAACATGATGAACAACAACCCAATGGTTAAGACGTTAGCAAAACTTGACTCTGAAGCACCTGCTGGATAGACAACATAGTAATCACTTGATATTGAGTCTAACACCAATTTTGCATCAAATTTATCTTCTGTGTTTAACGTGATTTGATAAGGTGCTTGATAAAACAGAGCCTGTGCGGTATCAAGACTCATTTCGATTAATTCGAAACTAGAACTTGACAAAGTTGTTTCTTTAAACGTCACATTGTTAATCGTGCCAGCTTCGTATGGCAATATTGAAGTGACACTCAACCCAGTTAAGCTCTCAAAAGGTGAAAATACGTCTAAACCTAGTTGACTTGCTATGTATTGAGCTAAATCAATTTGCATTCTTATCTCATTAAATGGTACTTGACTGTTTAAATAATAATAGGATTTAAATATCACATTGTCTTTTGCGTTATTTTCTTGGTGAACTGTGATTTGATTGGTCATCATAAAAAGTGTCATAATTCTCGGCATTTGACTAAAATCATCTTTCGGTCCATTAAAGAAGTCCTCATGGAAAAATCCAATTTCCCCGGAACCACCATAAAGATACAAATCATCCCTGTAGTAACCAACCACCGTTAATTTATAGCCATCAACCGATGTGTTTTTTCCATCCAAATAAAGTTCAAAATCAATACCGAGACCACTACCGTCCCAATCTCTTAAAAGAACCTCATTTTCATTTTGTGGTAACCGTCCTCTAACGAGCCAAGCATCATCAAAGTAAACTAAGCTTCTTGGGTTGATTTGTCTACCATAGTCTTCATTAAACAATGAAATTGATAAATCGTTAACCAAATCATAATTTGAGACACTAAGGACTCGGTTCATCGATTCAAACCGATTAATTTCGCTAAGCGTAAATGGAGTTTCGTCACGTTTTTTAACAACTAAACGGCCTGGATGCAAGTTCGTAAAGACGCTATTGTAACCATAATACGTGTTTTCACTATTAGAGCGTTGATAGTTAGAATAGACTAAAAACACCGATAAAATCGAGACCATCGTAAATAGTAACAAGATCATGGATTTTTTTGGTATACGATACATATTTTTCAACGAAAATCTCAGTAAATCAATGATATTCATCTGATAATGTGCAATCGGTGCACGTTCTTCTTTTATCTCAACTGACTTTAGCTCTTTGTCTTCAACGATTTCACCATCGTACATGCGAATCTTTCTTGTGGCATAAGGCGCAACTTGTTCGTAGTTGTGTGTCACAACAACCACCAGTTTTTCTTTCGCAATTTCTTTTAATAACGCCATAATCATTTCGCCAGATTGTTGGTCTAGATTCCCTGTGGGTTCATCAGCAACAATGATTGGACAATCTTTAGCAAGTGCTCTTGCGATAACTGCACGTTGCTTTTGTCCGCCTGATAATTTAGAGGACCGGTGATTAACGTGTGAACTAAGCCCAACTTTATCAATCAACTCAAGTGCTCTTGATTTTCTTTTTTCTTTTGGATAGCCTTGTAGGGCTAAGGCAATCATAACGTTTTCTAATACTGTATAAGAATCAATGATGTTATAGTTTTGAAACACAAAACCGATGTATAGTTTTCGGTACTGTTCTAATTCATCGGTTGAGTAATAAGACGTTTCTTCACCTAAAACATACATTTCCCCATCGTCGTATTTATCAAGGCCAGAAATAACGTTTAATAGCGTTGATTTCCCACTGCCCGATTCCCCCGTAATGGCAACAAACTCACCAATCTTGAGCTCTAAGTTCACTTTTCTTAGACCCATCACCACATTTGCGTCCGTGGTATAGTATTTTGAAATACCTTCTAATCGAATCATATTACCCCATCCTTTTTCAACTTGATTTCATTATAACATGTCTAGCTCTTGTTTTATATCTATAAATTGTAAAATTCTAAACTTTATAAATTTCATTTTAAACTATGAAAAAAAACACCTTAAATACGGCTTAAACTACGTATTTTCAAGGTGTTCATGATAGTTAAACAAATTAATGTCTTGTTTATAGTCACTTTTTTGAATGACGTTATTAAACGATACACCTATCAAACGGATGGGTTGGTCGTTATAAAAAAAATCAAAGAGATCATTGATTTCTTGAGACAAAATTTCAAAACGGTCAGTATAGTCGACGAGTGTCTTTGCTTTTGATATGGTTCTAAAGTCAGAATGTCTTAAGCGTATGCCTACGGTTCTAGTCATCAACCCTTCTTTGATTAAACGATCGTAATTCTCTTTTAAAAGGTTATTTAACCACTCTCTTAAGGTATCTATGTTATCAACGTCGTAAGGTAGTGTCGTTTCATTTGAAACGCTTTTTGGTATGGCGTATTTGTCTGGATCAACCGTTTGATTTGAATACCCTGTAATTTCATCGATGTGGCTTTCATAAGATGTTTGACTCATGATTTCAAGTATTTTTTCTTTATTCATTGGATCTGCAAAGTCACCAATTGTATGAATACCCATTCGGTGTAGTCGTGGGGCTGTCTTTTTACCGATACCATACATATCATCAATTTCTAGTGGAAATAGCTTTTCTTTAACATCTCTTCTTCTAATCACAGTAATTCCCATTGGTTTTTTCATATCCGATGCCATTTTGGCTAAAAAGAGTGTTGGTGCAATGCCAATGGAACAAGGCAATTGGTATTTTTTCAATAGCGTGTCTTGGATGTCTTTAGCAAGTTTTAACGGGTGGATGTGTTTCGATTGTTCGGTTACATCCAAATATGCTTCATCAATACTCGCTTGATAAACCACATCGGTATAAGTTCTTAAATGTTCAATGAATAACTTTGAATACTTTATGTACTTATCCCTACGATTGGGTACCACAATGAGTTTAGGGTAAAGATTCATCGCTTCTGCGACTGACATCCCGCTACGTATGCCGTATTTTCGTGCTTTATATGAAGCGGTTGTTAACATTCCCCCACGATTAAATGATAAGCCACCACCAACAGCGAAAACTTTATTTTTAAGAAAAGGGGACTCAATTGCCTCAACAGAAGCGAAAAAAGCATTCAAATCTATGTGAAAAATAATATTTACAGGCAATTTCATCGTTCTCCCTTTCTTTTTATCAATAATTATATTATAATAACAGTTGTAAAAAAATACATTTGAGGTGATACCATGGCACAAACAAAAGACAAAAAGTCTAAAAATGTTCAATCACAAGCTTATCAAGTACCAGTAATTAAAGATCCTTCCAAAACACTTTGGGGTAGAATCGTTGTTTATGTACTTGTGGCTGCAATGATCGTTTTACCGGTTGTTGCACTAATAATCGCAATCGCAACCAAAAAATAAAGAAAGGCAAAAGCCTTTTTTTTATTTTTCAAGTAAGGCTTTTGCGTGTTCAATGGCGTAAGAAGAGATGCGCTCACCAGATAACATCTCGGCAATTGCACGCACTCTAGATTCAGTTTCTAAGTTAGTTACTTCGGTGAAGGTTCTACCTTCTTTTACTACTTTAGTGATGCTGTAGTGATTATTGGCAATTGCAGCCACTTGGGCTAAATGCGTAATTGAAAGTACTTGAATGTCTTTGGATAGTTCTTTCATGCGATGTGCGACTTTTGAGGCTGCCACACCACTAATGCCCATATCAATTTCATCAAACACCACCAAATTAATACGTTGATGTCTTGAAAAAACAATCTTTAAGGCAAGCATGAATCTTGATAGTTCACCACCAGAGGCTGTTTTATAAAGTGCCTTTAACGGTTCACCTTCATTTAAAGATATTAAGAACGTGACTAGGTCAATGCCATCTTCAAAAAAGTTATCCATTTGCTCATCAAAAGCAATTTGAAATCGTACTTTTTCTAAATCGAGCAGCTTTAGCTCCGTGATGATTTCATGTTCAAGACGTTTGGATAATTTTTTTCGTTTTTCTCTTAATTTGATACCAAGGTCTAAGGTTTCTTTAAACAATCGATCTTGGTCTTTTTTTAAATTTAAAACGTAGCTATCATAGTCTTCAATCATCAAGACTTCTTCTTTAATCGATTTTAAATAGACAATCAATTCATGAATGGTTTTATTGTAATTTTTCTCTAAATTTTTGAGAAAAAAATCTCTTTCTTGAAGTTCATTTAAATACTCGCTGCTGTGAAATGAAAAGACTTCAAGCGATTGACTTAACTCGTCTCTTAGTGCTTCTAATTCGTAATGACTATTTAAAATGGTATCGACTGCTTTTTCATAGATTACATCATAATCTTTGACTTTTTTTAAACTCATTGCTGCGTCATATAACGATTGTTTTTGATACATATCTTCCAAGATTTCGTAGGCGTTTGAAACGCTTGAAACAATCTTTTCTTGGTTTTCGAGTTTTTCAATGGTTTCATTAAGCGTCGTTAATTCCTCAGCATCGAGTTTTGCTTTTTCAAGTTCATCGATCTCTTCTTTAAGTGCTTTAATTTCCTTTTCTTTTACGGCTTTTTTCTCTAAGGCTTGCGTGTACTTCTTTTTAGCTGATAAATAGCTTTCTTTAACCATGACAAAGTCATTGATCAGTGGTTCAACTTCTAATCGATCGATTTGATCGATTAGTGAGAGTTGTAGGTTTTGATCAAGTAGTTTTGAAACGTCGTGTTGCTCATGAATATCACCAAGATAAAAAGCGATTTTTCGTAAGTCCTGAAGTGTAATCGTGGTTTGATTGATTTGTATCTGGTTTTTATTGTCACGACTCATGATTCTTTTGATGACTAATTCCTCGGATTTGATTTGATAATTCTCAAGGATTTGTTTCAGTTTTGTACCTAAATTCGTAAAAACACCGACAATGGTGGCTTGACTTTTTTGAAATCGGATTAAATCTTGGTCTGCTCTTGCACCAAAAAGCAGCTTTAATGAGTCAATCAGCAAGGATTTCCCTGCACCTGTTTGCCCGGTTAAAGCCGTCATACCTGGTTCAAATTCAAGATTAAGGTCTTCGATAATGGCTAAATTTTCAATCTTTAACGTTTTAAGCATCTTATTCCCCTTTTTTCATGACAAGTAAGTACTCTTGGTTTCCTTTTTTACCCAATAAATCTGATTTTTTATGACCGATGTAAGTAAAACCCAAGTAGTTCATGTAACTTATCATACCAAGCACCACATCGGTTTGCTTTTTTTCATCTTTAACAATTCCATTTTTAATTTCTTTTTTGCCCACTTCAAACTGAGGTTTGACTAACACAATAAAGGTCGCTTGAATGTCTTTTAAATGGGTTAAAATGGGTTTTACTGATGTGAATGACACATCAATCGATACGTAGTCACAAGACACAGGCATCAAGACATCTAAAATGTTTGTGTTTTCATGCAGTTCGATTTCTTTTTTGCTTCTTAAACTTTCGTGAAGTTGATCACTTCCAACGTCATAAGCGTAGATTTTTTTTGCCCCATGTTTGAGTGCACAATCCGTAAATCCACCCGTTGATGAGCCCACATCAAGAAGCACTTTGTCCTTAAACTCAAGGTGATAAAAGTTGATGGCATCTTCTAATTTGTTACCGCCTCTTGAGACATATTCTAATTGTTTTATGATTTCAACTTGATCGTTTGGCTTTACGTCGTAGCTCTGTTTACTTGAAAGTTGACCGTTGACCATCACTTGATTCGTTTTAATTAGATCGAGTGCTTTTGATCTCGATTCAAGATTGAATTCTTTGACTAAGTATAGATCAAGTCTCATTCTTAAATGCCTTCAATCGGTGAATTAAATCGCTATAGGAGACCCCAGCGTCTTTTTTATTGTCTGATATTGAACCGTGAGAAATGATTTTATTCGTGTAAGTTAAAGAACCAATCTTGCCTTTGTAGTTATTCTCAATTAAGTATCTTAACACTTGAGCGTATAACGAACCACTACTTTCGACGTCTTCGTAGATGAAAACCGGTCGATTGGTTTTAATGATTTGATCCAAATAATGGCTGTCAATTGGTTTAATAAAACGGGCATTGGTGATTGTGTAATCAAGTCCTAAGGCATCGTTTGCCTCTAACAATAAGTTTAAATTTTCACCATAACCAATTAAAAATCCGTTTTTGCCCTGTTGTAAGTCATACCAAGTTTGGCCATTTATTTGATTAAACGACGGTAACTGATTTATATCAAAGTGTGTTGTTCCCCTTGGGTAACGTATCACAAACGGGTGTGGTTGACTAAAACCGTAAGCGATTAAATCAAACGCTTCTTGCGCATTAAATGGCATTGAAATGACGACATTTGGCATGGTGTAGAACATCGACACATCAAAAATGCCTTGATGGGTTGACCCGTCATCACCGACAAAACCAGCTCGGTCAATGGCAATCACCACGTTTAAATCCGCTCTTGCGACGTCATTTAGTAATTGATCGTAAGCGCGTTGTGAGAAAGTGGAGTACAGTGGTAAGAATACGTTTACCCCTTTTAACGCCATTGCTGCTGCCATTGAAGCCGCGTGTTCTTCTGCGATGCCGACGTCAATCATTCGGTCCTTAAACGTATCATAGAATTTTTGAAATTTCGTTCCAACAATCATTGCAGGCATAATGACAAAGGTTTTTTTAATTGATTGATACTCATATAGCGCAGTTGAAATGACTTCACTCCATGATTTTTTCAATTGATCGTTTTCTTTAATCATTTTTCCGGTTGCTACATCAAAAGCAGACACCCCATGGTAATCACCAAAGTCATCTTGTTCAGCCGCCATATAGCCTTTACCTTTTTCTGTTACCGCGTGTATGACGACACTTTTTTTCATTTTTTTCGCTTGGTTTAATGCATAAATCACTGTTTTAAGGTCGTTTCCATTGATTGGTCCGATGTAGACAAATCCAAGTTCTTCAAAGACGTTTCCTGATTGAAATAACGCCTTAATCATTCGTTTAAATCGTCGATAAACCTTAAAAACAAACCCTGGCAAGAGTTTTTCAAAGATCTTTCTGGTTTTATAAATGAAACGGTTGCCTCTAAGGGTAGTTAGTATTTTTGATAAGGAGCCCACATTTTTTGAGATACTCATGTTGTTATCATTAAGGATAATAATCCCTTTTTTAGAGGCGTCAGAGCCTAGCAAGTTCAGTGCTTCAAAGCTCATCCCTGAGGTGATCGAGGCATCCCCCACTAAGCTAATGACTTCGCCTTTTTTTTCTTGAAACTGATTAGCTGCTAAAAAACCCATCATTGCTGAGATTGAGCTACCTGCGTGACCAGATTCCCATAAATCATGGATGGATTCCTTATAAGAAATATAACCTGACAAGCCTTTGTATTTTCTAAGTGTTGGAAACTCTTTAGCTCGTCCTGTTAAAATTTTGTGTGTATAGGCTTGATGCCCAACGTCAAATATGAATTGATCTATTGGGCTATCAAACACATAGTGCATCGCAATCGATAATTCGACAACACCGAGATTTGATGCCAAATGCCCGCCTGTTTTTGAAATGTTTTCAATCAAAAAAGCCCTGATTTCTTTGGATAGTTCGATCAGTTCTTTAGTGGATAAAGACTTTAAGAACGAGGGGTCTTTAATGTCATATAAATTCATACTAACCCTCTATTCTACGTCAAATTCCTTTAAGCCTTGGTCTGTCATTTGTTTAACGACCAACGCTTCGCTTTTCTTGATTAGTTCGTAACAAAGCTTTGATAGCTCTAAGCCTTCATTATACATTTTAACGGCTTCGTCTAATGAAATGTCTTTATTTTCTAACGCTTTTACTGTTTTTTCTAATTGTTCTAAGGCTTGTTCAAAGGTTAATTTAGTCATGGTTCTTCTCCTTTTTTTGTACAACAGAATAGACTTTTCCATCCTTTAAGATGGTTTCTAAGGTTTCATTTATACCTACGTCATCCACACTCGCAATCTTTTTATCATTAATTAAACTAATTGAATACCCTTTGTCCATGTAAGACAGCGGATTTAAGTGTTTTAGCTGTTCTTTTAATAAAATAAATTGTTGAGCTTTGGATTCTAATACGTAGTTTATTTGTTGTTTTAGTCTATCATCGAGTTGCCGATGTGTTTTTTCTTTTTGTTTGATTAATTCAGTAAGATTAAAGGATCCTAATCGTTTGTCTAAATAGGAAGATACATCTTTCTTATACTCAATTAATAATTTATAATTTCGGTTTAACAAGTAGCTAAGTTCTTGTTGTTTTTCTTTTTGTTTATTGATTCTTTCAATCGGGCTTTTCGCCATCAAATGTTCTTCAACATGCATTAGCCTGACTTTCTTTTCATCGAGCCTTCCATTAAAGTTTCGATGTAAACTCAGTTTGATTTCGTTCATTCGACTAAGCAGTTCATCTTTGTTTGGTGTCGCAAGTTCGGCGGCTGCGGTTGGCGTAGGCGCTCTTAAATCAGAAACAAAATCACTTATCGTAAAATCCGTTTCATGGCCAATACCAGTGATGATTGGTAATCTTGATTTAAAGATGGCTTCAATAACAATGAGTTCGTTAAACGCCCATAAGTCCTCAATCGACCCACCCCCTCGACCCACAATCAGTGTGTCGACTAAATCATCTTGATTGGCTTTTTCAATGCAATTCTTGATGCTTATTTTACTGTCATTTCCTTGAACAATGGCCGGGTATAAGATAACCTCAGCAAGCGGATATCGTCTTTCGATTGTGTGAATAATGTCTTTAATTGCCGCACCAGTTGGTGAGGTAACCACGCCAATTCTTGCGGGGTATTTAGGAATTGGTTTTTTATATTTTTGATCGAAATAACCTTTTTCTTGAAGTTCTTTTTTTAGTTTTTCATAAGCCAAATAAAGATCGCCTATGCCATCTGGCTCCATCGTGTAAATGTTTAAACTGTAAGAGCCACCCGCTTCATAAACGCTAATTTGACCCAAAACGAGTACTTTATCGCCATCTTTTGGGTTAAAACTTACTTTTGAAGCGTAGTTTTGAAACATCACACAACGAATTTGTGACTGTTCATCTTTTAATGTGAAATAAAAATGACCACGCGAATGTTTGGTCAGATTTGAGATTTCACCCTTTAGATAAATCTTTTGCAGATGTTGGTTATTTTCTAAAATGTGTTTGATGTATTTAGTTATTGCTGATACCGTCAAATACTTGATATCATTCATACAATCACCCTAGGTTCTTTTTGATGTTATCTAATAAACGATTGGTAAATGCGCTTTGTTTCTCATCATCAAGATTACAAAATGTTTTTGTTAAAATGATGGCTTCATTAATTACGACTGGTTTTGGTGTTTCTGTGAACATCATTTCATAGACCGCTAAACGTATGATCGCACGGTCAACAAACGATAAACGCTCAATGGTATAGTTAGTTAAGTTACGTTTGATAACGTAGTCTACATCTTCTTTTTTGGCTTGAATCGCTAAAAAAGTGTCGATGACTTCCTCATCTAACGACAAAGGCATTTCAGGATTCAAATCTTGTTGGTACAAAAGTGTCATTAAACTGACTCTTTTTTCATGTTCTGTTTTCATATAATTAAGCACTCCTTGACTCTTTACTATTCTATCATAAAATGTTTGTTTTTTTAAACGAAATCTCTTTATTATTACTAAAAAAAGAATACGACCCAAAGAACGGGTCGTATACGCTTGTTTTGTTGTCTAAATTAAGAAATACGTATTCTTGCCCAAGCATCACTTGTGAAGTTTTTAACCTCAGGCAAATATGCAAATACTTCATCGTGTTCGTTAATGATGACTTCATACGCATCAATGTAGTCATAGAACTCACCATCTTCTAAAATCACGTCTTCATAAACATCTTTTCTAGGTGTTGAATAATAGACGTATTCTGTGTTTAGTAACGCTTGATCATAAGAAGAAACAAAGTTAATAAAGTCGTAGGCTAAGTCCTTGTTTTTTGCATTCTTTGGAATGACCATTGCATCCACCCAAACGTTTGTTCCTACCGTAGGAACAAAGAAGCCAAGTTTGTCTTGTTCACTCATTAAATAGATGGCATCCCCAGAATAAGCAAGCGCTAAATCGTATTTTAATTCTGGCATATCATCTAAGATTTCATCGGTTAAGAAAGTTACATTAGATTTTCCAGCAATCTCTTTTAACCAATCTTCTGCCTCCGTTAATTCTGCCGTATTTGAGGTATTCATTGAATAGCCTAATTGTTTTAATGCAACCATAAAGCCATCTCTTGCAGAGTCATAGAACGCAATGTCGTAAGATTCTTTAAAAATATTCCATTGTTTTTCTTGAAGTTCTGCTAAAGTCACTTCATCTTTGTTATAAACAATACCGACGTTACCCCAGAAATAAGGCACACCGTAATTAAGTAAATTAAACGGTACGCTTTCTAAGATTGAGCTGAGTCCATCAGCTAACCCCGTTGTTTTGTCTAGGTTATCGATTCTTGACCAATCAATCACTTCTAATAGGTCTTCACCTACCATTTGTTCAATGGCATAATCGCTTGGCATGATGACATCAAAGCTTTCTGTCTTCATTTTTGTAATGGCAGATTCATTTGAATCGAACGTCACTAATTTCACACAAACATCGTGTTCTTTTTCAAAATTTTTGATGATTGCTGGGTCCATATACTCACCCCAGTTAAATACTTTAACACTATCTTTTCCTATGCATGAGATTGTATCAACGATACCACAACCTGCAAGTAGGAATAAACTACTCATTAGTACACTACTTAATAAAATAAATTTTTTCATTCTTCACTCTCCTGTTGTATTTTTTTTGTTTTCATAAAATTTCTGGTTACTATTAAACCGATAACGACAATAATAATGGTTGATAAGGCATTAATCGTAGGTTCTATGCCTCGTTTTAAGGTATAAAGATAAATCGAAATATTGGTTGCAGATCCTGCCGTAAAGTAGGAAATCACAAAATCATCGAAACTCATAGTAAAGGCAATCGCAGCCCCTGCAATGACCGCTACTTTTATCTCAGGAAACACGACCAATCGTAGCGCTTGAAGTGGGGTTGCTCCTAAGTCTTTGGCCGCCTCAGCTAGATTAGGATCAAGGCTTCTCACTTTAGGATAAACCGTGATAATCACGTATGGGATACTAAAGGCAATGTGTGCCAACAGCATCGTCAAATAGCCTCTTGGTAGTTGAAACGACACAAAGAGTAAAAGTAAGCCTACCGCAGTGACAATCTCTGGGTTGACGATTGGCACGTTGTTCGCCGTTAGAATGATATCTTTAACTAATTTCTTGCTTTTTGATAATGAAAGTGCCGCAAAGGTACCAATAATCGTTGAAATCAATGTCGACACCACAGCAATCAATATGGTCATGGTAACAGCACCCATAATCTCTTGAGAATCAAATAATTTTTCATACCACTGGAATGAAAACCCACCCCATCGTGTCAAACTCTTATTTTCATTAAAACTGAAAATAACCATCGATAAAATCGGTGCATAAATGAATAACAACACCAAGGCCATAAAAATCTTCGAGGCATGCTTACGTAGTTTAGTCATGATCCACCTCCGGGTTTTTATCGAGTTTCTTTGTTAAATAAACCATGATCATGATAATGACAGATAAGATAATGGCAATGGCAGAACCATAGCCCCAGTTTCCGTTTTTTAAGAAACGGTCTTCAATCAAATTACCGATCAAGTAACGACCACCACCTAAATATTTAGGTATCACTAGCGTGGTTGCCGCTGGTAGTAACACCATTGTGATACCTGATAAAACACCCGTGATTGATAGTGGTAAAGTGACTCTCATAAACGTTTCAAAGCGGTTTGCGCCTAAATCATGAGCTGCCTCGTATAATTTAGGGTCTATTTTTGATAAGACCGTGTAAATTGGCAACACCATGAACGGTAAGAACACGTATACCATGCCCGTCACAATTGAGAAATTACCCCCAAGCAAATCGGGTAAAAACATTTCAAACAACTGTTTTAATGCCATGGTTCTTAGTAACATATTGACCCACATCGGGGCAGTAAGAATTAAAATCATTAGCGCTTGTGTTCGAGCTTTTTTCTTTGAAATAATAAACGCGGTTGGATAACCAATCATTAAAGCCACAATCGTAGTAACAATGGCTAAATAAATTGAATCAACCATTGCCTTAATAAATAGCGGTTCTTGTGCAAACTGAACAAAATATTTCAATGAAAATGTTAAAAACATATCATTAACACGTTCAGTTAGCGCATATAATAAGATTAACCCCAAAGGAATTACGATTAAGAAGGTTAAAATCACGTAATAAGGGATCCCTAGTAAGACGACGGAATCCATTTTGGTCTTTTTGATTGACTGTTTGGGTTCTCTTCGTTTAAGCGGTTCTCTAAACATTACCATTTCTCCATAACATGGATGTCTTCTGGTGTAAATATAATGGATACTTCTTTACCTTCTTCATGGAAATCCGTCGTATGGATTGTATAGGTACGGTGGTTAGTTTTAACATCGATTTCATAGTGAACACCTTTAAATACCACACTATCAACAACCCCATTAATAAAACCTTCGTCAGGTGATACGATATCTAAATCCTCAGGTCTTAAAACCACGTCAACGACTTCATTTTTCTTAAAACCTTTATCGACACAAACATAGTCTTTACCATCAAAATGGATTAAGTAATCATCTTTCATCACGCCTTCAATCAAGTTGGATTCACCAATGAAGGATGCCACAAACTGATTGATTGGCTCATTATAAATATCGACAGGCGTTCCGATTTGTTGGATTTCGCCATCATTCATCACGACAATCTTATCACTCATTGTTAAAGCTTCTTCTTGGTCGTGTGTGACAAAGATGAATGTGATTCCGGCATTTCTTTGAATTTCTTTTAACTCGTATTGCATTTCTTGTCTCAGTTTCAAATCGAGTGCCGCTAGCGGTTCATCAAGTAATAGCACTTGTGGCTCGTTAATTAATGCACGTGCAATCGCCACGCGTTGTTGTTGACCACCACTCAATTTATGAATGTTCCTATTTTCAAAGCCTTTTAAGCCCACCATATTTAAATATTTGGTTACTTTATCGACAATGTCTTGTTCTTTTTCTTTTTTTGATCGCTTATCGTTTGAATCTTTTTTTAAACGAAGTCCAAACGCAACATTTTCAAACACATCAAGGTGTGGAAATAACGCGTATCTTTGAAACACTGTGTTGGTTGGTCTTTTGTGTGGCGGCACATTTTTCATGTCAACGCCATTAAATAGCACCTCACCTTGCGATGGGTCTACAAACCCACCAATGATTCTAAGCGTGGTTGTTTTCCCACAACCAGATGGCCCAAGTAGTGTCACAAATTCATTTTCAAAAATATCAAGGTCAATACCTCTTAGGACAATTTGTCCACCAAACTCTTTTGTAATCCCTTTAAGCTCAATTATTTTCTTCATTTTTTGCCCCCTAGGTCTATGTTTACGCACAGTAAACTTATTCTTTTTCTATGGCTTATGAACCCTTTGAAACTTTTTCTAGTTTAGTATAAGTAAACTGTAAGTTAAGCAACAATAAACCAAATTCAATACTATTATATAGTAATTAAACCAGATGTCAACAATAATAATTGAAATCGATTGTAAAAGGGGATTCTTTGATATATAATAACTACGCGGGGATGTTACGGATTCGTCACGGTTTTAAAGGTAACATAAGCATGTCTTGGTGGTGCAAGTAAAAACACACGAGGTTCTAAATAACCGGAAACCAAAATTTACAATTCGCTGCTTAAGAAAAAGTGCGAGCCAACTCTAAGTTTTCTTACGACCTAGACTACGGCCCAATTTAGTAAGATATATTTAGTTGTTGCCACCTTAAGCAACTAGATGAATTAATAAGGTTAGTCTAATAGAAATATGTCGTTCTATGTCTATTAGATGAATATAACTGAGCGACTAAACATGTAGAAAGTGTTACAGTTTAGGATCTTGCACAGGGGTTCAAATCCCCTCATCTCCACCAAATTTGACTATGAAAGACTTGATTAAATTCAAGTCTTTTTTTGTTATATGTATATAGAAAAATAACCAAATAACGTCGTATTAAGACTTCACTTGGCTTTAGTTATGAAATTTTAACAACACAATCAAGAAGTCCCCTTCCTCTACAGGTAGCGAGATGAATTGATTCTTTTCATTTTTGAGATTGATTATTACATATAAATATGATATAATATAAATATATTATACACTTGGTATGTAATATGAAAGAAGGCCTTATTATGATAAAATTAGACACGAATTCACATTCAGTCTTTATGTTATGCTATCACTTGATTTTAGTCACCAAATATAGACGTCGAGTCTTCAATGATGAAGTCTCTAATCGCGCTAAAGATATTTTTGAATATATCGCTTCTAACTATCATATTACACTTATTGAGTGGAATCACG
>Ga0265295_1001907_pt1 | contig 35021 bp, 33 predicted proteins | sample Munlansysbiofilm_FD_192503 | JGI IMG/M metagenome (GOLD analysis project Ga0265295, IMG submission 192503) | Leachate microbial communities from a municipal landfill in Southern Ontario, Canada - Methane capture system biofilm | ecosystem: Engineered > Solid waste > Landfill > Unclassified ... | reverse complement strand
GCCGTCTCGTTCCGATCAACATGGATTCCTGGTCAAGCCAGGAATGACGGAAAGAGACCGGACCAAGGATCGCGCCAAGCGCTGCCCGGCATGCTTCGGCAGATTGTCACCCCGGGCCATGGACCCGGGGTCCATGTCGAAAGGCTGAAGTTTTCCGGAAAATTCAGAAAAGGTTTCCGGGAATCAGGCATAGTCACAGACGAGCAACCCAAGGTTGGGCATACGGCGGAAGGTGGTGGCAATTGCAAAGAGATTCCTCGCCGACGCTCGGGATGACAGGAAAAGGGGGCCGCTCGGGATGGCAAAAAAAGGGGCGCTCGGGATGACCTTTAGAAACTGGAAACTGGAAATTTGAGATTTTTTTTGGGGCCCCTTTTGCCCCTTAAGTCCTCTTCAATCTTGAACCTTGAACCTGGAACTTGGAACGCCGCGAAGCGGCCTTGAACGCGCCGCAGGCGCCTTGAACCCTGAATTTTTTTACGAGGTTTTGCGATGTCCCAGTGGCGCTCCACCACCATCCTGGCCGTGCGCCGTGACGGCCGACTCGCCGTGGCCGGTGACGGGCAGGTGACCCTGAACAACACCGTGGTCAAGCAGAATGCCCGCAAGGTGCGCCGGATCTACCACGACCGCATCATCGTGGGCTTTGCCGGCGCCACGGCCGACGCCCTGAACCTCTCCGAGCGGCTCGAAGGCAAGCTGGAGCGCTTCAACGGCTCGCTGATGCGCGCGGCGGTGGAATTGGCCCGGGAGTGGCGCAGCGACAAGTACCTGCGGCGCCTGGAAGCGTTGATGATCGCCGCCGACAAGGAAAAGATGCTGCTCATCTCCGGCAGCGGCGACGTCATTGAGCCCGATGATGCCGTTTTGGCCATCGGTTCCGGGGCCGTGGCGGCCCAGGCGGCGGCCGAGGCCCTGCTGCGCAATTCCCGGTTGGACGCCCGGGCCGTGGTGGAAGCGGCCATGGAGATTGCCGCCGGCATCTGCGTGTTTACCAACGCCAACGTCAGCATCGAGGAAATGTGAGCGACCTGAAGCCTTCTCAAATCGTCAGCGCCCTGGATCGCTACATCATCGGCCAGGGCCGCGCCAAACGCATGGTGGCCATCGCGCTGCGCAACCGGTGGCGGCGGCGCCAGGTGCCCGAGGACCTGCGTGACGAGATCGCGCCCAAGAACATCATGCTCATCGGCCCCACCGGCGTGGGCAAGACCGAGATCGCCCGGCGCCTGTCCCGGCTCACCGATTCGCCCTTCATCAAGGTGGAGGCGAGCAAGTTCACCGAGGTCGGCTACGTGGGCCGGGACGTGGAATCCATGGTGCGCGACCTGGTGGAACTCACCGTGGCCGAGCTGCGCATCCGGGCCCAGGAGGCCGTCCAGGCCAAGGCCCGGGAGGTGGCCGAGGAGCGGATGCTCGACCTGCTGCTGCCCGGGGGGACCCGGGACGGGCGTCTGGAGACGGTGGAAGACGGCAATGCCACCCGCGAGAAGCTGCGGCGCCTGCTGCGTGAGGGTAAACTGGACGAACGCACCGTGGAGCTGGAGACCAGCGTGTCCAAGCAGCCCATGGTGGAGATTTTCTCCAATGCCGGCATGGAGGAGCTGGGATTCAACTTCAAGGACATGCTCGGCAACCTCATGCCCAAGCAGACCCGTCGCCGCCGGGTGACGGTGGCCGAGGCCATGGACCTGCTCACCCAGGAAGCGGCCCAGGACATGGTGGACATGGACCAGGTGAAGACCGAGGCCCGGGAGAAGGTCGAACAGAGCGGAATCGTGTTTCTCGACGAAATCGACAAGATCGTGGGGCGCGATGGCGGCAGCGGCCCGGACGTGAGCCGGGAAGGGGTCCAGCGGGACCTGTTGCCGTTGGTGGAGGGGGCCACCGTGGCCACCAAGTACGGACCGGTGCGCACCGACCACATCCTTTTCATCGCATCGGGTGCCTTCCACGCCATCAAACCTTCGGACCTGATCCCCGAGCTTCAGGGGCGCTTTCCCATCCGGGTGGAACTCGACGCCCTGGGCCGGGAGGAGTTCGCCCGGATCCTCACCGAGCCCCAGAATGCCCTGCTGCGCCAGTACGCGGCCCTGCTGGCCACCGAGGGGGTGACGGTGACCTTCGCCGATTCGGCGGTGGCCGCCCTGGCGCGCATCGCCGAGGAGGTCAACCAGGCCACCGACGACATCGGCGCCCGGCGCCTGCACACCCTGATGGAGTGCCTGTTGGAGGAAGTGCTTTTCGCCGCCCCGGAAATGGCCGGTCAGACCGTGGCCATCGACGAGCCATACGTGGTGGAAAAGCTGCAAAGGATCCAGCAGGACGAGGATTTGCGGCGGTATATTCTTTGATGATGGTGGCGGTCGGATCGATCCGACGGATCGGAAAAATACTATAAAATAACGGAATCGACGCCATGACCCCCAACGTTGCCGATATTCTCGTCGAAGCCCTGCCGTACATCCGGCGTTTTCACGGCATGACCGTGGTGATCAAGTACGGCGGCCATGCCATGGTGGACGAGCAGCTGAAAAGCGATTTCGCCCGGGACGTGACCCTGCTCAAATTCGTGGGCCTCAACCCGGTGATCGTCCACGGCGGCGGGCCCCAGATCAACCAGATGCTGGACCGCATGGGGATCCAGCCCCGGTTCGTGCGCGGCATGCGCCTCACCGACGAGGACACCATGGACGTGGTAGAGATGGTCCTGGGGGGCAAGGTCAACAAGGCCATCGTCAACCAGATCAACCAGCACGGCGGCCGGGCCGTGGGCCTCTGCGGCAAGGACGGGGACCTGATCCGGGCCGAAAAGATGCGCATCGTGAAACCGGCGGAAAACGGGATGCCGCCGGAGATCATCGACCCGGGCCTGGTGGGCGAGGTGACCGGCGTGGACCCCAAGATCATCCACACCCTCACCGGCCAGGGGTTCATTCCGGTGATCGCCCCGGTGGGGGTCGGGGAGGCGGGGGAGACCTACAACATCAACGCCGACCTGGTGGCCGGCCGTATCGCCATGGCCCTGAACGCCGGGCGCTTGATCCTGATCACCGATGTGGACGGGGTCAAAGACGCCGACGGCCGGTTGATCTCGTCCATCGACCAGGCCACGGCGCGGCGGATGATCGCCGAGGGGCTCATCACCGGGGGGATGATCCCCAAGGTGGAATGCGCTCTGACGGCCCTGGCCGGCGGCGTGGAGAAGGTGCCCATCATCAACGGACGACGGCGCCACGCCATTTTGCTGGAGCTGTTCACCGACAGCGGCATCGGCACCGAAGTGACCCTTTGAGCGCCGGCGTAGGAGAAAAGGATTGAACCGCGAAGTTCGCGAAGAACGCGAAGAAAAACAAGTTTTTGTTGGCCCGGAGGGCCAAAAAAGACTTTCTTTGCGTTTTTCTTGGCGGCCTTGGCGTGCTTGAGTGAGCGTAGCGAACGGGCGGTTACAAATTAAGATTGAGCCGCGAAGAGCGCGAAGAAGAACATGTTTACAAATGGATCGAGGCGAATAGCCACTTGAGAGGCATCATGGAACAGCAGACGATCATTGAGCAGGCCGAAGCGGTCATGGCCACCACCTACAAGCGGTTTCCGGTGGTGCTGACCCGCGGCGAGGGATGCACGGTCTGGGACGCCCAGGGCCGGGCCTACACCGATTTTATCGCCGGCATCGCCGTTTGCAGCCTCGGCCATTGCCACCCGGCCGTCACCGAGGCCATTTGCCGTCAGGCGGGCACCCTGTGCCACGTGTCCAACCTCTACTACACCGTGCCCCAGGTGGAACTGGCGCGCTGGCTGGTGGATCACAGCTTCGCCGATCGGGTGTTCTTCTGCAACTCGGGCGCCGAGGCCAACGAAGCGGCCATCAAGCTGGCGCGCAAGTACTTTTTCGACCGCGGCCAGCCGGAGCGTTACCATATCGTGGCCATGAACCAATCATTTCACGGCCGCACCCTGGGCACGCTCTCGGCCACCGGCCAGGAAAAGATCCGCAAGGGTTTCGCCCCGGTGCTGGAGCGTTTCGACTTCGTGCCCTTCGGGGACATCGAGGCTTTGCGCCGAACGGTGAGCGAGGACACCTGCGCCGTGATGCTCGAGCCGATCCAGGGGGAAGGCGGGGTGAACTGCCCGCCGCCGGGGTATCTGGCCGAGGTGCGCGCGTTGTGCGATCGGGTGGGGGCGCTGCTGATTTATGACGAGATCCAGACCGGCATGGGCCGCACCGGGACCCTTTTCGCCTACATGCACGAGGACATCGCGCCGGACATCATGACCTTGGCCAAGGCCCTGGCCAACGGGTTGCCCATCGGCGCCATGTGCGCCCGGGAAGCCGTGGCGGCGGCGTTCACCCCCGGGGCCCATGCCACCACCTTCGGCGGCACGCCCCTGGTCACCGCCGCGGCCCTGGCCACCGCCCGTACCCTGGTGGACGGCGGTGTGCTGGAAAACGGCCGGGCCATGGGCGACTATTTCAAAACGGCCCTGGAAGGTCTTCGGTCGCGGCATGGGGTTATTGTGGACGTCCGGGGCCGGGGCCTGTTGCTGGGCGTGGAGCTGGACCGGGAGGGGGCGCCGGTGGTCAATGCCTGCCTGGAAAAGGGATTTCTTGTCAACTGTATCCAAGACAAGGTGTTGCGCCTGGCCCCGCCGTTGGTCGTGGGCAGGGAACAGATCGACGCCCTGGTCGCCTGCCTGGACCAGGTGCTGCCTTAGGGGGAAACCATGAAAAGAGACCTGCTGGCCCTCACCGACCTGAGCGCCGAGGAGATGCAGCGGCTCATCGATCGCGCCATCGAATTGAAAGCGCGCCGACAGCGGGGCATCCTGGATCGTCCCCTGACGGGAAAGACCGTGGGCTTGCTCTTTGACAAGGCTTCCACCCGCACCCGGGTTTCCTTCGAGGCCGCGGCCAATCGGCTGGGGGGTGGGTCGATCTTCATCTCGGCCGGTGACACCCAGTTGGCCCGCAACGAACCCATCGCCGATACGGCGCGGGTGCTGGGGGGGTATCTCGATGCCCTGGTGATCCGGACCTACGCCCAACAGACGGTGGCCGACTACGCGCGGCATGCCGCCGTGCCGGTGATCAACGCCCTCACCGACGACTATCATCCCACCCAGATCCTCGCCGACCTGATGACGGTGGTGGAGGTCCGGGGCGGTTTCGAGGGGCTTCGGATCGCCTGGGTGGGCGACGGCAACAACATGGCCAACAGCTGGCTCAATGCCGCCGCCGTTCTCGGTCTCGAACTGGCCCTGGCCTGTCCCGAGGGCTACCTGCCCCGAACCGATTTGATCGAAAAGGCCCGGCGCGCTTCAGGCGCCAAGGTCACGTTGAGCGTTGATCCGAGGGAAGCCGTGGCCGGTGCCGACGTGGTGAACACCGACGTGTGGGCCAGCATGGGCCACGAGGGGCAGGAAGCCGAGCGGGCCACGGCTTTCGCCGGGTTCACGGTGGACAGCGCCCTCATGGCCCTGGCCGCCCGGGAGGCGGTGGTGCTCCACTGTCTGCCGGCCCACCGCGGCGAGGAGATCACGGCCGAGGTGCTGGAGGGGCCGCAATCGGCCGCTTGGCGGCAGGCGGAAAACAAGATGCACATGGCCGCGGCGATCCTGGAGTGGGTGGTGGGGGGCGTTGAAACTTGAAACTGGAAATTTGAAACTTGGTCGCGGTGCTTCAAGGCGGGTTTGTCGGACGGGTCCGACCCGTCCGACCGGTCTGAATTCCGCTTTTTCGTGTAAAATTCTTGTCTTTCGAAGGAGCTTCTCACTGTGGACAGCAACCCCAAGGTCAACAAGGTCGTGCTCGCCTACTCGGGCGGGTTGGACACCAGCGTCATTCTCAAGTGGCTCATCGAGACGTACGGCTGCGACGTGATCACCTTCTCGGCCGACATCGGCCAGATCGATTCCATGGATGACGTCGAGGCCAATGCCCGCCGCACCGGGGCGAGCCGGGTGTACATCGAGGATCTCAGGGAGGAATTCGTCCGGGACTTCGTATTTCCCGCCTTCCGGGCCAACGCCATCTACGAGGGGCAGTACCTGCTGGGCACCTCCATCGCCCGGCCCCTCATCGCCAAGCGGCAGATGGAAATCGCCGCCGCCGAAAACGCCGATGCCGTGAGCCATGGGGCCACGGGCAAGGGCAACGATCAGGTGCGCTTCGAGCTGACTTACCTGGCCATGAACCCGAAGATCCGCATCATCGCCCCCTGGCGCGAGTGGGATCTCAACAGCCGCACCGCCCTGGTGGCCTTTGCCCAGCGCCACGGGGTCAAGGTGCCCACCACGCCCAAGAAGCCGTACAGCACCGATGCCAACCTGCTGCACATCAGCTACGAGGGCGGCATCCTGGAAGATCCCTGGCAGGCTCCCGACGAGGAGATGTTCCAGTTGACCCGCTCGCTCCAAGACGCCCCCGGCGAGGCCCGGGTCATCGAGATCACCTTTGCTCAGGGCAACCCGGTGGCCATCGACGGCATCGAGATGTCGCCGGCCGAAATCCTGGCCGAACTCAACCGCCTCGGTGGTGAGCACGGCATCGGCCGGGTGGACCTGGTGGAAAACCGGTTCGTGGGGATGAAGTCCCGGGGCGTGTACGAGACCCCGGGGGGCACGATTCTGAGAGCCGCCCACATGGCCATGGAATCCATCACCCTGGACCGCGAGGTGATGCATCTGCGCGACAGCCTGATTCCTAAGTACAGCCAGCTCATCTACAACGGGTTCTGGTTTTCTCCCGAGATGCGCCTGCTGCAGAACCTCATGGATCAGGCCCAGGCCAACGTGTCGGGGAAGGTGCGCCTGGAACTGTTCAAGGGCAACTGCCGGGTCCTGGGGCGCCGGAGCGATCTTTCCCTCTACCGGGAGGATTTCGCCACCTTCGAAGCCGACGAGGTCTATCGCCAGAAGGATGCCGAAGGGTTTATCCGGCTCAACGCCCTGCGCCTGCGCATCGCCAAGATGGTGCAGGGGTGAAACGGGGACTGTTCCGCTTGGCCAACCGGCCGAATCCGGTTGCGACGGGCAAGTTGCTCAAAATTTAGAACGGAAATTGTTCAAATGACCGAAAAACCATGGGACGGCCGTTTTGCCGAAAAAACCGACCGCCTGGTGGAAGCCTTCACCAGCTCCCACCAGGTGGACCGGCGCCTCTACCGCCATGACATCGAAGGCAGCGTGGCCCATTGCCGCATGCTGGCCAAGGTGGGGGTGATCAGCGAAGGGGAAGCCGGCGACCTGGTGACCGGGCTGATGCGTATCGGCCGGGACATCGAGCGGGGGCGGTTCGAGTTTTCCGACAGCCTTGAAGACATCCATATGCATATCGAGGCCCGGCTGCTCCAGGACGTGGGCAAGGTGGCCCAGAAGCTGCACACCGCCCGCAGCCGCAACGACCAGGTGGCCCTGGACACGCGGCTCTTCGCGCGCGAAGAGACCCGGGCCGTCATCGCCCAACTCCGGGGACTGCGCCGGGTGGTGGTGGATCTGGCCGGCGCCCACACCGGCACCTTCATGCCGGGTTACACCCACCTGCAGCGCGCCCAGCCGGTACTCCTGGCCCACCACCTGATGGCCTACTACGAAATGTTCACCCGGGACCAGGCCCGTTTCGCGGACGCCCTCCAGCGCATCGACGTGATGCCCCTGGGCGCCGCGGCCTTGGCCGGGACCACCTATCCCATCGATCGGCACTACACCGCGGAACTTCTGGGCTTCAGCGAGGTGGCGGCCAATAGCATGGACGCGGTGAGCGACCGGGATTTCATCCTCGAGTTTCTTTCGGCGGCCAGTATCGCCATGGTGCACCTGTCCCGGCTGTCCGAGGAGCTGGTGCTGTGGAGCACCGCCGAGTTCGGCTTCATCGAACTGCCCGATGCCTTCGCCACCGGCTCGAGCATCATGCCCCAGAAGAAGAACCCGGACGTTCCCGAGTTGATGCGGGGCAAGGCCGGTACCGTTTTCGGCGATCTCATGGCGCTGCTGACCCTGATCAAGGGGCTGCCTCTGGCCTACAACCGGGACATGCAGGAGGACAAGGCGCCGCTGTTCCGCTCGGTGGATACCCTGCGTGCCTGTCTGGAGATCACCGCCCGCATGCTGCCCCGGATCCGGTTCCGCGGCGATCGCCTGCGCCAGGCCACCGAGCATGGCTTTTTCAACGCCACCGATCTGGCCGATTACCTGGTGGGCCAGGGGGTGCCGTTTCGCAAGGCCCACGCCTGCGTCGGCCAGGCGGTGGCCTATGGGCTGGAGCACGGAAAGGAACTCCACGAACTCAGCCTGGAGGAGCTGCGCAACTTCGCCTCGGTGGTGGGGCCGGAAATTTTCGAACTGCTCACGGTGGAGCAGATGATCAATCGGCGCCGGTCCTACGGCGGCACCGCCGCCGAGCAGGTGGAAGCGGCCATCGCCGAGGCCCGTCGGCGGCTTGACGGGGAAACAGAGGTTCCGAAATGACCGCCCGCCGCCGTCGGGGCGCCGGGTGGCCCTGGATCGTCTTTCTCCTCGTTGGCGCTGGTGTCTTGGCCTGCCTGGGGGGATGCGGCCGCAAGGGACCGCCCGTGGCCCCCCAATGGGTGGCCCCGGTGGCCGTTTCGGATCTGACGGCCAGGGTGGACAAGGGCCAAGTGACCTTGAACTGGAGCGTACCGGCCGCAAAGGATGCCCCGCGGCCGGAGGGTTACCGGATTTACCGGGCCGACCTGGGACCGGCGGACTGTGCCGACTGCCCTCTGCTGTTCGCCAAGATCGGTGAGTTGCCCTTGGATACCCGCCGGCAACCGGCCCCGGATGAGCCGTGGCGCCTCTCCTGGCAGGACGGGCCGGCGCCCGGCGTGCGCTACGTGTACAAGGTGTCCGCCTACGGCCGGGGGCAAGAGACGTTGGATTCGAACCTGGTTGGCGTTCAGCCGTGAAAACCCTGCCCACCACCCCCATCCCCTTTGCCAAAATGAACGGGGCGGGAAACGACTTCATCCTCATCGACAACCGCCGCGGGGAGATCGGGCCGGAGGCGGCCGAGCTGGCCCGGCGGGTCTGCCACCGGCGCCTGGCGGTGGGGGCAGACGGATTGATCCTCATCGAGCCCAGCGAATCGGCGGATTTCGCCTGGCGCTTTTTCAACAGTGACGGCAGTCTGGCCGAGATGTGCGGCAACGGGGCCCGCTGTGCGGCCCGGTTTGCCCATCTTCACGGGATCGCCGGCCCGACGATGCGATTCGAGACCCTGGCGGGACTGATCCGGGCCGAGCTCCGGGGCAACGAGGTGGCCGTTGGCATCACGCCCCCGCTGTTGGTGGGCCTGGATGTGGCCCTGGCCGTTTCCACGGGCACGTTACGGGTGGACTGCCTGGATACCGGGGTCCCCCACGCGGTGGTTTTCGTGGATGATCCAGCGGCGGTGGACGTGCGGGCCCTGGGCCGGGAGATTCGTTTTCACCGGCGGTTCGCGCCGGCGGGAACCAACGTGAATTTCGCCGGGGTCAAGGAACCTGGACGGTTGGCCCTGCGCACCTACGAACGGGGTGTGGAAGATGAAACCCTGGCCTGCGGCACCGGCGCCACGGCGGCCGCCCTGGCGGCGGCGCGGCGGTTCGGGTGGGCCTCACCGGTTTCGGTGGATACGGCCAGCGGCCGTCGGCTCACCGTTTCGTTTGTCGTGGACGGGGATGGATTTCGGGACCCATGGCTCCAGGGGGACGCTCGGCTGGCGTGCAGCGGCCTGCTGAGCCCCGAGGCCTGGGCGGACTAGGCCGTGAACCCGGGCCGCGACGCCACCTGGCACCTGGCCTTTATCGGGATCGGTGCCAACCTGGGAGATCCCCTGGCGGCGTGCCACGCCGGTATCGAGGCCATGGCGGCCGCGGGAATCGGGCGCGTGGTGGCCGTCAGCCGGTTCTACCGTACGGCGCCCCAAGACTATGCGGACCAGGATTGGTTCGTCAACGCCGTGGCCATCCTGGAGACCCGTCTCGATCCTCAAGGGGTGCTGGCTTCACTCAAGGCCATCGAGGCGGGCATGGGGCGCGGCGGTGGCGGACCACGATTCGGCCCCCGGCCCATCGACCTGGATATCCTGCTCTACGACGACCGGGTCATGGACACCGAGCCGCTGGTGATTCCCCATCCGCGGCTCCACAAAAGGCGTTTCGTGTTGCAACCCTTGTGTGATATAGCACCCGAAATGATGCATCCCGTGCTCAAGGTGACGATGGCGGTGCTCCTGGACAGCCCCGAGATCGTTGCCCAGCCGGTGGAGTTGTTGGAAATTTGAAACTGGTTTTCGAGCCCCTTTGAACCTTGAATTTTGAACTTTGAACCTTTTTTTCTGGAGACTGTCTGAATGAAATTTTTCATCGATACCGCCAACATTGACGAAATCAAGGAAGCTCACAGCATGGGGATGGTGGACGGGGTGACCACCAATCCTTCGCTCATCGCCAAGGAAAAGCGCCCCTTCGAGGAGATCATCCGCGACATCTGCCAGATCGTTGACGGCCCCATCAGTGCGGAGGTCATCGCCGTGGATGCCGCTGGCATGGTGAGCGAGGCTCGCGAGCTGGCCAAGATTCATCCGAATATCGTGGTCAAAATCCCGATGCTGGTGGACGGGCTCAAGGCGGTGCGGACCCTCACCGCGGAGGGGATCAAGACCAACGTGACCCTGGTCTTCTCCCCGCTCCAGGCCCTGATGGCGGCTAAGGCGGGCGCCACCTACGTCAGCCCGTTCATCGGCCGGCTGGACGATCTGAGCCAGGACGGCCTCGATCTGGTCGAGCAAATCGTGGATATTTACGACAACTACGATTTCGGCACCGAGATCATCGTGGCCAGCATCCGCAACCCATTACACGTGTTGGAATCGGCCAGAATGGGCGCCGATATCGCCACGATTCCTTACAAGGTACTGGCCAAGCTGGCGGCCCATCCCCTCACCGACAAGGGGCTCCAGGCATTCCTGGCGGACTGGGAAAAAACCAAGTCATAGAGTGACAGGGGGGGCAGGGGAATGAAACCGCTGGCCCGATGGATCCAGCATCCGAATTTTCTGACCTTGGGGCGAATCGTCGCCGTTCCCTTGATCGTGGTGCTGATGCTGTTCCCCAACCGCGTGTGCAGCTTCCTGGCCGCGGTGCTTTTCGCCGCCGCCGCCATCACCGATTTTTTCGATGGCTACCTGGCCCGCCAGCACGGACTGGTGTCCAACTTCGGCCGGATCATGGACCCGCTGGCCGATAAGTTGTTGGTATCCTCGGCGTTCATCATGCTGGCGGGTCTTGGCTGGGCACCGGCTTGGGTGGTGTGCATCATCATCGGGCGGGAAATGGCGGTCACCGGCTTGCGCAATTTCATTGCCGAAAGCAAGGAAGACCTATCGGCCTCCAGCCTCGGCAAGTACAAGACCGGGTTTCAGATCGCAGCCATCATTCCTCTGCTGCTTCACTATCCGATCATGGGGGTCGATTTCACCCGGGTGGGCGATTTTTTTCTCTGGATCGCCTTAGTGCTGACCCTCTGGTCCGGGATCGACTATTTTGTGCGCTTCCGGCGATTGATGCAGTTTAGTTGACGTTTGTAGCGGTTATCGGTTGTTGGTCATCTGGAAAAGGCCTAAAACCCATTAACTGATAATGCTTGACAAATGGGTGCGATTATTTAAATATACCGATTCTTGACGAGCGGGAATAACTCAGTGGTAGAGTGCGACCTTGCCAAGGTCGAAGTCGCGGGTTCAAATCCCGTTTCCCGCTCCACGGCGGCATAGCCAAGTGGTAAGGCAGCGGCCTGCAAAGCCGTTATTCTCCAGTTCGAATCTGGATGCCGCCTCCATCATAAAATCAAGGGGTTGCGATGAAAATCGCAGCCCTTTTTTTGTTGCCCCCCATCGTCGTGATCAAGGTGGTGCCAACGATGATGCCGTGTTGCAATTATTTGTCTAAAATGGTACTAAAAAATGGTACTAAAATCCCATGTTTCGATGTAAAATTAATAAATTACATCTCGGACGCCATGCCTTGGGCACTAAAGGCGGCATGGTTCGGAGAGAGACTTGATGACTGGTGAGGAAACTGAAATTTCTGGAATGTTGCGCATCGCGGCACCCAAAGATCTCGCTGTGGTGCGCAAAGGCTTGCGGGACGTGGCTTCGACCATGGGGTTCAATGTTGTTGACAGCACCCGTATCGTCACTGCCGCCGTCGAAATAGCGCGGAACATCATCCACTACGCCGGTTCGGGGGAGTTGATCTGGCGGGAAGTGAAAAACGAAAAACGGAAGGGACTTCGCCTTGAATTCGTTGATCAGGGGCCCGGCATTGGCGATCCGGCGCTGGCCATGACCCCGGGCTACAGCACCTCCGGCGGCTTGGGAATGGGGCTGCCGGGGGTCAAGCGGCTGGCCGACGAGATGGAAGTCCGATCCGGGATTGGCAAGGGGACCACCGTCCTTATCACCCAGTGGTTGGTGCCGTGATCCATATAGATTATAAAATTAGGACCGAAACATTGCTCTGACCCTCCATCGCCCGGAGTCGCTTTTGATGGCCCATATCTTGATTACCGACGATGAAATTCTCATTCGGCAAATGCTCAGCCAGATGCTCACCGCCAAGGGGCACTCGTGCACAATGGCCAAGGATCCCGCCGAAGCGCGGATGCGGCTGAAAGAGACCGCCTTTGACCTGATTCTCTGCGATATCAACATGCCGGGGGAAGACGGGATGATGCTGATGCGCGACATCCTGCCACGTTACCCGGATACGGCCGCTATCATGGTGACCGGCGTCGACGACCACATCATTGCCGAACAGTTCTTTGAACTGGGGGTTTACGATTACCTCACCAAGCCCATCGATCACACCCGGGTCCTGATTGCCGTGGCCAATGCGTTGCGACGTCAGGAGCTTGAACGGATCAACCGCCAGCATCAGGCGGGCTTGGAGTCGCTGGTGGCACAGCGCACCCGGGCGCTCCAGGAGATGGTGCAAACCAAGCATGAGACCCTGGTGGGCATGGTGCATGCCATCGACGCCATCGTTGAGAACCGGGATCCGTACACCGCGGGGCACCAGCGCCGGGTGGCGGAGCTGGCCCGGGCCATGGCCGTCAAACTGAAGATGAGCGCCGCCGAGACCGAAGGGATCTTCATGGGCGGATTGATTCACGATGTGGGCAAGATTGCGGTGCCCTCCGAAATTCTGTCCAAACCGGGTCGTCTGAGTACCATCGAGTTTGAACTGATCAAACGGCACACCTCGGCCGGTTACGAGATTGTCAGGGACATTCCCTTCGATTGGCCCATCGCGGACATTGTGTATCAGCATCACGAGAAGATGGACGGCAGTGGGTATCCCCGCCAATTGACGGGATCCGAGATCGCTCCAGAGGCGCGGATCATCTGCGTGGCCGATGTTGTCGAGGCCATGGCATCGCATCGGCCCTACCGACCAGCGGTGGGCATCGAAGCGGCCCTGGCGGATATTCGCCAACACCGAGGAAGACGTTACGATCCGGATGCGGTAAGGGTCTGCCTGGAGCTTTTTGAAAAAGATGGCTATCAGTTTGAATAATATCTTTTTTTGGCGCCGTTACGGCAAACGTTCCGGGGAGAGGGCAGGGGCTTCCGGTGATGATAAGGCCGCCATTGATCGCATCGAAAAGCGGATCTGGCAACTGGTACTGCTGGCCGTGGTGGTGATTCTCTACCTCACCCTGTCCGTCATCGGCCTTCAGTTGCTCGACTATTTCGATCCGGCCAACGGAAACGGCGGTTTTCGTGAAGAAGCCCCCGTCGATCCGTTGCTTTTCCCCATGTCTCTCGGGACCCTAGTGCTCCTGTTCAGCGCTTATCTCATCATCCAACAGCGCGAACTGCTCCGAACCACCCGGCAGTTGTTTTCCGAGCGTCGGACCACCAGCGAACTGAACCGCAGTGTTGATATTCTCAGTGCCCTGCTCGAGGTGAGCTCCAGCATCAACGCCCAGAAACGGATCATGGTGATCCTGGCCACCATCGGGCGGGCGGTGCGTCAGGCCTTTCAGGCCGACCGGGTGTCGGTGATGCTGGTGGACCGGGGCGGTAAAAATCTCAAGACCATGGCGGCTGTCGGCAAGGAAAGGGACAAGGTCAAGGACGTCTTGGTGCCGCTGGGCCAAGGGGTGGCGGGGTGGGTGGTGCGCCATGGCCAGCCGCTGCTGCTCCAGGGCAAGGTGAATCCCACCGCCTTTCCCGGCTCACCCGCGAAAGACAGCGACATCAGCTCGGCCATGTGCGTGCCGCTGAAGATCGGTGAACGCTGTATCGGCGTGCTCAACGTCAACCGCATGGAGCGACACGGCGAGTTTGCCGTCCACGACCTCAGGCTGCTGTCGGTGTTTGGTAATTCAGCGGCCACCGCGCTCAACAACGCCCTTCTCTATCATCGTCGCAAGGAACAGATTCGGCTCAAATCGGTGGTCGAACAGCTACACTCGCCCCGGGTGGTTCACGAACTCATCGACAAAGCCGACCAACTGGTGGCGCCCGGAGGACTGCGCGAGCGGCGCACCATTGGCACGTTGTTCGCTGATATCCGTGGATTTTCCGAGATGTCGGCCCTCATCGATCCCGAGTTGATGATGGCCTTTCTCGACGCTTTTTATGCACGGATGGCCCAGGCAGTGACCGACAACGAAGGTACCTTGGACAAGTTCATCGGCGATGAAGTCATGGCCTTTTTCGGCGCTCCCGAGCCATTGGAAAACGTGTCCCTCAACGCGCTGCAGACCGCCATCGAAATGATGATTTTTTTCGGTTGGCTCAGAGAAAGCTTCAGCCTGCGTCAGCCGCAATTCGAACGCGTGGGATTGGGTATCGGGATCAATACCGGTCCGGTGATCGTCGGCAGTGTCGGTTCACGGCAACGCTCCGAGTACACCGTGATCGGCGATGCGGTCAACCTGGCGCGCCGGCTTTGCGGGCATGCTCGGTCAGGCGAGATCCTGGTGGGGGAAATCACCCGTGAACAGGTGTCCGACAACGTGAGTAGTCATTTTGTCGGGGAGGTGGAATTCAAAGGTTTTTCCCATGCAAAACCGGTCTATCGCATCGATTGGCAGTGACGCCAAGAACTTGAGGCCAGCCCCCACCCTGGGGAGCCAGCCCGGATTTGCTCAAGAAAACCGCCTCTTTCAGCCGGCTACGCTTTTTTTGCGCAGTTTGGTCACGGGGCGGGGGGCAGCGGCTTTGACGGCGATGCCGCTCTTGTTCTTTTCGACTTCAAAGGCTTGTCCCTCCTTCAACCCGTAGTATTCCACCAGGTTTTTGGGAACAATGAGACTGCCCCGCTTGTTGACGACGATGGTCGTCTTGGGAACCTTGCCACTGGCGCGGCCGCTCTTGATCTCAGGGATCTTACCGGCGTTCATCAAGGCGTTGGTATAGGCGACTTTGAGCTGCGTCGAAGTTTTGAACCCGAAGTAATCCATGATTTCTTTTTGGGGGACTTCGTCTTGAACCATTTTTAGCAAAACTTCTTCATCGATTTTTTTTTTCGGCGGCATCTGGTTCTCTCCTTTTTACAATGATGATATGTAGACGCTGAAGCGATAACATATAAATTCGCAAATGGCCAGAATTTATTCGACTTTACCTGGGGATTGACCGTCTTTTCCCTAATGTGAATCCATCGTTTCATCAGACCCGAGCAAACGTTAAGTTCGACTCCGCGATACGAACAACGCTCCACTGGCTGTTGACGCCAGGCGATAGTAAGCATCTCCCGTTTAAAGATGGGAGGCCGTCTCGGTGCTTCCCCTGTGGCAAAATTCAAAATTTATTGATATGCTCTTGGTTGTTTTTGATAAGGAAAAAGGAAGGCTTGTCGTGGGAAGGGTTGGGAGGGGTTTCAGGGGCATCAAACAGCCACCCGCGAGGGGGATAGAAAATGCGAACACTGGTCTTCTGGGTAACGGCACTGGTGGTCTTGACGGTCACATCGGCAGTGGCCGCAGAGGTGGTACCGTCAAAAATCGATAGCGTGACCGTCTACACGGACCGGGCGCAAGTGGTGCGCACCGCCGAAGTGGAACTCGGGGCCGGACTCAGCCGGATCCGGTTGGAAGTGACGGCCTTCCAGGTGGACCCCGATTCAATCACCGCCCGGGTTTTCGGGGCCGGAGAACTCTACGGGGTTCAGTACCGGCAGGTGCCGGTGGAAACGGTGCCGGTGGAAAAGATAAGTGGCCTCCAGGAGCGACTGAACACGCTGCAGCGGCAACTGAGGGGACTGACGGACCGCCGGGCGGTGGCGGACAAGCAGCGATCCTTCCTGGACAGCTTCGTCGATTTTGCCCAGACCCAGGTGCCGCGGGAGATTCAAACCCGCCTGCCCGATGCGGCGGTTTTGGAAACCACCCTTTCTTTTCTGGCCCGTGGTTACACCGAAGCCAATGAACGGCTCCAGGCGCTGGACGTGGATATCGAGGACGTGAAGCGGCAGATCGAACAGGTGGAGCGCGAGCTGGGCACCCTGCGCGGCGGCGATGGGCGGAGCCTGAACGTCGTGGAAATTCTTTTCGATTCCCAACGCCCCCAAAAGGTGCGCGTGGAGGCCGCTTACCAGGTCGGCGGCGCCCGCTGGCAACCGCTCTACAAGGCGGCGGTGCCGGAAAGCGCCGATGCCGTCGCCTTGACGCTCCTGGCCAATGTCCGTCAAAAAAGCGGTGAAGACTGGGATGATGTCACCCTGAGCATCTCCAACGCGCCACCGTTGACAGGGGGGCGGCTTCCCGATCTGCATCCCTGGATTGTGGACCTGCCGCGGCCGCCGGGACCCGTGGCCAGCCGGAGTCTGGCTGCGGCCAAGCAAACCGACGCCCAAATGGCCGCATTGCCGATGGAGGCCGCCGCCCCCATGGCCGAGGCCGAGGTAAACCGGTCCCTGATGGCGGTGCAATACACGTTGGCTCAGCCGGTGACGGTGGCGTCACTGGACCAGGAAACCGTGGTGCCGGTGTTCACCCGATCCCTCAAGGGCGATTTCCGCCACCTGACAGCGCCCAAGCAAGATTCGCGGGTTTACTTCGTCGGTCGCTCCCAGGCGGACGGCGAGCTGCTGGCCGGGCCGCTGAACGTGTACTTCGGCGGCCGGTATCTCGGCCGGTCCCAGCTGGCGCCGATGCGCGCCGGAAGTCCTTTTTATCTCAATCTCGGGGTGAACCGCCAGGTGCTGGCGCGGCGCGAGAAGACCGTGGACCGGATACGGGAAACCTTTTTTGGTCGTATCGAACGCGATATGGTAATGCGGGAGGTCGCCTACCGGATCACACTGGAAAACACCACCGACCGCGACGTGGTGGTGGATGTCCTCGATCATGTGCCCGTGTCGCGCACCGACCGGATTCGTATAGAGGATCTCCAGTATTCCCCGGAGCCGACGGTGTCCGACGACCAGGGGCGCCAGGGGGTGCTGCGTTGGGAAAGCGCTTTATCTCCCGGCGGCAAGGAGGAAATCGAGATTCGTTTCACCGTGATTCATCCCAAGGATGTCAACTTGCCAGATTTTTGAGTAGAACAGGAGGGGTTATGGACGTAGAAGCCGTTAAATGGGTCTATCTTTTTGATGAGTTCGACGCCGCCAAAACCTACGCCGAGGCCAAGGGCGACAACGCCCGTGGGTTGCTGGGCGGCAAGGGGGCCAACCTGGCCGAGATGGCCCGCATTGGGCTCCCGGTCCCCCCGGGGTTGATCATCACCACCGAGGCCTGCAACGCTTATCTCGATTCCGGTGGCGCCTTTCCGGAAGGGGTGTGGGATCAGGTCCTGGATGCATTGGCCACCGTGGAAAAGGCCGCCGGCAAGAGCTTCGGTGACCCGGACAATCCCCTGCTGGTCTCATGCCGCTCAGGGGCCAAGTTCTCCATGCCCGGCATGATGGATACGGTACTCAACATCGGCCTCAACGACCAAACGGCCGAAGGAATGATCGCGCTGACCAACGATCCGCGTTTCGTTTACGACGCCTACCGCCGATTGATCCAGATGTTTGGCACGGTGGTGACCAACATCCCGGATGAACCTTTCGAAGAAGTCCTCACCGAGGCGCGTCGGGCGGCCCGGGTGAAAACCGACGCGGAACTGACCGCTGAACAGTGGATGGAGGTGGTGGAGCGGTTCAAGCGGATTTTTCGCCGTTACACCAACCACAATTTTCCCGAAGACGCCTACGCCCAGCTCATGATGGCCACGGAAGCCGTCTTTCGGAGTTGGAACGGCAAGCGGGCGGTGGATTACCGTAACGCCGCCGGCATCGCCCACGATCTGGGCACGGCGGTGAACATCGTCACCATGGTTTTTGGCAACATGGGCAATGACAGCGCCACCGGCGTGGCCATGACCCGCAACGGGCGCACCGGTGAGAAACAGATCGAAGGCGACTATCTCATCAACGCCCAGGGAGAGGATGTGGTGGCCGGCATCCGGATGACGGAGGATATCCAGGGGCTGGCCACCACCATGCCGGAAGCCTGGCGTCAGTTCCAGGAGATCTGCCTGCAACTGGAGAACCACTACCGTGAAATGCAGGATGTGGAGTTCACCATCGAACGGGGCAAGTTGTGGATGCTTCAGACCCGCGACGGCAAGCGCACCGCCCAGGCGGCGGTGCGCATCGCCGTGGAGATGGTGGAAGAGGGGTTGATCACCCGCGAAGAGGCGGTGATGCGCGTCAGCCCGGCCCAAGTGGACTTTTTTCTCCATCCCCAGTTCGACGGGGAGGCGATTCGGGCCGCCAAGGCCGCCGGCGATTTTCTCGCCTCCGGCCTGAATGTATCGCCCGGGGCCGCGGCCGGCGTGGTGGCCTTCGACGCCGACATGGCCGAATCCTGGACCAAACAGAACAGCAAGGAAGTCATCATGGTGCGGCCGGAGACCAAGCCCGATGACGTTCACGGCATGCTGGCGGCCAATGGAATTCTCACCAGCCGGGGCGGGCGCACCAGTCATGCCGCCCTGGTGGCGCGCCAATTCGGTAAACCGGCGGTGGTGGGGGCATCGGCGCTGGAGATCGACCTCACCAAACGGACCATGACCGTGGGCGACAAGGTGATCCACGAGGGCGACTGGATCAGCATCGACGGCTCCAGCGGGGAAGTCTTCAAGGGTAGCCTGCCCACGGTGGTGCCGGATATCAAGGACCCTTGGCTCAAGCGGCTGCTTTCCTGGGCCGACCGTTTTCGCCGCCTGGGGGTCTGGGCCAACGCCGATTATCCCAAAGACGCCCGCAAGGCCCTTGACTACGGGGCCCAGGGGATCGGGCTCTGCCGCACCGAGCACATGTTCTTCGAGCCGGATCGGCTGCCCCACATCCAGAAAATGATCATGACGGACCTGCGCATCGAGCGCCGGGAGGCCTTGAACGCGTTGCTGCCGTTCCAGAAGGAGGATTTTGCCGGGCTGTTTCGCGTCATGAACGGTTTGCCGGTGATCGTCCGGCTCATCGATCCGCCACTGCACGAGTTTCTTCCCAGCCCCAACGCGCTGCTGCGGGAACTGGCCGACCTCAAGATCCGGATCCAGCATGCGGCCAATCTCAGGGAAATCGACGAGTTGCTGGAGCAGGTACGGTTCAAGGAGCAACTGCTCAAGCGCAGTGAGAATCTCCACGAGCAAAATCCGATGCTGGGTCTGCGCGGGGTGCGCCTGGGCATTCATATTCCCGAATTGACCACCATGCAGGTGCGGGCCATCTTCGAGGCCGCCTGCGAGGTGACTCTCGAAGGCATTGAGGTGCACCCGGAGGTGATGATTCCCCTCACCAGCCATGTCAACGAACTCAAGGTTCAGCGGCGGGTACTGGAGGAAGAGGCCAAGCGGGTCATGGAGGAGAACAAGCTCAAGATCGAGTACAAGTTCGGTACCATGATCGAGATCCCGCGGGCGGCGGTCACCGCCGACCAGATTGCCGAGTACGCCCAGTTCTTCTCCTTCGGCACCAACGACCTGACCCAGACGACCTACGGTATTTCGAGAGACGATGCCGAATCGGCGTTTCTCATCGAGTACATGGAAGAAGGCATCTTGCCCGGCAACCCCTTCGATACCATCGATGTGGAGGGAGTGGGGGCGTTGATGCGCATCGCGGTGGAAAAGGGGCGCAAGGCTCGCCCGGGGCTCGAATGCGGGATCTGCGGTGAACACGGAGGAGACCCGAAATCCATCGAGTTCTGCCACCAGATCGGCCTCACCTATGTGTCCTGCTCCCCGTACCGGGTGCCCATCGCCCGGTTGGCCGCGGCCCACGCCGCCATTCGGGAGCAGATGGCGGCGGAGAAACGCTAGCGGTATTCCGTCCTTCCGCGCTGATTTGGGGGATGTTGTTTGAATCGGTGCGGAAGGGCGCAGAAAACGCGAAACAAGCTGATTTTGTGACGGATTTTGGGAATTAGCGTTTCTGCCAAAGCGTGGAGGTGAATTTTCAGGGGGAAGGTGAATCCAGGGCTTCCACGCTACTGGTGCGGCAGGTGACGGTGTCGCCGAGTCGTTGGAGCATCTGTTGTCCGATTTGTGCCAGTGCCTGCTCGTCGTCGACAAACAGGATGTGTTCCCGCCCTCCTTTGACCTGCCCGGTGCTGATGATCGACGGTGCTTTTTGGGTGCCGGCCACCGGCAGGCGCACCTTGACGGTGGTGCCCTGGCCGATGGTGCTGTCGATGTCGATACTGCCACCTTGGCGGTGGACGATGCCGTGGACCACCGACAGGCCGAGACCGGCGCTGTTCTTGTGCGACTGGGTGGTGAAGTAGGGGTCGAAAACACGGTCAAGAACTTCCGAAGCAATCCCCACGCCGGTGTCATTGACCGTCAGTTCCAGGTAGTGCCCGGGTAGCAGGTCCGGAGTCAGGCGCCGGTCCCACCCCTTTACTTTGATGATGTCGGCGTCAATGTCCATCATCGCCAATTCGGTGTAGCCGAGAATGGCCGCGAGGATATTGTTGAAATCGTGGGCGATACCCCCGGCCAAGGTGCCAATGGCGCGCATCTTCTGATTCTGCTGAAGCTGAAATTCGGCCCGGCGTCGTTCGAGGGTTTGGCGCCGCAATTTGATTGAATTCAGAACCGACCTGAAAGGTTCAGTCAAATCGACGCCGCAACGGATCCGGTTTTTCCCGGCGGGAGAGGCCGCAGAATGAAGGGACTGCCGCGTGGCATTTTCCACCCTGGAGCTTGAGGACCTGAAGGCGGCCAAGCATATCCTGGAACATCCCGGGCTGGCCGCTAGGATCAGCGATATGGTCGGTGTGCCGGTGGAAAAGGGCTTTGCGATGCTACCCGAAAAGTGGCATCTGACGGTGAACGAGGCTGCCCGCAAGACCATCGAGACCGCTCTCAAAATCGCTTTATCAACCATAAAACCGGATACGCCGGCATTGTCTCCGGCCAACCGCTGGCACAAGTTTGCGGTGGGGGCCACCGGAGCCGCCGGCGGTGCCTTCGGCTTGGCGGCTCTGGCCATCGAGCTGCCGGTGTCCACGGCGATTATGCTTCGTTCGATTGCCGCTATCGCCCGCGGCCAAGGGGAAAATCTGGATAGTGCCGAGGCGCGGCTTCAGTGCATTCAGGTCTTGGCTTTGGGCGGGCTTTCAAAAGACGATGACGCCGCCGAAACCGGCTACTTTGCCGTGCGTGCCGCCATGGCCAAGGCCGTTTCGGACGCTGCGGTCCATCTGACCCGAAAGGGCCTGGCCGACAAGAGCGCGCCGGTGATCGTACGCTTCATCGCCCGGGTCGCGGCCCGTTTCTCCATCGTTGTTTCCGAAAAAGCGGTAGCCCAGGCGGTCCCCGTTGTCGGCGCTCTTGGCGGGGCGCTGATCAACACTCTGTTCATCGGCCATTTCCAGGACATCGGGCGGGCGCACTTCACCATTCGTCGGCTTGAACGGTGTCATGGACCGGAAACCGTGCGGCGAATCTACGGCGAGGTGTGAGGCATGTCGCCGCATTGAACCTGTTTGGTGGGTCAAAACGTCGCTTTTGAACCCCCTCGATCAGGTGATACCGTTTCGATGGCCAACGATTTTTATCGAGGGATTGATGGCCGGATCTTCGGGGAAATGGCCGGTACTAAACGATGCCCCAAGTTTCCATGTTGCATGTGGGGACTTTTGAGGAAAGCAGGGTAGGCGAAAAGGAACAGGGGGCTACGGAATCACCCGTAACCCCCTGTTTTTATTATTGGCGTCCCCAAGGGGATTTGAACCCCTGTCGCCGGCGTGAAAGGCCGGTGTCCTGGACCGGGCTAGACGATGGGGACGAATACGGCCACTTTTGGTGGGCCGTGTTGGACTCGAACCAACGACTCTCTGCTTAAAAGGCAGATACTCTACCGACTGAGTTAACGGCCCAACCCGGTAAAAACGTCTTTTTATCTGTCGTTGGAGGGCTTGTCAATAAAAAAGAGATGCCAAAAGAGGTTCTGAGGAACATTTTTGGTTTTCTTGTCACTTGCGCCAGAATTCGGGCACCAGCAGGATGATGACGGTAAAGATCTCCAGGCGACCCACCAGCATGCACCAGATCAGGAGCCATTTGCCCGGCATCGGCAGATGGGCGAAGTTTTCCACCGGTCCGATGGTACCGAAGCCGGGACCGATGTTGCCGAGGGTAGCGGCCACTGCGCTGAAGCTGGTGGTGAAATCCACTCCCAGGCCCGCCAATACGATGCTGGCCACTACGAAAATGCCCAGGTAAAGCGCGATGAAGCCCATCACGGATCGCATGACCTCCTCCGGCACCCGCTTGCCGGCGATTTTCACATGGGTGACGGCGTGGGGGTGTACCAGGCAGAACAGCTCCCTATAGCAGTATTTGAAGGAGAGCATGATCCGCAGACACTTCATGCCGCCGCCGGTGGATCCGGCGCTGGCGCCCACAAACATGCACACCAGCAGGATGAGCTGGCTCATGGCGGGCCACTGCTCGTAGTCGGCGGTGGCGAATCCGGTGGTGGTAAGGATCGAGACCACCTGGAAGACCGCGTAGCGCAGCGCCTCCCCCATCCCCGCGTAAAGGGTGCGCCACAGATCCCAGGTGACCAGCAGGGTCAACAAGACGATGGTGGCCAGGAAGAAACGGCATTCCGGGTCGCGCCAGAAGGCCAGGGATTTGCCGCGCAGAAACTGGTAGTGCAGCGAGAAGTTGATCCCGGCCAGGATCATGAAAAAGACGATGACTCCGTCGATATACCCGCTGCCATAGGCGGCCACCGAGGCATTGCGGGTTGAAAAACCGCCGGTGGGCATGGTGGTGAAGGTGTGGCACAGAGCGTCGTAGAGGCTCAGGCCGCCCAGGAGCAGAAAAAAAACTTGGGCGGCGCTGATCAGGAGGTAGACCTTCCACATGATCATGGCCGTATCGCGGATGCGCGGCTTCAACTTGTCGGGCACCGGACTGGGCACTTCGGCCTTGTAGAGCTGCATGCCGCCGACGCCGAGAAAGGGAAGAATGGCCACCGAGAGCACGATGATACCCATGCCCCCGAGCCACTGGATGAAGCTGCGCCAAAAGAGCAACCCCCGGGGGACGGATTCGATATCGGTGAGGATCGAGGCACCGGTGGTGGTGAAGCCCGAAACGGATTCGAAAAAGGCGTCGGTGAAGGAATGGAAGCCGTCTCCAAAGAAGAACGGGAGGGCGCCGAACAGGCCCACCAGGGTCCAGCCAAGGGCGACGATGGCCATGCCCTCGCGCTGGTAGATGGCTTCCATGCGATGGCCCCTCACGCTGAGATGGATTCCCAGGCCGACGGCGGTGGTGGCGATCATGGCGTTGAGGATCGCCATGGTGCTGCCGTCACCGTAGTAGAGCGCCACGGCGAGGGGCAGCGTCATGCTCAGCCCCAAAAAGAACACCAGGAGGCCGACGATGTTGAAGAGCGGTCGCCAACGCAATTAGAAGTACTCCAACTTCACCGCCAGGATCTTTTCGATGCTGGCGATGGCATCGCGCCGGGCGAAGATGATGATCCGGTCATCCGGGGCGATGACGCTCTCGCCGGTGGGGATGATCACTTCCTGGCCCCGGATGATGCCGGTGACGAGACTGCCCTTGGGAAAATTGATGTCCCGTAACGGTTTGCCCACGATGTCCGAAGTTTCCAGGGCCACGGCCTCCATGGCTTCCGCCTGCTCGTTTTTGAGGGAAATGGCCGAGAGGATTTTGCCACGGCGGATGTGCTGCAGGATCGAATTGATGGCCGACAGGCGCGGGCTGACCACGTGATCGAGGCCGATGGCCGACATGAGGGGCAGATAGCTGAACTTGTTGATTTTGGTGATGGTTTTGCGTGCGCCGAGGCGTTTGGCCAGGAGCGAGGAGAGGATGTTGGTCTCCTCGTCGTTGGTCAAGGTAACCATCAGATCGATTTCCTGGATATTTTCCTCGGTGAGCAAGGCCTGGTCACTGCCGTCGCCGTGAAGCACCACGGTTTTGTTGAGCTGCTCGGCCAGCATTTGGCAGCGCTCCGGGCGACGTTCGACGATCTTGGTGTGAATTCCGAGGCCTTCCAGACGATGGGCCAGGCGCAGCCCAATGCGTCCGCCGCCCACGATCATCACCCGGTGGACCGGTTCAGAGTGCTTGCCGAAGATGGTCATGATTCCGGCCAACGGGTTTTCGTCGCTGATGAAATACACCAGGTCGCCGGCCATTAGCCGGTCGCGCCCACGGGGAATGATCAGTTCCTCCTGGCGTATCATGGCGGCGATGAGCAGGCGTCGCCCCTCCAGAATGGCGGGAAGATCCATCATCCGTTTGCCGATCAGCGGGGATTGTTCATCGAGGCGGACCCCGATGAACTTGACTCGTCCTTCGGCGAATTCCCCCACGTCCACGGCGCCGGGGACCATCATCATGCGCTCGATGGTTTTGACCACCTCGATTTCAGGGTTGATTACCGTGTCGATGTGGGGGGCGTTTTGACGCAGCGGTTCGATGTAAGCGTCGAAATTTTCGCCTCGGAGGCGGGCCAGTTTCTTTGTGCCTGGTGAGACGATGTCGGCCACGAGACAGGAGACGAGGTTGACCTCATCGCTGTCGGTGACCGCCAGTATGATCTCGGCGCCGTGGATTCCCGCCTCTTCCAGCGTCACCGGACTGGAGCCGGAGCCCACCAGCACCTGGACGTCGAGGTTGTCCGAGACGCGGCGGGTCGCTTCCGGATCTTTGTCGATGACGACCACATCCTTGTCTTCGGCCGTCAAGTGGCTGGCGATGTGAAAGCCGACCTCTCCGGCGCCGATGATGATGATTTTCACGGGTTGGATCTCCGGGTTGGCATTGAGCGGGCAAATGTGGCGCAAGATCTACTAGACTTGAACCTGACTGTCAATTTGGCGGCGCTGATTTTATGAGGGCAAAAGATGTGCGTGTTCGGCTCGTTTGTTTTTCAATTTTTTTTAGCACAGCAAGGCCGAGAGGCTGACCGCCGCCCCCAAAACCAGCAGGAAGAAGTCGGCGGGGCCGGCGGCCAGGGGCTGGTCCATGCGGTCCTCGGTGTAGCCCCGGCTGACCATGGCCAGGGCAAGGTGGTCGGATTTGAGCAGCGTTCGACGCATCAGGACGGCAATCCAGAGATGAAGGCGTCGTAGGGGGTTGCGGCACTCGGCAATGCCCCGTGCCTGCTGGGCCTCCCGGACGAGGACCGCTTGGTGCAGCACTTCGGGGATGAATCGGATCACCAACCCGATCATGGTGGCGACCCGTTGTGCCGGAACCCCGGGGACCGGGGCCAAAAGCCAGGCGACGGCAGCCCGGAGGGCCCAGGTGCGAGTGGTGGCGCTGAGCAGAATGCCCCCCCCCACCACCACCAGCACCCGCCAGGCGAAGATCGCCCCCTGCGCCAGCCCGGGGCGACTGAGCGGCAACGGGGGCCAGAGGGCCGGGCCCGGGATGGTCAAAGCCCGCATCGCCGCCACGGCCGCCAGCATGATCCACAAAAAGCGCAGTTCGTGGAGAAGACGCTTCAGGGAAAGCCGCGCATCGTACACGCCCAGGAGCATCAACGCGGACAGCACGGCCAACCCTGCCGGGGCCGCATGGGCGGCGGCCGCGCCGGTGAGCGCCAGGATGGCGATTTTGCAGCGCGGATCCAGGCGATGGAGACGTCCTGTGCCCGGCCTGAAGGCGATGGCGCTCAGTTCAGCCATGATTCCAGTCTCCCGCCGAGGCGGTAGCTGCACGGCTGGCGGATGCCGTAGTCCTCGATGTCTCCGACGCAGGCCACCGGCGGGCCGTCCAGCACCAGCCGGCCACGGTCGAGCACCAGCAACCGGTCGGCGAGGGCCGCCACCTTGTCCAGGTCGTGGGTGGTGATGATGAGCGTCTTGCCGGCGGCGTGCAGATCGATCATGCGTCGCAAAACCGAGCGTACCCCCGGATAGTCGAGGTTGGAAAACGGTTCGTCGAAGGCAATGACCGCCGGGTCCATGGCCAGAACCCCGGCAATGGCCAGGCGCCGCTTCTGACCGCCGGAGAGCAGGTGGGGGGGCATGTCGGCCGCGGCGGTCAGACCCATGGTCTCCAGTGTTGCTGCGACCCTGGTCTCGATGTCTGTTCTTGACAAACCAAGGTTCTCGGGGCCGAAAGCCACGTCGTCGGCCACGGTTTCCCCCACGATCTGGCTATCGACATCCTGGAAGACCAGCCCCACCCGACGCCGCGCCCGGGCCGGATCTTTCGCTACACTGATCCCGTCGATGCGCACGCTGCCATCGGTGGGCCGCAGCAGGCCGTTGAGGTGGCGCAGGAGCGTCGTCTTGCCCGAGCCGTTGGTGCCGGCAATGAGCACGAAGGCACCGGCTTCGATGGTCAGGTCGATGCGGTCGAGGGCCAGGGTCCCATCGGCGAAGCGGTGGGTTAGTTGGTGAATCTCGATGAGGGGCATTTTTTGATTCTTGAAACTCGAAACTTGAAACTGGGGAAGTGTCATCGAGCTAATATTTGGTGTTAAAATAAAAAGTTGAGATCATCCTGGCTGCTCCTGCAAAATAACGGTATATCGCTGTCTTTTCTCCAGGTTTCCAGTTTCAAGTTTCCAGTTTCACCTTAACTTGCCCTTCCACGATGGGCCGCAAGGTGCGGGCGATGGGCAGGGCGGCGGCGATTTTGAGTACATCCCCCGGTAGAAACGGCAGCATGCCAGCGACCACGGCCGCGGTCCAGCTCATGTGGGTGACCGCCTTGAGCCAGGAAACTCCCAGCGCGTAAACAATGGCCGCCGCCAAGACCAGGGCGCTGATTTCCATCCAAGACTTGCGGCCGAGACGACTGTGGGTCCAACTGATCAGGATCACCGCCGGCAGGTAGGCGAGCAGGTAGCCCCCGGTGGGCCCCAGCAGCCGGCCGATGCCGCCGGTGCCGCCGGCAAAGACCGGCAGGCCGAGGCATCCCGCCAGCAGGTAGATGGCCACGGCGCCGGCGGCCCAACGCGGCGTCAAAAGGAGACCGGCCACCATTACGAAGAGGTTCTGCAAGACGACGGGCACCGGTCCGACGGGGATGATGATAAATGCGCCGGCGGCGATGAGGGCCGCCATCAGGGCGGTGAAGACGGTCATGCGCAAGGTTTCGAAGGTGTCCATGGGGCGGCTTTCAGGTTCAAAGCGCCTGCGGCGCGTTCAAAGCCGCTTCGCTGCGTTCAAGGTTCAAGGTTTCATTGGCCCCGCTGCCGGTCTTTTTTTTTACCCAAAGGTGCCTTGAGCGCAAATGGGTAAAAAGGCCGGCACCGGAGACCGGGCACCGGAGGGCTTGCGGGCATGGGTCAATCCGGGCGCAGGAAGCAGTCGCCGTAGATCACCGCACGTTGGGTGCCATCGAAAAACTCCAGGATCAGGGCGCCGTTGTCGTCCACGTCCACCGCGGTCCCCTCGAGGATTTCGCGGCCGGTGGCCACCTGCACCCGGCGGCCCATGGTGATGGCGAAGGGGCGCCATTCGGCCACGGCGTTTTCCAGGTTTCCGGCCTCCATCCGTTCCTTGAAGGTGTCCAGAAAATCGGTCAACAGGTTGCGGCGCGAGACACGGCGTCCCAGGACCTGGCTCAGGGAGACGGCTCCGGTGGGCACCGGCGGCGGATCGTTGTTGGCGTTGAGACCGATGCCGATGTTGACGAAACGCACCGCGTCCGCCTCGGCCTCCATTTCCGCCAACAGGCCGCAGACTTTGCGTCCGTCGATGAGAATGTCGTTGGGCCACTTGACCCGGGCATCCACATCGTAGCGGCGGCGCAGCACCTTGGCCAGCATGGTGGACGCGATAAAATTGACCCGGAAGGCGAGTTGTGGCGGCAGCTCGGGCCGGAGCACCACGGTGAAATAAATGCCTCCGGCCTCCGATATCCAGGCGCGCCGGAGCCGGCCCCGGCCAACGGTCTGGGCTTCGGCGATCACCACGGTGAAGGCCGGGCAGTCCTCGCGGGCCAGGCGACGGGCGGCTTCCATGGTCGAGTCCAGCGTTTCGTGGTGCACGATGCGGTTTTCCCAACCGTCGAATTCCCAGGGATACAGCTTGTCGGGAATGTTCAGCAGGCGATAGCCTTTGGCGGTGGAGTCGATGGTGTAGCCCAGGGACTGGAGTTTTTGGAGGTGCTTCCAGATCGCCACCCGGGAGACGCCGAGGCGGGCGCTGAGGGCTTCGCCGCTCACCGGCTCGGTCCGGCCGCGGAGCATGTGGAGGATTCGGGATTTCATGGAATGACGAGTGCCGTGTTCAAAGCGTCCGCGGCGCGTTGAAGGTTCAAGGTTTCCGTGTCCAGGTTTCAGCACTGCCGCCGGCCACGGTCGTGTCCGGTTTGATCAAGAAGGTGACGGCTGCTTTGGTTATTCCCGTTTCGTTAACGATATGAAGCAAGTCAGTTAACCTAATCGGGGGAATCTGTCAAGGGCAAGGCGCTGGCGGGCAGGAGTCCGTCAATTTTTTTGCCGAATGTCAACGTCTTACGCCGATTTGCCTGGCTGCGGATTTCTCACTTACGTTCGGACTAACACGGGAAAGAGACGTCATCCCGAAATCAGAAAAAATCCCCGCAAGAAGGATCGCAACACTTTGAAAGGCTGTGCGCCGGCGGGGATTTTTACAGGCGATCCACCATGGCGTCCAGATCCGGCGGCACCTGGCCGCAGGGTCTTCTGACCAGGCGGGCGAGGCTGCCCACCTGGGGCCGGGCATCGAAAAGCCCCGAAGCCAACGCCATGCGGTAGACGTGCCAGGGAGCCTGTCCACCGTCAGCGGGATCGGAAAAGATGTCGTGGATCAATAGCATCCCGCCGGGCATGAGGTGGCCGGCCCAGGCGGTGTAGTCGCAAAATACGGTTTCCAGGGCATGGCCGCCGTCGATGAAGACCAGCGCCAGGGGAGTGGCCCAGGCCCGGGCCGCCAGGTGGCTGGGGGCTACGATGGGGACCACGGTGTCATCGAGGCCGGCGGCGGTGAGGGTCCGACGCAGGTGGGGCAGGGTGTCGATGCAATCTTGCCCCGCATCGAAGAGGTCCGGGTCGAAGTATTCCTGCCCGGGCTGCTGCTCCTCGCTGCCGCGGTGGTGGTCGATGGTGAAAAGCACCTGGCCGTTGCGGCGGCAGGCGCTGCCCAGAAACAGAGCGCTCTTGCCGCAGTAGGAACCGATTTCCAGGCAGGGGCCGCGTCGGCTGGCCGCCAGGGCGGCTTCATAGAGGGCCTTCCCCTCGGCCGGGTCGAGAAAGCCGCGGGTGGTTTCGATCAGTTTTGGATCGATGTCCATCATCATGGGGTTTCATCCAGGTTTCGCGCCAGCACTTCACGAGCCTTGGCCCCGTCGGCCGGCCCCACTACGCCCTCGCGCTCCATGGTTTCGATGATCCGTGCAGCCCGGTTGTAACCGATACGCAGATGGCGCTGGATCATGGAGATGGACGCCTGACGGGTGCGGGTCACCAGGGCCACGGCCGTGTCGTAATGCTCGTCGTATTCGGTGTCGTCACCGTTTTCCGCCTCGTTTTCTTCCGGTTTGGCGGTGACCTCGTCGATGTAATCGGGCGGTTTTTGCGCTTTGAGGAAATCGACTACCGCCGTGACCTCTTCTTCGCTGATGAACGCCCCGTGGATTCGCTGGAGCTTGGCGGTGCCCGGCGGCAACAGGAGCATATCCCCGTTGCCGAGGAGGTTCTCGGCACCGCCGCTGTCGATGATGGTGCGCGAATCGGTGCGTGATGAGACCTGGAAGGTCAGGCGGGTGGGAAAATTGGCCTTGATGATCCCGGTGAGCACGTCCACCGAGGGCCGCTGGGTGGCCAGAATCAAATGGATGCCCGAGGCCCGTGCCATCTGGGCCAACCGGGTCAGGGCGACTTCCACATCGCGGCTGGCCACCATCATCAGGTCGGCCAGCTCGTCGATGATGATCACGATCAGCGGCAGCTTCTCCGGCAGCTTGCCTTCGGCATCCGGGGCGCTTTTGGCCGCTTTCTGGTTGTACTGCTTGAGATTGCGCACCTTGAATTCCTGCAGCAGCGCGTAGCGGCGCTCCATCTCCCGCACTGCCCAGAACAGGGCGTTGGTGGCCTTCTTGACGTCGGTGACCACCGGGGTGATCAGGTGGGGAATCCCGTCGTAGAGCGACAGCTCGATACGTTTGGGATCGACCATGATGAACTTGATTTCTTCGGGGCCGGCCTTGTAGAGCAGGCTACAGATCATGGCGTTGAGCCCCACGCTTTTGCCCGTGCCGGTGGCCCCGGCGATGAGCAGGTGAGGCATGCGCTCCAGGTCCGCCACCACCGGGTTGCCCACGATGTCCTTGCCGAGGCAGAGGGTGAGGTTGGACTTGGATTTTTCAAAGGCCGGTGAAATCACCACTTCCTTGAATCGCACCAGCTCGCGGTCGGTGTTGGGGATTTCGATGCCGATGGCGGCCTTGCCCGGAATCGGGGCGACGATACGGATGCTGTTGGCCCTCAGGGCCATGGCCAAGTCGTCGGAGAGACCGGCGACGCGGTTGATTTTCACTCCGGGCGCCGGCTCGTACTCGAAGGTGGTGATCACCGGGCCGGGGAGCACCGCCGCCACCTGTCCGTGGACGCCGAAGTCTTCGAGTTTTTTCTCCACCAGCCGCGATTTCATTTTGAGGTTTTCGTCATCCACCGTGGACGGTCGCGGCTCCGGATCGATGAGAAAGCTCACCGACGGCAGTTGAAATCCGTTGCGGTCGTGCATGAAATCGAAGACTTCCTGTTTGGGCACCGGCGTGGGCGGAATCGGGCTGGCCGGAGGGGCTTTGATGGTGAGCTTGGCGGGGGGCCGAGACGCCTGTTCTTTCAGGGTCTTCTTGAGTTTGGCGGCCTTGAGACGCCGCTGATGGTGTTTGACACGAAACGTCTCCACCCGCTCGCCCATAAAACGCATCAGCAGAGCCAACCGTTTGGCAAAGCGGACCAGGGAAAAACCGGTGGCCAGAATCAGACCCACCAGCCAGAGGAGCACCAGCACGATGGTGCCGCCGGTCTGGCTCAGGTAGCGCCAGGAGATGCGCCGGAGTCCCTCGCCGAGCCATCCACCGGCCGGATAGGGACGGCCGAAAAGGGTGATGGGGGACCCCGTTTCGCTCCAGGTACTCACCAGGCTGCCGGTGACCACCACCAGGACCAACCCGCCGGCCAATGTGGCAATGAGGGCGCTGCGGGGATGATGGCCGAAGAACTGGGTGCTGATCACCAGCAGCAGGATCGGCACCCAGAAGGCGCCCAGACCGAATAAGCTGATCAGCAGGCCGGCCAGATGGGCCCCCACCACGCCGAAAAGATTGTCCACCTGTTCCGGGTCGGCGGCGTGGTGCAGTGACGGATCGGCCGGGGTATAGGACAGCAGGCTGATCAGGGTGAAGATGACCAGAAAAAAAACGGCGATACCGGCAAGTTCCTTACGCATGGGCTTTCTATACGATCTTCAGATATCCATGATAAACGGCAGAATCACCGGCTTGCGGCGGATCGTGTATTCGAAATATTTGCGCAGCGCCTGTTGCACCCCGGTCCGCAGGCGTTCGGTGCGGTCGGGTGCCGCGGGGTCGGTTTCCTCCACCACCTCCAGCACCACGCACACCGCGTCGTCGAGGATATGGCCGGTGGCGGTCTCAAAGACGAACCCCCGGGAGACGATGTCGGGTCCGAAAACGATGATTCCGGTTTCCTGATCGATGGCCATGGTGACCACCACCAACCCGTCCTCGCTGAGCAACCGCCGCTCTTTGAGCACGCTGCGTCCCACGTCCCCGATGCCTTTGCCGTCCACCAGTACCCGGCCGGTGGTCACCGTTTCGCCGAGGCGTCCGCCGTTTTCGTCGAAAACAATGCACTGTCCGTTTTCCGCCAGCAAGACCCCTTCAGAGGGCACTCCCGTCTCCTCGGCCAGCCGGGCATGGAGCAGCAGATGGCGGTATTCCCCGTGAATGGGAATGAAATGGCGCGGCCGGGTCAGGTTGATCATCAACTTGAGTTCTTCCCGGAACGCGTGGCCGGAGACGTGAATGGCCGAAATCTTCTCGTAGATCACCTCGGCGCCGCGACGGTAGAGATTGTTGATGATGCGGCCGATGGCCCGTTCATTGCCCGGAATGAACTTGGAGCTGAGGACCACGGTGTCCCCCGGGCGAATCTGGATCTGCTTGTGGGCCCCGTGGGCCATGCGGGCCAGGGCCGCCATGGGCTCTCCCTGGCTGCCGGTGGTGATGATCAAAACCTCATCATCGGGGATGGCATCCAGATCGTCAATGGCGGCCTCCAGCCTTTCAGGCACGTTCAGATGGCCCAGTTCACGGGCGATGCGCACGCTGGTTTCGATGCTTCGGCCGTTGAAGATCACCCGCCGACCAACGGCTTGCGCCGCTTGCACCACCTGCTGGATGCGGCTGATGCTGGATGCGAACAGGGCAACGATGACCCGGCCCGGAGCGTTGCGCACGATCCGTGTCAGGGTGCGGCCCACTTCCAGGTCGGAAATGGTGTAGCCCTCGTTTTCGACATTGGTGGAATCCGAAAGCAGGGCCAAAACTCCTTCGGCGCCGTAGCAGGCAAGGCGATTGACATCGGTCCGCAGGGCCGTTTCACCGGTGTGGGAAATCTTGAAATCCCCGGAGTGAATCACCGTTCCCAGGGGCGTCCGGATCGCCAGGGCCACCCCGTCCACCACGCTATGGGCCACGGGGATGAATTCGATGGTGAAGGGGCCCAGGCGCAGTTGGCTGTCACTGGTGATCCGGTGCAGCAAGGCCTGCTTCATCAGCCCGTGGGCTTCAAGCTTGGTTTCCACCATGGCCAGGGTGAACGGGGTGCCGAAAATGGGCGGGTTGATGTCCCGCAGCAGATAGGGCAGGGCCCCGATATGGTCCTCGTGGGCATGGGTGAGGATCAGGCCGGCCAGGCGATGGCGGTTGGCCTTGACGTAGGACATGTCGGGAATGACGCAGTCGACCCCCGGCATGTCGGCCTCGGGGAACATCAATCCCGCATCGACAACGAAAAGAGTGTCGTCGAATTCGAACCCCATCATGTTGAGCCCGATTTCCCCCAGGCCGCCCATGGGAATGATCTTCAGCATTCCAATCGGCCCTCTGACGCGGTGGTGACCGCTTCGCACAGCGCCTGGCGTACATCGGCCATCAGCCCATCCTTGGTCTCACGTCGATAGCCGGTGGTGTCGATGGGGGCGCCGATCCACAGGACCACCGGACCGGGGTCCAGGAGCAGGCGTTTCTTGGGCAGGATGCGGCCGGTGCCATAGATGCCGATGGGCAGAATCGGTACCCCGCTATCCACCGCCAGCACGAAACCGCCCTTCTTGAACGGCAGGAGCTTGCCGTTGGGGCTGCGGGTGCCCTCGGGAAAAATCAGCACCGACGCCTTGCCCCGGATGGTCTCGGCGGCCTGGTGGATACTGGCGAAGGCCGCCTCGCGGTTGGAGCGGTTGATGCTGATGTAGCCGCAACCGCGCATGGCGCGTCCGAAGATGGGAATCTTGAACAGTTCGGCCTTGGCCAGCCAGCGAAACTGGGTGTCGAGGCATCCGAGAAGCACCGGGATGTCAAAGTGGCTCTGGTGGTTGGGCATGAGGATGAACGAACGGCCCTTTTCCAGATGCCGTTGCCCCACCACGCGTACCTGGACACCGCTGACGCGCAAAATCGAACGCGCCCACAACTGGGCGATGCGGTGAGCCGCCTCCTGGTTGCCGGTCAGCAACGCGACCCCGATGACCAAAGACCCCAGCGTCAAGGTGGAAATCAGAACCCAGGCATAGATGTAAATGGTTCGAAACAGCTTGAGTGCCATGCGTCGAGGTCAGACCATAATGTGAAGCTGTTGCAAGATTCCGTCGATTTTTTCGATCAGCCAGGCCCGTTGGGCAGCGGTGGCATACCCCATGCACTCACAGTGCATGCGGTCGCGGGTGCGCACCAGCAATTCACAGACCAGACGGTCCGCCTCAAGATCGACGGCGACGTAGAAGGGCTGGCAGTCCTTGTGGGCCACCTGGACTTCCGTCCATAACGATGCCTCCAGGGGCAACCAGTAGATACCGCCCACAGCAGGCGGTCCCAGCTCGGTTTCCAGCAGCACCTTGAGCTTGGCTTGGTCCTCGGGGCGAATTTGATCGATGACGTATTGTTTCATAAAGGTTGAAAATTAGCTCATATTGCAACTCCAGGCAAGGCCAAAAAAAATCCCCCGGGCGGAGGAAGCCCGCCGGGGGATTTCAAAAAGCGCTGTGAGGGCGATCAGGACTCTTCCACAGTGATGGCGCCCGCCTCGCACACTTCGACGCAACTCTCGCAGCCGAGGCACTCTTCAGCGTTCACCGGCACGCTTTTCCCGTCCTGCATTTCGAATACTTCCACCGGACACACATTGACGCATTCTTCGCAGCCCTCGCACTTGTCTTCATCTACGATGGGGGTAAAAGCCATTTCCGACTCCTTTCGAAACTGAAATTGAAAACCACGACCATTATCCGAT
>Ga0265295_1001906_pt1 | contig 35026 bp, 34 predicted proteins | sample Munlansysbiofilm_FD_192503 | JGI IMG/M metagenome (GOLD analysis project Ga0265295, IMG submission 192503) | Leachate microbial communities from a municipal landfill in Southern Ontario, Canada - Methane capture system biofilm | ecosystem: Engineered > Solid waste > Landfill > Unclassified ... | reverse complement strand
GAAAACGTGGATGCCGGTCATCGCTATTTTCAGATGGTGGGCAAGGCTGTCTATGAGACGGGGATTAAGGTATTGCCCAAGGCCATCAATCAGGTTTTAGCGGATACCGGGACGAGCATCGATCAAGTTGATTATCTGATTCCCCATCAACCCAGTATCAAAATTTTGAAGGATACCGCCAAGATTATAGGTTTGCCCTTTGAGAAGGTAATGACGAATATGGACCGCTATGCAAATACTTCCGGGGGAACAATCCCGATCTTATTAGATGAAGCCAATAAAGCCGGCAAGCTAAAGCCAGGTTCATTGATACTCTTTGCGGCTGTGGGTTCTGGCTGGACCTATGGCGCATCGCTGATCAGGTGGAGCTAAAACCCTTGAAGGTACTTATTGCTGGTGCCTCCAAAGGAATAGGCAAGTATCTGGCAGAGCGCATGTCTGAAGAGCATGAGGTCTTTGGTAGCTACAATTCTAGGCAGCCGGAAATTGGCTTGACCTACAAAATGACCAAGGTCGATATTAGCTGTGAGCAGGAAGCCCAAAGCTGGATAGATCAAGTATGTTCTGCTGAAGATGAACTTGCCCTTGTCTATTGTGTAGGAGTAAATTACAACTGCATGATTCATAAATCAGACGCTGGACTATGGAAAGATGTGATAGAATCTAACCTTATAGGCGTACAGCACGCCTTAAGATACATCTTACCGCTAATGCGAGGAAAAAGATTTGGCAGGATTGTCCTTTTATCTTCCGTAGTTCCTCAGATTGGGGTGCCTGGAACCAGTGCATATGCGGCGTCAAAATCTGCTCTTTGGGGACTAAGCAAGGCTGTAGCTAAGGAAAACGCATCATACGGGATAACGATTAACTCTATCAACTTGGGCTATTTTGACATAGGTATGATTCAGGTTGTGCCGCAAGAAATGCTGGAAATGATTGTATCAGGCATTCCGATGGCGCGGCTTGGGAACCCACAAAACATACTGAAAACAGTTGAGTACTTACTGTCTGTGGATTATCTGACTGGAAGTCAGATTGATCTTAATGGTGGGCTGCATTAGTGATAGAGCTCTGATGTGCAGTTAGGATTTATCTATTGTCGATAATATCTATTACTCTGTTATGAATGAGAATCCGGTGGGATTGATTAACCAATTAGCATATTAGCTATGCCCAATTAAAGATAGAGATTAAGTGATTTATTTGGAAGGAGACCCTATGAAACAGTTTAAGTATAGATTTCAATTACCGCAAGTTATTGTTGCGATTATTATTCTTTTTCAATTTGTTAATTTTCTTGTCATCCCTGCATATCCTTCCTATGATGAAGCGTGGCAACTTCAAGCGGCTAAGAGCTTAAGCGAAGGCATGGGGTTAACAGTTTCGTTTGATGAGCTTTCGCTTATAAGGATATCGCAGGGTGAGTTCGATTTATCCACTAATACTTACAATTATTTAACGGGGTGGCCTCCATTGACCAGCCTCATTTACAGCTGCTTCTTGTTGCTTTTTTCCACTCCTTTGTCTTTGGGGTTACTTAAGTTTATCTTTGTTGCTTTAGGGCTATGGGGATGGTTTTTGTTCATTAAAAGTCGTACCAGTAATATGAACGAGCACAGTATATTTATGCTCTTCATGGGGATGCTGTCTTTTTCAAATGCGTCAACAAGCATGTTTGCATGGGCATTGTTTCCGTACATCGTGATCTGGCTGATCAATATAGCAGAGCAACGAAATACTGTCAGGAGTGCAATTCTGGTGTCTATGGCTTGTGCAATATTGGTGGCGTTCCGCTATCAAATGCTATCATTTGTTATGTCTATTCCTTTATTTTTCTTGATTACAAAAAGGCGGGTCAATAAGACACTGTTTATCTCAATTCTATACGTGCTCCCTGCATTTATTACGTATGTAGCAATACTATATTTTAACATTACGTATGGCGTTGATATTTTTGCCGCCACCAAACAGTTTGGAATAATGAGAATATCCACTGTACCAAGAGCGTTGCCCTATTTCTTGACACATATCCTCATAGGGTACAATTTTGCATATAGTCGTCACATAATTATTGCAATAGCTCTTGCTATATTAACTAATGTTGTCTTCCTTTACAGTATTGTCAGGAATCATTCTGCGTATGACAAAATGGTGCTTAATGTGATTCTTGCCTTTGGCTTAGTTACTTTTTTCCAGCTTGCATTTAATAAAGACCATGCAGGATACAATATAATAATAAATGCACGCTATTGGATGTACTTAAGTCCATTGATTCTTTACATGATATTGGATGGCTATTTTAGGAAACCCATAATAAAATTCAGTGCATTAATTCAATTTGGTAATCGCCAGGTTTATTTGTCAGCAGCACTTGTTCTATGCTGTGTTTTGTGCTGCGCTTACTTTACTCATCGTACTTATCAAATATCCCAGCGGTATTACAACAACTACTCCTCACTTACAGCCATGCTCGATAGAGTAGCACACACTAACAATTTTGAACCGTCAGAAACGCTGGTGTTTATAGGGATGGAAGATCCCAATAATTTATCATCGATACTCTTGCAGTATGATAAGTATCCTGTGTTCAGACGCCTTGATATTCTTAATAATGATCAAGTATTTATCTCGGGAAATGAGAAGATAGTTCTTATGGTTCATGATAGTGTGGCATGGCAAGATAGAATCAGTGCCAAATGGAACCGGGAGCTGTTAGATAATCAACAAGGCTATTCGATGTACTTATTAAGTGAACAAGCACTGTGTAATTAGTTTATGGTAGGTTATGTCGTATATATTACAAAACCAACATGTTTTCAGCTACAATATACACTGTTCAATATAGAATGATAATCACATGTAAAGATCATGGAATCTGGACCGAATGAATGCAACCAGCAGGAGCTTGTTTTCGTTATCCGGTTGCGCTGTATATTTACATGGCACAGGATAGAATGATTCATAATGTAGATGTCCCAATGAGAGACTGAGACACTGTTTTGTCGCTATATGTTTTATAACAAGAGGTAGAGGATGATATGATAAAAAAAGTAATTAGGGTAGTTTGGATTTGTCACTTTTCAAATCCGGAAATACTACGCAAACTACACATAGTACATAAGATTAATGGATTTGCACCTTGGATTCCCAGTACAATTCAGGAATTGGATGGCTGCGATGATATTGAGTTGCATGTTGTTTCTCCTCATAGTAGAATTATGTGGAAAAAGGAGTTCATAGAAAAAGGAGTTCATTACTATTTTTATCCCTTAGCATTTCCATGTGGAAACGGACTTATAAAAAAAGTATTTCCTTCAGTTAAGGTTTTGCTCGCAATGATGAACAAGTGGTTTGTGAGGAATATTGTATATAAGATTAATCCCGATATCATACATCTTCACGGTGCCGAAAATGATTATTATTCATCCATGATATTTCAGTTTAAAGAAAAATACCCTATTTTAATTACGATACAAGGATTCATATCCCACACTACTGATAAAACATCAGAAGTCTATAAGAATCGTATTGAAGTTGAGCTGAAAATTCTGCGACTATTTACGCATTTTGGAATCCGCACAAAAACTATGGAAGAAGATATAAAAAAAATTAATCCAGATGCCGTAATGCATTGGCACTGGTATTCAATTCCCCCACTTGAACCTATAAACGTTCCTAAGGAGTATGATATAGTTTATTTTTCAAGGTTCTGCAAGGATAAAGGAATAGAAGATTTCTTGCAAGCTGTGAAGATTGTTAAGGAGACTGCTCCTGATGTAACTGTTGTGATAATTGGTAATGCCTCTGTTGAGTATAAAAATTACTTACATAAATTAGCCCAAGATTACTTAATTGAGGAGAATATACTTCAATGGATAGAATATCTGACTCCAGATGATCTGCATGATAAGGTAGCTCGTGCTCGTATCAAAGTGTTACCTACTTATGGTGGAGATATCATTACTGGTTCTATTCTTGAAAGTATGTTACTTGCAATACCTGTTGTCGCGTATGAATCAGGCAGCGTTGTGGAAGTAAATCAGCAAGGTGAAAATATGATTGCAGTGAAAACTGGAGACGTAAAAGGGATTTCCACAGGGATATTGAAGCTATTGAACGATGAAGAGTATCGCAATGTCCTGGGGCAAAGAGGCAGAGCCTATGCATTGAAAAGCCTCCGCAACACTTATATTAAAAGAGATCTTGTGAAATGCTATGGTGATACAATAAGAGCTTATAATAATGAGCGATAATTATCCTGGATCAGCATAAATAGATTACTACGATTGATAGGCAATATTTGGTAGCTATAGGTGCTCAGCACTAACATTTGTTGGTAGCTATGACATCATACACTCAATGCCTAGACAAGTACCATATTGGAGAGACTTAATGAAATTATCAAATACCGATATTGTCGATTTGGTTATTATGAAGCCTGAAGTGTTTGTTGATCAGAGAGGATACTTCTTTGAGGCAATGAATACTCAAAAACTTAAGGAATTCGGGATTACAACAAGTTTTGTCCAAGAGAATCAAGCATTTTCGCATCGCGGCGTACTGCGTGGATTACATTATCAAAAGCCACCCTTTGCGCAAGGAAAACTGGTACGGGCTATATATGGTTCAATCTTGGATATAGCCGTGGATGTAAGGGTAGGATCTCCCACCTATGGTAAGCATTATAAGGTGCTATTAACGGATGAGAACCAAATGCAATTATGGATACCCCCCGGCTTTGCCCATGGAGCTCTTACTTTGTCCCCTACCTCTATCATGTCATATTTTTGTACAGCGCCCTACTCCAAGATGGATTCTGTAAGCATTAAACACGATGATCCTTTTTTGGGGATAGATTGGGAAATTGAGGATATTATCCTTGCTGATGTTGATAAACACGCTCCCTGTTTACGAGATATTGAATCTGGTTTTAAATACTCATTATTGGAAGGATAAATGGAAAAAATCTTTGTAACCAAGACCTTTTTGCCTCCTTTGGAGGAATACGTAGAATATCTGCAGGAAATATGGGATAGCGGATTCATCACAAATGATGGTCCCATGTTCCAACGCTTTGAGAAGGAATTGGCTAAATTCACCAGCCATGAACATCTTGTATGTTTAGGGAACGGAACTTTGGCCTTGCAAATTGCAATCCGTGCACTTAAACTCAAAGGGAATGTGATCACCACCCCCTTTACTCATGTCGCCAGTTCCGGCACTCTATATTGGGAGAATTGCAATCCGGTATATTGTGACATCGACCCCGCTACCTTTAATATAGATCCCGATAAGATTGAGAGCTTGATCGATGAAAACACCACCGCAATTTTGGCAGTTCACGTTTACAGTAACCCTTGTGATATGGAAAAGATCGCGAGCATCGCAGCCAAGCACAAGCTGAAAGTGCTTTACGATGCTGCTCACGCCTTTGGGGCTACATACTTAGGGAAATCCGTATTTTCCTATGGAGATATGTCCATGGCCAGCTTCAATGCCACCAAAGGATTCCATACGGTGGAAGGCGGAGCTCTGTTTGCCAAAGACCAGGACATGGTAGCCAGTATTCGCAGGTTGGCGTACTTTGGCATGAATACAGGCAAAGAAATAGTACAGAAAGATGGCATGAATGCTAAACTGATTGAGTTCTGTGCGGCTATGGGCCTTCTGAACCTGAAGTACTTTGCTCAGGGAATGGAGAATAGGAAAGCGCGGTATGAGCAGTATCTCGGCTTGCTGGACCAGAATGATAAAATCAAATTTCAGAAAATCGTAGGCGAGATAAACTATTCGTATATGCCCATCCTTTGTGAAACCGTAGATCATAAGAAGCTTATTGTTAAAACCCTTCAAGCTAATGGAGTTTATCCCCGGGAGTATTTTAGCCCGAGTCTGGAAACAGTGTTTTCGGATACCATCACCTGTCCGGTAGCTTATGATGTCTCCCGAAGAGTGCTGTGCTTACCAATGTCGGATTATACTACTGAAGAACAAGTTGCATATATCTGTGATATCATAATCCAAGCATAGGCTGTCCACGAATTTACACCAACAAAATTTAGAATTGTTCATGAGAGTATGAAAGGTTTTAGCTGATTTAGTAGGCTTATAAGCTCGAGAAAAAATCGTCTTAGTTTCCTATCAACTCAAGCGGCTTAGATCTGCAGTACTATCTCAACCCTCTCAACCTTCTCAAAAGCGCAGCACTCAACCTTCTCAACAAACAAGGACTAACTTATGAAAGGCATTATTCTCGCCGGTGGAGCCGGTACCCGTTTACACCCACTTACCATAGCTGTGAGTAAGCAACTCATGCCGGTTTACGACAAACCGATGATTTATTATCCACTATCTATTCTCATGCTTGCCGGCATCCGGGAAGTGCTGATTATCACGACTCCTGAAGATCAGGCCGGCTTTCAGAAGCTGCTTGGCGATGGGGCTCAGCTCGGTATGCGCTTTGAGTATAAGATGCAGCATGTCCCCAATGGCCTCGCCCAGGCTTTTGTGCTGGGAACGGATTTTGTAGGCTCAGATAATGTGTGCCTGATCTTGGGCGATAATATTTTCTATGGCTCGGATTTGCACACACTCCTGCCAGAATGTATTAATCCGGATGGAGCAATTATAACTGCTTACCCGGTAACAGATCCCCAGCGTTATGGTGTGGTAGAGTTTGATACAAAATTCAACGCGATCAGTCTGGAGGAAAAGCCCCAAAGGCCAAAATCGAACTATGCTATTCCGGGATTATATTTTTACGATAACAACGTGATTAAAATTGCCCAAGAGATTAAACCTTCAGCCCGTGGAGAATACGAGATTACTGATGTAAACCGAGTCTATTTGGAGCAAGGCAGGCTTAAAGTAATGGTTTTTGGCCGTGGAACCGCCTGGCTGGATACCGGCACCTTCGATTCACTGATGCAGGCCTCCCAGTTTGTGGAAGTAATCCAGAGCCGTCAAGGCCTCAAAATAAGTTGCATAGAAGAAATTGCCTATCGAAAAGGCTTTATCGATAAAGACCAACTCTGCAAACTGGCGGAACCGATTAAGAAAAGTGGGTATGGGGAGTACTTGCTTAATCTGTTGAAAGATGGAGTTTGATTGTTGGATAAGAATTCACAGCCTTGCAGCGGTAAGAGGCTTTTACTGCTTGGGGGGTTGAGATACCAGATTCCTGTGATAAATAAGGCTAGAGAGCTTGGGTGTTACGTAATTAGTGGAGATATTTACCCTGACAATATTGCACACCGGTATTCTGATGAGTATCGTAATATCAATATCATTGATAATAACGAGGTATTGATGGCAGCAAAGGACCTCAGAGTGGATGGTATCATGTCTTTTGCGGTAGATCCGGGAGTGATTTCTGCCGCATACGCTTGTGAGAGATTGGGACTTCCATCGGTAGGCCCTTATGATTCAGTCTTTACGCTTCAGAATAAAGATAGGTTCAGGGATTTTCTAAGAGAGCATAATTTTAACTCACCCATGGCTAAAAGCTACGCTAAGCTAAATGCAGCAATGGAAGATATTAGCAGCTTTACAATGCCCGTGATGGTCAAACCTGTGGATTCAGCCGGTAGCAAGGGTGTAAGTAGAATTGAGACAAGAGAAGATCTTTCCAAGGCATTTAAACTTGCTTTGAGTTGTTCAAGAAGTCTAAAAGTAATTATTGAAGAGTATATTGTGAGCAATGGCACTTCTTCGGATTCAGATTCTTTTTCATTGCATGGGGATTTGGTATTTTTATCATTGTCAAATCAGTACTTTGATCCAGATGCAGCTAACCCTTATACACCAGATGCCTATATATGGCCATCAACAGTATCTGAGAAAAATCAGAGCAGTTTGAGAGGCGAAATTCAAAGGTTGCTTAGTTTACTTAATATGGGTTCGTCAGTTTATAATATCGAAACTCGGGTTGGCAAAGACAATAAAGCTTATATAATGGAATGCGCTCCCAGAGGCGGGGGTAATCGAATATCAGAAGTTCTAAGTTTAATGGAGCGCATCGACATTCTAGAGAGCAGCGTATTTGCTGCATTAGGGATGGAAGACAGAATTCATATTTCTACACAAGGCAAAACGAGTGAGTGCTGGGGAGAAATAATTCTTCACAGCAACAAAAATGGCAAGTTTGAAAGTTTTAATGTTGATGATTCTGTAATTAGGAATGTTTATGAGACAGATTTATGGGTGTCCGCAGGAACTCCGATCACTGAGTTTGTAGGAGCTAATGCAGCGATAGGCACGCTTATACTTAAGTCTGATTCTCAAGCTGAACTCATAGACATCATTATTTCCAGAAAAGATTTATTCAAAGTTAAGGTTAAGTAACTACAACTAATGTCCATTAACGTCTATTTTGATGATAAAAATTCTGAATAACAAGGAACCAGTGGCTATCGGTGGATTTTTCGAACTTGAACTGCCCCAAGGTAACGAGTACCATGAAGGTGCTATAAAGCTCAATAGTGGTAGGCATTGTTTGGAATACATATTGAGACTAAGGGAATATCGCAAGGTGTTTATACCATACTATACATGTGACGTAGTATTACAGCCCATACAAAAGCTTGGTTTAAGTTATGAATTCTATAAGATAAGCGAGAAACTCGAACCAATCTTTAGTTTTGAGGCTTTGGTGCCAGATGAGTGTTTTTTGTACACAAACTATTTTGGTTTAAAGGATAAGTACATTCAAGCCTTGCCAAAGCTTCCCAATATTATCATAGACAACAGCCAGGCTTTCTTTGCCAAACCGCTTCCCGGCTTCGATACTTTTTACTCCCCCAGGAAGTTCTTTGGTGTGCCTGATGGCGGCTATCTTTTTACGTATGATAAGTCAACGCTCGATTCAGAATTCCCTCAAGCAAGATCATACGATCGTTTTGCTCATCTCCTAAAACGCATAGACTTGAGTGCTGAGGCAGGATATACAGATTTTCAGGCAAATGATAGCCAAGTTTCTGCTGAGGCAATAATGCAAATGTCGAAGCTTAGCAGACGAATTTTGTCGTCTATAAACTACGAACAAGTCAGCCGACTGCGTACGGATAATTTTAAACGGTATCATGAGCATTTGAAACAGATTAATCTCTTCCCTGCAGATCTTTTTGAAGATATAGGCAACGGCCCTCTTGTTTATCCTCTATTGTCTGATAACAAGAAGCTTAGAGAAAACTTGATCTCCAAAAAAATCTACGTAGCCCAATATTGGCCGAATGTTCTTCAGTGGAGCAGTTCGGATTCTCTTGAATGCAAGCTTGCGCACGGCATAGTGTCGTTGCCAATTGATCAGCGTATGGATGAAGATAGGATCAAACTAATTTTGAAAGAAATTTGAGCGAGGGAGAGAAGAATGAATACAGATAAGTTCAGAGTGTATTTGAGAGCGTTCGAGCCCGAAGATTACACCCTTACCATAAAATGGAGAAATGACGAGGGAATAACCAAAGCACTGGCTGGTAACCGCTTCTTTGTGTCTCAGGCAAAAGAAAAAAAGTGGGTCGAGGAAAAGTCGATCAACAATGTTGACTATATCTACCTTGCGATCTGTTTACGGGAAGACGGAAAGATGATCGGCTATACCAGCATAAACAGCATAGATTGCCGCAACCTTAAAGCTGAGTGGGGAGGGACAATAATTGGAGAAAAAGACTTTTGGGGCAAGGGCTATGCTACCGAAGCTGCAATGCTGATGCTTGAGTATCTTTTTGAGCAATATCCCATGCACAAATGTTATGGTTATTGCCTTGAAGAGCATCAAGTTACGGAGAAAATGCTCTTATCTCTTGGCTTCACGAAGGAAGGCTTCGTTAGAGATGATGTTTTTAAAGATGGTGAGTTCAAATCCAAGCTGCTTTTCTCAATTTTGAGGGATGAGTATTTGACGAGATACAAGAAAGATATCCAATAGGTTGTTGTATGCGCAATATATTTGCTTTATCGTGTTTATCGACTGAAGCTGGATTGTTTGCTTGGATAAGTTGTTTTGGATTAATTAATGGGCATGCCAGCGGATGCCATAGAAGGTTTTCTGAATCAGATACCCAGCTTTCTTTTGTATCAATCACACATGCTGATACTTTGGCAGATGGAACAGATTCGATAAATTGTGATTGTTATGCGAGATATTTCAATTTTATCGGGCACACATGGATTTCACTTGGGGTTAGCAGTACGATTAGAAGGATTGCGCTTAAAGGTAACAACCATTATTGAACATTGTAGGTGGAACTGAAAACTATATGTTAAAAAACAGAATTTCAAAGCTAGTGTCTCATAAAAAACTGAAATCACGCTCAGGCAGGGTATTTGTCAACTTGTCGGCATCAGTTGTATTCAAAATGGTCAATATGGTGATCAGCTTTTTTATGGTTCCCATAACCTTGAATTATTTAGATAAGACCAGATATGGATTGTGGGCGGCCATATCTTCTCTATTAGCGTGGTTCTTTATTTTTGATATTGGCATTGGCAACGGACTTAGAAACAAATATACAGAGCTGAAGGCCAAAGGGAGAATTGAAGAAGCCAAAGCCTACGTAAGTACAGCTTATTTTATATTCGGGATGCTATCAATAGTATTCGTCACAGTGTTTCTCCTGCTGAATAGATTGGTAGATTGGGCTGCTGTGCTCAATGCCCCCGAGATTTACAGAGCAGAATTAAGCCAGACGGTATCCATAACCATGCTGATGTTATGTATGGTGTTCGTCTTCAAACTAATCAACACCATATTGGCCGCCGATTTTAAAAATTCTATAAGCGATGGCTTAACCGTGATCTCACATGTTATATCATTTTTGGGGATAATTTACCTTTCCAAGTTTACTACTCCTTCGATCCTTAAGTATGCAGTTCTTTATAGTGGTGCAAATCTTGGCGTTCTGATCGTAGCCTCATTTATACTATACAGCGGGCACTATAAGTCTATAGCTCCTAGTCTAAAAAGTATAGATATGAGCCTTGCAAAAGAATTAGTTAGCGTTGGACTCAGATTCTTCTTTATTCAAATCGCTGCGATGGCACTGTTTCAAAGTACGAGCTTTATCATCAGTGCCTTTGTCAATCCAGTAGCAGTGACAGATTACAATATAACCCAAAAGTATTTTTCTATGGTGGCAATGTTTTTCTATATGATGAGCAATCCCCTTTGGACTGGGTATGGCGAAGCCTATCATAAAGGAGAATATCAATGGATAAAAACGACCTTCTCCAGGTTGATGAAGTTATGGGTTTTTATAGTTTTGGCCTTAGTAATAATGCTCTTGATGCAGAATTTCGTGTTTCAATTGTGGCTTAGGGGGAGAATTGAAGTTGACTATATTCTGTCGATATTGTTCATCGTGAATTATGCACTTCAAATGATAAACGCGATATATAGTCCCCTGATTAATGCTGCAGCAAAATTAAAACTGTCTTTGATAATCCTGCCTCTTACCGTAGTGCTATTTCTGGGGTTATCTTACGTATTTACAAAAATACTTGGCCTGGGAGCAAAGGGGGTCTTAATAGCTTTGATTCTTGCACAAGGCATTCCTGCTGCTGTACTTTCACCACTCCAAGGTTATAAGATACTTAGTGGAGCTAAGGGGATTTGGAACAAATAGTGCATGTTCCGGTTATATCATATAATACAGGTATCACCCCGAATCTTATCCGGGATGGCAAGAATAGCTATATAGTTAATAAAAATGGCATGTCAGCTCTTGTGGCCATTATAAAGGATAATTTCTATTTTGACGCGAGCATACGTGAGGAATGGTCACAAAAAGCGTTAGCAGCGGTATCTGGGATATTTGATTACATTGGGGCACGTAATTTGGTACTCGAAATAGAGGATGATAACTCTCTTTATGCCTAAAATGCCTGCCTTCTTTCTGTCGGGTTTTATATCTGATGCAATCATCGTTGGTTTCATGCTTCAGTTTTTAAGCTTCACGGATTCTGAGGAAACTTCACACATATACAATGAATCAAACTGGAGCTCAGATCATTAACGACAACTCGTTGGAATTAACTATAAAAGGTTGTTTATGAAACTAATTAATAGAATATTGCTGTTTACTCTTTTGTTTTCGCCACTTATATCCTACTTGCTGGAAACACGATTTCGCGCAAGTAATGCCTTGTGGTGGTATTTTTCGATAATATTTTTGGTATCTGGCACGATTTACATATTGGAAACGGTGCTCACACAAAAATCATTGTCATTTCCTGCTTATCTAATACCCTTTTACTTTTATATCTTATACAATTTAATTTGGGCCTTTGCAAATGGAGAGATGGCGAGACGAGGGTTCGCTATGGTAGTATTTAATAATACTTACACTAAAATGTTGATGTTAATCCTTGTTATATGTAACACAGCTTTTAGCGACAGGTTTATCAAATGGTCATTGCGTATAATGTATGTCACTATCGTATTAGCGTTTATTGTGTCTATTATTCAGGTGTTTTGGCCTTTGTTTTTAAGTCCAGACTATGCTGTAGATAAATACAATTTATATACAATTAGAAGGGCATCAATATTCGGCTATGGAAATCCGCTTGAATTTGGATACTCATTATTAGCATTACTTGCGCTTGTGCTTGCTCATTTTTCCAAGAAAAGTCCAGGCAAAGTGGTTCCCATATTAGTGATGGGTGGCATAACGTGTATACTGTCAAACACAAGATGGATAATGGGTAGTTTCGTGATTCTTTTAATAATGATAGCGATTCACTACAGGGAGAGGCTGCTGGGCAGGATTAAGACCATTTTATTAATACTCATTGTAATGATCATTTTAACTTATGCACTAAGTTCACTGGGCTATGATTTTAATGAATTCTATCAAAAGCGGCTTTTAGCAGAAGGATCATTGGATCAAACATCGCGTTTTTTTGCATACCAGAATTTTCTACGCTTTTTCCCTCAAGGACCATGGTTTGGAAATGGAGAATATATGTCTGAAGAAGTATGGATAGCTTCAAATGCTTTTGGTAGCTCGCAGATCCACGTAGGATATTTAGCACACCTCGTCGCTTTTGGAGCTATTGGAAGCCTGTTCCTGTTTGGATTCTGGTTTGCTTTAACATTGAATTTGAGAAAGACCGCCATGAAAACTGGATATTGGGGATCATTTTATGCCTTTCTTGTGTTTCTATGGTCAAATGTTACGTTAGTACACTACACTATATTCTTTTATGGACTTATATTTGCACTCATATTCGATAAGCATTACAAAGATAAGAACAAGTCAGATTTAATGTTTACACCTCTTGTCATTAAGGGGGATGCAGGGTAAGGCCTATATCCTGCTATTTACAAGTGAGAATATGTAGTATGATAAATATAGTAACCAGAATTGTGGATAAATTGATTATGATGTTCAATAGATTATGGAATAAGCGTTTATTTACTAGATGTCATGTTTCATGCCAGCAATGGATAATTCATGGACGAATTCAAATTCGTAATTTGGGAATAATTATCATTCAAGATGGTTTTCGATGTAATTCAGGGACAAGATTTAATCCTATAGGCGGTGATACCATTTGCAGGCTAATTGTGTATCCTGAGGGTATACTATCTATAGGAGAAAAGGTAGGCATTTCAAATTCTACCATTGTGTGCCAACGGTCTATTACAATCGATGATAGTGTGTATATTGGTGGCAGTTGTAGAATATGGGATACAGATTTTCATGCAATAAACCCTTATTCCCGCCTATCTGATTTTGACACTAAAGTGAAAACAGCACCTATTCATATAAGAAACAGGGCATTTATTGGCGGGGGTTCAATTATACTAAAAGGTGTAGATATCGGAGTTAACTCTATCGTAGCTGCTGGAAGTGTAGTAACTAAAAGTATTCCAGATAACGAAATCTGGGGTGGTAATCCTGCAAGGTTTATTAGGAAACTTTCGATAGATGAGGTTTTAAATTAAAATCAATTAGATGAGAGAGGTGAAAAATGAAAAAAGCTCTAATTACTGGTGTTACAGGGCAAGACGGCTCGTACTTAGCTGAGTTATTGTTACAAAAAGGATATGAAGTTCACGGAATTATCAGAAGATCATCCTCCTTTAATACACAGCGTATAGATCATATTTATGAGGACATCCATAATAAGGATGTGTCTTTGTTTCTTCACTATGGAGATTTATGCGATTCCAGCAATTTGAATAGACTCCTGGAAAAGATATCTCCTGATGAGATATATAACTTGGGGGCTCAATCTCATGTTCAAGTATCATTTGAAGTTCCGGAGTATTCTACCGAAGTAGATGCTATAGGAGTATTAAGAGTTTTGGATGCCATCAAAGATACTAAGATTGCGACTAAGTTTTATCAAGCTTCTACTTCAGAATTATTTGGAAAAGTTCAGGAAATTCCCCAAAAAGAGACCACACCATTTTATCCACGAAGTCCTTACGCTGTTGCAAAGCTTTATGCATATTGGATAGTACGTAATTATAGAGAAGCCTACAATCTTTTTGCAACCAATGGAATTTTGTTTAATCACGAATCACCCAGACGAGGTGAGACTTTTGTAAGTAGAAAAATCACTTTAGCTGCAGTTAGAATCAAACTCGGTGTGCAGGATTGCCTTTATCTGGGTAACATCGATTCGAAAAGAGATTGGGGTTATGCTCCAGAGTATGTAGAAGGAATGTGGAGAATGCTTCAACATGATGTACCCGAGGATTTCATCTTGGCGACAAATGAGACCCATACAGTAAGGGAATTTATTGAGCTTACTTTTCGTGAACTTGGCATTAATCTGGAATGGACCGGTGAAGGGGTAAGTGAAGTGGGTATTGATAAGGATAGTAACAAAGCTATTGTACGAATTGATCCTAAGTATTTCAGACCCACTGAGGTTGAGATCTTGATTGGGGATTATTCAAAAGCTAAAAAGTGTCTTGGGTGGGAACCAAAAGTAAAAATGGAGGAATTAGTAAAAATCATGGTTGAAGCAGACTATAATCTTGTTAAAAAAGAGTTACGTTTATGAAACATGACGCGAAAATATATGTAGCCGGCAGTACAGGGCTGGTAGGATCTGCTATAGTACGGGCATTATCCAAAGCAGGATTTGCTAATCTCATCTTTTCTCCGCATTCAGAGTATGATCTGCGTAATCAATCTACTGTAAATGCTTTTTTTGCCGAAAAGCGTCCTGAGTATGTTTTTTTAGCAGCAGCCAAGGTAGGTGGCATCCATGCAAATAGCACATATCCTGCTGAGTTTATATATGACAATATAATGATTGAAGCAAACATTATCCACGCAGCGCATAGTTACGAAGCACGGAAGTTGTTATTTTTGGGTAGCTCTTGTATTTATCCTGCGAAATGTCCGCAGCCCATCAAGGAAGAGTATCTCTTAACAGGTGAGCTGGAACCTACTAACGAGGCTTACGCTATTGCTAAGATTGCGGGGATAAAACTTTGTCAATTTTATCGCAAGCAATTTGGCGACGATTTCATTTCTGCTATGCCTACGAATCTTTACGGTCCAGAAGACAACTACCATCTTGAAAATTCGCACGTTTTACCTGCCATCATTAGAAAGATGCATCTGGCAAAACTGCTTGAACTAAATGACATTTTAAGAATTAGCAAAAACATACTCACCTATGATAGGATAGAGTTGAGTTCAGAAGACGAAGTTCGTGAATACATAAGCAAATATGGGATTGACAAGGCAGATGGGAGGGTTGTTCTAAATCTTTGGGGATCGGGTACCCCTCGACGTGAGTTTATGTATGTTGATGATTTAGCAAATTGCCTGGTTTATTTAATGAGCAATTACTCCGATGAGGTTTTTCTTAATGTTGGGGTAGGTCATGATTTGCAAATACGGGAGTTAGCATCTATTGTAAAAGAAGTTGTTGGCTATACTGGTGCCGTGAAATGGGATCATTCTAAACCAGATGGTATGAAACAAAAGCTTCTAAATATTGACCGGCTGAAAGCAGTTGGATGGCGGAGCGAGGTTGATCTAACTCAAGGTGTAACGATAACTTACGATAGTTTCTTGAACCAGGATGATAAATAGGTATGGTTGAGATATCGATAATTACATCACTATATAGATGTGAACAGTATATCCAGAGATACTTTAATGCTGTAGAAAAGATTAGCAATCTTGCCGAATGCGAATTTATCTTTATTCACAACGATCCAACCCCGGAAGAGGAATCAGCATTAAAGAAGTGTTTGGGATCGTGTAAACTTATTAGTTATCAATATATATCGGTTCCCAGGGAATCGCTGTACGCTAGTTGGAATAGGGCTATTAATTTATCCAAAGGGCGGTATCTTGCGATTTGGAATGTAGATGATGTGAGATACCCAAAATCATTACAAGTTCAAAAAGATATGCTTTTATCGACCGATGATATTGGGCTCGTTTATGGCGACAGGCAATGGATCACATCGCTTGAATCTGAATCTATTAAGACATATAGAGCTCGTGATGTATATAAAAAAATAGTTCCGGACTTTCAGGATGGCGCATTTATCATGTGGAAAAAGAGTGTACACGATAGAGTTGGCTTCTTTGATGAGCAATTTCTTATCTCAGGTGATCGTGATTTCTGGTTTAGGGTTAGCTGTTTTTACAAGATAAAAAAAGTGCAATATATTATGGGTGTTTTTTTGTATGGTGAAAACAGCCTAAGCAATAACCTTCCTCAGAGATATGTCGAAAATGCTATTATAACTTTCCGTTATGGGATTGTTACCCCTCAAACATTGTTGAAACTTATTTCTTGCAAGCGTATAATTAGTGGAAACAACCATAATAGGGTTAACAGCATACTATGCAATCAAGTTTACATAAAGCTTGACATTAAGGAATATTGGAGAGTTAATAGATTCTTATTAAGTATGGGAACATCCATGTTTTTGATTATCAGAAGCTTTGTATATAAATTATATAAGAAAATGACCCTAACATAAGCACTTATCTCATTTCCTAAAGTTCAGGCTCTTAGGTGAAAACTATTAGTATGCAGATAATCTTGAAAGTATGACAATGCAAAACTACAGATAGGCAGAATGAGATTAACTGCTTTCATTTTATTCTTATATTGCTGTGCCTAATAAAAGAGGATTGATAGTCAGACTTAGCGGCAAGAATGCTTTTTAACTGATTTCAATTGCCTTGATAGGCACGATTGTGATAGCTTGAGCTCTGCTGCTTTGTTTATTCTCTTCTCAAGAGGGATCAGCACGAGATCATGCAGTTACTTGCCATATCGCGACAAGGCACAGCGTGCTGGCGACACTTGTTATATAACAGACTTAGTTAGCAATAAGGAGCATCGATGATTTCATTTATTATTATCGGATACAACGAAGGTTGGAAACTCCCTAAATGCATAGATAGCATCTATAGCTCTATAAAATATAACAATATTAAGAGCAGTGAAGTTATTTATGTAGATTCTAAATCTACTGATGATAGCATAGACATTGCCAAGAAGTATCCATTAGACAAGGTACTCAAAATTACAGGGGAAACAAACGCAGCCATTGCACGTAATGCTGGAGCTTTGGAGTCAAAAGGTGATATTTTGTTTTTCATCGATGGTGATATGGAGATCGATCCAGCCTTCTTGGGGTACGTCATAGATGATGATGGTAATTTGATGTTTGATAATGTGACAGGTCATCTAATTGATGTATTTTACGATTCAGAATGGGACTTAATGTTTGAAAGACCGCGTACTTATTCCAGCACAATCCCCCAAAGTAATCAAGAGCTGCTTACCCAAGGAGGAGTATTCGTAATTAAAAGAGAAGCTTGGGAAGACGTTAAAGGAATGAGAACAAAGTACACCCGTAACCAGGATCGTGATTTATCTTTACGGCTTCGAGAAAAAGGCTTCAAGACAATACGTATTCCTCATCTGATTGTGCGACACCACACAATAGACTATCGAAACAAAACAAGAATGTGGAAGATGTTTTGGTCTGGCAAAACACTATATCCTTCTGTTCTCATCAGGGATCATTTTATGAACCTGGAGTTTTTGATAAGAGAAGTGAGATCACTTTATACTACTCTTGCGTTTATTATATTTCTTGTGTCGTTGCTGCTTCCTTCTCCAGTTTGGAAATGCAGTCTGACGATTTATCTGATTATACTACTGATAAGAGTCTGTGCTAATGCCAAAAAAGCCGGTACCAATAAAGATAAAGTATTAATTCAATATTTTATCGAAAGGATATTCTATCAGATACTGAGAGATGTATCTTTTATTATAGCGTTCTTTTTGTATTATCCCAAAAATAAGCAAGTCTTGTATATCACATGTTAAATCAAATTTATTAGATTAAACGACAGAAATCACTATACTAGTAAAACTCCACAGTACGGAGTCGCATTATGTATCATAAAGTTTTGCAATAAATTGGAATCCTACATTTTAATTATACATTTAGGCACCATGAGCTATAAGCTAATGGGCAGAAGGTGAAAATATGAAAGCAGTTATTCTATCCGGCGGCTTGGGTACTAGGCTCAAGCCATTTACCGAAGTAATTCCCAAACCCTTGCTCCCGATCGGAGAAAAGGCAGTGCTTGAGATCCAAATTGAGCACCTCAAGGCCAATGGTTTCAATCATATCTATTTGGCCACAAACTATAAATCTGCCTATATTGAAAACTTCTTTGGCAATGGCAGTAAGTATGGTGTGAAGCTAACAATCAGCAAAGAAGAAATCCCCTTGGGGACGGCTGGACCAGTCAAATTGCTACAGGATCAGCTCACTGAGCCTTTTCTGGTGATGAATGGCGATATCCTTACCCAATTGCCCTATAAAAAGCTATATGAATTTGCCTTGGGCAATGATTCTCTGCTTACTATATGTACAAAGGAAATGTTTACACCTTTCCAGTTTGGGAATATCCATACGGATGGGGATTTTGTTACCGGCATCGAAGAAAAGCCAAACATCAGAACTAATATTTTGGCCGGTATCTATATTTTCAAGCCTGGTATTCTGGATTTGATTCCTGATGATGAGTACTTTGGCATGGATAGCTTGATCAAGAAAATGATAGAGCAAAAACTGACCATTGTTCATTATCCTATAAAAGAATATTGGCTGGATATTGGGCAGGTGAAGGACTATGAAATGGCTCAAGAAGTTTACAAGGAACGGTTTCAATAGATTAGCGGATGTATAAATAAGTAAGTGGAGAATACATGAAAGTACTAGTAACAGGTGCTGATGGTTTTATCGGGTCTCATTTAACTGAGGCACTGCTATCGGAAGGCTATCAGGTAAGAGCCTTGGCACAATACAACTCTTTCAACTATTGGGGATGGTTAGAGGATATTGATTCATGCGAAGAACTAGAAGTGGTGACGGGCGATGTACGCGATCCTAATTACTGTAGAGAAATCTGCAAAGATATAGATATCGTATTTCATCTGGCAGCCCTTATTGCCATACCATACTCCTATGTTGCACCTGATAGTTATATCGATACGAACGTTAAGGGAACTCTTAATATCTGCCAGGCGGCTAAAGATTGCGGAGTAAAACGCATCTTGGTCACCTCTACCAGTGAGGTATATGGCACCGCCCAGTATGTCCCTATTGATGAGAAGCACCCCTTGCAACCGCAATCTCCTTATAGTGCGAGTAAGATCGGTGCAGACTCTATTGCCATGAGTTTTTATAATGCTTTCAAACTGCCCATCACTATTGTGCGGCCGTTTAACACATACGGGCCTCGCCAATCTGCCCGGGCGGTGATCCCAACCATAATCTCCCAGATTGCCAGCGGCATGAAAGAGATAAAATTGGGGGACCTGAGTCCAACCAGGGATTTTAACTATGTAGCTGATACTTGTAGAGGATATCTGGAGCTTACTAAATGCGACCAAGCTATAGGTGAAACAGTGAATATTGGCTCTAACTACGAAATATCCATCAAAGACACCCTGGATCTAATCAAAGATATCATGAACAGCGATGTTCGCTTTATTGCCGAAGAGCAGCGGATCAGGCCGCAAAACTCTGAAGTCTTCAGGCTTTGGTGCGATAACACAAAGATAAGAACATTAACCGGCTTTGAGCCAAATTATAGTATCAGGGAGGGCTTGGAGAAGACGGTGGAGTGGTTCACGAAGCCAGAAAATTTGGCGAAATATAAACCGGGATTGTATAACCTTTGATCAAATTGAGAGGCATAAAGGATTTATTTAATGAATAATAGTATTCTCATAACAGGCAGCGCAGGTTTTGTTGGCACACGTTTGGTGAAAAAGATGGCTGTCCATGGATTCAATATCCAGCAAGCAGACATGAAAAATGGCATCGACCTAGGGAACCCTGATTCGTTTTCTGACTTCAAAAACATTGATGTAGTTATTCACTTAGCGGCAATTACATCAGTTCCTGCATCATTCGAGGATCCTTGGCGTTTCTTGAGTGCCAACTATATGGCCACCTTGGGAGCGCTGGAGATTTGTCGAAGAAATAAGGCAAAGATGATCCATATTAGTTCTTATTTGTATGGTCCACCGCAGTATTTGCCGATTGATGAGAGCCATCCTATCACTCCTCACAATCCGTACGCACAAAGTAAACTTGTTTCTGAGGAATTGTGTTATGGCTATCATCGGGATTTTGGCATACCGGTGACAATCCTGAGGCCGTTCAACTTGTATGGTCCCGGATTGAAGGATAATTCCCTGATCCCGACCATAATCAGGCAGTTGCCTTCGGGAGAAGTTGTGGTCCTTGACCCTGAACCTAAAAGGGACTATCTGTATGTGGATGACCTTTGCTTAGCGATTAACAGTGCCATTGATGCTGATATTGATGGAATCGAAGTTTTTAATCTTGGAACAGGTTCTTCAGTATCGGTCGAAACTGTGGCCAGGATGCTGATCAGATTGAGCGGACAAAATATTCCTCTCATAAAGCATAACCAGCGCAGGAAAGGCGAAGTGATGGATTGTGTGGCAGATATCGGCAAGGCCAGCAGAATCCTGAATTGGAGTCCGGCCTGGTCGTTCGAAGAGGGTTTGATATCGGTTTTGGATGATTGGGGCTATAATAGTACAGTAAATCCTAACGATGCATAATAATACTCTTAATAAAAGGATACGATGAGGACTAACTATGGATATGATGTTGTTCCTAAAAATAACATGGACAAAATCGTAGAACCATATAGCGGTATGAAGACAGTTTATGGCAAGCAAATGATCTCGGATGCTTCAAGTATGGGATACTCAAAGCAGCGAGCGACTTTACCGATATTTTACACGAATAATGAGTTGCTTCTTCGGGAACCTGTGATATGAAAATAACCGTATTCATGAGAAGTGGAGATGCTGATGCCGGATACTACTTGCAGGCATTGGGAAAAGCTTGTGAAACGTCGTCTATAGATGTGTTTAGAGATTCTTCAAGTATAGCTCTTAACGGAGTAACTTACATAACTACAAGCCTATTCAGAAAAGGTATATTAAAGTTCTTAGAGAGGTTTTTCCAGGCTCTACTTGAAGTAAAGCCAGATGTTTATATAGGAGTCTACGAGATACCACATGGATTATATGCGTTTATCCTTTCTGTACTATTTAGACGTAAGTTTGTGTTAAGCATTATTGGGAATCCTGGCTATACAACTGTCAGAAAGGGATTATTTCTCAGAGTTACTAAATTGATGATGGCACATGCAGACGCGATAACCGTTACAGGTTCAAGTTCGAAGAGCATTATTGAGGAGATGGGCTTTGATGGGAATAAAGTCTTTATATTACCCAATACGATACCCGTTGAGTCGTTTAGAGCAATTAATAAGGCAAATCGGCATTATGACTTGATCAGTTTAGGACGAATAAGTCCGGAAAAGCACGTTGAGACAATTATTTACGTTGTCGAAAGGCTAAAAAAGGAAGGTATGTCGCTTAAGCTTGCTATCGCGGGAAGTGGTGATGAATTGGAGAGTATTAGGTCTCTTGTGGATAGGAGTGGCTTAAGGGATAGCATTGAATTATTAGGCTATATACCTGATAGCGAGTTGGAATCATTTTTTAATAATGGAAAAGTCTTTATTCTGTGTTCTGAGACCGAGGGTTTCCCGAGAACTATTCTTCAGGCTGCCAGTTGTGGTGCAGCCATCGTAAGTAGTGCTGTCGGCGATATACCAGATATTATCAACAACGGTGAAAATGGGTTCCTTGTGACTCCTTACGATAATCTTGACCTCTACTGCGATTGCGTCAAAACTGCTCTAAAGAACACGGAGCAGACGAGGTCTATGGTGAACCAACTGCTAAAAAAAATCCAAATGATGTTTTCTTTTAATGCTGGATCTATAGTGTGGAAAGAGATCTTTGAAAAGACAAATCATAGAGGATAATCAAGTATGATATCTATGGTAATTGGCAGTTCAGTATTTAGTGGCAGACATTTTATTGTCCAGTTGTTAGAGGCCAAGTATCCAGTTATCGAATTAGATAAAGCTAAAGGATATGATTCGCGCGTTTACTGATTTTTAGAGAACATACCCAGAGTTTACGTTTGGCTGCAAGGGTATTCGTGTCAGGCTCACAACTTATACCCTGTCAGCTTTCTAATTATAGCGTTTTGAAGACTCTCAATACATTAAATCTAAACGCTTTCATGAAGTGAAGAATACCCATCATGGAACATATAAGTATGCTACCCCCCCCGTGTTCATAACAAATGCTGCATCACTGCTCAAGCTGAGACACACCCAAATACATTCTTACATGGAGGAAGGTCAATGAAATCTTTCTACAACACATTTACCCGCAGAATAGTGTTACCTTGTTCTGATAAAATATTAGGACAAACCATTAGTTCAGATTTGGATAAACTGATGATTAGCCAATCTTGGAGCAGAGACCAGCTTGATGAGTATCAGAATCGGAAGCTAAGAAAACTAATCAGACACAGCTATGAAAATGTTCCCTTTTACAATGAGTTAATGAAAAAGCATTGCTTAACACCCAATGATATAAAGACAAAACAAGACCTACCCAAACTGCCAATAGTGACCAAAGATGATCTCAGACTTGCTCAAGGAAAGCATAAAGCTGTTAACCTTTCTCCCAGAAGCTACAAGCAACATTGTTCAAGTGGCTCTACTGGAGAACCATTCCAGTTTTTATTATCTAAGCAATCCGAATCTCTCAACAAGGCCGCTAGTATCCGTGCATGGCACTGGAATGGTTATACCATGGGAGATAAGTATGTGAAAATCAGCATGAATGCAAGGTCTTCCAAAATAAAGCAAATTCAAGATATGGTAAATAGATGCAGGTATTTATCTTCAACCCAGCTAAATGCCAGCAGTTTTGAAGCTATGGCAGAGCAGATAATCAAGTTTGACCCAAAGTTCTTGCGCGGTTATCCGATTCCCCTTTTCTTCTTGAGCGAAGTTATCTCAAAAAAATACGGGGGATATAGCGGGCAATCCTTACAGGGGATCAATACCACTGGCAGCACCTTGCATGACGATGTTCGCAAAAAGATAGAAGAAACTTTTCATGCTAAGATATTTGATTCTTACAGTTGTGAGGGTGGGGCAAATTTTTCTGAATGCCCTACTTGTGGAGCATACCACCCCTCTGAAGAATATGCGATATCAGAATTTATTGCAGATTCTTACTCTGCAGGTGATCCGGATTATCCATTGCGCCACATAACAACAGACTTAACAAACTACGCATCCCCTTTTATCCGTTACGATACCCAGGATTATGTGGTATTAGACGATGAATCAAAGCAAAATAGCTGTCCCCGCCCCTATATCCATGTAAAGCAAATTAAGGGACGTGATAGTGATGTATTAGTTACACCTAAAGGTAAGTATCTAATTGTAGAGAACTTTGTAGCTTATTTCGAGTTTGTCCCCCAAGTTGACCTTATACAAGTTATTCAAGATAAGATTGACCATATAGACATAAACATGGTGGTGAATAAGAGTTTTAACGACGCTGTCTATAAAAGTATTCATGATTATTGGCTGAAGTATATCGGCGACAATATGAAGATTGACATAAATGTTGTTGATTCTATTAAACTTACGTCAACCGGAAAAAGAAGAACCGTAATAAGACATCCGAATATTAAACTAAGTGGTTGAAATGTCCGTGCTCAAGGCTGTCGCGAAGGGCTTGCTCACCTATATCCCAGGCTACAAAAGGCTAGTATACATAAAAAAGAAGAAATCAAGACATAGTGCGTCAAGTGCCTTGTTTTGTTACACATTATGGTTGGGTTTACTGAAACACTTGCATACTAAGCAAGCTAATCAAGTAATGGAAGAAGTAGGAGAACTTGGGACGGCGGGTTCCCTGGGCTTGGGGCTTTGTGCCTTGTTAACTGGAGCAAAGAAGTACTATGCCTTGGAGATTGAGGTTCTGTATGATATCCCAAGGAATCTTGCTTTACTTGATGAGCTAATAGACTTGTTTAAACGTAACGCTCCTTTATCGGCAGAGTTTTCACAAATCAATATACCTATTACAGATTATTCTTATCCAGTACAGCTTGTGGAGCCAAGGTACTTGGATGGGGAATATGTGAAGTGCCTTCGTAACGAGTTACAGTTATTACCATACGGGAAAACTGAGCATATCTTTATCATTAGTGATTGGAGTAAGCTTGATTCAGTAAAGTTTGGGTTTATCTTCTCACGAGCAGTAATGGAGCACGTAAAATGCCCGACGGAAATCTATTCTGGAATTTGGAACTACCTAAAAAATGGGGGAGTTATGGTTCACGATATTGAACTGCATTCTCATGGTATAACGTCAAACCCTATAGGACATCTGAAGATTAACAGTGTGCTCTGGAAGATAATCCAGGGGAATAGAGCTTATTCTTTGAATAGGTTCACTCTGCAAAATCACATCGAAGCAATTGAAAAGAAATTCACGATAATCGACATAAGAAAAAACTACAAGAAATTTCAGGATACAGACGAGCATTATCTTGCGGGGGCTACTATCTTGGCCAGGAAGATTTATCCTAAAGTTCTCTTTAATAATCCTAAAGGCTCATTAGCTAAAGGTGTAGATGGCACCGAGGTTTGACAGAACTTCCAATGAAGCAATAGATGGATAGCTCCTATTATAAATTGGGTTAGGGACTTCTGATCAAAGATGCTTTGCAGCTGGTTTTAATTGTTGGTGAGGGAATCTCGCTTTCAGTTAGGTTTACAAGCAGACACAAATAATAACAAAGAGATACAATATGAGAGTTTTAATCGATATCGGTCACCCTGCCCATGTGCATCTATTCAAAAATTTAGCATGGAAATTGCAGGAGAATGGGCACAGGGTACTATTCACATGTCGGGATAGAGAACACGTAGTCTATCTTCTTAAGACATACGGCTTTGTTTATGAAAACTTTGGGAAGCACTACAAAACCATTCAAGGAAAGCTGTATGGCTTGGCAAAGAATGAGATGCAAATGTTCAATACAGCATTAAGTTTTAAGCCTGATATTTTTGTTAGTCACGCGTCCATGATTGCAGCTCATTCATCATTTCTTGTCAGAAAACCTTACATAACCTTAGAAGATACTTTTTGTATGGGGCAGGCTCGTTTTAGAATGCCGTTTACTGATGTGGTATTAACCGGAGATTACCCACATCCTTCGCTGGGCAAAAAAGAAATTCAATATCCAGGATATCACGAACTTGCCTACTTACATCCTAATGTTTTTACTCCGGATGAAAGCGTCTTGGATAGCTTGGGTGTGGGAAAAGGTGAAAAATATGCAATAGTACGTTTTGTAGCTTGGGCTGCAGTTCATGATCTTGGGCATGTGGGGATGTCATTAGACAACAAAATGAAGCTTGTTAATGCTTTGGCAAAAAACATGAAAGTGTTCATTTCTTCGGAAGCCGAGCTGCCAAGCGAGTTAAAAGATTATCAAATCAGTATTCGGCCGGATGAAATGCATAGTGCTTTGGCTTTTGCTCATTTGTTTGTCGGGGAAAGTGGTACTATGGCTTCGGAGGCTACGGTGCTTGGAACGCCTGCTGTGTTATTCCTGCATGACAACAAGTATGGCAGTCTAATAGACCAAAAACGGTATGGACTTGAAATCTATGAGTTTGATGATGTTAGTGTTACCCAGGGCATTGAAAGAGCGACAGTAATGGCTGGTGACAATGAGATTAAAGAGATGTATAGGTTTAAAAAAGACAAGCTGATTAACGACAAAATTGATGTCACTAAATTCATGGTGCATATAATTAATAGAGTTGAAACGAATAAAATAATAGCATTGAGCCCAATAAATTGGGATGTATTTAAATAAACGGAGAAAGTTTATATGATATCTATGAAACAACGTATTCTTGTTTTAGCCCCTCACACAGATGATGGTGCATTTGGTTGCGGAGCTACGATCGCGAGATTCGTGAAGGAATCTAAAGAAGTATATTATGCCGCATTTTCACTTGCGGAAGAATCTGTTCCCATGGGATACCCCAGAGATATCTTAGAAACAGAAGTTAAAAAAGCTACAAGCGTTTTGGGAATTGGGAGGGATCATTTACTAATTTATCGCTATAAGGTGAGGAATTTTGCCAGCGAAAGGCAGGCTATTTTGGATGACTTAGTGCAGCTTAATAGAGACCTTCGGCCTGATTTGGTGCTGATGCCTTCTCTCAATGATCTGCACCAGGACCATACGACGATCGCCAAAGAAGGCTTGCGCGCCTTTAAGAAAACAACCATTTTGTGCTATGAATTGCCCTGGAATAACATAGTTTTTGCCAATAATTGTTTTATTACTTTTGGAGAATCCGAGCTGCAAACTAAAATTGATGCTTTGCGCTGTTATCAATCACAACAGAACCGGGATTATGCCTCACCAGATTTTATCCGAGGTCTGGCCATCACTCGAGGAACTCAGATTGGAGCAAAGTATGCTGAGGTTTTCGAGGTGATCAGAATGGTGTTGTGAGGTAAAATATGAAATATGTGATACCTGAACGGAATGTAAGCATTCTGGCAGATTCCATCGAGATTGGCGAATCTGTAGTATTTGGCACTAACGTTGATATCAATCTGAGAGGATCCTTCAGCATTGGCAGCTTCTCGGTATTGGGCTCGAACATACAAATAAGAGGGAATAATACTGCCATCGGTGAACATCTTTTTTGTGGTGGCGGCCTCAGGATCGGTGGAGGTGGGCGCTATCATCCCAATGCCAATTTCACAATAGGGGATAGATGTACTATCCACAACAATTTTATCAATGTCTGTGAGCCTGTCGTGATTGGGAATGATGTGGGACTTTCACCGGATACATCGATTTTGACTCATGGCTATTGGATGTCTGTTTTGGAGGGCTACCCAGCCTCGTTTTCTGGCGTGAGCATAGGCGACGGCGTTATTGTCGGATATCGAAGTCTGATCATGATGGGCGTAGATATCGCCCCATACTGCGTGATTGGCGCTCAATCTGTGGTGACAAAATCCATTGCTAAGCAGGGGATATATGCCGGCAGTCCGGCGAGATTTATCAGATCTATTGAACCTCCAACTCAAGAAGCAAAGATGAGAATCATAGAAGACATTGTTGAAAGATATTTGCTGATTGCAGAATACCACGGCTTGAAGCCAGAGATAACTATCCAATACCCCAATGTCAGGATCAATGATTTTGTGATCAATGTAGAAAGCTTAGATCATGCTGGCACTGAAGATCCAGAAACCGACGATTTTCGTGACTATATCCGGAAATGGGGTATCAGGATCTTTAGCAAACGTCCCTTCATCAGTAGCTTTTCATTAAGAAGCGAATGAACACCATGTTCTGCTCTGATTCTATGATAGAAAGGAATATTTAGAAAGTATTATGCAACAGATCGTACGCAACGTTCGAATAATAGGCACAGGATCCTACGTCCCAGAAACGGTTTACACCAATGAATACATAGAGACTTTTGCTCCCACCAATGCCGCATGGGTAGAAGAAAACCTCGGCATCAAAGAACGAAGAATAGCCTCTGAAGATCAGCCTACCAGCGACCTGGCCGCCCAGGCCGGGCTCAAAGCCATCGAATCAGCAGGCCTGAAGCCCGAAGATATTGATCTTATTATAGTGGCAACCTCCACTCCGGATCGTCTGGCTCCATCCACCGCTGCCATTGTGCAGGATAAGATTCAAGCCTATAATTCTGTAGCCTTTGATCTTGCGGCGGTATGTTCCGGCTTCCTTTTCAGTATTTCTACCGCAGCTCAATTCATCGCTACAGGAGTTTATAATAACGCCTTAGTGATCGGAGCCGATACCTTTTCGAAGATAATAGACTGGAGCCGCAGAGATTGCGTATTCTTTGGTGATGGCGCAGGCGCAGCGGTTCTTACACATACCGAATCTGACAAAGGGTTTTTGGCTTTCAGGCTCTATACAGATGGCCGCGGAAAGTGGAATTTCACTATTCCCGGAGGTGGATCGGAATACCCGATGAGCCACGAAAATGTAGATGCCGGGCACCGCTATTTTCAGATGGTGGGCAAGGCTGTCTATGAGACGGGAATCAAGGTATTGCCCAAGGCCATCAATCAGGTTTTAGCAGATACCGGGACGAGCATTGATCAAGTTGATTATCTGATTCCCCATCAACCCAGTATCAGGATTTTGAAGGATACCGCCAAGATCATAGGTTTGCCTTTTGAGAAGGTAATGACGAATATGGACCGCTATGCCAATACTTCCGGGGGAACAATCCCTATCCTCCTGGATGAAGCTAATAAAGCAGGCAAACTGAAGCCAGGTTCATTGATCCTCTTTGCCGCTGTGGGTTCTGGCTGGACCTATGGCGCATCACTGATCAGGTGGAGCTAAAACCCTTGAAGATCCTTATTGCAGGTGCTTCGGGAGGGATAGGCAAATATCTGGCAGAGCAGATGTCTGAAGAGCATGAAGTCTTTGGTAGCTACAATTCACGACAGCCGGATATTGGCTTGAGCTACAAGATGACCAAGGTCGATATTAGCTGTGAACCGGAAGTGGTAAACTGGATAGATCAAGCCTGCTCTGCTGAAGACGAGCTTGCCCTTGTCTATTGTGTAGGCGTGAATTACAACTGCATGATGCATAAATCAGACGCTGGACTTTGGAAAGAAGTGATAGAATCGAACCTTATTGGTGTTCAGCACGTGCTAAGGCAGATTTTGCCGCTTATGCGGGGGAAAAAGTTTGGCAGAATCGTGCTTTTATCCTCCGTGGTTCCTCAGATTGGGGTGCCTGGGACCAGTGCTTATGCAGCGTCGAAAGCTGCCCTGTGGGGGCTAAGTAAGGCTGTAGCCAGTGAAAACGCAAGATACGGCATTACGATTAATACCATAAATTTAGGCTATTTTGATATTGGTATGATCAAAGATGTACCTGCTGAGGTGCTGGATCAGATTATCTGCAGTATTCCTATGGCGCGATTGGGGCATCCAGATGATATTCTTAAAACTGTGGAGTACCTGCTGTCTGCTAATTATTTGACAGGAAGCCAGATCGACCTGAATGGGGGGCTTTGCTAAGGCATGGCTTATTGGCACGCAGATCACGCGGATAGGGTCTCTCACAGATATCACAGATTTCACAGATAGAATTTCTAAGGGATAGGATTGGATGAAGCTAAACGATATAACATATAAGATAAGAGGGGCTATTTTCTCTGTTTATAATGAGCTGGGGCCTGGTTTGCTGGAAAACATATATGAGGCGGCTCTTGCCAAAGAGTTCGATATAATTGGCTTGAGATACCAATCCGAAGTTCCGGTAAAGGTGATGTACAAAAATGCGGATTTAGGTTTGGGATATCGGATGGATATCTTAGTTGAAGATATGGTGGTAATCGAACTGAAATCGGTAGAAACTATTCTAAATGTACACTTGAAACAGCTGAGCACTTATCTGAAGATTACAGGGAAAACTTTGGGGATATTGGTAAACTTTAACACAACGGATTTGGAGAAGAATATTAAACGCATAGCGAATGGAGATATCAGCTCTTTGTAGAACCGAATGGGTCTCTCACAGATCTCACAGATTTCACAGATATTTGTTTAAAAAGGGGCTGGTATCAAGATGCTTACCTGTACACACATTCCCCAATCCCTCATAAAACCTATCTGTGTGATCTGTGAGATCTGTGAGCAATAGAAGGACTTTAGATGAAATATAAACTTACAAAATGGGGGCTCTTTTTCCTGGACATCATCCTGGTGGTGTTCGTTTTTCTGTTTTTGGCTAAAATCCGTAGTGGCACGCGGGTGATCATCTCGAATTACTGGCGGTCGTTGATTCCTTTTACTTTGATCTGGATTGGTAGTGGGGTATGGGGGCTGAAATACTCCATGGAATCGATATCCAATGGGGCAGAGCTGCTGAAGAGGCTCTTTAAATGTAATGGTGTGGCGGTTTTGTTTGTCTTCTTTCTGATGTATATCCTCAGGCAATTTCACTATTCCCGCTATATCGTGATCGGTACGATTCTGGGCGTGATTGCGCTGGAAGTCATCATCTTTGTAGGGGTTTATTACACTCTCCGTTTTCAGAAGGAGAATCGCAATTTTGCCTCTACCAAGCTGGTGACGAGATCCCAGGTTCTGGAAGAATCGCAGAGTCCGAAATTCTTTACAGAAGAGGCCCGGGCGATTCCGACAATTTCTGACACAGCCTACGTTCCGCCCTTTTCGGAAGCGATCGAAGAAAACAGCATTCTGGTTCCGCTCTGGCAGAAGTATCTCACTGGAAATAGCGCACTTTTTGATCTTATCAATGACTTTCTGAATCTTACCCGCTTTTCCAAGAGCCATACCCTGGTGCTGAATAGCGAGACATTTTTCAATATCGAAAATGAAGCTGAAGCCTCGCGCCATCTATTTATTAATTTACATAAGATCAATGACTTCCGGCGGCTCAATGTTTATCTGATCAGAGTGAATGAGATGCTGGAGACGGGTGGAGTTTTCATCTGCCAGGGTCAGACTATCACCGAGCGTAAAGAGGAATTTTACAAGCGTTTCACGCCCTATCTGGGGCGTGTTTTTTATGGCGCTGATTTCATCTATCGACGTGTTTTTCCCAAATTGCCGATCCTGCAAGGTTGGTATTTTGCCCTCACCAAGGGTAAAAATCGCGCCCTCTCCGAGACGGAGATGATGGGGCGCTTTTATTTTTGTGGATTCGATCTCATTCACAAACGTGAAATAGATGGCCGCATGCACTTTATCCTGCGCAAAAGCAGAGAACCCAAGCGTGATCAAAATCCGACTTATGGCCCCTTGATCCGGCTCAAGCGTAAAGGTCTGAATGGCAAGACCATATACGTGAAGAAGTTTCGCACTATGCACCCTTATAGTGAATATCTCCAGGCCTACGTCTATGCCACAAACGAACTGCAGGACGGAGGAAAATTCCGGGATGACTTCCGCGTGACATCCTGGGGAAAGATCATGCGTAAACTCTGGATTGACGAACTGCCACAATTCCTGAACTTCTTTGCCGGAGAGCTATCTCTGGTGGGAGTACGGGCTTTGAGCGATCACTATTATCAGCTCTATCCAGCCGATATGCAAGAGCTGAGACTCAAGGTAAAACCGGGGCTTTTACCGCCTTTTTATGCGGATATGCCTACAAGCTTTGAAGAGATAGTGGAATCCGAACGGCGCTATCTGATGAAAAAGATGGAGCGGCCCTGGCGGACGGATTGGAAGTACTTCTGGAAGGGAGTGTGGAATATTTTGGTGAGAAGGGCGAGGTCGAATTGAGGGCTTTCCCACGAATGAACACAAATAAAAGATCACGAATGGACACAAATTAGGACATAAAATGATGTGTCCACCTATTAACGCTTATTTTTATGAAAGTGTGGTGTTCCGGTGCTGGATTGGATAGGTCTCGTGTCCAGTGAAAGTTATTAGTTATTAGTTACCAGTTACGAGTTACGAGTTACAAGTTACGAGTTACGAGTTAGGCGTTAGGCGTTAGACGTTAAGAGTTACCAGTTACGAGTTACCAGTGCTGGATTGGATACGTCTCGTGTCCAGTGAAAGTTATTAGTTACCAGTTACCAGTTACGAGTTACGAGTTACCAGTTATCAGTTACGAGTTACGAGTTATCAGTTACGAGTTATCAGTTACGAGTTACCAGTTATCAGTTACGAGTTATCAGTTACGAGTTACCAGTTATCAGTTACGAGTTACCAGTTATCAGTTACGAGTTATCAGTTACAAGTTACAAGTTACAAGTTACAAGTATTTGCGCGGAAAGGACGTGGAGTACAAGATATTAACAGATTGGGAATAGAATTGGTTTAGTGAAAAGGAAATAAGATGAAAACACGAATTCTTGCGGTATTATGCATACTCTTTAGTGTAAATTTGATGGCAATCACAGCGGAGAATATTCGCTCTACAGCGGTGTCTCATGATGGTTTTACGATACGTTGGGAAGCGGTGGATGAAGCTAATGGTTATGAAGTAGATGTGAAAAAAGGGGTTTATGCCACAGTTTTTGAAACGGATTTTATACCGGATAGTAAGGACATATTAAGCATGCCCGAAGGTTGGGAATCTTCTGAAAATGCTGGGGTTTATTATTCTTCATCAGTAGGTTATTTAGATTCATATTGTGCATTTGTTTCAAGACAAGACGCATTTATACTATCTCCAGAGTATCTAAATCCAGCTGAGTTTAGTTTTATGGCAAAGGCTGGTAATACCTCAGATGAAGTGACTGTCGATATAGAGATTTTAAATGATTGTGAAGATGTGATCGATACATACACAATTTCTTCAATAAGTGAAAATGCAAACCAGCTTACTAATGCGTATAAACCGTATATATATACACCCAATAGCTTGAGCAAAAACAGAATTCGGATATATTATCGAGTAAGAGATACAGCAAGCCTGGTTTTATTGGACGATTTTTCCATAGAAGCCATATCTCCAGATAGCAGCACCCTCTTTAAAAATACCTCTGCTACCGCTTGCGCCATCCGTATTTCATCTGAAGTTCAACCCGAAACCGCCTACATCTACAGAATTAAGCCAAATATAGCAGATGGAGAATTCTCAGCTTGGCATGTAGCAAATACACCAGCCGAGGACATTTCCAGCAATTCCGGCAGTGCGATCGCGGGCACTCCTGCCTCAATAAATTTGAGTGTGGGTGACAGCATCCACAAGCTGAGTATCGCTCCCAGCTCAGTTGATGACGCGGATTATCTGACATCTATGACTCAGGAATTATCCAGTTATAGCTACAGCATTCAGTGTGAAGCTAACGCGGCTCTAAATGCTGAGTACACGATCTCGCATCCGGGATTTACCGCTAATGAAGTTTATACTAATACTGGTGTGTTGGGCTATCGTTCCTTTGAGCCTGGAATTACTACTTTTGAAATCAGCGGGATAGCTGCCAAAGGCGAGCTTACGATCACATTGAACCTGGAAGAGGATACCCTGCCTGTAACCTTGTCATATTTTAATGCTTTTATCATGAATCCCACTACCTGCCGCATAGATTGGACGAGTCAGTCTGAGAGCAATCTTTTGGGATATCGAATCTTGCGTGGGACTTGCGATCAGGTTTCGGAAGCGATGAGCGTCAGTTCTTTGATTGATGCCCAGAATAGCAGCAGTACCCAACATTATTCTTATCGCGATCCAAATCCTGAATGCCCCGCATATTATTGGCTGGTGGCGGTTGATATGGATACCAGCGAGGATATTTATGGCCCGGTGCGGGTGGAGATGCTTTCTGACACCAACCCGGTAGAGCCAGATTATCACAATGATATTGTGGTGTTTCCCAATCCTATGAGTCATGATGCCACTTTACAGATTTCCACAGATCACAAGCAAGATGCGGAGCTGAGACTCTATAATCTGAAAGGTCAGCTCTTGCGCCAAGAAGTTCTGGGCACTTTGACCAAGGGTATGCATCGTCTGCCCTTTATTTGTCAGGACCAAGATGGCTGCCAGTTACCCAGCGGGGTATATCTGCTGGAATTGCGCTCTTCCAGTAGTATCTTGCGGAATAAGATTGTGATTGCAGAGTGAGTTTTTAGAGTTAGGAGTTAGGAGTTACGAGTTAGACGTTAGAAGTTAGAAGTTACGAGTTACGAGTTACGAGTTACCAGTTACCAGTTTCCAGTGCTGGATTGGATACGTCTCGTGTCCAGTGAAAGTTATTAGTTATTAGTTACCAGTTACGAGTTAGGAGTTAGACGTTAGACGTTAAGAGTTACCAGTTACGAGTTTCCAGTGCTGGATTGGATACGTCTCGTGTCCAGTGAAAGTTACCAGTTACCAGTTACCAGTTTCAGCGAGGTTTGGGCCTCGTTTTTTTTTGCCCAAAAATATAGAGCCTGTTCCTCTCCTTGTCTTTTGTAGTATAAGAAATTAAACTATGAGTTGAATTTACATCAACCATTGAAACGTGACTCTCGGGTTGCCGTTTCAGATTCAATAAATCCAAAAAAGGCGGGGAATCAATGCCGCCCCACTATGATGATCTGATGATATTCTGTTTATTCGGAAAGCACCACTTTGCGCATGGATATTCCGCTATCACTATCATGACGGATCAGATAAACACCGCTGGGCTGTTTGCGCTCGAAATTATCAGTGCCGTCCCATTGCAGCAGGAATTTCTCACGGTCCTTGGTGCCAGTGAACAACGTTTTCACGAGTTGCCCACGAACATTGAATATCTGAACGGTGGTCTGCCCACGCTTCTTCATCCCGCAGGAGATATTGATGATGGGATTAAAGGGATTGGGATATGCACTATTAATCCCCTGAACCAAGGGAACCTCGGAAGCGGGAGCGGTTGCAAAAATTATATTGATGTGGATGGGGCCGTAAAAGTTACTTTCACCATTCAAATCTAAACTCTCCAGCCAGTAGTAATAGACACCTGGGCTACTCAGCTCTTTATCAGTATAAACGTATATCTTCTGCTGCGATGTATTGGTGGCGGGG
>Ga0265295_1001905_pt1 | contig 35047 bp, 30 predicted proteins | sample Munlansysbiofilm_FD_192503 | JGI IMG/M metagenome (GOLD analysis project Ga0265295, IMG submission 192503) | Leachate microbial communities from a municipal landfill in Southern Ontario, Canada - Methane capture system biofilm | ecosystem: Engineered > Solid waste > Landfill > Unclassified ... | reverse complement strand
GAGATGAGCGATTCAAGCATCATCTGAGGGATCATGAGCAGGATGATAAGCAGGGCAATGAATCCGATTTTGTACAGGAAATGGTTTCGCATGACGTTCTCCTTCCGTTGTGGTGCTGGTGTCATGGAAGGAGTATCCGCCTCTTGTGCAGATGAAGGCTGCGGATTGTGGAATGTGCGTGCAGAATTGTGCAGATTGTGTGCAGGCCAGATTCGTGAGGGGGGATATTATGTGCAAAAAGTCAGTTGTCGCTAATCGGCCTCACAAGAGAATATGTCTGGATTTGTATGCTTTGGGCCAGAGAAGGTGGCGTTTTGGGTGGCGTTATCAAGGTGATTATTCATTGCGGTTGGCCACGCCTGACAGCAAGGTCCGGCTTTGCACGAAGGTTCAGAATGTTACGAGCAGGTCATAATGACACGCGCCTCCATCGTGGCACCGTCTCTTCGTGTAGGGATTGAGATGTAAATCCTGATGAGGGGGTACCAGTTGTCCTGAAGAGTGTCGCAGGAAAAAGTGGTGTTGTTTCAGGCTGATCGCTGGCGTATGGCCTGTGGGATGAACCCGGTCAATAACGTCCATGACACACTCTTCCGTCAAACCATGAGCCACAAGGACGTGGCTGCGGACTTTCTTCGCAACTACCTGCCCGAAAGCGTGACCAGACATTTGCTTCTCGACACTCTGTCCATAGGCAAGGATACCTTTGTAGGCGGGGATCAACGAGAACATTATTCAGACATGCTTTACTCGGTTCGGCTTGCGGGCGGGAAATCTGCGTACGTGTACCTGCTTTTTGAACACAAGAGCAGCCCCGACCGTTTTGTCGCGCTGCAACTGTTGCGCTACATGCTCGAAATCTGGGAGCTTCATCGCAAGCAGAACAAGGACGCAAAGACCTTGCCGCTCATCCTTCCCATAGTTGTCTATCATGGCAGGACCCGTAGGCAGGCCGTCAGACTTCTGGACCTCATGGACCTGCCGGATTCGGACCTTGGTCGATACGTGCCGGATTTCGATCAGGCCTTTTATGATTTTTCTCCAGACTCGGAGGAAGAGATCAAAGGGGCCATCCTGTTGCGCCTGGCGCTGACCTGCCTGAGGGCCAAGAACAATCCGACCGTTGAGCGACATGTGCGTGAGATCTTCCGGATGTTGCGCGAACTTGGAGATGACGCGCCTTCGCTGCAATGGCTGACGACCATTGCAGGATACGTGTTTCAGACCATGGACATCGACCGTGACGTCATGCACACTATCGTCAGAGAAACTCTCGGACCGGGAAAGGAGGAAGCAGTCATGACAATCGCGGAACGTTTACGCAGTGAAGGTCGGACGGAAGGGCGAATGCAGGGACAGACGGAAGGACGGACGGAAGGACGGATGGAAGGGCGGATGGAAGGACGGGTGGAAGGCGAGGTTCTGGGACGGTCTGCGGTTCTCCAGCGTCAACTCGCCAAGCGCTTCGGCCGGGGCATCCTGGATCTCCGTACCCAGGAGCGTCTGCGCACCGCCACGGCCGGTCAACTCGATCTCTGGGCCGAGCGCATCCTGGACGCAAGGACCATCGAGGATGTGTTCCGCGAATACTAGGCCTTTCCGCATACAACAGATTGTCATTGATGCCTTATCTATCTCTATATAGTGTTTAACGTATCAACGTATCGGTTCAGAGCTTCCGTCAGCAGATCCACTGATGATCAAGGCAAAGGGGAGCAGCATGAGGGAAAATCTGCCGTTTGCTTTTGTCAAAGGCATGTATAGTAAATTTTATTGCTAGATATTTCCTGATTCTTCTAATTACAAGTTCGATTGGGGGCTGGCATTAACTCGATCGAAAATCAAAACTCCAGTACACCAGTATTTCCAATAAAACTCACCGTCGATACATTTCAGGGGGTTCCGCAGCGGACAGGGAGACCACATCGACCTCTGGAACGGTTATGGAATCAAGTCGGGCGAGTATTTTCAAGAGTCCGGGGAGGTTTGGTTTTGGCCGCTGCAATGAATACCTTTGTGGGAATGTGTGTGGCCTTCCTGCTTATGTCCGGATGGCTCTGGGCCGAAGGCACGGTTGAATGCGTTCAGGTTTCCGGGGTTGACGTGTGCGTCAGTGAAGGCTCGGTCCGTTACGGAGAAAATCAGGACCGGCTTGAGGCCGTATTTTCGGAGAGGGCGGTCTTCGCTGTTGACGCATCCGGGGCGCTGCAGATCTTTCGGACCGGGAAGGGGAGCGTCGTTGCCGTTGTTGATTCAAGTGCAGTGCATGGTAGTGGGGAATGCAAAACGACAGTGCGCGGAATTCTGGTCACTCATGACAGGAAAGTCCGGCTTTGCCCGAAGGTTCAAAATGTTTCGAGCTGTTCCCGTGGGCCATGGGATCAGAAGATGTTTGTCGTGTTCGGAAATTTAGTGCTGGAAAAGTAATTGGTTCTGGAAGCATTGTGCTGGTCAGCTTTCGGGTTGGGATTGAGGGAGAGCGGAGCGGCAAGTGTGAACGGACTTCCTTTTGCCGGAAATACTCGAAATTCCCTTCGCAGACCCAGCCCACTCAACCAGCCAAGCATGGACCGACTACATACAACCTCTCCAATTTGCTCAAATGGGCATACTGACCGGCTGAGAAACGATTTATATTGTTATATTTCAGTCGCCCCAAAAGGCCCTTTTTGAAGAAAAAGATCCATCTTTTCAAGATACTGTTGGTCTCAGAGACTCAGTCACTACCAAGCATAATGGCGAAATGTAGGCATGTTGAAGCGCTCGCGCTCCTATCTTGAATTTTCTGTTTTTTTTATTAAGAAAACAGTATGTTAACTCAAATGTTAGATTGAAGTATCTTTAATAGCGAATTTCGGCATGTTAAATCCATGCCGAAAAACACTGACAACCCGCATCCCACTGACTTGGAATTCACCAAACCAGTCCTTGAAAGAGCGTGAAGTCAATATGCCTTTGACGATCACGATGCCGATGAGCACACCGCGCTCGTAGGCATTTCTCTCCGAACATGCCTCTCCTCGCCATTTCAGGCAGCGGGAATTGCCTCTCAGTTTTACAGCTGCCTCCGGTCGTCCCTCCAACCATCCCTGTCAGTGGAGTTTTCGGTTCATTGAAAAGGATCCGGATTTGCTCGACGCTGAGATCTTTGGATTCGTTCAAGATCTATAAATCGGGCTCGGAGGCCCAAGATCTTTGACTATTCTTTGGGGTTAGATCGCTCTCTTTCATGGAGGGGGCAAAGGGGCTAGTCTGCCTTTGGCTTTTCTCAAGGACACGTATGGCAAATTTTACTGGCTGAGGGAGGCTGGTGCAGAAAAAAAAAGGTTCCGAACTGAAGTCCGGAACCTAAAGGTCCTTGGTGCCCCCACCATGACTCGAACATGGGCTAACCGGGATTAGGAAACGTTTAAGCGCATGGGAATCAGCCAGACACCGACCGGGATATATTCGGTTTCGTCAGTTTTAGACCTGCCAAGGTGGCGTTTCGGGTGGACGTTTTTATTGATTTTTAAATCGAATTTTTTTTGGAATGTTTCGTCATTTTAGAAAGAACTTTGCCTTTTACAATTACGCAAAAAAAAGTTGACCTAATCACAAGATTTGATAGTTAAAATTTTTAACTGGTTGTTATTTAAGAATCAGTAATTATGATGTATCGTAAAATATATTACTAAGTTTATACTATACTACAAAAGCAGCATTATGTCAGCAAAAACTAATTTTATTAAGCCAAGACTTGTAGGGAAAAGATATGGAGATCATAGTATACCTCTTGATCTTCTTAGAGATATTTCTTTTTTCCAGCCAATGGTATATGATGTTGCAAAATGGATTTTTCAAAATGAACATCCTGAAAGAAAAAGGTGCCCAAAAGGTTTTTTAAAAGGAATCTCGTTGAATCTTTCTTCAATTGAGCCTGGTAGCGCATATTTTAATATCGATATACACAATGAGCGCCCGCAACTTGATCCTTTTTTATTTCCTCTTCGCGATCAAACATATTGTGAAAAAGCTAGAGATCAAATACTTAAGACAATTAGTGAAGCAAATAATGGTAATAATTTAGAAAACATGTTGCCGAGTGTAGCATTTGCATATTTTGAAAATATAGGAAGAAGTCTTTTAGACGATGAATATATCGATTTTGGCCAGCACCTTGGAAAGCCGGTTCTTTTGACAAAAGAGTCAAGAAAACGATTAATTCTATCTTCGCCAAAAGTTGAGGAATATACAGAAATAATTTCTTTGCGCGGTTCTATTTACGAAGCGAATCAGAGAACAAATTCTTTTGAATTACTTCTAGCTAATGGAACAAAAGTGCGTGGAGCTTTAGATTCGCAGCATTGGGAATACATTATGGAAGCTTTTCAAGGATTCAAGAATGGATCAAAAGTTTCTATAAGTTGCGTAGGTCTTTTTTCACGATACAGTGCGCTTAAGCAAATTCTAAGTATTGAATCGATTTCTTTGCTCGACCCAAATGATATTGATGCAAGGATTGACGAACTTAGGTGTCTAAAAGCTGGCTGGTACGACGGAAAAGGCTTTCCAATTTCACCAGATGGGCTTTCTTGGCTTTCTAATTGCTTTGTTCTTGACTATGGTGATAATCCTTTGCCGTTTATGTATCCTACGCCTGAAGGCAATGTTTTTTTAGAATGGTCTTTTAGTACTCACGACATATCACTCGAAATTTCGTTTGAAGATCATCGTGGTGAATGGCACGATTTAAATATTTTGACCAAAGAATATGAAGAATTCACTTTAGATCTAGATAAGTTTGAATCGTGGAAAATTATTAACGATAAAATTGCGGCTGCGGCGGTTAATAATGAACAATAAAACAATTCTATATCGTCAAATTCATCCAAAATTTATCCAAAATGGCAGAGTTACGTCGCAGGCCTTTAGGCCAACCCCAAAAGATGAGAACAAACTATCTGTTTATGATGGAGATATGATTAAGCCTTATGATTCATTTCTTCATTATACTGCGGAGTTAAATTTATCATCACAGGGGGTTATGGGAATTGCAACTGTTGAGTGTGAGTCGTGCGGACTTACAGTCACGCCTGACCCGGAAGAATTTCAAGAACATGTTCTTATTGATTATTCATCTTTTAGCAACGGAAGAACAACTCAAATATCAAAAGAATTGCGAAATTACGCTGAATCTCGGGATTGGTTATTTAGAATTGAAAATCATAATCAATAAGTTAAATTTCAACATTTAAAAAACGATAAATTAGTATAAATTTGAAATAAACTGCGCCTCTTCGATCTCTCTCCGTATCGTCACTATAATTTAATTTCGCCTATGTATTTTCTGATCCCAATGTGAGCAGTTTTAGCGCGCAGGATTAGGACCATTTCAAAGCTCAGAGATTGCAGCTCTGAGCCCCGACCGAAACAAAGCAAACATTATCCGCTGGTACCTGTTTAAATGAACTGTTGGCGGTTCACATTGGTATTAATCTGTGTAATAAATTTGATCCTTTGAAGAATTTTGCATGAGATGAATTGAATGTAAGCAGTCAGCCTTGTTGACGTAACTTTCACTGCTTCTAGAAATAGCCTTCGCATTCTTTGCGTAATAAATCCAATACCATTGACCTGAGTTGTCTTTTTTTTGCCAATAACAAGGATAATTTACTTGATCCATTCTAGTTCTCCATATTTAATTTGTTGACGGAAATAAAACTCATACTATAATTATCAGACAATCTTTGTATTAAATAAATTAGTAGCGATTAGTTTGTATCTTAAAATAAGATCGTTATATTTAAAATAGTTTATATCTAAATCTATTTTTTTTGAAATAATTATTTTTTGCAATATACTTAATTCAAAAAGTGTTTCGTAAAAATCCCAATATTTGTTAATCTCGCGCATGGTAAAATGTTTTGGAAGTTCTTTGATTAGATTAGACCAAACTTCATGCTTAATTTGTGGCTGAGGATGGATAATTAGAGAAAGTCCAAAGCGATGAATTATTTTATTTTCTTCAACGTCTGAAATTTTAAATTTATCAAGCTTTCTATTAATATCATTCCAAAAAACACTAAAAAGCTGGTAATTTTTTTTAATTTCTAAAGTTAACAATAACCGCGAATTTCTTTTTTGCTCTGCTTCTTTATAGTGGTTTTTTATGTATTCAGTTGCTTGAGATAAAATAAAGCCAAACAATATAGCAATAAGAGGCTCAAAATATTCCAAAATATTATTTTCCATATGTGTAAATAGATATAATAATTTTAAGAGAAATTATTAAAAATATATCGTTTTTATTTTTTCGTTTATTATAAAATCTTGCTTTTTGTTTATCCCGTCGCCAATTATTTTTGCATTATATTCACCATACGGAAAATCAACCACGACTAAATCGTGCGGGGATATACTTTTCATCATAACTAATTTATTAGTTTTCTTATTTCGTATTACTACTGAAATCGTATTGAATGAAGTAAATAGGACTCTGCTAATTTCACCTACTACATTATTTTTTTTGGGGTATGATTTTTGTTCGTAACTAGTATTTGCTACGTATTGTTTGCTCTTTTTATATTGATTTTGTTCTAGAAAATATGTGTCTTTATTTTCAGATTCTGTTTTAATATTACTAACTTGTTCGTTTACTGCATTTCCAATTATATCAATTTTTTCAATATTCCAAATTCTTGATTTTTTGTAATATTTAAATTGACACTCAAAAAGTTCTCCTTTTCCTGAAAACCTCTGTAGTGATGTTTCTGCCCATTTTCTATATCCATTATCATTGGAAACTAATATGCGTATTTTTAAATAATCTGCATATTTACCACCCTGAATTCTTCCACTTACATGCACTGTGTTCAATTTATGAAGAACATTTACATTTGAGAGGTGGTAACCGTTTACACTCCAAATACCTTCCGCTTGGACATCATTGATCCAAATTGTCAGGAAGATCAGGATCAACAATATTTGTTTCACGTTTTAGCATCCTCTCTAGGCGCAATTCTCGTTTCATGAGAGTTAAATAAATTTTCTGAATCTCATCGGGTAGGTTATCTGCAAGTTGTCCAATTTTCAATGCGTTTGGATTCTGTATGACATGTGCTGTCTGACCAGTAAGCAACCAAAGCGGATCAATTTTAAATTTTTCATAAATAGCTAGTAGGGTATTTGCGCTAGGGTCTGGATAAGGAAAGGGGCAAGTCTGCCTTTGGCTTTTCTCAAGGACACGCATGGCAAATTTTATTGCTAGGTATTCCTGATTCTCCTTAATTACAAGCTCGATTGGGGTTCTGGCATTGAAGCGGTCGAAAATTAAAATTCCAACACTCCAGTATCGATTTTAAAACTCACCATCAAAACATTTGTATTCCCAGTCAGCAGAATTTCCGCCTCGTAAGATCCTGTTCTGATCACAACCGCTATGAACGTGCTGTTGATGTACAGATTCTTAAGCATAAAAAATTTGTGAATGGAGTTGATTAGCAGCACATTTTGGAAGGATCAAGGAAGGAAGCCGTATGACATTGAAGAAAAGTCAGTACGTATTTATTTTCGATGTGTGACAGTATGATGCCGGTGAAGATATTGGCCCTGAACGGATTCAACAAAAGAGGGAGGCTGGTGCATAAAAAAAGGTTCCGAACTGAAGTCCGGAACCTAGAGGTCCTTGGTGCCCCCACCATGACTCGAACATGGGCTAACCGGGATTAGGAATCCCGTGCTCTATCCACCTGAGCTATGGGGGCGGTCCGTTGTGGAGCAAATTCATTAGGCGAGGCGGGGGGTAAAATCAAGCATATTTAACCTTTGAAAAATGTCTTCGCGGGCGCTTCCGGCCGGGAGGGGATGCGTCTCTTTCCCGGGAGAGCCCAGGAACGCGTTGAACATCCGTGCGGCTTTGTGTATTCTTGCGCAGTTGCCTGAGTTCTCATTTCGGGAAAGGCTCGCCAACGAATCAAAACGGGTGAAAATCGATGGGTACATACGTTGCTGCTTCTGCGCCGGGTCAGGATACCTACGGAGCCACGATCTTCGATTACGCCCTGTCCGGCGGGAAATTCGCGGCCTTGACCGATGACACGGTCTTTGTGGAGCTGATCAAGTCGGTCCTCTATCACAGCATGGGCTTGTCGAAAAAATCCTTCCATCATTTCACCCGGCTGGACGATCTCTTCGAGCTTCTGCACGAGGACAGGGACGCCAGATTCATCATCTGCCTCGAACGCCGCGCGGCGGAGGCGGACATGTCCCAGGTCATGGAGCGCATCATGCGGCTGTGTCCCGGTGCGGGCCTCATCGTCCTGACCCAGGAAGTGGACCAGTACACTACGGCGCTTCTGGTCGAGCAGGGCGCGCACAACATCATCACCAAGCCCATTTCCGTTGCCTCATTCAGCGAGAAGCTGGCCTTCACCATCGCCCCCCAGGGCAAACTCAGCAAGCTCATCGAAAAGGGCAAGAAGTTGCTCGAAGCTGGCGGCTGGGGCGAGGCCCTGCTTGTGGCCGAGGACATTCTGCAGCAGAAGCCGGACAGCGCGGTGGGGTTCATGATCAAGGGCGACGCTTATCTGGGCCTCGACATGACCTCCCGGGCCGAAGAGATGTACCAGCGGGCCGTGAAGAGCGCCGAGCTTTACCTGGCTCCGCTCAAGCGTCTGGCTGCCCTCTACGAGCAGGCCGGAGACGACGCGAAGCAGCTTGAATGCCTGCGCCGCCTGAACGAGATCAGCCCGCTCAACACGCAGCGCATCCTGCATATCGGAGAACTCGAAATCGCACGCGGCAATACCGCCGTGGCTGAGGAGATGTTCCGCAACGTGATGCAGCTGGCGCAGCGCGAGGCCGCCGAGTTCCTGTCCAACCTGTCGAGCAGGATCGCCGACATCTGCGCCAACCGCGATCCGGACATGGCCATCCACTATTCAAAAAAGGCCCTGGATTTGCGGGGCGACAACATCACGGCGGCGGACATCGCCACCGTGACCATCCTTGGCATATCCCTGCGCAAACAGGGCAAATGGCGCGAAGCCATCGCCGAGTACCTGCGCGTGCTGGCCGTCGTGCCCGGCAGCGCGACCCTGCTTTACAACATGGCCATGGCCTACAGCGAAGGCGCCGAGACGAACAAGGCACTCAAGGCGGTGGAGAAAGCCCTGAAGCTTGATCCCGCATTGCCTTCTTCGGGCAAGAACGTGGCCTTCAACATCGGCACCATCTTTCAGAAAGCGGGTCGGAACGGGACGGATTTTTTCAAGAAAGCCTACGAACTGGACCCCAACGACAAGATGCTCTGGTCCGCGCTGAAGCGGTCCCAGGCGCTGCACGATAACACCTGACCGGCCAAGGCTCTTGGCCGGGTTGTCTCTTTTTTTCATCCACAAGGAGTATTCATGGCTGTCCATCCCCTTGCCGGCGCATCCGTGCCGGAATCAATGCGCATAAACGTGCCCCGGCTGATCTCCGACTACTACACCCTGGCTCCGGACCCTTCACAGGCGGATCAGCTTGTGGCCTTCGGCACTTCCGGGCATCGGGGCTGCGCTTTCAAGGCGTCCTTCAACGAGCCCCACATCCTGGCCATCACCCTGGCGGTCTGCGAATTCCGCGCATCTCGTGGCATTGACGGCCCCCTCTTTGTGGGCATGGACCCTCACGCCCTCTCGGAGCCCGCCCTGCGCACGGTTCTGGAGGTTCTGGCTGCGGCCGGCGCCGATTGCCGCTTTCAGCAGGGCTTCGGCTACACTCCGACGCCGGTCATCTCCCACGCCATCCTGACCTACAACCGGGGGCGTGCCTCGGGTCTGGCCGACGGCCTAATCATCACCCCCTCACACAATCCGCCCGAAGACGGCGGCATCAAGTACAACCCGCCCCACGGCGGTCCGGCCGGGACCGACGTCACCGCCTGGATCGAGAAGCGGGCCAACGCACTGCTCGAAGACACCCGCACGGTGGCGCGTATCCCGCTTGCCCGGGCATTGAAGCAGGGCCTGTGCCGGGAGCACGACTTCATCCGTCCCTATGTCCTTGATCTGGAAAACGCCATCGACATGCAGGCGATCCGGAATGCGGGCATCGGCATCGGCGTGGACCCTCTGGGCGGGGCAGGGCTTCCCTTTTGGGAACCCATTGCCGAGCATTACGGCCTCGACATCAAGGTGGTCAGCACGGTGCTGGACCCGACCTTCATGTTCATGAGCCTCGACAAGGACGGCAAGATCCGCATGGACTGCTCTTCGTCCCATGCCATGGCCAAGCTCATCGCCATGAAGGACTCCTTTTCCATCGCCTTCGCCAACGACCCTGACGCCGACCGACACGGCATCGTCACCGCCGGGCATGGGCTTCTGAATCCGAATCACTACATTTCCGTGGCCATCGACTATCTGCTCGCGCACCGTCCGGACTGGTCGCCCTCGGCGCAGGTGGGCAAGACTCTGGTCACCAGTTCCATGGTCGACCGCGTGGTGGCGGCGCATGGGCGCGGAGTGCGGGAAGTGCCGGTGGGATTCAAGTGGTTCGTGGATGATCTTTTGGCCGGAACCTGCTGCTTCGGCGGCGAGGAGAGCGCCGGGGCATCCTTCCTGCGCCGCAATGGCGAGGCCTGGACCACGGACAAGGACGGGATTCTGCTGAACCTGCTCGCCGCCGAGATCACCGCCGTCACCGGCAAGGACCCCGGCGATATCTACGCGGAACTGGAATCGCGGCACGGCAGCCCCATCTACGAGCGCCTTCAGGCTCCGGCGGGCATGGCCCAGAAGAAGCTGCTTTCGTCGCTCTCGGCGGAGCAGGTGACCTCGGCCGAACTCGCAGGCGAGCCCATCCTGGCCAAGATCACCCATGCCCCGGGCAACGGCGCGGCCATCGGCGGCCTGAAGGTGGTCACGAAAAACGGCTGGTTCGCGGCGCGGCCCTCGGGCACCGAGGACATGTACAAGATCTATGTGGAGAGCTTTCTGGGCCGCGAGCATCTGGAGCGCATCAAGACCGAGGCCCAGGACATGGTCGACGGAGTCCTCAACGGCTGAAAAAAGTCCCTTCGGACTGCGCAGACGAAAGGCAGTGGATTCCCGCCTGCGCGGGAATGACGATGAGGCATTCCGGCAGTATGGAGTCTGGACCGCCTTGTCAAAAAAGCGCATCTTTTTCGCCGATTATCGTGTCATTCCCGCGCAGGCGGGAATCCATGGCCGATTGCGACTACCGGCTGGCGCACACGTTCGTCATTCCCGCGAAGGCGGGAATCCATGGCCCGTTTTAGGGAATCCACAAAAAATGACGCCCGCCATCGTTTCCGAGGGCGGGCGTCTTGCCGTCATTGCTTAAAATCACTTTTTCTTCTTGGCCCGTTCGCGGCGCAGCCAGTCGTACCAGGCGTCCATGCCTTCGCCGGTGGTGGCGGAGAGGGCGAAGATCTCGATGTCTTTGTTGATGGAGCGGGCAAAGCCGCTGGCGCGGTTCACGTCGAAGTTGACGTAGGGCAGCAGGTCGATCTTGTTCAGGATCATGACCTTGGATTCGGCGAAGATGAAAGGATATTTTTCAGGCTTGTCGTCGCCTTCGGTCACGCTCAGGATGGTGACCTTGAAGTCTTCGCCGACGCTGAATTCCGCGGGGCAGACCAGGTTGCCCACGTTTTCGACGACAAGGATGTCGACGCCGTCCACGCCGAGCTTCTCGGTGGCGTCGCGGACCATGGAGCTGTCGAGGTGGCAGCCGCCGGCGGTGTTGATCTGCACGGCGCGGGCACCTGTGGCGGCCACGCGGCGGGCGTCGTTCTCGGTCTGGCAGTCGCCTTCGATGACGGCCATGTTGAACTCGTCCTTCAGGTCGGTGAGCGTCCTCTCCAGAAGGGAGGTCTTGCCCGAGCCCGGCGAACTCATCAGGTTGAGGGTCAGGATGCCGCGAGCGCTGAGCGCTGCGTTCAGGTCGGCCGCGACCGCGTCATTGGCTTCCAGAATATTGCGTACCACATCGACTTTCATGCTTTCCTCCACGTTATTCGGCTTCGATGTTATCTATGTAGAGTTCACGGCCGGAGATGATTTCGTGTCCCAGTTCCGTCGTGCACTGCGGACAGGGCATGATGACACGTTCCTCCAGGCTGGGGCTGAATTCGTGGCCGCATTGACGGCAGCGCACGACCATGGGTTTGACCTCGGTCTCCATCTTTGCGCCTGCAAACGGGGTGTCGATGGTCAGGATTTCAAAGGAGGTCTCGAGGGCTTCGGGCACAATGGCCGAGATTTGGCCATAGACGATCTTGAACGAGTGCAGTTTGGTCAGGCCGTGTTTGGCCATTTCTTCGCCGATGATCTTGATCAGGCTCTCGGCAATGGACAGTTCGTGCATGTTGACTCCCTAGCAGGCAGTTTAAAGACGGGGATCTGCTTCGTCACTGCGGAAAAGCCAGATCCTGACGCATTCAAGAATGCGCTTCGGCTTCGGATTTTTCTTGTTCCTCGCATCTCGTCATGTTTGAACGGCCAGGACATTTGAAATTTTTCACCAGTCGGCGAAGAGCTTATGAACGGCGCTCCGATGCGTAAGCCGTGTCCAAGGCGTTGTCCAGAGCAATGCGGGATCGGGTCAGGGCCCCTCCCGAGAGAGTGCAGCGGTACATTTCCCAGTCCTGGTGGTTGATGATGTCGATGATGCCGCGCACGTCCGGGCCGACAAGGCGCAATAGACCGTCAAGGTCGCTGCCCACGTCGATGAAGACTCCCTCGTGTACGAAATCGAGGACGTGATCGCTGACCTCGCACTCGTAGCCGGACAAATGTTCCAGGCAAGTTTTCAATTCATTATCATTCAGTCCGGCCAGATGGCCGTAAACACGAAAGTCGTGAGGCATGGGGCAGTCCTTGGGGTTCAATCGGGGAGAACAAAGCAGGTGTAACCTTCATGAGAGAGCACGGAGACAAGGAACGGATCCGAAAAGCGCCGGTCCAGTATGGCGATTTTGCTTGTCCCGCCCGAAATCGTCCACGCCGGAACCTGCACCGCGATGCGGTTTTGCGCTCCTTCGTGCCAGGAGGCCTGGATCATGCCCTGGCGCAGCAGGTCCTTGTCGCGCAACAGTTGCAGCAGGGTCCCGAGCGAATCGGGCATGGTCCGCCCGAAGGTCTCCTCGGGATTGCTCGGGTTCATGGCTCGGATAATCTCAAGGTGCGTGGCCACGGGAACATAGATGGAGTCGCGTGGGCGGGACGGCAGTCGCGAAAGTTCGTTGAACTCGTCCAGTTCGATGAGTTTTACCTGGGCCGCATCGAGCACTTCGTGCAGTCCTTGAGGCAAAGACGGTGAGTCTTTGGTCTGCCTGGACCAGATCATGTGGATGCGCTTTTGTCCGCCGCGTTCCATGATGGCGATTTGCGGCGACATCAGGGTTACGCCGACGCCGTTGCGGGAAAGCACCAGATCCCTGCCCGCTCCCCAGAGCCGAAAATGTTTCGGAAAGGAGGATGCCAGTTTTTCCAGCACATCCTGCAGGCTCCAGCGGGGCGAGATGGTGCAGACCTTCATGCCCAGTTTGTTGGCGTTCGCGATCCAAGCGGCGTTTTTCGGCACGGGGCAGAAGAGGATCTTGCCTCCCCAGGGAGCCTCCAGCAGCGGAGTTTCAGACAGCTTGACGACCAGCCATTCCGAACCGGGCAGGGGAAACATGCTTTCGTCACCGGGCACGAATTTGAAGCGCATCTGCTCCAGCATCGTTTTGACAAAAGGCAGACCGGTTATGGGTGAGCGCTCCGTTTTCTTTGTGGCCGTGGCGTTTGACGCATCGGATTGCCCGGTGCCGTCCGAGCTGCCCGATGATGGCGTCACGGCTTGCGACGGCTCTGCCTGGGGCTTTTGCGGAGGCTGCGGCACCAGTGGCGCAGACAGTACCGGCCGAGGCTGGGGCTGAACCGGGCGACTTTGGACCGCAGGGGCCCGGCCTGCCTCGATGACTTGAGTCACGACGGTTTGCGCTGGTTTTGCGGCCTTTGGTGCAGGCGGAGCGGGAGTCGGAGCAGGGGCGGGAGCCGGAGCTGTTTCGCCATTGGCTGTGACGGGCAGGATGACTTCCTGTCCGACGCGCAAGGTGTTGCTGTTGGGGACCTCGGGGTTGAGTTCGAGGAACAGGTCGAGGTACCGGCTGTAGATCAGCTTGTTTGATATCCCCTGGGCCTTGAGAATCTGGATCAACGTATCGCCCTGGCGTATTACGTAGGGCTTCTTTTCATATGCTCCCGGGGGAACCGATGCCCGGGGCCGCTTGATCCCGGCGTCGGCGGCGGAGGATACTTCGGGAATCTGGATGACCTGACCCGGCATTAGCCGGTTGATGTCCGGGATATGGGGGTTCAAAGTCTGGATGACGGGCAGGGCACGCTGAATCTGCGAAGCGGAATAGCCTTTTGATTCCAAAATCTTGTAGAGCCATTCGCCTTGCTTGACGATATGTTCGTCTCCGGGCTTGCGGTCGACGTGGATATTTTTTTCAAAGAAAAGTCGCAGCGGTTTTTCTGAAAATCCCGGCTTGGTTATGCTTGTCAGGAAGCATAGAGCAAGAATAAGAAGAACTGCACGTTTCATGGTTTTCAGATTGACCCGTTTTTTTTTCTGCCTGTTATTTCCAGTAATGGAACCAAGGATATAGCAAAAAGGATGGAGGCTGTCACTGCACTTTGCGTAAAGGGATTCACCCGAACGACTGAAGGAGTATATCATGTATGTAGGCCTTGCCATGGACAGACATGTCCCCACCATCACTTCGGATACGCTGATTATTAAAGCGGATCGAATGATGGAGGAGAATAGACTTTGGATTTTGCTTGTTGTCGAGGATGGAAAGCTTAAAGGATATGTGGCCAAGGAAGATATCCGTGCTGCATTGCCATCCGGAGCAACAACATTCAGTAAGCATGAAATCAATTATCTCCTGTCCAGGATGACGGTAAAGGAGTTGGTGCGTAGTTCAATGCCTACCGTGACCCCGGAAACGGAAATCGAGGTCGCGGCCAAGATCATGTACGACCAGGATCTGGCCGGGCTGGCCGTGGTCGACAGGAAAAACCGGCTCAAGGGGTACATCAGCCGGGGTTCCATGCTGGCCGTGCTGGTGGAGGAAATGGGGCTGGAGCTGGGCGGTGTGCGCATCGTCATCGAGGCCGAGGATCGCAAGGGCCTCATGGCCGAGATTAGCAGGCTCTTTTTCGACCTGGGTGTGAACATCCTGTCCACGTCGACCTTTTTTCGCGGCAACCAGCGTTTGCTGGTCTTCCGCGTGCGCGGCGACGACACCGAAGCCCTGCAGCGTGTGCTGACCGACAAGGGGTACAAGATCGCCGGGCCCGAGCGCTTTGAGGAGGAGTGGGCATAGACGGTTTTCTCAAGGACGCTTTCACTCAGGTAAAAGCGTCCTTTTTTCAGAGATAGGAGACTTCAAGCCCCACCCCGACTTCTCGCAGTGGCGTCACCGCCGCCAGCGCGATCTTCGAGTTCAAATCCGTACAATGGCACGGGCTTAAGGTTTCGGGTCCGATCCGGCGCAGGTATTCCACTGTCCCTTCCAGACGCTCCCGTGACGGGGAGAGCAGGTGCAGCCCTCCGATGATGTCCGCGATGCGGGATTCGCCGGTCAGGTCCATGGCCTGGGCCACGATGTTGCAGATGCCCGCGTGGGAACAGCCCGTGATGATGACCAGACCCTCGCTTCCCCGGTAGACCAGGGCCGAATCGTCCATGATGCGGTCCGGCGTATCTTGCCCCTCTTTAAAACCGATGCCTTCAGTCTGCTCGAATCCGATCCGGCGCGGTATCTCTCCCAGAAAAAGAAGTCGCTCGCTGATCTTTTGTGCTGCCTTGCCGAGCCTCATGTCGTAATGCCTGGCCAGCTTGCCGGGTTCCAGAAGCGGTCCGATCTCAGGACACTGGTCCAGGGCGATGCTGGTAAAGGCCTCGGGATGGGCGACCAGCGCCGGGCGTTTGCATGGCCGTCCTTCAAGACGCAGTTCGCAGAGGCGCCGGGTCAGGGCCTCAAGTCCCCAGGTGTGGTCCATGTGCCCGTGTGAAAGCAGCACGAAATCCAGGTCGTCCAGGGAAAGGCCCATTTTCCAGGCGTTTTTCAAAAACAGATCCGAATAACCGCAGTCGAACAGGATTTTGAGGCCGTCCTCCTCAATCAGCAGGGACAGCCCCGGCTCCCCTTCGTAATAGCGGTCGATCAGGGTGTTGTTGTCAACCAGGACGGTGAGTTTCATGCCGTGACCCGCCTCGATCAAACGCCTGCCCGGGTTCATTTGATGTAGGAGCAGCAGTAGTCGGTGACGGCGCGGACCTTGAGGGAGAATTTTGCGTTGGCCGGGACCTCGAAGGCCGTGCCGCCGCTGAATGTCTGCCAGTCGCTTGCGCCCGGCAAAAGGACGTCCAGATCACCCGACTGGATTTCCATCAGTTCCTTTTCGGCAGTCCCGAATTCGTATTCGCCGGGGAGCATTATCCCGAGGGTTTTCTTGGAGCCATCGGGGAAAACAAGGGTGCGGCTGGTGACGTTGCCGTCTGAGTAGATGTTGGCCTTTTTCAGGACGGTGACATTGGCGAATTCGGACATGGCTGGACTCACTGGGGTTGGGGTGCTGGTGGAAAAGCTTCAGGGGTTTGGCCAGGTTTCGTGCGGCCGATCAGCATGCACTATTCCAGGCGGGCCCGTCTTGTCATCCGGCGCATTGGCGCCGGGCATAAAAAAAGGCCCCGCGGGGCCTTTTGTCACTGAAGCTTGGAGGTGATGTTGTGGTCGATCCACTGCGGGTCCCACCACTCGATGGGCTGCACCTCGACGCCGGAAACCAGCACTCCGAAGTGCAGATGGTCTCCGCCGGCCATGCCCGTGGCTCCGGTCTTGCCGATGGTCTGCCCACGTGGGACCGTCTCTCCCTTTTGTACGTGGATTTCACTCAGGTGCGAATACAGGGATTGCAGGCCGAACCCGTGGTCAATGACGACCACGTTGCCGTAGATGCCCATGAATTCGGCCAGGATGATGCGCCCGGTGTTTCCGGCCGGAACCGGAGCGGCCGCAAGGGACGCCAGGTCCACGCCCAGATGGGTCTGGTTGTCCACGGCCTTGCCATCATACTTGTAGGTGCGGTTGTCGGCGAAGGCCGCCATGGGCGCACTGTTGGGCAGGCGGATGAAGGTGCCGTCCCAGAGCTTCTGGGGCACGGTGTCCTTGCCGAGTTGAATCAGTGAGCCCACGTTCTTGGCCCGAAGTTCGGAGTTGACCTTGAGGAAGATGTCCAGGGGCGTGGCAGCGTCGGGATATAGTTCCGCGAACTGACCCATCTTCGACTGCAGGAAATTGTCGGAGATGTTGATGTCATCGTGTCTGAATTTTTTTATGAGAGGCCGAAAGTTGAACCCGATTGTCGATTCGTTGCCCGCCAGATCCCCGGCCACCAGGATCGGCGTGACGGCCTTGGGGTCGGCGTTGAAGGGCAGGGCGAAGAAGCACAGGTATTTTCCGGGCTGGTAGGGATAGCCGGGGAAAAAGTGATCGCCCAGCTTCACGCCGCTCGAGGCCAGTTCTTCGTTGGTGCTGTAGACCACGAGGCCGGTTCCGCCATGGTTGACGTTGTGCTGGCCGGAAAGAACGGAGATGACCGGTGGCTTGGAGTCGATGTCCAGCTGGCGCACGACCTGAGCCCGGTTGCCACGTCCCAGACGGTGCCAGGAGGTGTCCTTGACCGTGACCGTCAGGGTCAGGGCTTCGTTCTTGATGCCGGTCTTGGGGAGAGAGAATTCTTCGCGCAGTTCCCTGGTTCCGGCGGGCAGGTTCTTGTTCATGATCTCGATGCTGTTGCTGCCCTGGGTGGCGACGACAAGCACGCTGCGCAGCGCGGAGTCCTTGTCCGCTGCCGTGATGGTGAACACGGTTCTGGTGCTGGCCGTGGTCTGCTCGGGAGTCAGGGAAAGAGTCGGCGGATTCCATTCCGCCTTGACGTAATACATGGCTCCAAGGGCTCCAAGAAGAAGCAGGATGACAAAAAAGAAGGCTGAAGAGATACGGTTTTTCATACCAAATGCTCGTTGTTTGAGGTCTTGTATGTGGGATGGCGGGCAGAGGGGCCACGCAAGTCCGAATGTCAGGCGCTAATGGGGACGCGAAAAATCGCCGTAAGCATGAGCCATGCTACGGACGCGGTTCGATTTTGGCAAGTTTTGAAGATTTTTAAACGCTGATCAGTTGATTTCCCATTTGTTTCAGCATGTTGCTGCGCTCCAGGCTTTGCCGCCAGACTTGGGGGATGAGATCCCGGCCGTACCATGCGCCGGCAATTTGGCCGTATGCGGCCAGAGCGCGTGGGCCATGAGGGAGGCATCTGATGCTGCCTTCGGCAAAGGAATCGCTGTCGCTGAATGCCTCCATGGCCGCCTGCAGGGAGGCAGTCACCTGTGATTCGGCTCGGCGGGGGGCATCGGAGCACAGCTGGGCGATTTCGGGGAGGATGTCCTCCGGGAGCGTTGGGCGCAAAATCCGCGATTTTTCCGTGGCGTGCAGGGCCTCGAAGATCATGACCGCCAGCAGTCGGCAGGCGTCCACGCTCTGGGGAGAGGCATGCGTGGTGGCGGTGGATTTGGCGCAGGCATCAAGCATGGCATCTCTGGAGTCCGTGAAATATATGACCAGCGGTGCCACTCGGGCCAGGCAGGCATCGCCCTGTGTCAGGCTTTCGTCCAGCGGGTTCCAGGTGCGCTCGAAGCGCAGTATGGCCTGCTTGACGGTGTCGTCGATGAAGTCGCAGGTCTCGGTGGAGCTCAGGTAGCCGTAGCGGAACCAGCTCGTGTAACGAACCATCTGGTCGCGCTGGTCGATGCCGCCGATTTCGATCAGACTCTCGGCCAGGCTCAGGGCCATGGACGTTCCGTCGCCCCAAAGGCCAGGGATCAGCGGCGCGTTTTCGGATACGCTGGAAGGGTTCGATTTTGCCAGCGCTTCGCAAACCGCAAGGCCGACCAGACTGCCCAGTGCCTTGTCCGAATCAGGCCTTGGCACGATCAAGCTCCTCCTGTTCATATTTGCGCTGCACTTCGTCGTAGGCGTCGGCCAGTTCGCGCAGGATGGCCAGGGATTGCTGGGCCTCCAGCAGGTCAAGCTTGCGGATGGCGAATCCGGCGTGGATGATGACGTAATCGCCGAGTGCCGCCTCTCCGTCGAGGAGCATGAGAGATGCGGTGACGAAGGTTTCGCCTTCGCCGACGCGGCACTGCGCGACGCCGTTTTCGATGGATTCAATTTTGGCGGGGATGGCCAGACACATGGTGACTCCTTAGTTCGGGGTGCAGGTTCCGCCGGCGGCTTCGATTTCGCGGATAACGGAATCGATCATCACGGGCATGGACGAGACGGCCGTTGGCGAAAGTTCCAGGGCCATGGAATCGTAGTCGAAGGGCTCCATGCCGATGACCACGGCTTCGGGACGGTTTCCGACAATTTCGCACATGCCAAGGGTATCGACAAGGTCGGTCTGGTGCATGGAATCGCGAAAGGCCAGGCTTTTGCGCAGATCGTCGCCCATGAGCCGGTACACGGAGCCGGGCTTGTCGTCGCAGAGAACCGCGTCGCAGACGATCAGGTAGTCCGATTCGATGATCGGCCCCATCAGCTTGGTGCCCAGCGTGCCTCCGTCCATGAGGCTGACGTTGTCCGAAAATTTGTATTTTTCCTGCATCTGCTCAATGCAGCGCACACCGATGCCTTCATCGGTGAAAAGAATATTGCCCACGCCAAGAACGAGAATGCGTTTTACAGTCATGAACGTGTCCATGTTTTAGGAATTAAAAAGAAATGCTACGCAAATTTGTGGGTTGATTCAAGAGCGGGAAGGGCCCCGAAATCGGGGCCCTTGTTATTTTACAGAATCTTGAATTTGCGGACCTGGTTGGTCCTGGAGTCAATGACATGCACGCCGCAGGCGATGCATGGGTCAAAGGAGTGCACGGTGCGCAGAATTTCCACCGGGCGTTCGGCATCGGCGATAGGCGTGCCGATGAGCGCCTCTTCCACTGCGGACATTTTGCCGGCTGAGCAGCGCGGTCCGAAGTTCCAGGTCGAGGGTACGACGAGCTGGAAGTTCTCGATCTTGCCGCCCTTGATCTTGATCCAGTGGCTGAGCGCGCCACGTGGAGCATTGACGTAGCCCACGCCTTCGGCCTCGTCGGGCATGGTCCAGTCCTGATAGATCTTGTTGTTGCCGCTCTTCACGTTCTCGGCCAGTTCGTTGACCCAGTCCATGAGTTTGTCGGCGATGACCTTGGTCTCGATGCCGCGGGCGGCCGTACGTCCAAGAGTGGAGAAGAGGGCCGGAGCGCCGACGCCAAGATAGCCCAGCACGTAATCGACGAGTTTCTTAACTTCCGGATGTCCCTTGCCGTAGGCGATCAGAACGGTGGCCAGGGGGCCGGTTTCAACGGATTCGCCATTGTAGCGGGGCGCCTTCATCCAGGAATAGCGGTCGCGGTCTTCGTAGCTGGTGTACTGCGGTTCGGTCACGCCCGTGTATGGGTGGTGGGCCTTGTCGCCCTGGTACCAGCTGTGGCGGACGTGTTCTTCGATCAGCTTGGGATCGAAATTGCCGACTCCGCCGAGGTTGCGGTTCATGATTACGCCCTGGGGAATCCAGCGGCTGTTCATGTCGTTCTCGACGGAGGGGAATTCGCCGAAGCTCAGGAAGTTGGTGGTGCCGCCGATGCCTGCCCAATCTTTGTAGTAGGATGCCACGGCCAGCAGGTCCGGGATGTAGCATTCGTCGATGAACTGCTTGGTTTCCTGGAACAGGCCAACGAATTCGGCGATGCGCTCGTCGGTCAGACTTTCGTAACAGGTCACGCCGCCGACAACGGTGAACTGCGTGTGCGGGTTCTTGGCGCCGAAAACAGCCATGGCACGGGCAGCCTTGACCTGCAGGTGCAGAGCCTCAAGGTAGTGCGCGGTGGCGATGAGGTTGACTTCCGCGGGCAGGTAGTAGGCCTTGTGGCCGCCCAGGAAGTAGGCGTTGGTGAAGATGCCGAGCTGGCCGGAATCGACCAGGCCCTTGACCTTGTTCTGTACGGCTTTGAGATCTTCGGCCTTGGTCACGCGGGACGAGATGGAGTTGGCGATGGATGCGGCCTTTTTGGGGTCGGCGGTCAGCGCGCCGGTGACATCCACCCAGTCCAGGGCGTGCAGATGATAGAAATGCACGATGTGGTCATGCAGAAACTGGGCTGCCAGCACCAGGTTGCGGATAAGGCGCGCGTTGTCGGGCAGGTTCTTGTCCACGCCGACGGCATTGTCCACGCAACGGGTGGAGGCCAGGGCATGGGTGTAGGTGCAGACACCGCAGGAGCGCTGAGTGAAATGCTGCGCATCGCGGGGGTCGCGGCCTTTCAATATCAGTTCCAGTCCACGGAAAAGCTGTGAGCTTGACCAGACGTTGGTGACCTTGCCCTGATCCACTTCGACTTCGATTTTGAGGTGACCTTCGATGCGGGTCACGGGGTCCACGATGATGGGTCCCTTGAAGGTTGTATCCATTGGGGTGGCTATAACACCCGGAGCTTGGTTGGGTTTGCAACCGGACATATGTACTCTCCTCTGATTTCAGTAAATGTTGAGCCTTGAGCAACAGCCTTCTTATGCTTCTTCGTAGAAGGGGGAAGCGGAGTCCCAGAAATCGGGTTCACTGCAGCCGATACAGGGATGTCCGGCCTGAACTGGCCAGTTCGTCTGGTTGAACTTGACCTTGGGGCAGTTGTTGTAGGTCATGGGGCCTTTGCATCCGAGCTGGTACAGACACCAGCCTTTGCGGGCCTCTTCCGAATCAAAGGAGGGCGCGAACTCGCCGGCTTCGTAATGGGGCAGGCGTTCGCACTGTTCGTGCACGGTTTCGCCGAAGAACATGATCGGCCGGTTTATGGAATCCATTTCCGGGATGGCCAGACTGTGGGTCAGGAGATGAACGATGGTTCCAACCAGATTGTACGGGTTGGGGGGACAGCCGGGGATGTTGACTGCGTTGACGCCCAGATGCTTGAGTGCGTCGTTGATGCCCTTGGCGTCAGTCGGGTTGGGGCTTGCTGCCTGAACGCCGCCGTAGGTGGCGCAGGTGCCGTAGGAAATAACGGCGATTGCCTTGGGCAGGATTTCGGAGTTGATTTCAAGCATGGTGCGTCCGCCGACCATGCCGTAGATGCCGTTGTCCTTGGTCGGGATGGCACCTTCAACAACGCAGAGAAAACCGTTGGGGGAGCTTACGGCCGCATGCAGGGCTTCTTCAGCCTTGTGGCCGGCGGCTGCCATGATGGTTTCATGGTAGTCGAGGCTGATTGTGTCCAGAATCAGGTCGTCGATAAAGGGACGAACAGCGCGGAGAATGGATTCAGAGCAGCCTGTGCATTCCGCGTTATGCAGCCAGACCACAGAAGGACGTTTGGGGGACGTCAGCGCCAGGGCGATTTTGTTGGCGAACGACGCCTCCATACCCATGACCGCTGCGATTGTGGTACAGAACTTCATGAAATCTCGGCGTGAGACCCCACTTTTTTCCAATCGCTCTTCGGCCCCGGGTTTGCCTAAACCTACAGAAACCTTCATAACACACCTCCATCAGTGTATGAATAAAAGACAGGCGACAATTGTTGCCGACCTGTCATGTCCACAATTGGGTAGGATGTTCGTCGAATTCGTGTTGTTGACCCGTGGTGTCCACAATCAGCAAGGATGTTCGTTGAATATTTCCTTTTCTTTCCCGTTACATGGCTGTGTATTCGAGGTCAATACGTAGTATGAAAAAAATGATATAGTATCACAATTTTAGATATAAAAGGGGCTACGCATCACGAGCGCTGATTTGAATGTCGTCGTGTTACTTTTCTTATGCTTGTGGCACGATTGGGGGGGGGTGTTTTTGGATCTCTTGCTTTTTTTTCTTTTGATGACTTTGATTCCGGTAGGTTGAAAACTTCTGTCCCAGACCGTCCGCGTGGCCCTGATTCCATGAAATGGCGGGGAAGGCATTTCCCATTCTTGAACTTAGATAAAAGCCTGCGTAGTGATGTGATTGTCCTGCCACGATGGGCCCCGGATGTCCGTCAATCCCTTTGCAAGGAGCTGTCATATGGACAAGCAGATCATTCTGGACGCCTTCATGTTCCGTCATGCCTGCAAGGAGTTCGATCCAAAGATCCAGATTTCCGATGAGGATTTCCTGTTCATTCTTGAAACCGCGCGTTTGTCCCCAAGCTCCTTCGGATTTGAGCCGTGGCAGTTTCTGGTTGTTCAGGACATGAATTTCCGCAGAAAACTCCTGCCGCACACCTGGGGCGGCAAGCTTCAGATCCCCACGGCGAGTCATTTTATGGTCTGCCTGGCCATGAAGGCGCCCCTGCTCAAGTTCGACAGCGTCGGCATCGCGGATTTCATGCGCCAGATTCAGGAATTGCCCGAAGACCGCATCACCGCTCGCACGGAATACTACGCCACTTTCCAGCAGTCGGATTTTCGCCTCCTGGACAGCGACCGGGCCATGTTCGACTGGGCCTGCAAGCAATGTTACATCGCCCAGGCCAACATGATGACGGCCGCCGCATTGATAGGCATCGATTCCTGCCCCATCGAAGGCTACGCGCAGGACAAGGTGGACGAGGTGCTGGCTGAGGATTTCGGCGTGGATCTGAACGAGTACGGAGTGGCCTACATGCTCGCTTTCGGCTATCGGGCCAAGCCGCCCAAGCGCAAGACGCGCAGACCTCTCGAACAGATGGTGCGCTGGTTCTAGATGCCCGAGAAATTGCAGGAAAAAGAGAATATCGTGGCTGAAGACTACACCATCGCCGATGTTTCCAAATATTGCATGGCCACGGACATGGGGCTCGAGTGCGTCTGTTCGAAACGGACCACGGTCGCCATCGGCACGGGAACCACAGCCAAGAAGGAAGACAGCACCCTCTACTACTACGCCAAGCAGATCGATGACGAACTCTTGGCCCTGCAGTCCCTCAACGCACATTGGGCGCCCTCGGGACCCGCCCTGGAAGTGACCATGCTGGAGTTGATCACCCAGTATCAGCCCGAGGTGGACATGTTCCTGAAGCAGGTCAAACCCGTCATCCAGAAAATAGCCAAGGCCGTGGCCAAGGGCGATCGGCACAGGAAAAACGGGGAGCCCTATTCGGCGGCCATGGAATACAACAATGCCCTGGGACTGGATGAAAAGAACGTCCGCGCCCTGTTCGGCCTTGGGCTTACCTATCTGCAATACAATCAGCACGACAAGGCCGCCACGGTTTTCGAGCAGCTCATCGCCCTTGATGGCTTTGCCTCGGCGGAGTTCAAGCACCTCTTCAATCAGTTCGGGATCGAACTGCGCAAGCAGGACATGCTGGATCAGGCTTGTCGATATTATTCCCGGGCCATAGAGGTCTGCGCCACGGACGAAAATCTCTATTTCAACCTGGCCAGGGCCTTTGTGCAGGGCGGCAGGATCGGCGAGGCGGAGAATGCCTTGGAGAAGTGCCTGAACATCAATCCCGGGCACGAGGAAGGGCAGAAGTTCAAGAAGTATCTGTGTACGTTGTCCTTTAGCTGATCAAAGCCCCAAGCGCACCCCTTACGGCTTTGCACGTGGGAGCCGTGATCATTCCGGCGTCGTGTCGCGCAGCCACATGTGCACATGCGGTATGCCCGCCTCCTCGAACTCTTCCCCGCAGGTTGTGAAGCCGTGCCTGCGGTAGAATCCTACCGCCCGGGTCTGGGCGTGAAGGTCGAATCGACCGAATCCGTCCTTGCGACATTCTTCGAGCATGAAAGCAAGAAGCGCGCTGCCGAGCCTCTGGCCACGCCACGCGCGGCGCACGGCCAGACGTTGCAGGAAGGCCCGGTCGCCCTGGTAGCGAATCCGGCCGCAGGCCACGGGCTCGCCATCTATTTCGCCAAGAATGTGCAGGGCCGTGGCGTCATGCATGTCCATTTCATCGGCATAGGCAATGCCTTGCTCTTCCATGAACACTATGGCCCGGATCATCATCACCCGAAGCTGTTCCTCGGGTGATTGCACGCGTTTGAACATGTGGAGATTCCTGTGCGCCGGACCTGTGGCCCGGCGTGGGTTATTGCTTTTTGGCCGGTTCGGCCTGACTCTCCGGGGCAGTGGCAGCGGGCGCGTCGGCCGGAGTCGGTGCCTCGGTGGTGGCATTGGTCTGCCCGCTTGAGAAGAGCGGGCGCACGCTGGCAAACATCTGCTGGATGTAGCCCTTGTCCCAGGCCATCCCGAGAGCCATGAAGAGGGCCAGCAGCACGGCCCATTTTTTCCAGGGCGTCTTCTTGTCCGCAAAGGGGTCCACCGTGGAACGTTTGGAGCCTGCGGGCAGCTCGGCAAGAGTGGTCAGCGTGGCTCCGAAGGGGATGTTGATGCGGGCCTTGGTGTTCACGGCCCAGCCGCCTGCATCGAGAATGGGAGCCAGATTGCGCTGGCGGAGTTTCAGGTAGGCGATGAGCATGGACGGGCCCGAGATCATGAGCACGAGGCCGCCTATAACCAGCGGCATTTGCCAGACGGACAGGGTCAGAAATCCGCTCATGACCGAGGCCATGGCCGTTCCAAGAGCGCCAAGGGCAAGGCCGATGGCCGCGAAGATGCCGGCGAACTTGCCCACGTCGAAAGGCGTCGGCGGCTTGGCGGGGTCCGCGCCCGGAGCCATGCCCGACAGTTTCGACCCGGCGGCCGTGTTCACGGCGCTGTCCTTGGCCGCCGCGAATTTCGCGATCTGTTCTCCGATCATGCGCCCGATGCGTTTGTAGGGCGAAAGAAAGGCCTGGCGCACGCTGATGGGGTGTTCCACGATTTTGACGATGGTCGCGTCCCAGTCATTTCCGGCGCGGTCATAGAAGATGCCGTTGCGGCCGACCATGAGGTTGTCGGAATCGCCGCCGGTGAAGGCCGCCGCGATATGCATCTGTTCCGTGCTGCCCCGCCGCGTGCAGCGGCAATAGGTGAGATAGGTCTGGCTCAGGGGGGCCAGGATGGCGTGCGTGTCGGGATTTGCCACGCGCACGCAGAGCTCGCAGGCCCGGCCGTCCAGATACAGGGTGCCGGCCTGGAAAATGGCCTTGCGGTCCTGGGCGTAGAAATCGCGAAAGGCCACGAAATTGTTGAGCAGGACCAGAAGATCGCGGGTGAAGTGCACAAGCCGGGTCACGCCCTCGAAACTCTCCACCTGTTCGGCCAGGCTCAAATCCTCGGTGATGATCTTTTCCAGCTCCTGGCGGCTGTCGCCATCGAGCAGTTCCTGGAGGCGAACGGCTCCAAGGCTTTCCACCTCGGCGCCTGCCTTGGCGGCGAGCCAGTCCTCGTGGGGCTTGAGGGTGGATTTGACCAGCTCCCACCGGGACTGCTCCAGGCTCTCCACGTCCCCGAAAAGCGGAACGGCCACCAGGGTTTTGAATGTCGCCAGGGCTTGCGCCCAGGCGGGATTGACGCCCGTCTCAAGGGGCAGGGGGCGATTTGCCTCGATTCGCGCCACGGGGAAGTGTACAAGATCCGCATCCAGACGCAGTTCATGGGGTGAGATGGCCTCGTAGGCGGTCAGGGCCGGGTTCAGGGCTTCTTCGGCCTTGGGGTCGTAAGCGGCCAGGTTGCAGCGGGTGAAATAGTCGTCCAGCTTGGGTTGCAAGGAATTAACGATGTCCCGCGCCGCCGTGGTGTTTTCTCCGAAGGGCAGGATGCTCCCGGCATTTTCCTGTGCCTCACGCTGCCACTCCACGTACAGGGCGGCGGCCTGGTAGAAAGCCTCGACCTGCTCTGCGCCGATGCCTGGCGCTCCGCCGCGATCCAGCACGCTGCCCACGCAGGCCATGATCTCCTCGATGAGCGCCTGCGTGCCCTGGTCGCGGGCTGAAATGGGTGTGATCACTCCGTCCCCGTTGAATGGGGATTCATGCAGCAGGGCTTCCGTTCCGGCCACGTGCTCTATGGTGATGGCCTCGGCCCCTTCCTGACCCAGAAAGTTTTGGATCTGCCTGGCTGAGGCCAGAAGTCGCTGACCTTCAGGGATGGAGGAGTCTATGGCCGCGAGCGGCAAAGAGGAGCTTCCGTCCATGAGGGGGCGCAGATCGCGCAGTACCGTGCAGACCCAGTTCACGGCGGCCAGGATTTCGGGCACCCTGACCCGGCCGTCGCCGTCGGTGTCGAGCATGGCCAGGGTGCGCGGGTCGAACTCAAGCCCGTTCACCGGGCAGCTCAGGGCCGCCCACAGCTTCTGATCCAATTCGCCAAGATGAAGAAGATCCTCGGCCGTGTCGAGTCGAACCTGATCAAAACCGCCGAGGCGGAAAAAACGCCAGCGGTGGGCGGATGATGAACTTGTCTCCATATGTTGCTCCTTGTGCGAGGACGATTGGGGGGTACGGACGGTGCGGTTATTTCTTACGCTCAACACGGAACCGATATCAAGAAAGAAAGCTCGTCATACGTGAATCGTTTGCCGTCGCCGGAATGCTTGGGACTGTATCGCCATTGCGTCCTTTTTTTCTGCGCGGCGTCAGGGGCAGAGAATGCGCGTCAGCGCGGCGATCTTGCCAGGGATGTCCTCGGCGGCGGTTATCTCGGTGACCAGGGCCATGCATCGGGCGCCGTGATCGGCCACCGCCTTCAGGTTGTGCTCCTTGATCCCGCCGATGGCGACAAAAGGCAGATCGATATTGCGCACGACGAAGTCCAGATATTCAAAGCCCACGGGTGCGCAGACATCCTCCTTGGTCCGAGTCGCGAAGATCGGCCCGACCCCTATGTAATCCGCGCCGAGGGATACTGCCGCACGGGCCTGCTCCGGGGAATGGGTCGAGAGGCCGATGGCCATGTTTTCACCCACCAAGGCGTGCACGGCCTCGATCGGCAGGTCTTCCTGGCCCACGTGTACGCCGTCGGCTCGCGTCAGCAGGGCCAGATCGATGTCGTCGTTGACGATGAAGGCCGCGCCCGCCTCGCGGGTCATGGCGCGCAGCTGGAGGCACTCCTCGTATTTCAGTCCCATTTTTTTCGTTTTCTCGCGGTATTGGATGATGCGTATCCCGCCGTCCAGCATGGCCCGGACCACGTCCGCGTTGCGCCGTCCGAGGGAGAATTTTTCAGCGGTCAGCCCGTACAGGCCGCCTTCGCGCATCAGCCGGGTCACAAGGGTGCGTCCGTTCATGCCATCTCCTTATATATGTTGTGAAAATGGTTCAGAATCACGTCGGCCTGCATGGCTGCGGCCATGCCCACACAGGGAGACATGGGCGGATTCGGGATGTCGCAGGGCGTCACGTGGTCTCCGACAATGACGAGGCCCGGTCGTACGGTCCGGACAGTCATGCTCCCGGCGCGGCCGAACCCGCCGAGCCCCGATGCGCCGACCACGAGTCGGCCCGCCTGCGTCATGATCTCGACGATGAGCTTCTTGGTGCGCGGATCGTCCACGGCCTCGACCACGGCGTCGGAGGATGCGAAAAGGCTGGCCATGTTCCGGGCGTTCACGTGCAGATGAAGGGCCTCGATCCTGGCCGCCGGGTTTATGGTCATGAGGTTGTCGCGCAGGGCCTCGACCTTGGGGCGGCCGACCTGGGCCCGCGTGAAATGTTGGCGATTGAGGTTGGAAGGCTCCACCTCGTCCGCGTCGGCCAGGACGAGGTTCGCGAATCCGCAGCGTACGAGGTGCACGGCGCAGTTGGAACCGAGCCCCCCGGCGCCGATGATCCCGATCCGCACGGAACGCAGGAAGGAGAGAAAGCCCTCGCCTAGATAACGCGTCAGCCCATGTTCAAAGGTGTTCACGCGCTGGCCTCGATGGGTTCCCAGTCCTTGAATACGGCCTGGTAGCCGCGGGCTCGCAGCATGGCCTCGATCTCGGCCACGCTGCGCGGGTCGGAGATCTCAAACTGTTCGGTCTTTGAGGGTTTTGCGTGTCCGCCCACGGCGGTGCTGACCCCTGCCGACATGCGCGTCACGCCCAGCGGCAGGATGTTGTCGCGAAAGCTTGGGGCTTCGCGGGTGGAGATGGTGATGGACAGGCGCGGCAGGAAAATGCGCAGGGCGGTCATGGCCTGCACCAGCTCCCGGTCGGAAACGATGCACGCCGGCTGAAACGCTCCTGCATGGGGGCGCATGCGTGGCAGGGACACGGCGATGTCCACGCCGGGATAGCGTTTTTGCAGCCAGGCCGCATGCAGGCCGACAGCGTAAATTTCCTGCCGCCAGTCGGTCAGGCCCAGGAGCGCCCCGATGTTGACCACGCGCATGCCCGCCTCGGCTCCTCGCTGCGGAGTGTTCAGCCGAAACGCGTAGTCACGCTTGGGCCCGGCCGGGTGCAGCTCGGCGTAGAGGACCGGGTCATAGGTTTCCTGGAACACCGTCAGCCCGTCCACGCCCGCCCGGGTCAGCCGCGCGTAATCCGCCGTTTCCATGGGGTAGACCTCCACGGAGATGGAGGGAAACAGGGGGCGCAGGACCTGCACGCAGGCTTCCAGATACGCAACGCCCGCCTTGCGCGGGGCCTCTCCGGTCAGGAGGAGCAGCTGCTTTAACCCCGTGGCGGCGATGGCCTCGCCCTCGGCCCGGACCTCGTCCAGGCTGAGCTGGCTGCGCGGGATGCTGTTCGGGGCCGCGAACCCGCAATAGCGGCAGTGGTTGGCGCAGTGGTTGGAGACGTAGAGCGGGGTGAACAGGCTCACCGTGCGACCGAAATGGCTCAGGGTCAGCGCGTGGGCACGGGTGGCCATGGTCTCCAGGTGCTCGCTTGCGGCCGGGGAGAGCAGGGCCGCGAATCCAGATGCATCGACGCGCGGGAGGCCGACGACACGGCGCACGTCATCCCCGCTCACGGTTTCAAGATGCAGGGGCGTTTGGCCCAGACGCAGGGCTTCGGATAGAAAGCTCATGACGCGCCTTCCGTCCGGTCCAGAAATCCGGTCAGAGGCGAGGAAGCCTGTGCCAGGGTGGCGATCGCCCCGGGTCCGGCCAGCCAGGCTTCGCGTCCGGCCGTCACCGCCCGCCCGAAGGCCAGGCCCATGAGCACGGGGTCCGAGGCCGTGGCGATGGCCGTGTTGACCAGACAGGCCGCCGCCCCCATCTCCATGGCCCGGCAGGCCTGGCTGGGAGCGCCGATACCCGCGTCGACGATGATGGGCAGCTCCATTTCCTCGATGAGGATGCGAATCATCTCTTCGGTCCGAAGGCCCCGGTTGGTGCCGATGGGCGCCCCCAGCGGCATGATCGCCGCCGCCCCGGCATCGGCCAGGGAGCGGGCCACGTAGAGGTCGGGATTCATGTACGGCAGGACCACAAAGCCTTCCTTGGCCAGGATTTCCGTGGCCTTGGCGGTTTCGTATCCGTCGGGCAGCAGGTAGCGGTTGTCGGAAATGACCTCGATCTTGATCCAGTCCCCGCAGCCTATGGCCCGTGCCAGTCGGGCGATGCGTACGGCCTCGTCGGCGTTGCGCGCCCCGGAGGTGTTGGGCAGCAGGGTCATGTGGGAGGGGATATGCTTCATGACGTTGTCCGTCTTGCCGTCCAGATCCACCCGGCGCAGGGCCACGGTGATGACCTCGGAGCCGGAGGCCTCACACACAGGCGCGATGAGCGCGTCGTTGCCGTACTTGCCCGTGCCGGTGAACAGGCGGCTGCTCAGGCGCTTGCCGCCGATTTCAAAAATGTCGGTATGTTCCATGGTGATTCTCGCTGTTTGCGGTGTGGGAAAGGAGTCTGGTAGTCATTGCCGGGGCAGGGTCAGCCGCCGCCGACAAAGCTCAGCAGTTCAAGCCGGTCGCCGTCGTAAAGGCTGGTAGAGGCGAATTTGTCGCCGGGCACAATGCTCTGGTTCAGTTCGGCCACGACCACGGATGGATCGAGGTTCATGGACAGGATCAGGCCGTGCAGTGTCTGGCCGGATTCCATGTCCTGGGTGCGTCCGTTGACGGTGATGTGCATGGGTGCCTCCGCGTTTTTGTTGCAGGCCGGGCGGAGCGCAAAAAAGAAAACCGCGCCGGATGGGGCGCGGTTCGATGAATGGGTGTTTTCCGGAACCAGCTTCCCTACGGCAGCATAATCTGCGTCAGGTCGTAAGGGTCGGGAACGTGTCCCCTCTCAGCCCATCGGGCTCCCCCAGCTTGTGAGTGGTAGCATTATGTGGATCGGGTGGGGTTGTAAAGGTGAGGACGAGGTGGTTTGCGATGATGACTATGTCGGACACCGAGTGAGCGTTGCGGGGCGTTTCGGGCAAGGGCCGCCGAAACTCCCTCTCCGGCCTCGTAGAGTTCAGCCGTCGCCCCTCTGAATAGCGGCTCGCGCTCCGGACGACACGCGACGGCTGAACAAACGATGCCTGGATCGGTCAGACAGTCGCCGACCCTTGCTCGAAACGCCCCGCAACGCTTCCGGACGTTCGAGGCTCCGTTGTTGCGTTGAAAGGCAAAGATTTCCTGTTTGGCCTCGTAGAGTTCAGCCGTCGCCCCTCTGAACAGTGGATCGCGCTCCGGGCGACACGCGACGGCTGAACAAACGATGCCTGGATCGGTCAGACAGTCGCCGACCCTTGCCCGAAACACCCCGCAACGCTTCCGGACGTTCGAGGCTCCGTTGTTGCGTTGAAAGGCAAAGATTTCCTGTTTGGCCTCGCAGAGTTCAGCCGTCGCCCCTCTGAACAGCGGTTCGCGCTCCGGGCGACACGCGACGGCTGAACAAACGATGCCTGGATCGGTCAGACAGTCGCCGACCCTTGCCCGAAACACCCCGCAACGCTTCCGGACGTTCGAGGCTCCGTCGTTGCGTTGTGAAGGCAATGACTTCTTCTTTAATTTCGTATAGTTGCGTTGATGCGTCAATGAGCGTTATTGATGTCGCCATCCAGAATTCAATCTATCGCAGCAAAAAGTAGTCATTCCCGCGAAGGCGGGAATCCATCCTGATGTTGAATGGTCGAAAGTAAATGAAATCAGAAGGCAGGGGGATGGGCTCAGGGCATGATCAGCGTCGTTTGGAAGGGGGGCGGGCAGAGGGGAGCCCTCTGCCCGGCGCCTTTTATTTGGCGTATTCGTATCTTTTGGTCACACGGTCGGAGAGCTGGGCGTGGGCGTATCCTGCCTGGCGGGATTTGGCGAAACGCTCCTCGGCTTCCTGGCTGCACATGTCGCAGCCCTGAACCGGTACGTGCAGCCCCAGGGATTTGGGCGTCTTCGCGGTTTCGCTCTCGACGATGAGAAGTCCCGGGCAGTGTGGACAGTCCTTGAGACGCTCGACCTGGGTCTCGGTGATGTCGTCCGTGTCGTAGTAGATGGAGCGGCGACGCGTGAAATATCCGTTCTCGCGTATGGCTTCAGAGGGTCTGGGGTTGAAGTAGACTTCCGGCAGCTGGTCGCACAGGGCTTCGAGATAGTCGATGGTGGATTTTTGTTCGCGAATCTTCTCCCGGTCCAGATCGGGTTCCTGCACGGCGGAGAAATCCACTCCGGCCAGCGCCAGGCTGATGCCCAGGTTGACGTAGGGCAGCGCGCCCTTGATGGCGTATCCGCCTTCGAGCACCGCGATGTCGGGTTTGAGCATCTGGGTGAGCTTGGCGTAGCCTTGGGCCGTGAAGTTCATGTTGGTGATGGGGTCGGAGAAATGGTTGTCCTGCCCGGCGGAGTTGATGATCAGGTCGGGTTTGAAGTGATCGAGGATGGGCATGACGATCCTCTCCACGGTCATGAGATAGCCTTCATCCGAGGTGCGCGGGGGCATGGGCACGTTGATGGTCCGGCCCAGGGCCTTGGGGCCGCCGGACTCCGAGGGGAAGCCCGTGCCGGGGTAGATGGTGCGGCCGTCCTGATGCAGCGAGATGAAGAGCACGTCCGGGTCATGCCAGTAGATGTCCTGGGTGCCGTCGCCGTGGTGGCAGTCCGTGTCGATGATGGCCACGCGCAGGTTGCCGTAGTTCTCGCGGATCCATTCGATCATGACCGCTTCGATGTTGATGTTGCAGAAGCCGCGGCTGCCGTGGACCGTGCGCATGGCGTGGTGCCCGGGAGGCCGGACCACCGCGAAGGCGCGTTGCCGTTCCTTTTGCATGACCAGTTGGGCCGCGCGGATCACTCCTCCGGCCGATATGAAATGCGAATCCGTGCACACGGACTTCACGCTGGGAAAGCAGAAATGGGCGCGCATGATGTCTTTTTCCTCGGCCACGAGGGGGCGATATTCGCGGATGCCCTCGATGTCGAAGATGCCCTCTTCCCGGAACTGGTCCTGGGTGTAGAGCAGTCGCTCCTCCCGCTCGGGATGGGTGGGGGAGATGGCCCAGTCGAAGGCCGGGAAGAAAATGATGCCGAGGCTTGATTGTGCGGTGAGCATGGTCCCTCCGTTCAGGATGCCAGGATGGTGGTGACGCCGGGTCGCATCTGACAGCGGACACGGATGTTGCGGCCGATGGTGTAGTGCCCCTCGACCATATTGAAGGCATCGGCCTGGATGACCTGGATGTCGCCTTCCTCGGCGGGAATGCCCTGACGGTCCAGTTCGGCCCGTAGCATGGTGGTGGCGTCGTGCACGGCCTCTTCAAGGGTGTAGGTGCGCTTGACGGTCTTGTGGATACCAAGGCCCGGCACGGTGAAACTGCCGCGCGAGGTGTCCACGGTCAGGACCAGGGACTGGGTCGGCCGGGTCAGGCATGCGCCGATGGCGTTGGCCACTTCCGCGTGCTGCGGGGCCACCACGGGCAGGCCGAAGGCTTCTTCCAGGAGCGGGACCATGGCCACGGCCGGACCGCCGATGAGCAGGATGCTCTTGGGGCGCACGATCCGGTCTTCCAGGATTTCCTGGATGGTGTAGACCGGGCGGGCATTGATGGCCGCCAGGAAAGCCGCAACCTTTTTCTTGAGGATGTCCATGGCCAGACTGACGGCCTGTTCGGCGCATTCGCGGGCGGACAGGCCCTGGGTCATGGCCACTTCCTTGATGCCTTTGGCCGAGCGCTCCCGGTCGCCAAAAGAGGCGTGCCCGAGGACGTTCATGGCGTCCATGAGCGCCGGGGCGGGCCCGCCGGCAGCCATGCACGGGCCGTGGCGATCCGGTCCGACCCGCAACTGGCCGTCGCGGGAGCTGATGAACGAGTCGCCGCCGATGCCGATGGATTCGACCTTGAGCGCCCGCACTAGGGTGGGGTGTTCGCCGATGGAGATGCCGTCGCGCTCCAGGAGCGGGACGCCGTCCAGGAGCACGGCCATGTCCGTGGTCGTGCCGCCGATGTCGAGGATCAGCGCGTCCTCCTGCACCGGAGAGGTGCTGAGGATGCCCATGACCGAGGCGGCAGGCCCGGAGAAGATGGACTGCACCGGAATCTCCCGGGCCAGCTTCAGGGGCATGGTCCCGCCGTCGGCTTTCACGATGTTGATGTCGGCCTGGATGCTGAGGTCCTTGAGGCTCTGCTCAAGGGCGTCGGCAAAAGCGTTGAAGGTGCGCCAGACGGCCGAGTTGTAATAGACGGTGCTGATGCGCCGTCCGAAATTGAGGGATTCGGACACGCGGTGTCCCTGGGTCACGAAATCGGCTTGCGGGGCGAGGGCCTCGGCAATGGCCGTTTCCTGTTCGGGATTGCGCGTGCAGAACTTGCCCACTACGCCATAGACGCGGATGCCCTCTTCGCGGCAGCGCGCGGCCATGGGCTTGATCTGGTCCACCCGGGCCTTGGCGGAGATGGCTCCGCGATGGTCGATGCATCCTGACAGGATATGGTACTGGGTGCCCAGCGCGTATGCTCCCGCGTCGATTCCCGGTCCGGGAATGACGAACATGCCCACTTTTTCGGTGTGGCCGGTGACGATGGAGTTGGTGGACAAAGTGGTGCTCAGGTTGATGGTGCGGATTTCCGCGCCTTTGCAATCCTTCAGGATGACGCACAACGCCTCGGTGATGGTCGCGAGCAGGTTGTCGTGATCCGTGGGGACCTTGGCCATGGCTTCCACCCGGCCGTCCCGGATGCAGACGCCGTCCGTGTGGGTTCCTCCGACATCGATTCCGAT
>Ga0265295_1001904_pt1 | contig 35071 bp, 28 predicted proteins | sample Munlansysbiofilm_FD_192503 | JGI IMG/M metagenome (GOLD analysis project Ga0265295, IMG submission 192503) | Leachate microbial communities from a municipal landfill in Southern Ontario, Canada - Methane capture system biofilm | ecosystem: Engineered > Solid waste > Landfill > Unclassified ... | reverse complement strand
GGGAACCGGATGGCCCGTATTGTTGCTTGCGTTGATAATTAGCAGGCCGGCTAAAGAAATGCCGATAGCCACAAGATTATGCGGTTTGATTTTTTCATGCAATACAAAGGCCGCGATGAGGACGGTAAAAAACGCCTGTACCTGCAATAACAGGGAAATCAGCCCCGCCGGCATGCCCACCGCCAGTGCGGTAAATAGGAAGGCAAATTGCCCGAAACTGATGGTAAGCCCATAAGCCAGCAAGAGTTTAAGCGAGACATTGGGCCGCCTGATAAAGAAAATGGCCGGAAACACAACCGCAGTAAAACGCAGGGCACCCAGCAATAATGGGGGAAAATCATTCAACCCGACCTTGATGGCAATAAAGTTAATGCCCCATACAAAAATAACAAGCAGGGCAAACATCCAGTCGCGTAATGGCATGAAATGAAAGATTCCGGTGAAATGGCGGGTGCAGATGGTAATTGACTAAACAGGTGAAATCATATCACGCAGTTAATTTCCGAATATATTTTTATCCGGGTTGGCTGTCACAATCATGTAAACTTACGCTCGTATCCTTTTGGCTGCTGAATAATCCGTCCCGTTTACACCATTATCCGAGGTTTATATGAGTTTTCGTCTGTTGTCCGCATCGGCCCTGCTGGCCAGTGTTGTTTTTAGTGCTTCTGTTCATGCCGACACACTGGTGCTGTATACCAGCCAGCCTGCCCAGGATGCGCAAATGACGGTAGATGCGTTTGAAAAAGCCAACCCCGGAACCAAAGTGGACTGGGTGCGTGACGGCACCACCAAATTAATGACAAGGCTGCGTGCTGAAATGGCGGCCGGTGTGGTCAAGCCTGATGTATTGCTGATTGCCGACAGCGTTACCATGGAGCAGCTGAAGCAGGAAGGTTTGCTGGCAGCCCATAAATCGGCAGAAAGCGGCGAATATGACCCCGCCCTGTACGATAAAGACGGTTACTACTACAGCACCAAACTCATTACCACCGGTATTGCCTACAACACCGGTGCCAAAGAAAAACCGGTTTCATGGAAAGATTTCCTGAAGCCTGAATATAAAAACCAGGTTGCCATGCCCAGCCCTTTATACTCGGGTGCGGCACTCATTCACTTGTCAACCTTAACCACCAACCCCGATTTTTCATGGAAATTCTATGAAGACATGAAGGCCAATGGCGTTACTGCCCTGACCGGTAATGGCAGTGTGCTTACTGCAGTGGCATCCGGTACCAAGCCATATGGCGTACTGGCCGATTATCTCGCCATCCGTGAAAAAGCCAAAGGGGCACCGGTCGAGTTTGTGTTCCCGACAGAAGGTGTCAGCCTGGTAACAGAACCGGTTGCCATCCTGAAAGATAGCAAACAGCAGGAACTGGCCCAAAAATTTGTTGATTTTGTATTGTCTGCCGAAGGCCAGGAACTGGTGGTGCAACAGGGCTATCTGCCTGCCCGCAATGGTACAAAAACCCCGGAAGGTTTCCCCGACCGCAGCGCCATTAAACTATTGCCTTTTGATGCCGCCAAAGCCCTGGAAAATGCCGAGAAAGACAAGGAAGATTTCAGCAAACTGTTCAACTGATTTGTGACACTGCTGGTTTTGCCAGGCTCTTGTGTGAAAGCATAAGAGCCTGTATGTTTCTTCTTCATGACAAATTCGCAACCCGCCACTTTCAAAAACCAGACCATACAATGGTGGGTCTGGGGCTTGCTGTTTGTTATTTTCGTGATTAATGTTTTACCCAGTGGCAGATTACTGGCAGAAGCGTTGTCAGATATTGCGCAGGCCGGCCAATCCAGTTTCTGGAAAGTATTGAATGCACCGGCAACCTGGCAGGCAACCTGGCACAGTTTTTACACCAGCATGCTGGCTACCACTCTGGCCGTTGTGTTGGGGGCGGGGCTGGCGTTTTTTATTGCCTTAAGCAATATCCGGGCCAAGTCATTCTGGGTTTTCATGTTCATGCTGCCCATGATGATTCCGCCTCAGGTCACGGCTTTAAGCTGGTTGCAGCTGATGGGGCCCGGCAGTGCCCTGTTGCAGTTACTGGGGGTGGCTCCGGCCCTGGGCAGTCCGCAACCTTTGTATTCGGCCTGGGGGATCGCTCTGCTTATGGGAATACAGCATGCCCCGTTGGTGTTTCTTTCAGTACGCACCAGTTTGCTGGTTTTGCCAAAAGAATTGATTGAGGCGGCCCGCTTAAGCGGTGCCTCGCAAAGCAGGATCATGCTGGATATGGTTTTCCCCTTGTGTAAAAACGGGATTCTGGCCGGAGCGGCCATCGCGTTCGTGTCTGCCTTGGGTAATTTTGGCATCCCTGCCATGCTGGGTATTCCGGCTTCTTATTACGTGCTTCCTACCCTGATTTACCAGAAAATGGCTGATTTTGGCCCCTTGATGCTGAATGAAGTGTCCAGTTTGTCGGTGATAGTGGGATTGATCGCCATGTTTGGGGTATGGGTGCAGCACCGGTTCCAGGCAAAGATACCGCTGGTTGGCATGCCCGGAAAACCGCTGGCTTTTGCCCTGGGGCGCAGCCGGATCTGGTGTGAAGCGGGTCTGGCCCTGATTATTCTTGTTATTCTTGTCATGCCGCTGATGGCCCTGGTGACCAGTTCACTGGTTCCTGCCATCGGTGTTGTTTTAACTATGGATAACCTCAGTTTTTCTGCCTATGCGCAAATGTTAACCGGGCAGGGGGTTACCTGGCGGGCTTTTCAAAACAGCATGTTGCTGTCGGTAGGGGCCGCTTTTATTCTGGCCTGCCTGGCTTTGCCCCTGGTTTATGTGGTGGTCAGGCGTCCACGCCGTTTTTATTCGGTCGTGCTCATGCTGATTGATGTGCCTTATGCCTTGCCGGGCGTGGTGCTTGCCATTGCCTGCATTTTATTGTTTGCCAAACCCATACCTGTTGTGGAAATCAGCCTGTATGGCAGTTTGGGCATTATCCTGTTTGCCTATTTGTCACGGTTCCTGACGGTCAGTCTCAAGCCGGTGCATAGCAGCATGATGCAGCTTGATGTGGCCCTTGAAGAGGCCGCCCAGTTATGTGGTGCCTCGCTTACAAGACGTTGGCGTGATATTGTGTTTCCTTTGTTGGCACCTGCCGCATTTGCCGGTTTTTTGCTGGTTTTCCTGATCGCTGTCAATGAGCTGACGGTTTCCGCCTTGTTGTGGAGTGCCGGCAATGAAACGCTGGGCGTACTTATTTTCAATCTTGCTGATGGTGGTGAAACGGTGCTTGCCTCGGCGGTTGCCGTTTCCATTGTGCTCATGATTGCCGTGTTGATGATATGTTTAAGCGTGGTGGGGCGTAACCTGCCAAAAGGGGTGATTCCATGGCGCAATTAGTACTGGAAAACGTGAGCAAACTGTTTGGCAGCAGCCGGGTGGTTGACGGTTTGAGCCTGGATATTCCGACCGGCTCTTTTGTGGCCCTGCTGGGCCCCAGTGGCTGCGGCAAAACCACGACTTTACGCATGATTGCGGGTTTTGAACAACTCAACCAAGGCACCATTCATGTCGAGGGCAGGCAGCTGGCGGGCCCGGGTTTGCATGTGCCACCAGACAAACGCAATATGAGCATGGTGTTCCAGTCTTATGCCTTATGGCCCCATATGAATGTGATGGATAATGTCGGTTATGCCCTGAAGCTTAAAGGAATCAAGGCAGAGGCGTACCGGCAACAGGTTTTTCAGGCACTCGAAACCGTTAACCTGACTCACCTGGCCGAGCGGGCGCCACAGGATTTAAGCGGTGGGCAGCGGCAACGGGTTGCTTTGGCCCGCTGCCTGGTGTCTCACCCCGAGGTGCTGCTGCTGGATGAGCCGCTGGCGAATCTGGACCAGCATTTGCGGGCTTCAATGGAAGAAACTTTCCGGGCCTTTCACCGTCGTACGGGCGCTACTTTTATTTATGTCACGCATGACCAGGCCGAAGCCATGGCGTTGGCAGATTACGTCGCTGTCATGAACCATGGCAGGCTGGAACAATGGGATACACCCGAGCAACTGTATCAATATCCGCAAAATACCTGGGTGGCCCGTTTTATCGGGCAGGGTTCCATTATTTATGTGCGGCAAAAAACGGCAGAACGTTCTTTAACGGGTGATAATGTCATGCAATTGCTGTCTTCTTCCCTGGGCTCAAGCCAGCAGGCTGTTTTAATTCGCCCCGAGCATGTGCGGGTGGCAGCAACAGGCGTGGAATTACAGGTTTTAAGCCGGGTGTTCAAGGGAGAACGGTATAAATATACCGGGCGCCTGCCCGATGGCCAGGAAATGGATTTCTACCATCAGGGCAGGCTTGAAATTGAACAGAATGTCTGCGTACAGGTACAGCAGGCGTGGGCCCTGCTGGATTAAGCAAATAAAGTGAGCAGGTAGGCCAGCAGGAAAGGGGCCGCCAGACTGAGCACGGCCCCGCTGAAAATGGCGGTGGCAATATACTGGTTGCCTGCGCTTTTCTTGATGATGGGCAGGGTGGTATCCAGAGCCGTAGCACCGGCTGTGCCAATGGCAGGTACCGGATGGCGGGCACCCAGAAAAAACAGCACTACAATAGACAGCAATTCTCGGAACAGGTCGGTCATAAGGGAAGTGGCGCCGTAGAATTCGCCCAGACGGGCCGTAACCATCACGCCAGATAGCGAAAACCAGCCGAAGCCGGCAGACATGACCAGGCCATTACGGATATCCATGCCCATTAACCAGGCCACGACAGCCCCGCCAAGCAGTGAAAACAGGATGACCACCACGGGTGTGGCTATGATTCTGAATTGCAGGAACTTCAGGGAAATGGGGGCGTTGATCAGGTCGATGCCAATCAATACCAACAATATATACAGGAAAGTTTCAACCGAAGGCAGCAGTTCGGTATTTAATTGGGCCATTAGTAACAGCTTGGCCAGGCCAATACCCGCCAATATAAAGGCAAAGGCAATGCCACACTCCCAAATCACATGCCAAATGCCAAAATCCGAGGTGGCTTCGGCAGTGGTTTTGGGGCCTTTTGGGAAGAGCATCCACAAGCCAATAAAAGAAAAAACCGTGGTACCCAGGGCGTAGGCCAGGGCAATGCCTAAAATTTGCGTGACATTTTGCAGGTTTTCCAGTTGCAGACCAAATTTATAGCCAATGGCAAACAGCAGCAGCCAGACAAACGGCGTCACCAGCCGGGCCAAACGGGCCGACTGGGTGGCAGGCAGTATTTTGCCAATTATCAGACCAAGAACCAGATACAGGCAAATCGGCAATAACGACAGTAGCAGGTCTTTCAAGAAGGGCACCTTTTGAGGCCTTATGCCTGTTTAAGTATGGCAAACAGGCATAAGGCCGTTAAATGGCTTAAACCGGGGTGTTTTTATTGAAGGCGGCCAGTTTTTCTTGCAGTGACTTTTTAATGGCCGGCCATTCTTCACGGGTAACGCTGTACATGACCGTATCCCTGACAGAACCGTCACGACGCTTTGCATGGCCGCGCAATACACCGTCTTTTTTGGCTCCCAGCCTCTCGATGGCTTTTTGTGAAGTCTGGTTGATGATGTCGGTACGCCAGCCCACGACATTGGCCTGCAGGCTTTGGAAAGCATAAAACAGCAACAGGTATTTGCAGGCGGTATTCACATGGGTGCGTTGCCAGGATTGGGCATACCAGGTATAGCCAATTTCAAGCCGGGCAATATCCGCGATAATATCGTGATAGCGGGTGGTCCCAATGACTTTTTTGGTTTTGGCGTCAAGTACGGTAAACGGTAGCATGTGGCCATCCTGCTGGCCTTTCAGGGCAGCTTCAATATACGCGGTTTCCTGACCCGGTTCGGGCACCGAGGTATATACCAGGTTCCAGAGCTCACCGTCATTGGCGGCGTTTTTCAGGCCTTCGGCGTGGGCCAGCCGCATGGGCTGAAGAATAACCCCAAAGCCTTCAAGCTGGACTGGGTGGATGGGGGTGGAAAAAGGCGTAACTGCTGGCAGGCCGGTTTCTGAAGAGATGGTCATGATGTAAGGCTGCAAAAGACAAAGCAAACGGGAATGAAATCCAGAAAAATCACAGTGTATCAGATTGCGGCCTGCGCCATCTGCGGTAAACTGGATGCCCAAATGCGTTTGGGTAGAGCAATAATTTTATGAATTTTTTTTCAGATAACTTAAAGTAGCAATTATGACCTTAACAATAACAATGATTATTGCCCTGTTGGCACTGGGGGCGTTTGGCGGTTTCATGGCCGGTTTGCTGGGTATTGGCGGAGGAATGGTGCTGGTGCCTTTCCTTACCATGCTGTTTACCTGGCAGCAGATGTCTGGTGATATTGCGGTGCATGCGGCCATTGCCACGTCCATGAGCATGATTATGTTCACGTCGCTGTCAAGCATGCGGGCCCATCATAAACAGGGTGCGGTGTTATGGCCGGTTGTGTTTTCATTGGTACCCGGCATTATTTTAGGTGGATTGCTGGCCGGTGGTGTTGCCTTCAGGTTTATCAGCATGGCCTGGCTGGCTTTGTTTTTTGCGGTATTTGTGGGCTATTCAGGGATGAATATGCTAAGGAGCAAAAAGCCCAAAGCGTCACGCCAGTTGCCGGGCGTGGCCGGCCGCACGGCTGTGGGTACGGGAATCGGGTTTATTTCGGGTCTGGTGGGGGCCGGTGGCGGGTTTTTGTCAGTGCCGTTCATGGTCTGGTGTAATGTGCCTATCCGCAATGCGGTGGCCACGTCGGCGGCATTGGGTTTTCCGATTGCGGTGGGCAACAGTATCGGGTATATCACTTCCGGGATTGAAAAAATTGGTATCCAGGATGGGATGCTGGGTTATGTGTATTGGCCTGGTTTGCTGGTACTGATTACCATGAGTGTGCTGATGGCGCCTGTAGGGGCAAAGTGTGCGCATAATTGGCCGGTTGACAGGCTGAAGCGGATTTTTGCCTTGTTGTTGTTTTCGATTAGTGCATATATGTTGTATAAGTCGCTGACTGCGTTTGGAATCATTTAGGCAATTCAGTTAAGATTGCCGTTTTTTGCAAGGCTATACGTATCCGGGCCTGATTAAGGCTACCAGTGCAGCGACTTCGGCCCGAAGGGGCGTCGGAGCAAACTGGGTAGCCTTAACCAGGCCTTTTTGGTGTCCTGAAAACCTTGTTGTCATCGTAAAAGCCGACCTGTGACTGTTCTTCATGCCAGCCCGGAATACCAAAAATCTGTAGCGGGATGAAAGGCTTGGTTTGCAGGGTTTGTTCTGTCAGGAACCCGGCCAGATAATCGTCCACTTGCTGGATGGCCGTTGCTGAAAATATCTCAGGCGTGTCGGGATCGGTCTTGCCTTTAGCGGTCTTATCGGCGGCAGGCTCATCCGGGCAAGTTTGTTGGCTACCTGGCGCAATGAAATCGGGTATGCGGATGGCATGGGCGGTAATGGCTTTGTACGGGGTCACCAGTTTTTCCAGCAGGGCATGGCCGAAGGCAATAACCCGGGTTTGGCGCCACAGGGGGCGTAAGGTCTGGAAGGCGGTTTGCCACTGTTTGGCTTGCAGGGCCAGCCAAAGCGCGTCCGGGCATTGGATGAAGAAGCCGTTTTCATCAATAATCGTAATGGCATCTCTTGTTTTTCCCCGGGTATCACCTACACCGGCCCGTCTTATTTGTGCCGCCTGTAACTGGTTAAGGCGGATTTTGGTATTAGGGAAGGTAAACCAGCACAGGGCATTGAAATAATCATGCAGGCCATCACGGGTAGGGACATGGCCGGTTTCATAAATATAGGTTTCATAAGCCATGCCGTCTGGCAGGGTTTCCTGTGGGACGAAGTTGACCGGTGGGTGGGCAGGGCGCTGTTCGTTCAGGAATGCGTGAACGCTGGGGACAGTTTGCTGCGGGGCAGGGAAACGGTTTTTCCAGGGCGACCAGTAGGGGGCGTCAAGGCTGATCCGGTTCAGGATAGAGATGGGCATGGCTTTGCAAGTAGGTTAACCCGCCCCTGTGGCAAGGGCGGAGAAGGTAAGACGGACTTATAACGGGCGTGGACGACTATTTTTTAAAAGTGACTTCGGGCATTTTATCGCCCCAGGGCATAAGCGGAACGCCTGATATGCTGTTGTAGGGTGAACCTTCAATCACCCGTTCACTCACCACCAGGTAAACCAGGGTGTTGTTGGGTTTATCCAGCAGGCGGGTCACATTCAGGTCTTTGAATAACAGGCTCATGCGCTGGGTGAAAATATTTTCTTTTTTATCGGGGATGGCTTTTGCCGCCTTGATAGGGCCAACCTGGCGGCAGGAAATGGCAAAGCGCGAGGGGTTTTCTGCCAGGCCCAGTGCACCCGAGATACCACCGGTCTGGGCGTGTGACAAGTGGCACACCACGCCTTCAATATCCGGGTCATTGAAAGACTGGATACATACTTTGTCGTTATTCACAACACGCCAGGTAGTACTGACACAGCCCACTTCAGCGGCATTCACGGCGGGCTGAAAGAAAAGGCCTGATAGGGCAAGAACGGCCAAGAGTAATTTTTTCATGGTAAGCATCTTTTGGGTAGTTGCTGATAGCTATAATATGATGATCAGATTTTTATTATTGTAATGTTAAAAATGAACCAACTGGAAAAACTGCGTATTGATAAATGGCTTTGGGCCGCCCGTTTTTATAAAACCCGTTCGCTTGCCGCCACCGAGGTTGGCAAGGGCAGGGTCGATGTGAATGAACAGTCTTGCACCAAGCCTGCCCGGGAAGTCAAGGTGGGCGATAAAATTACCATTCGGCAGGAACGCATGCACCGGGTGGTGGAAATCAAGGCCCTAAGTGCCGTGCGTGGCCCGGCGCCGGTAGCGCAATTGCTGTACGAAGAAACCCCTGAAAGCATCCAGGCCCGTGAAGCAGAACAGGAAAGAAGAAAACTGGCCAATGAACCTGCCGATACCATCTTGCATGGCCGCCCCACCAAACGGGACAGGCGTTACCTGGATGATTTGAAACGACGGTATTGACCGACTCCCGCTTCTAAGCCTTCTCGTTCCCATGCTCTGAACTGATCCCAATAAGTTGAATAGCTGTCCAACTTTAGGGGGCAGTTCACTCCCCGCGTGGGAGTGCGGATTGCCCCGGTTTTGTTCCAAACATAAAACCAGACATAAAACCAAATAAGTGGTATGTTTTGGGTTCAAATAAAAATATAAAAAACATCCACAAAGGAGGCATTATGTCTATTCAATTCAAGCGAAGTACGGTTGTTACATTCCTTGGTCTGGCATTGCTGGCTGGGGGCGCTGTCACGTCCTTGCAGGCTAAAACACCGGCTCTGGTAGCGCCGCCCCAGGTGCAGTATGACTATGACATGGATATTTTCCATCCGGTCATTGCCCAAAACGGGATGGTGTCAACCGAGCAGCATCTGGCTTCAACCGTAGGGCTGGATATTCTTAAAAAAGGGGGCAATGCCGTTGATGCCGCTGTGGGTATCGGCTTTGCGTTGGCAGTGGTGCTGCCCAATGCCGGTAACCTGGGTGGTGGCGGCTTTATGATGGTGCATGACAAGGCAAGCGAACAGACGATCGCCCTTGATTTCCGGGAAATGGCGCCTGCCAAGGCCAGCCGTGACATGTATCTGGACGAAAAGGGAGACGTGGCTGCCGGCCGATCGCTATATACCCACCTGGCGGTTGGGGTGCCGGGTACGGTGGCCGGTATGGAACATGCCCTGAAAAAATGGGGTAGCATGCCCTTGGAACAGCTTATTCAACCAGCCATTGATCTGGCTGAAAACGGTTATATCGTTAGTAATTCACTGGCCGAAAACCTGGCAGCCACCAAAGAAAGTCTGGGTAAGTGGGAAACCACCAAAACCATATTCTTCAAGGATGGCGAACCGTTAAAAGCGGGTGATTTGCTGGCCCAGAAAGACCTGGCTGAATCCATGCGCTTAATTGCCAAAGAAGGTGCTGATGCTTTCTACAAGGGGGAAATTGCCAAGCAGATTGTAGCGGAAATGGGCAAACATGATGGACTGATTACCAAAGAGGATATGGCCAATTACAAAGTGGTGGAACGTGAGCCGGTGAAAGGCAGTTATCGCGGGTATGAAGTGGTTTCCATGCCGCCGCCCAGTTCAGGCGGGATTCATGTGATCCAGATGCTGAATATGCTGGAGCGTCATGACCTGAATGCCATGGGGCTGAATAGCGCCAAAACCATTACTCTGGTGGCCGAAACCATGAAGCGGGCCTATGCCGACCGTTCCGAATATCTGGGCGACCCGGATTTTGCCAAAGTACCGCAAAAAGGCCTGACCTCAAAAGCCTATGCCAACAGCCTGGCCAATGCCATTTCTTCTGATAAGGTCACCCCGTCCAAAGAGATTTTGCCAGGCAAGCCGCAAACTTATGAAAGTGACCAAACCACCCATTATTCAGTGGTAGATAAAAACGGTAATGCGGTAGCCGTTACCTATACGCTTAACCTCAATTTTGGCAGCGGCATTGTGGCTGGTGAAAGCGGTATTTTACTGAATAATGAAATGGATGATTTTTCTGCCAAACCGGGTGTGCCCAATGCGTTTGGCTTGATTGGCGGTGATGCCAATGCGGTTGAACCGGCAAAACGGCCTTTGTCTTCCATGACACCCACCCTGGTGTTAAAAGATGGCAAGCCCTGGCTGGTCACCGGTAGTCCGGGTGGCGCACGTATTATCACCACCGTGCTGCAAACCATTCTTAACAGTATCGACTTTGGCATGAACCCGGCCGAGGCGGCGTCAACCCCCCGTTTCCATCATCAGTGGCTGCCCGATGAACTGCGCATAGAGAAAGGTTTTAGCCCTGATACCCTGGCTTTGCTTAAGGAAAAAGGCTATACCGTTGCCCTTAAACCTTCCATGGGGCGTACACAAACCATCCAGATCCGGGACAATATCCTGTATGGCTATTCTGACCCGCGTAACCCGGATGGCGTGACGATTGGTTATTAGCGATTTTTTCGAAAGCGTTGTTCATAATCAATAATCACATCGCGGGCATGGCCACGATCGGGGTCACGCTTGCCCAGCCATGAGCCCAGACCTAAAGGAGTGGCCTGTCCCAGCCTGATCCCGTTTACTTCATTTTTATCCAGTTCAAGCAGCGCATCCCAGCTTAATTCAATACCAATATATTGGCGCAGCCAATGGACCAGCTGGCTGGCATTTTTGGTGCCGGGCAGGAAAGCGTCAAACTGTTGGCGGCTTAAAGGCCCCAGTTTAAGCCTGAATTTGTGCTGGGCATCACGCACGGCAGAACCCAAAATAGTATCTTGCCCCAGCCCAAGGGAACCGCCCAGTGCCAATTGCTGGGCAGGCTCAAGCTTGATCCATTGAGGAACGAACTCCTGGATGGCAACCTGAATATTGAAAAAATGACCCAGGATTTGGGTAAGCCCTTCCGGGTTGCGGGTTTGGCGTATTAAATGACCGGCAAAGTAATATTTGGCGTGATCCATGACAGAATCACGGTTTTGCAGGGATGCTTCGCCCAGGTTAATCAGGCTGGCAATATAGCGGGTGAAATTGTTTTCTTTGCGATCCAGGCTGACGGTGCTTTGTGCATCGGCCCAGGCCCGATAGAACAGGGTAATCAGGCGGTGGTGAAAAATATCGGCAAAGCCCGATAAGGTATGGTCGCGATGATGAAAAATCCGTTCTCGGACGTATTCGGTCAGATGCAGCGGCAGGGGGCCATTGGGGCCGAAAAGGCCGAAGTTAAGCACAGAGATGACGGGGGTGCCGTTCTTGTTCCGGCTCATCTGGCTTAGCGTAGAGGGGGCAAAGCTTAGTGAGGGTTCCTGTCGCAGGCGTACCGGTTCATGTGCAGGCAGACTGTCCCTGCCCAAAGGTTTACGGGTACCGCCACGGGCATCAAGCCAGCGCAGTATATGGTAGAAACTGTAGCGGTAAGGTTCCTGCTCCAGTTTTTGCCAGAAATCAGGGGGCAGTTGTTGGGTCTTCATGACCGTGGCAGGCGGTGAAACGTCCATTGAGCTGACAATAGCAAAACTGGCATCGTATCATTCAAATATGAATGAATTATTAAAACGCGTGTGCCTTCATGATTCCGTCATATTTTTTTGTTAGTTTGACGGTTAATTATTTCATTTCATAATCCCCGTTCCCATGCTTCTGCTTGGAAATGCCTGTTTTTAGTACAAATCAATATGTCAGAAATCAATCGGACAGACCTGTTCGGCAAACTGGATTCATTACTTTACCGCTCACTGGAAGGTGCAACCGCCTTCTGTAAACTCAGGGGCCACCCTTATGTGGAATTGGTGCACTGGCTGCACCAGATCATGCATGAACATGACAGTGATTTTCAGCGTGTTATAAAATATTTCAATATTAAAACAGATGAACTTGAAAAAGGTATCGTTGCCTCACTGGATGAACTGCCCCAGGGGGCAGCCTCCATTTCCGATTTGTCCGAACATATTGACAGTGCCGTTGAAAGGGCGTGGGTGTATGGATCCCTCAAGTATGCGGCGGCAAAAATACGCAGCGCACACCTGATGCTGGGCTTGCTGAAAACAAGCTCATTGCGTAACGTTCTTTATGGTATTTCACCCGAGTTCCGTAAAATCGTGCCCGATGTCCTGGCCGATGAATTGCCGGAAATTGTTAAAGGGTCGGCAGAAGATAAAGGCAGTCATGTCATGCCGGAGGACGGTATTGCGGTGGCAGGGCAGTCGGGCTCAGCAAGCCGGGGCAAGTCTGCCCTGGCGCAATATGCGGTGGATATGACCGCCCGGGCCCGTAACAATGAGATAGACCCGGTTTCGGGACGTGATGACGAAATTCGCCAGATGATTGATATTTTAATGCGTCGCCGCCAGAATAATCCTTTGCTGACCGGTGAGGCCGGTGTTGGCAAAACGGCGGTTGTCGAAGGGCTGGCAATTCGGCTGGCGCAGGCGGATGTGCCACCTGCCTTGCAGCAGGTCAGCTTATATTTGCTGGATATTGGCCTGCTGCAGGCGGGGGCCAGCATGAAGGGCGAGTTTGAATCACGCCTGCGTCAGGTGATTGACGAAGTCCAGAAAAGTGAAAAGCCCATTGTATTGTTTATTGATGAAATCCATACCCTGATTGGTGCCGGTGGCGCAGCGGGTACGGGTGATGCGGCCAACCTTCTCAAACCGGCACTGGCGCGGGGGCAGTTACGTACCATTGGTGCCACGACGTGGGCCGAGTATAAAAAATACATAGAAAAAGATCCGGCCCTGACCCGCCGTTTTCAGGTGGTACAGGTGCATGAGCCCGATGAAACCAAGGCCCTGGTTATGTTGCGTGGCCTGGCAGGCAACCTTGAATCGCATCATAAGGTATTGTTGCTGGACGAAGCGATTGAGGCTGCGGTACGTCTTTCCCACCGTTATATTCCTGCCCGCCAGTTACCGGACAAGGCCATTGCCTTGCTGGATACGGCCTGCGCCCGTGTGGCGGTCAGCCAGCATGCACGTCCATCTGCCCTGGAAAATGTCCAGCGCCAGATAGAGCATCTTGAAATAGAAAAAGCGATTGCCATGCGTGAGCGGCAATTGGGAGCGGGTAATGGTGAGCGTATCCATGAGCTGGAGAACCGGCTGGTGCAGGCCAATGAAAAACTGGCCATACTGGAAGCCGACTGGCAGGCAGAGCAGGAACTGGTTAATGGTTTGCTGGCCCTGAGGGAGCAGTTGCAGCAAGAAATTACTGACGGGGAAAAGGATGCGCTCAGGGATGAGCTTATCCAGATACAGGCAGAACTTCTGGCGTTGCAGGGAGAACGTCCGCTTATTTTTGCAGCGGTGGATGCCAATGCGGTTGCTGCCGTGGTGGCGGACTGGACCGGTATTCCGGTGGGCCGCATGATGAAAGATCAGGTGGTATCGGTATTGGGGCTGGCCGATACGCTGGAGCAGCGTGTTATTGGCCAGCGGCATGGCCTTGACATGATTGCCCGCAGGGTGCTGACATCACGGGCCCGCCTGACCGATCCGAACAAGCCAGTGGGGGTTTTTATGCTATGTGGTCCCAGTGGCGTAGGGAAAACCGAAACGGCCCTGGCCCTGGCAGAAGCACTTTATGGTGGTGAGCAAAACCTGATTACGATTAACATGAGTGAGTTTCAGGAAGCGCATACGGTTTCCACCCTTAAAGGTGCTCCTCCGGGCTATGTGGGCTATGGGGAAGGCGGACGCCTGACCGAAGCCGTGCGTCGCCGCCCTTATAGCGTTATTTTGCTGGATGAAGTGGAAAAGGCGCACCCGGATGTACATGAGATTTTCTTTCAGGTCTTTGACAAGGGCTGGATGGAAGACGGCGAAGGCAGGCAGATTGATTTTCGTAATGTGGTCATTATACTGACCGCCAATGTGGGCACCGAACGCATTATGGATTTGTGTAAAGACCCAGACCTGATGCCTGATGCCGAAGGCCTGGCCGGTTCTTTACGTGATCCTTTATTGACGGTTTTTCCACCTGCCTTATTGGGCCGGCTGGTGGTCATCCCTTACTATCCGCTGTCAGACGGGATGCTGGGCAATATTGTTCGTTTGCAGCTTGAAAGAATTGGCAAAAGAATCCGGGCCCATTATGGCATTGAACTGGTCGTGAGTGATCGTGCCGTGCGGCTGATTATCGCGCGTTGCACCGAGGTTGAGTCGGGGGGACGTATGGTGGATGCCATTCTGACCAATACCGTATTGCCTGAAATCAGCCATCAAATTCTGGCGGCTACCATGAATGGTGAAACCATTAGCCGGTTTGAGCTGGATGCCAAAGAAGATGAATTCAGTTATGGCTGGCAGCTGGTGCAGCCAGAAATGCCGTAAGCTGGCAGTCAAGCCCTCTTGCAATGGAAGAGGGCTATCTTGCTTATCGTACTTATTGCTTTTCAGGGGGGGTATTAAGTTGCTGGCTGTAGGCAGCCTGTTTCAGTGCCTGTGTTATTTGCTCTTCCTGGTGCGCGGCCAGTGCATTGTCGTGCAGGAGGGTGCTTGGTCTGGTATCGGAAAAAATACTGTTGCGATGTTGGTCGTTGCCATCACTGCTTAGCATGTTAAGCGGGTCATTGTTGCCATATGGTTGCACGCCCTGTGGTGTTAGCAGGGAAACCGGATCAGGGTGATTGCGATTGGTGGCGCTGGCCATGTCAAACGGATGGGCGTTGTCTTGTGGTGAAGAACCCACAGGGATGACACCAGGGCTATTAAGCAGATCGGCAAAAATATCCTCTGCTGGTGCTGGTGCTGGTGCTGGTGCTGGTGCTGGTTGTGCCATTATTGCCGTTGTTTCAATGGCAGGCGCTTGTGGCATTACCGCCGGTATTGCGGGTACCGCGACAGTCGTTGCTGTTGTGTTGGCGGCTTCTTGGTCTTGTTGCCGCAATACAAAATTGCCAATCATAATTTCATCATTTTCTTCCACCGGTATCTCCTGCCTGAACGACAGGCAAATGCCGCTGACCGAGACCGGGATAAGGCTGCTTAGATTCATCAAGGTGGCATTGCCTTGTTGGTCCACCCTGAAGACAGCCTGTACTTTGCCAGCGGATTGATCCCTGTCACTAAGCACAAGATCATTGTCGGGATTGCTTCCGACAGTGGCACCCGGTGAATTGAGTGAATAGCTTGCCACTTTGGCAGGCTCTGTTTTGTTGATAATGGATAGTGTAATCATGTGTGGCGTCTATTGAGGGCCGGGTGGCCGGTGTTTATGGTTTGGCAGGCATTTGCGTGCGGATACGTAAACGGGTTGCCTGTACCTTTTTATTTTCCCTTTCGAATACGGGGCCCCATATGGGGTGAGTGCTTTCCGCCTCGGTCAGCTGATAGTTGGGGTTGGCGGCCAGCAATTGGTTGAAAGTCCTTCCACAAGCGGTTCTGGCCCGGGTAAGACATTGGCTGAAAGCCTGGTATTTCAGGGCTTCCGAGCGGAAAGCCAATGAGCCGCTTAGCATGAGTGGTTCTGTGCTGATGTTTTTGATCAACGCTTTATATTCACCATTTGAAAAAGACGTTTCCAATGCCTGCAGGGCCTGTTCTTCTTCGGGAGAGTAAGGGCTTGGCGGTGCTTTGGGCGTAGCGGAGCAGGCGCCCAGAAGCAGGCAGACGATGATGGTGCCAATGGTGCGTGTATAAAGTTTCTTGCTCATAAAATTTATGTTTGGAAATGTGGGTGTAATAAAACTGTTTGATAATAAAAATATGATTTTTTGTCATGACAGCTTTTTGTCATGATTTATATGCTTATTAATCTTAACTGACGAACATGACAGAAATATGTTGCTTTATTAATTGCCACATACGTAAATGTTTGCTTTTGAAGTAAGTTTAATTAAAAACTTCAAATTAAAAATAAATTGATAAGCGGGAAAGTTGGATTGATAAATTTATGTTTTTGGCCCGATTATTGAAATCCGTATTGCTACGGCTGGGTATGGTTACCTGTTTTGCGCTGCTGGCCGGATGCGCGGCCAGTGAAAACAAACTGGCTGTTCCTTATGTCGTTGAGTTAACAGCCTCCAGTACCATTAACCGGAATGACAGGGGGGTTGCCACACCGGTAAAAATTACCGTTTACGAGCTTAAATCAAGTACTGCTTTTGAAACGGCAGATTTCTTCAGCTTGCAACAGAACCCCCAACAGGTATTGGGAGAGCAGTTGCTTGAAATCAGCTCCGTCATGCTTCGCCCGGGTAAAACGGAGCTTGTCAGGGCAATGGGAAATATCCAGGCTAAATCATTGGGTGTGATAGCCGCTTTCCGTGATTTGAATAACAGCCAATGGCGGATGCTCATATCGCTGCCCGAAGCGGAAACCACCAATTTATATAAGTTCTGGCATTTTTCACCCGGTGAAGCACGCATTGTGATTGATGTCGATGAAAAGTCCATCAGCCTGAACCGTAATGCAAAGTCAGATTAAACCATTTCAATACGCATGAATATTAAAAACAAGGTAGTTTGGTCCGAGGGCATGTTTTTACGCCCGCATCATTTTCAACAGTTTGAACATTATCTGGCGAGCAATGCCCAAATCCGGCAAGAAAGTGCAGAGGGCTATTTCTGGGGTTTTCGTGAGCTTGAAATAGATACCGATGCGCTCTTGCTGGGCAAGATTATTGTTACCCATGCCAGGGGCATATTGCCCGATGGCACCGCTTTCAGTTTTCATGGTGCTGCCGGTCCGGCTGCGCTGGAGGTACCGGCCGGCACGTTCGGGCAGCGGGTTTATCTTGCCTTGCCACGTTACCGCGCCGAGTCGGAAGATGTCGTGTTTGATGATGCCGATGACTCTCTGGCCCGTTATGCGGTGATTGAAGAAGAGGTTTTTGATGTATGTGACGTATCCATGGGCACCGCGCTTATCCAGACGGGCAGGTTGCGTTTACGCCTGATTCTGGAGAGCGATTTCGGGGATGAGTGGATAGGCATGCCCATCGGCATCATTGGTGAAAAAAACGATGACCGTAAAGTCATGCTTGATAAGACTTACATCCCACCGGTGTTGTCGTATGCAGCCAGCCCTGTGTTGAATCAATATATCAAGGAAATTGCCGGTTTGCTTGAGGCGCGTAGCGAGTTGCTGGCCAATCGTTTGCAGCAACCTGGCCGTAGCGGGGTGGCCGAAGTATCAGAGTTCATGATTCTGGAAACCATTAACCGCTATCGGGGGGCATTCTGGCACATGATGACCCTGGCGCATCTGCATCCCGAGCGTGTATTTCATGATTTCCTGATGCTGGCCAGTGATCTGGCAACGTTTACCCGGCCAGATAAACGGATGAAAAGTTTTCCGGCCTATATACACGATGGGCTTCATGCCAGCTTTTTGCCTTTGCTGGAAATCCTGCGTGCCGCCTTAACCAGTATTCTTGATGAGCAGGCTATCCGGATTCCCTTGCATGACAAGGGGGCCGGTTTACGGGTGGGGCAGGTGCCTGATTTGCAATTGCTGCACAGTGCGGAATTTATTCTGGCCGTATATGCCGATATGCCTGCTGAAACCGTGCGCATGCATTTTCCGGCACAGGCAAAACTGGGGCCGGTTGAGCGGATTCGTGATCTGGTTCATCTGCAGTTGCCGGGCGTTTCATTAAGATTGATGTCGAATGTGCCGCGTCAGCTTCCTTATAGTGCCGGGCATATTTATTTTTCGTTGGAAAAAACCGGTGAAATGTGGAAACAGCTGGAAAGAACCGGTGCCCTGGCCCTTCATCTGGCGGGTGAGTTTCCCGGGCTTGCCCTTGAATTCTGGGCGATCAGGCAGGAACGAGGGTAATTGATACATGCTGGCAGGAAATTATAACGCTACACAAATGGGGCAATGGTCGGCAGCGCAGGAAGCCAACCCGGTTCCAGAGGGCTTGCGTGCCGATGATTATGTTATTAGTGGTTCCAATACCCTGGTAGCTGCAGCAAATCCTTTGCTGGTTTTAATACCGCAAATCCGCAGTACCCGTGCTCACCCCTCACCGTCCGATCTCAGGGTCAGGCTGGTTGATGAAATCCGCCAGTTTGAGTTGCGTGCCCAGCATGCCGGTATCAGTAATGAAACCATTCTGGGCGCGCGCTATTGTTTGTGTACCGCACTGGATGAAGCCGCTGCCTTAACGCCCTGGGGCGGTGGTGGCGCCTGGTCGGCCAACAGCCTGCTGGTGACTTTTCATAATGAAACCTGGGGTGGCGAGAAGTTTTTTCAGTTGCTGGCTAAATTGTCCCAGAATCCGGTTCCCCATATTGATTTGCTGGAATTGCTTTATTACTGCCTGGCCCTTGGGTTTGAAGGGCGTTACCGGGTGGCTGATAATGGCCGTACCCAACTGGAAACCCTGCGCCAGCGCCTTTTGCTTGTTTTGCAGAATGCGCGGGGTAAATATCCTTCTGCCTTGTCAGGGCACTGGCAAGACAAGCCGGTACAAAACCAGCTTAAACGTCTTCCCGTTCCTTTGTGGGTGGTTGCGGTTATGTCGGTGGCCCTGTGCCTGTTTTCCTATCTGGGTTTTTCATGGTCACTGGGAGACCGTTCCGATCAATTATTTGCCAGCATTATCAAGGTGAAACCACCCACTGTGCAGCTTGCGGCACCTGTCATGGCGCAGCCTGCCGTGCCGGTGGCCAGCCAGGCACGTCTGGCGCAGTTTCTGGCACCGGAAATCAGGGAAGACCTGTTAACCGTGCGTGATGAAGCCGATCGCAGTGTGGTTGTTTTGCGGGGCGACGGCTTGTTTGAGTCTGGTTCTGATACGGTGCGCTCACAATATTTACCCGTTCTGTCACGGGTGGCCGATGCCCTGAACGAAACCGGTGGAAATATTCTGGTTAGCGGGTATAGCGATAACGTTCCCATCAAGACCGTGCGTTTCCCCTCCAACTGGGAGCTGTCACAGGCGCGGGCCGATGCGGTCAAGAAACTGCTGGATGAGCGTCTGCTTAACAAGTTGCGGGTTCGTGCCGAAGGCAAGGCCGAGGCAGACCCGGTGGTGCCCAATGATACGGCTGCCAACCGTGCCCGTAACCGTCGTGTTGAAATTACGTTGCTGGTTTCTCCAGTTGCCCCTGCTGCGCAGGAGAATAACTAATGTTTAGCGGTTTTATCAGTTCAATTTTCAGTGGTGTTTTCAGTTTTCTGTTCAGTACCGGCCTATGGACGTTTCTGGGTCTGGTAGTACTGTCTTACCTGATCTGGGTGATTGGCCCGTCGCTGGCCATTAATCAGTGGTATCTGCTTGAAAGTGCCGATGCACGTATGTATGTCATTATTGCCATTTTTTCCATATGGTTATTGCGCATTATCTGGCGAAAATGGCGGGAAGGCCGCCTGAATGCACAATTGCTGGGCAACTTGCGCAAACCGGCCAGGGATACCGGCCTGGACAGCCTTCCTGAGACGGAAAGAGCCGAGCTGAAGATATTGAATGAGCGTTTCGATGAAGCGATTGATCTGCTGAAAAATGTCCGTTTTGAAGGCGCGCAAAAGCAGTCGGTCTTTTCCATGTTTTCAAAACAGCACTTGTATCAGTTGCCCTGGTATGTGTTTATTGGCGCACCCGGTTCCGGTAAAACAACCGCATTAATCAATTCAGGGCTGAATTTCCCGCTGGCTGACAAGTTTGGCAAAGTGGCGCTTAAAGGGGTGGGTGGCACCCGTAACTGCGACTGGTGGTTTACCGATGATGCCGTTTTGCTGGATACGGCCGGGCGTTATACCACGCATGAAAGTGACCCGGTTAACGATGAAGAGGAGTGGAGCGGGTTTTTGGCGTTGCTGGCAAAATACCGGGGCCGGCAACCTATTAACGGGGTCATGTTAACAGTAAGTGTGGCCGACCTGTTAAGCAGTAATGATACCGACCGGGCCCAGCATGCAGCCGTTTTGCGCCGGCGCCTGCAAGAGTTGCGCGAACAGCTGGGTATCCGGTTTCCAGTGTATGTGCTGGTAACCAAGGTTGATTTGCTATCAGGGTTTGAGGCTTATTTTAATACGCTTGAGCGGCAGGAGCTGGAGCAGGTGTGGGGTTTTACGTTTCCTTATGAACAGTCACAGGAACCGGGTTTTAAATTGCTGGATGCCTACAATACCGAGTATGGCTTATTGAAGCAACGATTGTTTAGCGCCATGCCCGATATCCTGGGTAATGAACCTGATGAGCAAAAACGTGCCCTGGCGTATTTGTTGCCCCAGCAATTTGCCGGCCTGCAGTCTATTCTGGGGTATTTCCTGAGTGACGTGTTTGCTTCTTCACGGTTTGAATCAGCCGTGCTGCCGCGTGGTGTTTATTTTACCAGTGGTACCCAGGGGGGTGCGACGTTTGATCAGGTTACCGATCCGCTGAAAAAACACCTGAAAATAGAAGGCATACAGACCGGACAGGCACATTTACCGTCAGAAGCGGGTAAAAGTTATTTTTTGCATGGTTTGCTTAAGGATGTGGTGTTCAGGGAATCCGGCCTGGCCGGCCTGAACCTTAAATGGGAAAAACGCTACCGTACCATGCAGTGGACCGGGTACTGCACCATGGCCACACTGACGCTTGTGTGTATCTTGGCCTGGTTGAACAGTTATCGCAATAATGTCTCTTACCTGGAATATGTGGACAATAAATTGCCTGATTTCACCAAACTGGGGCAGGATATCAAAATTACCCGGGCAGGAGATGTGCTTGGCCTGATGCCATTCATGAATGCCACACAAGACTTGCCCGATGGCCCGGATTTCAAGCCGGATGATGCCCCTTTCAGTTACGGTTTTGGTTTGTACCAGGGTTATAAAGTCCAGGCGGCAGCGGGTACGGTTTATTCTGATACGCTTAAGCAGGCATTGCTGCCACAGGTTGCGCACCAGATTGAACGTGCCCTGATGCGGGCGAACCCGAATGATCTGGAGCGTTCATACGAGGCATTGCGGGCTTACCAGATGCTTTATGATACCTCCCGCTATGATCCGGTGTTTCTGAAAACCTGGGTATTGGGCCTGATGCAGGAACGTTTGCCGGCTGACTATACCCGGGTGGAATATCAGCGTCTGGGTAATCACATCGACAACTTGCTGGGTAATGGGGTGCAAACCTCTCCTTTCCAGAAAAATGAAGAGCTGGTCAAGCGCGTTCAGGCCAATCTTGACCGGCATTCCCTGCCAGTCAGGGTCTATAGCCGGATGCAGCGCCTGTTGGCTTCTGCCGATATCAAACCCAGTACCCTTATTTCTCTGGGCGGGGCCGAAGCAACCAGCGTTTTTCAGCGGCTTAGCGGCCAGCCATTGAACGAGGGTATTTCCGGTTTGTATTCCTATAACGGGTACTGGAATATTTTCAATAAAAGGCTTGAGGAGGTTGCCCTGAAGCTGGCGCAGGACGATGAGTGGATACTGGACATCAAGGCCGGGCGTGAAGATGATCACCGCAAGAAAGTGCTTGAAGATGTAAAACGTTTATATTTCAATGATTATGTACGGCATTGGGATCATTATCTTGCCGATGTCTCACTAAGAAAACCGGCTAGCCTGATTGAAAACATAGAAGTGGCACGCAGTTTATCTTCAAGCAATTCGCCATTGGTCAAGTATGTCAAGGCGGTTGCCTATGAAACAACGCTGCTGCGTGAAGATGACAATAACCAGCGTTCTTTTGTGGACAGGGCCAAAGAACGGGTCAGCAGTTCCACCCAGTCACTGGAACAGATGTTTGGCCCGGTAGGGTTGGAAAATGCCATTCGCCAGGATGCATCGCCCGAAAAACTGGAAGAAATGGTGGATCGCCATTTTGTTAAATACCGGGAATTGGCTACAAGCAGTGGGCAGGGGGTTCCGGTGCCGATTGAAGGCACCATTGCTTTACTGAATGAGCTGTATACCTATTTGACTGCGGCAGATACGGCTTTGCGTAGCCAGAGCCCCTTGCCGCCTGCAGATGTGATATCCAAACTGCAGGCAGAGTCAGGCCGTTTGCCTGAAGAAATCGGGGCGATGCTGAACGTACTGACCTTACAGGCTTCTTCAGAGCTGAGCAGTATCCAGCAGGAAAAAATGGGCGAAGATGTCAATGCCATTCTGGGTAATTTCTGCCGCCGCGCGATTGCCGGCCGTTACCCGTTTGCCAATTCAGCCAAAGATGTGGCGCCCAATGATTTCGCGCGTTTTTTTGGCTCCCAACAAATGCTGGACCAGTTCTTTCAGCAAAACCTGCGTCATTTGGTGGATGTGTCCGGTTCCCGCTTGCGTTTCAAGCCAGGCATTGATGGCAGCAAAGGGGGGATGGCCAATTATCTGGGTTCGTTTGAAAGGGGGAATGTGATTCGTGACGTTTATTTTGCGGCAGGCCGGCCAGACCCTTCTTTCAGGGTTTCAATAAGGCCGCTGGATATGGACCCTGACATCACCCAGTTCATTATGGATGTGGATGGTCAAACGGTTATTTATTCGCATGGACCACAGGTGGGTACAACGGTTGAATGGCCCGGTAAAAGGGGCAGTAATCAGGTCAGTATCAGTCTGATGCCGCAAACGGGTGCCTCGGGCCTGTCTACCAGTGGCCCCTGGGCATTGAACCGCATGCTGGACAGGGCAAGCATACGGCAGGGCAAATCACCGGAAGTGACCATTGCGACTTTTTCTATTGGGGGCCGTTCGGTCACGCTTGAGTTCACCGCCTATTCTGCAAAAAGTCCATTCAGGCTGGCCGAAATGCGCGGTTTTTCATGTCCGGGAAAAGGGTGAGTATGACAGGAATAAGTATTGACAGGCTGGCGGCTTCTTTGGGCTGGTACGGGAAAATTCCATCTTCGGGAGATTTTGTACACCGGCGTTTTGACCCGTCCTTAATGAATGGCTGGCATCGCTGGATCAGCCAGGGGCTGTTAAGCCTGAAAGGCACGCAGGTGGCGGATAGTGAACAGAACTACTTGAAAGCACCCGTCTGGAATTTTGTGTTGTCCGTCCAGGACAGCAATGTCGTGCAAATGGGCTGTCTTGCACCCAGTCGTGACAGGGTGGGTCGTCTGTATCCTTTACTGGCGGTGTTGCCGGTTGCTGTTAATGATTTCAATAAACAGCTGATAGAGGGTTCAGCCAGGTTTTACCAGTATCTGGGCAGTCAATTGTTTAATGCGGTTCGCTATGGCTGCTCAATTACACAGTTTGAACAGGCGATTCAGGAAGCCCGGGTATGTATGACCCCGATGCTGGTTCGTTCTGCCGGATTGCAGGCGGCTTCAGCCAGCCAGGGCAGCGCTATTCTGGATATCCTGAATTCCGGTCATGAAACGGCGCCGATTGAAAAAATCACTGATGAGGTGTCTTCCTGGCCCGGTCTGGGAGATTACTTCAATCCATATTCCCATAACAGTTATTGGTGGGCCAGCCAGGCCAGTGGTGCCGGCCAGCGTACGCTGGTGCATGGCGGCAGCCTGAATGTCACTTTATTCAATACGCTCTTTGCCAACCCCTCTCAAATGAAAACATTTGTTGGCTGATGCAAGTTAATAACAGGTAATCAATATGTCTATTTCCAAGTTGAGCAAACAAATAAGTCCTGACTGGGTCAGCCTGTCTCAATCCCGCTTGTGGCAGGAGCAACCGACACAGATTGAACTTGAGAATCTGTTGTTGGATATCTGGCCCGTGTTGCAGGGTTTGCATCAGCAAAACCGGATTTATGGGATCTGCTCACCCGAAACTGTCTTTCTGGACAGGGCCGGCCGGGCTCATTTATTGCCTGTTACGGCAGAGCAATGGCAGGATCAGGGCGAAGGCAATCACTATGCGGCCGGTTATGCCGCCTTTGAGCAGCATGCCAATGACCCTGCTTGGGCGATTGGTGCATGGACGGATGTTTATGGGGTTGCCATATTGCTCAGGACCCTGATTTTAAAGCAAGCCCCGGTTTGCGCATTGAAACGGATGATCAGGGATGAACTGTCGCCTTTATCCGGTCAGGTAAATGGTTTTACTCGCCGTTTCCTGCGGGCGATTGATTGCGCAACCGTACTGGAGCCTAATGTACGCTTGCGTTCAATTGATGAGCTGGTGGTGGCAATGGGATTGGCGGATATTGCCGAGATACAGGGCCGTGAACCTATTGCTGTCCAGAAGACCGTAGCCACCCGGCAAGCTGTTCCGCCACCGCCACCACAGTCACCGCCGCTGTCGAAAATGTCTGGGGCGCAGGTTCATGGGCAGACCCGGCCGGATTTGGCCGTACGGAAGGAAACGGAACAACAGCCTGAACCGCAGTCGCCGGCCCAGACGGTTTTGCCTGCCAAAACCGCGCAGGGCAGCCATGAAAACGATGAAGAACAACCTGCGGGCAAACAGGAAAATGCATTGCCGACAGATAGTTTGCAACTTCAGCAGCAATATCTGGCGTCACAAAAAAACGCACAGCGCAAGCCAGTATGGGCCCTGATGGCGTTGGTGCTGGCGGGGGCTGCCGTTGCCGTATATTTTTATACGGGCAATGTTTCTCAAACAGAGGCGGCCAATACAAGTGCCGGAATCGTGCAAACGCTGCAAAACGACACACCACCGGTCAGCCTGGCTGCCGGGCAGGAAGAAATACCGGACAGCAAGGAGAGGCAGGAGGAACAGCCGGAGCGGTTTGTAGCGGAAGCCGTCACGGGCATACCGGGATTGGGGGTTGCCGGGACAGTGGACCCTGCGCAGGAAAGTTTGCTTAATGAGCCGTCGCCTGTTATGTCAGAAGAGCCGGAAATGGCCGGTATCAATCAGCAGGCGTTGATACAAGCGGAGCAAATACGGCAAGAACAGTTAAGGCAGGAACAGATACAACAAGCGCAAATGCAGTTGCAGGAACAAGAGGCTGCCCTGGCATTGCAGGCAGCTGAAGAAGAAGCACGACGCAGGCATGACATGGAGCAGGAGCAGTTGCGTCTGGCGGCCATCGAGCAGGAAAAGCAGGAGCAGAAACGTTTGGCCCGGGAAAAACGGGAAGAAGAACAGCGCCGGAAAGAACAGGAACAGGCCAGAATGGCAACCGTCAGCTTTGCGATTCAGCCATGGGGAGAGGTAAGTGTTAACGGGCGCAAACGGGGAGCAAGTCCGCCATTGCGTGTGCTTAAGCTGTCGCCGGGAACCCATGTGATAGATATCCGCAATGGTGACTTGCCTGTACATACGGTAACCGTTGATTTGCAAAGCCGTCAGGAAATAACCGTCAGCTATAAATTTTAATTTAAAGTCAAATTAAAAAGATATTGAATCGTGTTGTTCAATTTTTTTGATATTGTTTTTCTAAAACAAAAAATATTTTGCTTTAGGTTAAAAGTTGCTTTTTAAGTGTTTTATTCATAAATCCGTCATGGAAATTTAATAATTGTTGTATACGATGTGGGCACTATGAAACAGCCGTTTATTGATTTATTCAGTCAAAACCAGTGTGGCTGCAATCTGGAATACGATGCGGATTTTCTTGATCTTCAACAGTCTGTCATTGAAAAGCCCGAGCAGCAATTTGGCAGCACCATTATTCAGGCACAGGCACCTGACTGGCATCAGGTTGAAAAAAAAGCAGCCGGACTGTGCGCACGGACCTGTGATCTCAGGGTGCTAGGCGCCTTGACCTGGGCGTGGACGATGCACAAAGGTATTGTTGGTTATGCCGCGGGCATTGGCCTGGTTGAGCATGTCTTGCAGCAATTCTGGCCCGATGTATACCCCTTGTTGGTTGACGATGGTTATGAAGATCCTTTGCCCAGGGTCAATGCGTTGGTTGCGTTGGCGGATATGCAGGGGGTGGCCAAGGATTTGCGCTCTTGCCTGTTGTTGTCGGGGGCACATGGACAGATAACGCTCAGGGATGCCGAGTCTGTCCTGGACGGTTCCAAGCCCGATTTATATCCCGGTGGTCGGGTCCGTCTTCAGGAGGTGCTGAATCAGGCACTGCAGAATGAAACCGCCGAAGTGATGGCATTAATAAATGCGCGAAACAGCTTGCAGAACCTGCGTGAAATGGTATCGCGGCATTTGGGCAATGAGTGGGCCCCTGATTTTTCAGCGCTTTTGCGCAGCCTGGGCCATATTACCCAGGCCATGGAAGAAGTGGCGGCCCATCATGCAGGCAATGAGGCTGGCGCCCATGACGGGCAGGGGCAGGCTGAGCAAGCCCCTGCTATCCGTGAGCCGGAGCCGGAACCGACAGAGCGACCCGTTTCCTGGAAACAGGTACAAATCAGGACCCGGGAAGATGCCATGCTGGCATTGGAAAAAGTCAGCAGTTATTTTGAAGTGAATGAACCAAGCCATCCTGCTCCCTTTCTTCTCAGGCGGGTGCAGCAGACCATTCCGATGAACTTCCATGAAATTCTGAAGAATCTGATACCCGTCAGTGCAGAACAGTTTGAAGCATGGATGCCCAAAGATGATTAATTGTATTAAGCGACTGAACAAGAGCAATGCCTGTCTCAGTGCCTAGGAGAAAAAAATGAGCATCAATAAATATAACAGCGGGCAAAAATTCATTGCCCGCAATCGCGCACCACGCGTACAGATTGAGTACGACGTGGAAATTTATGGTGCCGAACGCACTATCCAGCTGCCGTTTGTGATGGGGGTCATGGCTGACTTGGCCGGGAAATCCAATGAGCCACAGGCAGATATTGCAGACCGTAAATTTCTGGAAGTGGATATTGATAATTTCGATGAGCGGATGAAAGGGATCAAGCCCCGTGTTGCCTTTCAGGTGCCCAATACCCTGAACGGCGAGGGCATGCTAAGCATTGATTTGACCTTTGACAGCATGGATGATTTTACGCCCGGCAATATCGCCCGCAAGGTTGAGCCGTTGGGGGCTTTGCTGGAAGCGCGTACCCAGCTGGCCAATTTGTTGACTTACATGGATGGCAAAACCGGGGCCGAAGAACTGATAAACCAGGTTTTGCAGAATCCGGCTTTACTCAATACGCTTGCCGTGGCGCCCAAACCTGTGGAGCAGGGTGGTTTGCCTGCCAACTCTGAAGAAACGGACAACAACAGCTAACGGGATCACTCATGCATACAAGCAGTCTACCTCAATCAATGGATCAGCAGGCAACCCTGCCTGCCAATGAACTGGCAACACTTTTGCAAAAAGAGTTCAAGCCTAAAACAGATCAGGCCCGTGAAGCCGTTGAGAATGCCGTCAAAACACTGGCGCAGCAGGCACTTGAGAATACGGTTACCCTTTCTTCGGATGCCTATTCCACCATCCAGGCCATTATTGCCGAAATCGACCGGAAACTGACCGACCAGATTAACCAGATCATGCATCACGCCGAGTTCCAGCAACTGGAGGGGGCATGGCGCGGGCTTCATTATCTGGTGAATAATACCGAAACCGATGAGCTGCTTAAAATCCGGGTCATGTGCATCAGTAAAAAAGAACTGGGCCGTACCCTGAAAAGATATAAAGGGGTGGGCTGGGACCAAAGTCCCATCTTTAAACGGGTTTATGAAGAAGAGTACGGGCAGTTTGGGGGCGAGCCGATTGGTTGCCTGGTGGGTGACTATCATTTTGACCATAGCCCGCCCGATGTGGAAATGCTGGGTGAATTGGCCCGTATCAGTGCCGCTGCCCATTGCCCGTTCATTTCAGGGGCCGACCCGGCCGTCATGCAAATGGACTCCTGGCAGGAATTGTCCAATCCGCGTGATTTAACCAAAATTTTTACCAATACCGAATATGCCGCCTGGCGCAGTTTGCGTGAATCGGAAGATGCCCGTTACATTGGCCTTGCCATGCCGCGCTTTCTGGCGCGCTTGCCTTATGGTGCCCGTACCAATCCGGTTGATGAGTTTGATTTTGAAGAGGAAACCGATGGCGCCAATCATGAGCGCTATACATGGGCCAATTCCGCCTATGCCATGGCGGCCAATATCAACCGTTCCTTTAAAGAGTACGGCTGGTGTACGTCCATTCGCGGGGTTGAGTCGGGTGGTGCGGTGGCCAATCTGCCTTGCCATACCTTCCCGACGGATGACGGCGGTGTGGATATGAAATGCCCGACGGAAATCGCCATTAGCGACCGTCGTGAGGCCGAGCTGGCCAAAAACGGTTTCATGCCGCTGGTACATCGCAAAAATTCTGATTTTGCCGCTTTCATTGGCGCCCAGTCGCTGCAGAAACCGGCTGAATATAACGATCCTGATGCCACGGCCAATGCCCGTTTGTCGGCCCGCTTGCCATACCTGTTTGCCTGCTGCCGTTTTGCCCACTACCTCAAGTGCATTGTGCGTGACAAAATCGGTTCGTTCAATGAACGTGATGACATGGAACGTTGGCTTAACGATTGGATCATGAATTACGTTGATGGCGACCCGGTTAACTCATCCCAGGAAACCAAGGCGCGCAAACCATTGGCTGCCGCTGAAGTCCAGGTACAGGAAATTGAAGATAACCCGGGTTATTATTCGGCCCGTTTTTTCCTGCGCCCGCATTATCAGCTTGAAGGTTTGACCGTATCCCTGCGCCTGGTTTCTAAACTGCCCTCATTGAAGCAGAACGAGAATTGAATTTTATGATGTGTTCGTCCAGGAGGGCTGTCCTCTTGTTGTTAATAGTGTTATCAACCTAATTTTGAAGGGAGAAAGTCGTGGCTGTTGATATGTTTATGAAAATTGAAGGTGCAAATGGTGAGTCCAGGGATTCAAACCATAAAGACTGGACTGATATTCAGTCTTTCGCATGGGGTGCAACACAACCCGGTTCCATGTCAACCGGTGGTGGTGGTGGTACTGGCAAAGCCAGTTTCAACGACCTTAACGTTGTTGCCCGTATTGATCGTGCGGCACCTGCTGTCATGAAACATTGTGCGACTGGCAAACACCTGGGTAAGATCGAAGTTTCCGTTTGCAAGGCAGGTGGAAGCCAGATTGAATACTCTCGTATCACGCTGGAAGATGTATTGGTAACGTCAGTGCAGTACACCGGTTCACAGGATGGTGATGCCATGATGGTGAGCTATGCATTCCAGGCTGCCAAAGTTAAGCAGCAATACTGGGAGCAGACAGAACAGGGTGGTAAAGGTGCCGAGTCTGTTGTTGCCTATGATATTAAGCAAAACAAAATTGTTGCCTGATAGTGGCAAACCCGCTTTAAGGGGTCTTTGACCCTGGTTGGGCCAACAGCGGTATTAAAGTCTGTTGGCCCATTATTCTGTAATGGATCTTTTTCATGTCTCAAATTACCATGTTGCGTTCACTTGATCATCAGTCTCTTGCCGGGCTTGTTGACAGTGTGAAAGCAGCTATCCGAAAAAAGCCTGCCAATGCCGATTTGCGTGCGCAGCTGTTTCAGTTACTGGCGGTTCAGGGGGCCTGGGACAAGGCTTTCGAGCAATTGAAACTCAGTTCTGAAATGAATGCGCAGGCGCAACCCCTGGCGGTTGTTTATGGTGGCGCGATACGTGCAGAGCAGGAAAGACAGGCTGTTTTCAATGGTGAAAAAACACCTGCGGTGCTGGCCGAACCGCCTGCCTGGATGGCACTGCAGATAGAAGCGCTGAAAACGCCCGATGAAACACAGGCAGCTAACCTCAGGGCTTTGGCCATGGAAAAAGCCCCGGCCATTGCCGGGCAGCTTGAAACCAATGGGCAGGAACAGCCGTTGGCTTTTGCGTGGTTATGTGATGGTGACGGGCGGCTTGGCCCGGTGTGTGAGCTGATTGTTAACGGCCGTTATGGCTGGGTTCCTTTTGAACAGATTGCCCAGATAGCGTTTATTGCCCCCCAGGGGTTGACTGACCTGTTGTGGGCACAGGCGGACATTGCGCTGCATGACGGGCGCAACTATGCCGGGCTGATACCGGTACGATACCCGGCCCCCGCCGGAAAAACTTACGCCATGCTTGATGACGCCGCCAACCTGGCCCGACGTACCGAGTGGCAGCCCCTCTCGGAAAATGACTATGCAGGTATTGGCCAGAAAATGTGGTTGCTGCCCGATTCGGAACAGGCCATTCTGGATGTGCGCAGTGCAAGGTTTGAACCCTTGCCTGATACCGCTGTGGCAGAAAGATAACAATGCGGAATGTCCCTTCATCCCACCAACCCCTGCGCAAAGGTGAAAAAGATCGCTTGCAGCCCGCGCTGCTGGATCGCTTAAGCGATGACAGCCCCGATAAACGGCAGGAGCAGGGGGGTGATCATGGCATGATGAATTACGAAGCCCTGCGCAAAGCGGTGTTGCGTGATTTGCGCTGGGTGTTGAATACAACCAGTCTTGACGCCGACCATGACCTGGCTGCCTGGCCCCATGTAAAAAATTCCACCCTGAATTTCGGGGTGGCTGCGTTGGCAGGAAAAAGCATGTCCGAAATAGACTGGACCGATGTGGAAGCGTCCGTTAGCGCATCCATCATGCGTTTTGAACCACGTATCCTGCCAGAAAGCCTGGCGGTTAGCTGCATAACGGAAAAGAATGTGCTGGAGCACCACAATGTGCTGAGTTTGCTTATCAAAGGCAAGTTATGGTGCAATCCTTACCCGCGCGAATTCATGTTCCGTACCGATATTGATCTGGAAAGCGGTCATATGGATCTGCGCGAACAGCAGGGGGCGCAGTGATGCAGAACCGGTTTCTGGATTATTACAACAGTGAACTGGCCTATATCCGTGAGATGGGCAAGGAGTTTGCCGGACAGTACCCGAAAATAGCCGGCCGTTTGGGCATGAACGGGATAGAAGTGGCTGATCCTTATGTAGAGCGTCTGCTGGAAGGTTTCAGTTTCCTGACGTCGCGTATCCATATGAAAATGGATGCCGAGTTTCCCCAGTTTACCCAGCGTTTGCTGGAAGTGGTGTATCCGAATTATGTTGCGCCCACCCCTTCCATGGCGGTGGTGCAGTTTACGCCCAATATGCAGGAAGGCAGCCTGGCCAAAGGCTTTTCGCTACCCAAAGGAACGGGTTTGCGCAGTCGTTTGCCCAAGGGTGAACAAACTGCCTGCGAGTTCGTGACCGGGCATGACCTGACCTTGCATCCGATTGAAATAACATCGGCAGAACTGACGGGAACGCCACCAGACCTGCCTTTAAAACGGTTAAACCTGAATAACCCGGGGCGTCCGGTGCAAAGTGCCTTGCGTGTCCGGATTCAGCTGCGGGGCGGGCAGACAATAGATAGCTTGAATCTGGACCAGCTGATGTTCCACCTGAACGGGCAGGATGTCCATATGTACCGTTTGCTGGAATTGTTGATGGCGCATACGGTTGCCGTGTTGTGCCATGATACGCAAAAACCGCTGCGCTGGCTGAACCGCCTGAATGCAGACAGTCTGAAACATGAAGGCTTTGATGTTGAACAGTCTTTGTTACCGGCGGATGCCCGTGTTTTTCAGGGGTACCGGATTATCCAGGAATATTTTGCCTTTCCGGCCAGATTCCTTTTTTTCAGCCTGAACAAGCTGAAAAAAGGCCTGAAGCTGCCCGCCTCGCTGGCGGGGGAACAGGCGCAAGACAAAAAAAACGGGATCAGGGATTTTGAGCTGACCTTTCTGTTTGACAAGTCCATGCCCGAGCTGGAAGGAAATATCAGTGCCGATAATCTGGCCCTGCATTGTGTGCCGGTTATCAATCTGTTCAGGAAAGTGAGCGATCGCATTGTGGTGAACCCTGACCGGCATGAATACCACTTGGTGGTTGATCGTACCCGCCCCATGGATTATGAGGTGTTCAGCCTGAAACGGCTGCAGGCCTATGCCGATAAATCGGTACAGCCCGAACAGGAATTCCGTTCATTTTATGAGTCGCTAAGCCAGGACCAGGGCGATTTTGGTGCCTATTATTCCCTGCGCAGGGAACCCAGGGTGATATCGGAAACGGCCCGGTTAAACGGCACCCGTACCGCTTACAGTGGCAGTGAGGTGTTTGTCTCGCTGGTGGATCAATACCAGGCTCCTTTTTCTGCCAATATCCGCCATTTGGGGGCCGAGGTTTTGTGTACCAACCGGGATTTGCCCATGCTGATCCCGGTTGGTTCTGATCAGGATCTTGTGCTGAAAGTGTCGGCGCCGGTAGATGGTATCCGCATTCTACGCGGCCCCAGCAAGCCACGGCCAGCCTTGGCGGGTGATGCCATGGCCTGGCGGCTGATCAGCCATTTGGGCCTGAATCACCTGAGCCTGACTGATCTGGATGATGAGAAAGGTGCCCAGACTTTGCGTGAAATGCTGCAGGTTTACGCCAATATTTCCGATCCGGTCATTGCCCGCCAGATTAGCGGGGTACGCCATGTCCGTGTCGAACCGGTTCATCATCGCCTGCCGGTACCAGGGCCAATTGTGTTTGGACGGGGGGCAAGCATTCATCTGGAACTGGATGAAACCGCATTTTCCGGCTTAAGCCCTTACCTGTTTGGTGCCGTACTGGAGCAGTTTTTTGCCCGGCATGTTTCCATCAATATGATGTCGGAGCTGGTTTTAACAACATCACAGCATGGTGAAATTGCCCGCTGGAAACCCAGAATGGGCAACCGTCCGTCTGTTTAACAGTTCAATATTCAAGGAAATTGTCATGTCTATCGCTGCAAAAATGAAAACCGCTTATGAATATGATCCGGTGCACCTGATTGGTGTTGTTGAATCTGTTGGTGATGAGGCCGGATACAGGGTTCGCTGTGACGGTTATGAATGGCATTGCAAACGTGCGGCAAGTTGCCTGCTGGCCCCTGAAGTCGGGGATACCGTACTGGTTAGCGGGCCGGACCATCAAAGGGTGTATTTGCTGGCCGTGATTGAACAGGCCAACCCTGCGGCTTCATTGCTCCAGGTTCCCGGACAGTTGCGGGTAAGTGCAGGCAAGGTGGATATTGAAAGCCAGGGTGGTATTGCCATGCAAAGCGGTCAGGCGCTCACTTTGGAAAGCGTGCAATTGAACATTCAGTCTGACAAGGGCATGTGTGTGGTCAATGAAATGGAATACCTGGGTAAAAAAGTGACCTCCACGGTGGGATTCTTTCATTTTATTGGCAACGTTTATGAGTCCATTGTTGAACGGCTCTCCCAAATGTCCCGTTCTTCTTTCAGGGTTACCGAAGGGGTGGAGCAGGTACGGGCCGGCATGATTGATTTTGAGGCTGAAAAAACCGCCAGGGTGCATTCCAAATATACGGTGGTGACCGCCGAGGATTTGATCAAGGTTGATGGCAAACAGATTCACATGGGTTAATGCGTTTAAGGCAAAGGAAAGGGGATAGAAATGAACCGGGTTGTTGTTGCACATACGTCTTTGGGGGAAATGCTCAAGTTCAAGTCCATGCAAGGCAGGGAGGCCCTGTCCAGTTTGTATGACTTTGAAGTGGAATTATTAAGTGAAAGAAGTGCCCCGGTGAATATACGCGCTTTGCTTGGCACTTCCCTATCGCTGGAAATTGAAACCGCGAATATAGCCAAACGTTATTTAAGTGGTGATGTGACTAAAGTCAGCCTGTTGGGCCAGCTTGAAAGCAGCGGGGTACGGTATAACCGCTATAAGGTTAATGTACGGCCCTGGCTATGGTATTTGTCTCGCAATAAGGATTGCAAAATTTACCAGCATATGAGTGTGGTGGATATTCTGGATGAAGTGCTGGGGTCTTATCCAGGTTTCAAGTATGAAAAAAACCTGCTGAACAGCTATCGCCAGCGTGAGTTTTGCGTGCAATATGAAGAAAGTGACTTCAACTTTATCAGCCGTTTAATGGAGCATGAAGGCATTTTCTATTATTTCAGGCATGAACAGGGCAGTCATACCCTTGTGTTATCTGACGATGTCAGCGGGCTTGATAGGTTGCCCGGTTATGAGCATATCAGTTATTTGCCTGAAAACCCCAACGTACTGGCCGATCGCGAGGCTATTGATCATTGGAACATTGCCGAAGAACTGCAGGGTATAGAATATGTGGTTGATGACTATGATTTCAAGAAGTCAAGTGTCAGCTTGCAGCACAAGCGCAAGGCTCCCTATTCTATTGCGCAGGCAAACCGGGAAGTGTATAACTGGCAGGCCGGTTATGAAGATGTTGAACAGGGCGAGCATTATGTCAAAGTGCGTTTGGAAGAGGCGCGTTCACAGGTGGAAAGAATAGATGGTTCGTCCAATGTACGTGGCATGGCGCCCGGTTATTTATTTACCCTGCATGATAGTGTACGCAGGGAAGATAACAAACAGTATCTGCTTATTGCCGTTGATTATCAGCTAACAGAAGCCGGCTATTCGACAGACAACGGCGAAAAAGGCAATTACCGTTTTGGTTTTGTAGTACAAGATGCATCGGTACCATTTCGCGCACAATCGCTGACGCCTTTACCCAAAACCAGTGGCCCGCAAACTGCAGTGATCACGGGGCCGGCGGGCAGTGAAGTTTATACCGATGAATATCAACGGGTAAAAGTCCACTTCCGCTGGGATCGTTACAACCAGCCCGATGAAAACGCCTCGTGCTGGATACGGGTTTCCAATGACTCGGCGGGCTCCGGCTTTGGTTCGGTCATACCCCCCCGGATAGGGCAAGAGGTCATCGTTGACTTTATTGGTGGCAACCCTGACCGCCCAGTTGTAGTGGGCCGTGTGTATAACGACCGGCAAATGCCTGCGTTTACCCC
>Ga0265295_1001903_pt1 | contig 35085 bp, 38 predicted proteins | sample Munlansysbiofilm_FD_192503 | JGI IMG/M metagenome (GOLD analysis project Ga0265295, IMG submission 192503) | Leachate microbial communities from a municipal landfill in Southern Ontario, Canada - Methane capture system biofilm | ecosystem: Engineered > Solid waste > Landfill > Unclassified ... | reverse complement strand
ATTCATACTCGATCAAAAGCTGAAACATATACTGTTGAAGGATATAATAGTATATTCAGGCACTTTCTGGCAAGGTTAAGAAGAAAGACAAAGTGCTATTCCAAAAGTCTTGAAATGTTAAAATATTATGTTCTTCTCTTAATGAAGTACAGGAATAAAGAGATAGATATGTTTAATTAACAATGCCAAAATGGTAAGAAAAAACTAATCCATATCTGATCTGCATACGCTTTTAAGCCGGTTCACACCATCTATCTCATCAATGACACTAGCAACAGCTTCAGGAACAAGAACTCTCCAGTCCTCATCACTTAACATTCGTCTTCTGGTCTCACTGCCTGAATAACCCTCCCTCTGATACATTGGAGGTTGTCTGACAATGATGCCTGCTTCCTTGAAAAGACGTACAACAAGAGGATTATTAGAATAAACAACATCAAAAGGTGGTGTCATAGAAATGATATGGGAGACCCACACAGCATTTCTTTGCAGGTCTTCTATAGGTATGGCGTAGTGCATCACATTAGCATCTTCAAGAGCCTGCCTGATCATCATTACGCGCTCACCAGCAGTAAATGGATTCTTAGGCTCGTGGCTTTTCTGTGCACTGCCTATACCAATTACTACCTCATCCACATCCCGGGCAATATCACTTATGATGGAATAATGTCCGAGATGAAATGGTTGAAAGCGCCCGATATAGAACGCTCTTCTTGTATACATGGGGCGATAACCATCAGTGAATGCCACATTCATCGAATGTGAACTTCTCACACACTTCCAGGTAGTGTCCTGAGTTGTTATCGTGTTTCATCTTAGCAAGTTTCTTGATCAGGTCCATTCCAGGTTTCGGATCTTCCATGATCTCTACTTTATCCCTGATAAGGTCAAAGATCTTCTTGCCTTCTTCTGTACGTATAAGCACACAGTTCCAACCATCCGGAGTACCGACCGAACCAAGTGAAATATCAGCAGATACAGAGGTGTAGTCACAACAGTTGTGGCATGGGTTTCTTGCATAATGAGCTACCTCGGGAATCTTCACACTGTGGGCTTCCCCATCTTTTGTGTAGTTCCAGAATTTACCCTTGCCAAAGTCCATCTTGACAACGTCTTCAGCTTTAAGTCCCATTACTTCTGGAACGATCTTCTCGGTCATAACGTCATGATAGAAACTTTCCATACACAACAGACCAAGAATGACAACGATCTTGTCATTTGAATTCTCGACGATAAGACGTGCACCATGTGCCTGGCAGGGAACACCAATAACACCAATTTTATCATATTTCTCAAAAGGTTCCTTAAGAGCTGAAAGAACAGAATCATAGGTATACTTGGTACCTGTTGTCCTGTCAACATCCTCCGGCTTGGTCATAACTATAAGCTCAGTACCCCATTTATCATCCTTGGCGATACCGACAATACAATCCACCGTACCAGTTTCAAGCAAAGCCTTTGCAAGTATTGAGGTTATACCCCCGTCCTGCTGACCTGGAATGCTACTCTTTGCTCCAAAGAACTCTTTTACATTTGCAAATTCATCATCTACATATCCATCGATAACAGGACATAATCTGCCGCATGTGAGACATCCTTCACATACATCAGGTGCTGCTCCCTGGACATATAGTTCTAAATTATCAGGGTCACGGACTTCTGCATGCTTGTTCATGATGATAGCACCAGCAGGACATGCTGCTACACATGCCCCACAAGCAGTACAGACGTCGTTTTCAATGACCTCTAATATTTTTGGATGGGCCATTAATTGCCTCCAATATTCTCTTCTTTTTGTTTATCCAATGATTTCTTTACCGATGAGCTTGATGGCCTTCTCTTTGTTAGGTCCGATCGGGGAACCTGCTACGATCTGTGTTACGCCGATGTCAAGCAGTTCGTTGATCCTTGCCTTACAATCATCAGGTGTTCCACTGATAGAGAATGCATCCATCATCTCACTTGTGACCATGCCGCCCATGAGTGCACCGAAGTCACCCTTGGCAATAGCCCCACCGATATCAGCCTTTGCTGCTACATCAATACCATGGCGCTCAAGTACCATATCAGGTGAACCTGCAACAATAAATGCAACTACTACCTGTGCTGCACTTTTGGCCTTTGCAGCGTCCTTGTCAATAGAGAAACATGCGTATGCTGCAACGTCAACTTCCTTGGGGTCACGGCCTGCTTTCTTTGCACCTGCTGCGATCTGCTTTACAGCCACTTCGAAGTCCTTTGGGTGTGATGCATTGATAAGTACACCATCTGATACCTCTCCTGCGAGCTCAAGCATCTTTGGACCCTGTGCACCCATGTATATAGGTATATTTCCAGCCTTAAATGCCATCTTTGCACCGTTGAACTTGACCATGTCGCCATCCTGGGTAACCTTATCTCCAGCGATAAAGCCACGAATAGCCTCAATGCTTTCCTTTGTTGTGGTGAGTGGTTTGTCCCATGAAATGCCCATTGCATCAAAGGTTGCCTTGTCCCCAGGACCAAGCCCGAGGATTGCACGGCCGCCTGATATCTCATTGATTGAAGCAATGCTTGATGCTGTAACTGCTGCGTTTCTTGTGTAGGGATTTGTTACACCTGATCCGAGTTTGATGCTGTTAGTGGTCATTGCAAGAACAGCTAATGTTGAGTACACATCACGGTTGTTGTAGTGGTCGGTAATCCATACGTTGTCAAAGCCCTGCTGTTCAGCAAGTTTTGCATAATGAGCTATTTTCAGTACTGGGTCACTTGGTACAAATTCTATTCCAAAAGTCATTTGAATCCTCCTCTAAATAGTGTTGCTATTCAGGTATCTATACATATTTAAAACTTTGTTGGTTTGGTTATGTCATAGTGAGCTTGTTTAATTAGCTCCAAAAACTCCTTTTCTAATAACTCCTTTTCTAATTAGACAAGATTCTCTTAAAAGAATCGCTTCTGCCAAAAAAGAAGATGAAGTTATGAAAAAAGGAATATACATTTAAATTAAGATTATAATTGGGCACCCTCATAGTATATAAAGGTGATAGCAAAAAACAGGATAAATTAATACGAATACACAAATAATTCAATCTGAGCAAACGAACAAAGAATAATTGAAAGAAGACAACACTGTGTAAAATATAGATATGTATTTACCGTTACAGATATATCCAGTAAATGACAGATGAAATATTGTTCATATTTGTAGGAGGTGACGCACAGGGAGTTACTGAGTCATTACCTGATGGAGTATTTGCCTATCTGCAAGAATATGAATTGAATATGAGAATCGTTTACAAATAAATTAAATTTTGAGTAGAGTGATCATCATGAAATGCTTTGAATGTTCAAAAGATGGTAAGGATAGCGACACAGTGGCTATTTGCATTATCTGTGGTAGAGGGGTCTGTAAAGAGCACCTTGTCAGAGAAGAGACGCCTGTATGGGAAGGTGAATTCAGTATAAAACTGAAATGTGGTATGGGGATTGCCTGTGACTACAAGGATGTCCAGCACTGGAAAAAAGTGCTGTGTATGCCCTGTCATGAAGCCCTGACGGAGAATTATTAGGTGATATCATGATGAAATGTTATGATTGCATGGAAGAAGAAAACGACACAGAAGCAACATGTGTCTGTATAGTTTGTGGTAAAGGACTTTGCACCAGTCACATTAAAGAACTTGAACTTCCGGTCTCAGTAGGCCAGCCACCAAATGTAAAAAGGCTTCCAAAGGGTTTGCCAAGGATAATGTGTCATTACTGTTTTGACCAGACGATCGAAGACGGATTTGACTAATTACATAAATTATATGGTAACAGAGGTAAAAATATGTGCGGAGAAAATAAAGGGAAAAGCTGCGGCGGACACCGAGAGATCATTGACAGCATGTCAGATAAATTAGGGTTCACACCTCAGATACTGGAAGTACTTGGAGAATTAGAACCTGAGTTGCTGCAAAAGTATAATATGTGCGATAACAAGCTACTCAGCGACGGGGCACTACCTGCTAAAACAAAGATATTAATGGCTCTTGCAGTCGTTGCATCAAAGCAGTGCGAACGTTGTGTTGCATCACAGATGAAGAGCGCTCTGAAGAACGGAGCAACAAAAGAAGAGATAATGGAGACAATGGATGTCATTTTCATTACATCCGGAGCTCCAGCAGTTGCTGCATGTAGAGATGCATTGAAGATGCTCAAATAAAAGTATCATGAAGGGGAACCAATCTGGTTCCTTTTCAACATCCGATTTATCATACAATATTATACTATTGAGGGGGTTGGAAATGAGGGGGACTGTTGTAAGATGCAGCTTGTTTTTTGTGGCAGCCGTTGTTTTAATATCCATTAACAGTGGATTTGTAGCCGCAGAAGAGGCCACAAAATTCGGAGAATTATCTGCTGATGACTTCGCTTATGAAAGCAACTGCAGACAATGTCATGCGATCATTTACGGAGAATGGGAAGGAACGATGCATTTCAATGCATATCTTGACCCTTTCTATCTGGAAGAGGTAAAGGTTGCAAGCGCTGATACTGACGGATTGGTAGATGAATTCTGCTCCCGTTGTCACACACCCATAGGCGTGGTGTCCGGTGAGATCCCACCTATAGATGGGTCTGAAATGAGTGACATATCAAAGCTAGGAGTTCAGTGTGATTTCTGCCATGTGGTATCAGGAAGCAATGGAACAGGCAACGCCCATTTCATAGTCAGTCCCGGAGATACTAAATGGGGACCTTTCAATGACTCAAAGTCAGCCTATCATGAATCAGAATATCTTGAGCTTTACACCCAATCAGAATATTGCGGAATGTGCCACGAAGTTATACATCCTGTAAACGGACTTGTCATAGATGACACATATCCAGCATGGAAAAACAGTCAGTACGCCGAAGATAATGTAGTATGTCAGGACTGCCATATGACAGAAGGGATCACAGAATTCAAAGCAAATCCTGGCCGTGCAGGATCAGGTGCCCCTAAAAGAGATCATATATCCACACATGAGATAACCGGTGGAAATGCATTTGTTACATCAATGTTTGGTGCTGAAAATGTAGGAGATGTGGCCATTGAAAGGCTTCAGAACGCTGCGACACTGGATATAACTGTACCTGAGATAGCAGGTACTGGTGAAGAAGTCACTATCGAGGCAGCTATCACAAACTCTGGTGCCGGACACAATCTACCAACCGGTGTTTCAGAAATAAGGCAAATGTGGCTTGAAGTTCTTGTCATGGATGGAGAAGGTAATGAGATATATAGTGCCGGAACTCTTGATACAGAAGGAAACATAGAATCTGCAAAGATAATATACAATAATGTGCTGGGTGACAGTGAAGGCAATGCTACTGATAAGTTCTGGCTTGCAGACAGGGTACTGGAAGACAACAGGATCGGACCAAAGGAGACAGTAAGAGAAGAGCACAGATTTACCCTTACCGATGATGTTGTTTATCCGCTTAAAGTGGAAACCAGTCTCAATTACAGGTCAGCACCTCAGGATATAATAGACCAGCTGTTTGGAGAGGATATGTATGAGGTGCCTGTTATCAATATGAATGAGGTATCCAATATAATATATGACCCGGACACACCTTTAGAAGAGAGAAACTTAGAAGATAAAAATGAATCAACGCCAGGTTTCAGCATATTCACTGCCTGCATGGCTTTTACGCTGATGATATACATATTCAAAAGAAAATAATTGGAGAAAATAAAAAATGTTACCTAACGTAGACAAGAGCAAATGTGAAGGAATTGGAGCATGTGCAGAATCATGTCCTACTGATGTTATAGACATTGAAGCAGATGAGAACGGAGACCTCAAATCCGTAATCGCACGACCTGATGATTGTGTGGAATGTGGCAACTGTGTTGACGCCTGCCCCACAGAAGCAATAACATTAGATTAAAAAGGAGTGCCAGTATGTCCGATGACACATGTATTCGAATACTAGGGATTTCAGGTAGCCCCAGGAAGAAATCCACAGACTATGTTGTAAATGAAGCCCTGAGATATGCACAGGAGAAATACAACGTGGAAGTTGAGTATTTTTCCGCCAGTGCCAAGGACATGAAGTTCTGCATTCATTGCGATTACTGTGTCCGTAAAAAGGAAGGATGTATCCACAAGGATGACCTTGTTGAACTTTATGACAAGATGCTCTGGGCTGATGCGTGGATCATCGGCACTCCGGTATACCAGGGCACACTGAGTGCCCAGACAAAGACAATAATGGACCGGTGCCGTGCTGTTGTTGCCCGTGACCCAAAAGCCTTTATGAACAAGGTCGGTGCTGCAGCTGCAGTTGGCGGGGACAGGATGGGCGGACAGGAACCTGCCATACAGACTATTTTGAACTTTTATGTTATCAGTGAGATGATACCCGTTGCAGGCGGTTCTTTTGGATCGAACCTTGGTGGAACATTCTGGTCAAAGGACAAAGGTGCTGAAGGAGTTGCTGAAGATTCGGAAGGAATACGAAGCCTTCACAGGACCGTTAATAAGATGGTAAAAACGGCCATGGCGATGAAAACTCTCAAATAGAGGTGCAAACTTGAAATTTGAAGAAACTGTGATTGATATTATCAAACGGGCACACAATGTGAAAAGTTTCAGGTTCAAAAGACCAGAGGCTTTCGATTACAAAGCCGGCCAGTACATCACAGTGACACTTAATTCCAATGGGAAGAAACTTAGCAAGGCTTTCAGTCTGTCAAGCAGCCCTACAGAAAAGGATCATATTGAATTTACAAAGAAGCTAACAGGCCATGAATTTTCCAATATGCTGGATGCCATGGTACTAGGAGATACTGCATTTATAAGTGGCCCATTTGGAAAAATGACCTTTGAAGGCGAGTATGAAAAAATTGCACTTCTTAGCGGAGGCATAGGCATTACTCCAATGATCAGTATCTGTAAGTATTGCACTGACATGAAGTTCGGTACGAATATCATACTGCTGTGCAGTGACAAGACTGAAGAGGATATGATATTTGTGGAAGAGCTTGAAGAGATGCAAAAACAAAATCCAAATCTTAGCGTTTTCAATACACTAACAAGGGCATCAGAAAACTGGACAGGGTGCAGAGAACGCATATGTGAAAGCATGATCCTAAGAGAAGTTCCAGACTACGCAGAGAGGATTTTTTATGTATGCGGACCACCTCCTATGGTGGATTCAATGATGGAGATGCTTCACGATATGAAAATACCTGATAGCATGATAAACAAGGAATCACTTATTGGATATTGAGCCAGTTTTTTAGGAATAAAAGGAGGCAGCAAAAATCATGAAGAGGATAGCATGGGGAATTACCGGGTCAGGAGACCTGATCAAAGAGACATACGACGCAATGGTTGACATCAAAAATAAGAGCAATATCGAGATAATGGTCTTCTTATCCAGAGAAGGAGAGACCGTTATGAAGTGGTACCGTATGTGGGATGATATACAGAGGGATTTCCCGAATTTCAAGACAGGTGCCGGACCAAATTCACCATTTATTGCAGGACCACTTCAGGTAGGACACTACGATGCACTTATCATTGCCCCTTGCACTGCAAATTCGGTTGCCAAGATAGTATATGGTATTGCCGACACACTCGTCACAAACGCTGTTTCACAGACTGCTAAAGGAAAAACTCCAATTTACATCCTTCCTGTGGATCAGAAGAGAGGAACTGTGAAAACAGTATCACCTGAAGGCCGTGTTATGGAATTAAAAATGCGTGAAGTGGACGTGTCCAACACAGAAAAGCTGGGAGAGATGGAAAATATAACCCTGCTCGAAAAACCCGATGATCTGTACGATCTTCTTGGAATCAACAAAGATTAAAAGAAAGTATAACCTTCCTGGAGATAAATCTCAGGCAAGTTCTCAATGACATCATCCAACTTCCCGAGAGACCGGAATGTAGCATAGGCTGCAATGAAGCTGTCCAGTGCATCTCCATCCTTATTATTTATTATTTTTTCCCGGAGTTTTTCAGGGACAGTTATACCTTTATGGAGCATTTCATCCAGGATGTATTTCCGGTTTTGTCTCTTTTTTTCTGCCCTTCCCTTATAGCCAATGTAAAGGTCTTCACTCTTCAGTGTTGATGCCGGACATATTTCTATAAGCCATGGCTTATCTTCCTGTGCTTCCTGCATTGGAACTGTATAAGCTTTCCCGGATATTACAAGAGGACGTATAACATCACGAATTCCGTAGTATGTCTGTTTGTATACCCAGAGATTATAAATGCTAAACGGAGCTTTGACCTCGACATCTGTAAGACGCTTCAACTCGGTCTTCCCTCCCATAATTTGCATCGCCTTTCTAAATTCATCGGCTGAGTGATACATATGAGGAAAATCAGATAGAAAAGAATACCAGTCTTTCCCGGACATCAGTTTTTGAGGAAGACTGAAAGAGAGATCCATCCCAAAAACAGAGTGTTTGTTTGATATAATCAGGTCACACAAGGCAGATAGACATGCTTGTAGTTCCTTGCTATTATTAACTACAATGTCTGATATGGGATAAGATTTGAGAACTGTAAGCATACCAGCTTCTGCAACAGCCTCAGTTACCCATATTTTGCGACCTGCATCTTTTGCAGCACTGAAGTCAACACCATATATCCTGCGTTTCCTTCCAGTGACAGCAAATGTCATGCATTATTCCGACTCAGTTGTCCCGCTGACCTTTGATGAACTCATCAGTCATCATAAAGGCTTCATCATCAGTGAACTGCTTTGGAGGGTGTTTCATGAAGTAGGATGATGGTGAGTGCAGTATACCCCCAATACCTCTTTCAAGGGCAAGTTTGCAGCATCTGATAGCATCAATGACCACTCCTGCGGAGTTAGGGGAATCCTCCACCGAGAGACGAAGCTCTATATTCATTGGAACATCTCCGAATATCTTTCCTTCCAGCCTCAGGAAGCAGACCTTATTATCATTCTGCCATGGAACATAGTCACTTGGACCAACATGGATGTTATCATCATCCATTCTCTGGCCAACTACGGACTGAACAGCTTCTGTTTTGGATTCTTTCTTTGAAGCAAGACGGTTCCTGTTAAGCATGTTAAGGAAATCAGTATTGCCTCCTGTATTAAGCTGATAGGTTCTTTCCAATTCCACGCCGCGTTTGCGGAAAAGGTCGGCAAGCATCCTGTGAGTAATAGTAGCACCAAGCTGTGCCTTTATGTCATCACCAATGATCGGGATACCTTTTTCCTCGAACTTCGCTGCCCATTCAGGTTTGCTCACGATAAAAACAGGCATATTGTTAATGTAGGCAACTCCTGCCTCAAGAGCACACTCAGCATAGAAATGGGCGGCTTCCTCAGAACCCACCGGAAGATAGTTAAGTAATATCTCTGTTCCAGAGTCTTTTAGTTCTTTTACTACCTGTTCCTTACTGGCTTCTTTTTCAGTGGAAGGAATAAATCTCCTGTTATCACTGTAGTTTACCATGTGTTCGGAAACACCATCAAGAATACATCCCATTTTTACAATTACGTCTGCTTTTGGAATCTCGGGGCAGAACACTGTGGTACAGTTAGGAGCTGCAAAGATAGCCTCTGAAACATCTTTACCAACCTTCCTTTCATCAATATCAAATGCAGCAACTACTTCAATATCAAATGGCCTGTAGCCACCAATATTCCAGTGCATTAAACCTATAGCATCGTTTTCTTCTTTGGTTTTATAATATTCAATGCCTTGGATAAGAGAGCTGGCACAGTTGCCAATACCTGCAATTGCAATCTTGATTTTGTCCATTCAATTACCTCTGTAAAAATGATTTTTGAAAACAAATGACGTATAAAACATAAGCAGATTAATGTATTGTTACTAATAAAAACTTTTCTAAATAAAGACTTGTTGCCAAGTTTTCTCAGAAATAGCTGGCAGGCAGATAAAACTAAGCTCGAAAGATATATTAAGCCAGAATAAGATTATATATTTGTTACAGTGGGTTTAGCCTTCGTTCGGGTATCGGGCATTGGCACTTCAAGTTTACATATATTGCTCTAATAGCTCTAAAGGAGATTTTGAAATGAAAGATATACTACAAGAAATCGCAGAAGAACTCGATCAGCTAAAATCAATGGATCAGGCAATTGGTATGGCAATAGAACTTGAAGAAGAGGGGATGAAGTATTACAGTGAAAAAGCATCTATGACGAAGAATGAGGCTGCCAGGGAATTATATAACTTCCTTGCCAATGAGGAAAAAAAGCATGCCCAATACTTGGAACAATTCAGGGAAAGCAAACAGATCCCTGAAGTTGAGTTCAGTTTCCCAAAGTTCAAGGCATCTTTCAAAGAAGAATTCTCTGATGAGACACTTAAAGAGATAGGCATCCTTCTTGGAGCCCTTAGATTCGAGCATAAAAGCGAATATTTCTACATCGAACTTGCAGATAGAGCAGATAACGAAGAGCAACGTTTATTCTTTGAGAAAATAGCTGCTGCTGAAAGAGGGCACTATCAGATAATTGATGAGTTGCTTGCTGCTGAAACTGAATTCAGAATGCAGACATAAATATTGGAGAGTGTTTGAATGGATGATTATAAACCACTTGAGCTAGCCAAAGGAATATACTGGGTAGGTGTGGTTGACTGGAACCTGCGTGACTTTCATGGATATGAAACTCCAAAAGGTGGTACTTACAACGCATACCTTGTGGTTGATGAGAAAATTGCTCTTATAGACACTGTAAAAGCACCATTTGCAGGAGAGATGCTCAAGCGTATAAGCCGGATAGTAGACCCTTCAAAGATCGATTATGTAATTTCCAACCATGTTGAAATGGACCATTCCAGTTCAATATCAAGCATCATGGAAATTGCACCCGGTGCAAAGTTGTTTGCATCATCCAAAGGACAAAATGGACTTTCTGAATACTACAAGGATGAAGGCTTTGACAAATGGGATATTCAGGTTGTTGGCACAGGGGATGAACTTAGTCTTGGAAAAAAGACACTGATGTTCATTGAAGCCACAATGCTGCACTGGCCTGACAGTATGCAAACCTATGTGAAAGAGGATGATATACTATTCTCAAATGATGCCTTTGGACAGCATTTAGCAACTTCAAAACGTTTTGACGACGAAGTTGATGACGTAATGGAAGATGCAGGCATATACTATGCCAATATACTCATGCCGTTCGGAACACAGATACTCAAATATGTGGAAAAGCTCAAAGAGCTCGATGTTAGCCCTGCGATGATAGCTCCGGCACATGGACTCATCTGGAGAAGGGATGTATCAAGAGTTATTGAAGAATATGTTAAGTGGGCAAATGGAAATTCTTTACCAAAATTGCTTGTCATCTATGATACAATGTGGGGAAGTACGGAAAAAATGGCAATGGAAATCGTTGAGGGAGCAAGGGCATCAGGAGTTGAAGTGCGCCTGCGACACCTGCGCAAGAACGACTGGAGTTTAACCATGAAAGAACTCATGGATTCATCAGTCATTGCAATTGGCTCGCCTACAATGAATAATAATATGTTCTTTACAACAGCTGGATTTCTTACTTACATGAAAGGACTACGCCCAAAAGGCAAGAAGTATTTCCTCTTCGGCTCTTACGGCTGGGGCGGGGGAGCAGTCAAAGGAATGGAAAAAGAGATTGAAAGCGCAAAATTCGAACTTGCCATGGAAAGTATGCAAGTCAAATTCAGACCTTATGAAGATGACAAAAAAGCGTGCCGTGATATCGGCTACAAGCTTGGTGAAATAGCAAAAGAGAATGCAAAATCTTAAATTTATAAAATAAATATTAATACAAAAATAAAGAGAGTGTTACAATGAGATTCGAAAATGATCTAGAAGCTGAATTCTATGAAAGGTCCAAGAAAAGCGCTGAAAAGTCCGGATACAGACTTAATTCTGACTGGGATGTTATCACAACTGCCGTAAAGGGCATTTGCAACAACAAGAAAGAATATGGCGAATGGTACTGCTTCTGTCAGAAAAGAACCGGCGACAAGGAACAGGACAAGAAGATAATCTGCCCATGTGCTGCAAGAGTCAGAGACGTTGAAATGCGTGGTGCATGCAAGTGCGGACTTTACATTAAGTAAAGTGAAACGTTCTTACTTTTAGATTAATGATATGAGGTTACGGTGCTTCATACCATTATCTTTTTCATATTCGTCCACCCATCCCAGTCAACTACCCCACCCTGCCAGCCTCCGGCTGTCGAGGATGGAGCATGTAAAAGCTCTGGTTGACCAGACCACTTGTTAAGGAGAAATTATCAAAAACAAGTAACCGATAGGAGAGAATATATAGTTACCATGGAATGCCGCCTCAGTCCCATGCTCTAAGGATGCAAATTAAACAGTCTGATTGGGTTAATAGACAGTGTTTGCATCATACAAACCTTTCCATATCAGGTCGAGAGGAAGTCAAATTCAGTTGTTGTCTCCAACAACAATTGATATGCAAAACCCTTGTAAAAGGAGAATTTAAACTATGAACATTTTTGTACAGAACAAAAATGGTAAACCACTTATGCCGACAATTCCAGTAATAGCAAGGCTATTATTAAAGGAAAAGAAAGCAAAGGTTGTTCGCAAAACACCATTTACTATCAAGTTACTTTACGAAACTACGGAATTTACCCAACCTATCACTGCAGGAATGGATACAGGTTCCTCAATGATTGGATGTACAGCTATTTCTGATAATGATGTCCTGTATCAATCCGAGGTAATCTTACGAAACGACATCAAGGATAAGATGACCCAGAGAAGACAATACAGAAGAACAAGAAGAAGTAGAAAAACACGACATAGAAAACCAAGATTTAACAATAGAGGAAATAAAGGAAAAATAGCTCCTTCAATTAAAAGCAAAATTGAATCACATCTACGAGAAAAGAAGTTTGTTGAATTAATCCTTCCAGTTACAAAATGGATAGTAGAACTTGCTTCCTTTGATATTCATAAGATTAGCAATCCGGATGTTGAAGGAACTGGATACCAGAACGGAGATCTGAAAGGATTCTACAATACCAAAGCTTTTGTTCTGGCCAGAGACAAATATACCTGCCAGTACTGTTTCGGAAAATCAAAGGATAAGAAACTTGAATGTCATCACATTGTTTTCAGGAAGAACAAGGGAACGGATACTCCAGAAAATCTGATAACTTTGTGCAAGACCTGTCATAAGAATCTGCATGCAAAATACAGTCAGGAAACTTTTCCAATACAAGGACCTGTAAGCAGGACAAAACATGCAACTGAAATTGGGATTATAAAATCACAGCTTCGTAAATCGGGATGGAAATTTACTGAAACCTTTGGTTATGAGACAAAGTTCAGGAGAGAAGTGATATTGAGCCTGCCTAAAACTCATAGTAATGATGCAATTGCAATCTGTTGTAGTGATAAGCAGATAATTCAGCTGGATAATATAGTCTACGTGAAAAGACATATAGCTGCAGGAGACTATCAGCAAACAAAAGGTAAACATTCTCAGAAGAAAATACCAACTGGGAAACTATTCGGATTAAGAAAATTCGATTTGATTAAGACAATCAAAGGGATTGGATTTGTAAAAGGTAAAAGAAGTTCTGGATACTTCTCAATTTGTGATATATTCAACAAAGCCATTTCAAACTCAGTTAAGGTAAAATCTGAATGTACTAGATTACAAGCAAGAACAACAACACTAACCCAGATAACAATATGTCGACAAATAATAGTCCATATTCCTCTCCCACCTGTCAGCCTATGGCTGCCGAGGAAGGATTCTCCTGCTCCAGTAAGATGATAGAAAATAAAGAGGAAAACCTGGAAAAAACGGAAAGTGAAAAAGATATAGAAGCTAAGCCCAGAGATAGGAGTAAATTATCAGATATCTGTGCAGATATCAAAGTCAGCCAGATAATGTCAAAAGAAACCACTGTTATAAGAGATACTGAACCTATCGAAAATATCATAGAGCTTATGGCCAAGACACCATACCATAGCTATCCTGTGCTGAATTCAGATGAAGAGTTGGTTGGTGTTGTCGATCAGGATAACCTACTTGAGTTTCTCTTTTTTGAAAGAAGTCATCGAAAACACCATACGCACCTGATGGCTATCAAGGCGTTAAGTGAAGAAGCATCCACTCTTATGGTGCATCAACCGGTTACACTTTCCCCTGATGCAAACCTTTGTGATGCTGCTGACATAATGATAAAATATCATATTGATCGCTTGTGTGTCAGCAAGGACAAAAAACTGCTTGGTGTCGTTTCAAAATCAGATCTGATTAAAAAGATACATGGATTCTGGGGAAAATGAAAAATGGAAGTACTCTTCCAGATACTAGTTATATTATTTTTAGCAAAAATACTCAGTGAGGTCTGTGAAAGATCCGGACTGCCCGGCATAATTGGGGAGATTGGAGCCGGATTTATCTTTGTTCTTGCTTTAAAACCTGATGATATTGAGACCTTCACATTCTTTGCAGAGTTGGGAGCCATATTTCTGCTATTTACGGCAGGTTACAAAGAAGTTCACATTAAAGACCTGAAAGCTGCATCAACAAAAGCACTCATCCCTACAATATCACAGATAGTTGTGGCCTTTGGTTTTGGATTCATACTGGGAAAAGTGTTCGGTTTTAGTTTTATAGAGAGTCTTTTCATGGCGGTTGCTTTTAGCCCCACAAGTATTAGTGTTGTTGTTAAAACTTTGATAGATACTGATTATCTTTCAAGCAAGCCTGGCTCGATGATGCTGACATCAGCAATATTCGATGATATAATAGGCATATTCCTGCTGTCCATTGTAGTATCATTTGCAACACTCAATCAATTTCCCTCCGGCCTCCACATACTTGGGATCCTTGGGCAAATACTGGTATTTATAGTAATTATAGCCATCATGGGATGGAAGCTCTTTCCACGTCTTTTTGAATACGTACAGAAAATGCACACTAAAGAATCACTGTTTTCTTTTGTGATACTCATTGCATTATTCTCAGCATACTTTTCAGAGCAATTCGGACTGCATGCTGTTATTGGTGCTTTTTTTGCTGGAATACTCATCTCAGACATACCACTTGCAAAAATAGAGAGCGTACAAAAAAAGGTCAGTGGTATTGCCTACGGATTTTTCACACCACTTTTCTTTGCTTTCATAGGACTTTCAGTGGATATCGAAGTACTATACAGCACAGGGATCTTTGCCATACTTGTTATTGTACTTGCCCTTTCAGGAAAACTTATTGGAGGATTTATTGGTACAAAGCTGGTGGGTTTTAGTTCCATGGATAGTCTGATATTTGGAATCGGTATGATGCCACGTGCAGGAGTAGAGCTTGTGGTCATAGCCATTGGTAAGGAACTGGGAATAATCAGCAATGAGGTATTCTCTGCCATTGTATTGATGGTTGTGGTATCCATTGTGATCACTCCGATACTACTGGAAATATCTATCCGGTACAAAGAACGAGCAGTGGCAGTATCCGAGTAGAAAGGAGGGGTTACTATTGGTCAGGGTACAGGATGAACTAATAGGAAAAGCCATCAACTTTGCCAATGGATTAAAAAAGATATAACACTAATACTAATTACTCAATTAAATTGATAAAAGTTGAGGGGGAGTTAATATAGAGGGTAACGCAGCTGCGGAAATAGAAGAGATGTTTGCAGGTCTTGAAAGTTCCGCAAATGGACTTTCCGAACAGGAAGCACTCGAAAGGTTAGATAAATACGGAAAGAACGAGCTTGAAGAGAAGGAAAAAACTACAGCACTAAAGGTCTTTGCCGGACAATTTGCGAATCTGATAGTCTGGGTGCTTATGGCTGCTGCTGTTATTTCCCTGATGATCGATGAGATCATTGACTTTTGGGTGATACTTTTTACAATTGCTGTTGTTATTGTACTGGGTTTTATACAGGAATATCGGGCTGAAAAAGCAATGGAAGCCCTGAAAAGCATAGTACAGCCCGAAACAACGGTCATCCGGGACGGAAAGCTTAGGAAGATACCCACAACTGATGTAATTCCCGGAGATGTACTTGTCCTGGAAACGGGAGACAAGGTGCCTGCAGATGCTGTCCTTTTTGAAAGCGTTGCCCTTAGACTGGATGAATCTGCCCTTACCGGTGAAAGTGTTCCGGTTGGGAAAACTCAAAATGAAAATATCTTTGCAGGTACCCAGCTTGTGCATGGAAAATGCAAGGCTTTGGTCACGTCCACAGGAATGAAAACAAAGATAGGACAGATAGCCAGCCTCATACAGACAAAAAGCGAAGATACGCCCCTGCAGGCAAAGATTACGAAATTGTCCATGACACTTGCAATACTTGCAATACTTGCCTCAGCACTCACTTTTCTAATTGGTATTGCCATTGGTGCCCCATTTGCTGATATGCTACTCATAGCCCTTGCACTTGCTGTTGCAGCAGTGCCCGAAGGATTGCCGCTTACACTTACAATAACCCTTGCCTATGGTATGAAGAAAATGGCAGGTCACAATGCCATAATCAGAAAGATGCTTGCTGTTGAGACACTTGGTTCTACAACGGTCATATGCACAGATAAAACAGGCACCCTCACCAAGAACGAAATGACTGTGGAGAAAATATATACCAGTGGGGACGTGCTTGAACTTACAGGGTCAGGGTACACGCCAAAAGGAGATTTCCTGAAAAGGGGCGACAGTGTCGATGTGATGAAAGAAGATACTTCAGTAAAACTACTCAAAGCCATCGCACTGTGTAATAATTCCGCCATGGAAAAAAGAGAGGATAAATGGGAAGTTATCGGGGATCCTACGGAAATTGCGCTTACTGTTGCAGCCGCAAAGGCAGGCATTTGGAAGGATGAACTGGATAAAGACTATGAGATGGTAGAGGAAATAGTTTTCACTTCAGAAAGGAAACTTATGACAAGCATCCATAACACCGGTAAAAGAAGAGTCTCATTCACAAAGGGAGCACCTGAGGTCGTTCTGCCTCAATGCAGCAATATTGAAAAGAACGGAGAGCTATACAGCATCACCCAGCAGGACAGGGAAACAGTACTTGATAAAAATCTCGAGTTTGCAAGTTCAGCCTATCGTGTACTGGCAGTTGCATATAAAGAAATTCCCGGGGAAGAATCAGATAGGAATTCTGAGAAGGACATGACTTTCCTTGGACTTGTTGCCATGATCGATCCTCCTCATGAAGAGGTTAAGGATGCTATTAAATTGTGCAAAAAAGCCGGTATTAAGGTAATCATGATAACCGGCGATAACCAGGAGACTGCAAAAGCTATCGGTAAAAGTATCGGGATCTTTGGAGACAGCCAGGAATCTGGAGTCTATGAAGACGAGAAACTTCAACGCATAACAGCTGACTATGCAGTGACCGGGGATGAGTTAAACGAGCTTAATGATGAAGAATTCTCAAGTATAGTTGAGAACATAACTGTGTATGCCAGGACAATGCCGGAGCAAAAACTTCGGATCGTTGATACCCTGCAGAAAAAAGGACATATCGTTGCCATGACAGGCGACGGGGTCAATGATGCACCGGCACTAAAAAAAGCCAATATTGGTATTGCCATGGGAATAAAGGGTACTGATGTTGCAAAAGAATCCAGTCTTATGATACTGCAGGATGATAATTTTGCTACCATTGTGGAAGCTATCAAAGGTGGACGAACGATCTATGATAATATTGAGAAGTTCATAACATATCTCATCTCAAGAAACTTCACTCTGGTGATTCTCATCATGGCAGGTATCAGCCTTCTTGGTTTTGACCTCATACCACTGCTGGCACTACAGATACTTTTCATCAATATGTTCAACGAGATAATGCCTGCTATCTCACTTGGACTGGACCCTGCAACAGACGGAATTATGGATAGACCACCACGTGACCCGAATGATAATTTCCTGAAGAAAAGGAACCTGTTCTTGGTCATCGCCCTGGCACTCATAATGGGAATAGCATCTTTCCTTGTATTTGCCCTGAGTGACCCTGCAAGCGACACAGTAATGGCAAGAACACTTACGTTTGCAACCGTGGTCAGCATGATACTTTTCATACCGCTGGCATTCAGGTCACTTGAGCGCTCTGTGATAAGTATAGGGATCTTCACCAACAAGCTCATGATAGCAGGAGTGCTGGCTACCTTCTTTGCCACAATGTCAGTAATGTATATACCCTACCTGAACGAAGCATTCGGATTGTTACCACTGCCCCCGGAAAAATGGATTATGCCAATAGGGGTTGCTTTCATTACATTCCTCTGTGCTGAGGGACTCAAATACATCACCAGGAGTACGAAAAGCATATGATGGCCGGAAATAGAAAATTGACGTTCATACTTTTTGGAATGCTTACGGTCATAGTTCTCATTGCCATAGCAATGAACGGTACACAGGACACACAGGAAGAAGTCATAATACCTGAAGAGATATTGGACTGCGATTACTGCACTTTCAATTACAGAACACCGTTTACACTGGCATACACATACCAGCAGCCAGATGGGAACAGGGTTGTAGAGGGTAACATCGACGTCATGAATGCAGACTACACAGATGTAGAGCTCTCAGGCAAACCTGAATGGGTAGTTGCAGCAGATTCGAGTAACGGAAGCATCTGGGCCGTTGTCCACGATGACGGCACAGTAGAGGCTTTTGAGCTATCTGATGGTGAGCTGGAAGAAATAAACATAAGCCCTGCTAAGATACATGCCGACAGCCCCCCAATACTGATGATCAAGAATGATGATGCTTTTTTACTTGCACCGGGATTGTGGAATGAGTCACTATTAAGCCATCCTATCGTTCTTCCAAACTCAGGAAGGACGGTGTTCATAGAAACAAAAGGAGACCTTGTGTTCAGGGTCAATGACAGGGAAGCTGCACGCCTTGAAGTCAATGCTCTGCCCGATGCACGCCTGCTGGTTGATGAGGATGAGCGGATATTATTGCTAACAGGGCCAACTGAAGATTACAAGCATGGAGTGCTGGGAGACAGTATTGAAGCTTCAAGTATCACATTGATCGAAGCTGCAGGAACGCCTGCAATTGCTAAAATTATCGATATTCCTGAGGGGGATGTTATTGAAGGGATAGCTCCGATCTGGGCTGACCTTGATGGAGATGGAATACGTGAGATAATTGTTACATTGAGTAGTGCAAAAGAGGGTGCAAGGCTCGTGGTTTTCGATGAAGATGGAAACATAATTACAAGTGGTCCAAGTGCCGGCACCGGACAGAGATGGAGGCATCAGATAGCTGTTGCAGCATTTGGACCGGAAGGTGAAACAGAAATTGTTGATGTGCTCACACCACACATTGGAGGAATTGCAGAATTCTACAGACTGGAAGAAGACAAACTACAGGTTTCTTCGAGTCTTTCAGGATACAGTTCCCATTTAGCCGGATCAAGGAATCTGGACATGGCACTTGCAGGCAACTTTGACAATGATAGCAATTTTGAATTGATGGTTCCAACTCAGAATTACAGAGAACTGGCAATACTGGAGCACAATGAAGATGGCGTTCACGTAAATGGATACCTCCCACTTGAAGGCAGATTGAATACCAATATTGCAGCCGTAGCTCTGAAGAATGAAAGTGTTGCTATCGGAGTTGGAATTGACACAGGAATATTAAGAGTGTGGTACTGACAAACACAAAAATCCTGCAAGAATTATCAATAATCTTCTCGATGCTGTGAAACTGCACTTTGTCCGAAAATTTGAGTATTTAGCAAGCAACAACACGAATTTTTCGGTCAAAGCCGGTATTTTTCGGTTAAACTAAGAAATCAGACAATATTTGCTTCATTTTTCAGCCACAACTATCATTGATTTTAGTAAGCCTGTTTATGCTGTTGAAAGGCAAGATTCAGAGGATGTTCGGCAAAAGATATTGAGTATATCTTATTCTGAATGGAAGAAAATGGGATTTTCAAAAGGTACTTTCCATTATATGAAGAAGAATGCTGAAGCCGATAAACCATTTACTCTTAATGTTCATGTTAGGGAAAGAGTGGAAATGTGGAAATAAGGTGTAAGGAATAAAAAAAATTATGTCAATCATATTTTTATTCTAATAGCTCTTTTTTATAAAGCATGATTCTTTATTATAATTTAAAAAGATTTGAAACCGAAATCAATGTGCTGCTCTCAACTGCAGTTATATTTATTCTTTTTCAACTTTACAGATTAGAATATATTTCAGAGCTAATTGCCATTGCAGCATTATTTCTATATCTGTATATATTGTTGTTATTTCTCCCTAATTTATTTAAACCACTTTTTAATAGTATTGTTTCAAGTTTAATTATTTGCGTGTCTTTTTTTGCTATTTTATTTTGGTATTTTAAGATTGATCTACTGCCCATGGGTACTATAACTGATGACCAAATGCTCATTTTTGTGACGTTACTTTATGTATTTTTGACTTATAAAATAATGAAAAGTAATGTTTCTGTCTATCAATATCAAAGAATTCCTCAATTATTGGTAGACATTGAAAGTAATAGCAAAGCAATATTTAAGATTAGAAATACAAGTGACTTTCATGCTATAGATTTGTATGTTACATTTGAAATATTGTATCCTATACCTCCAAATTCTATTTCAACATTAAAATTGTTCATAGAACGTAATTATACAAATACAATAAAATCTTATTTTTCAAAAAAAGATGCAAGCAAGTACGTAATTCGTTACTATTTAGAATATGTTGAATCAAAAAATAATGTTGGTATTGATTTAGAAGAGGAAGTTCAAAACTTGTTAGACGAACAAGCAATTGATAAAGAACGTGGCTTAGAAATAATAGGAGATGAACTTCACATTATTGTAAAATATGACTATAAGTCAATAGATAATTTGGACTTGGGAAAACCATTTTATAAGCGATTTAAATATAATATGCAGCCTACAGGAACCAAACTGATTCATAAAAGTGGAAACCCAGTTAAACTTTGATTGCCTTTACATAACTATACTTTTTTTTTGGGCGATACCAAGAGCAACGAACTCCTGAGAAAGCGCGTCAAATAGGAATCAAGCATAGGAGTGCGTTGGCTTATTTGAAGAAAAAAGCAAAGGAAAAGGATTTAAATTTAAAGAGCAGGAATGTGAGGAAAATATTTTTATTTTTTCCTGCCTAATTTTTCTAATATCAATCCCGTAAATTCTTGAGGTTCGTACTTATTTAAGTTAATGTAACCTATAGTATGCCTTAAGCCATCTATTTCAGTCTTATCAAACCTTGCTGGTAATATATACTCTTCTCTTTCCGTGAAAGCCTTTGCAAAAGCGTTTCGTCTTTCATGTGTAGTCCATAATTTATCTTTGTAGTTCTCTGATATGAACATGATGCAATAGCGAGCATTTCCCCTATAAACTTTAGCAAGATGTTCATATAGGTCTTTTCCCCATAGCGTTGCTTGCTCATACATGTCATAGAAAAAACTGACATCATTTTCCATTAAACATTCAGCAACTGCTTGTACATAATCTCGATCCTCTCCAGCGAAAGACAGAACAACTTCATAAGAGTCTTCATCATTTGATGTATCGTCTCCAATGGATACTAATTTGTATATTATTGACTCATATTCTGGAGTTCCGAATGCTTCCAACTTTAAACTTTCCGAATCTAAAAAAGAGTTTAACGTAGAAACTAATTCGTCCTGTTGTTCTTTTTTATAAAATACAAGTGGATGAGCACATGTTTCTAAAAATTTGATGAAAATATTGTTATTGCATCTTAGAAGATTTAAACGGGAATCATATAGCAATGTATGATAGCTCCAATCATCAAAGGAAATCATATGCTGATAAATATCGGCTTCCATATTTGTAAGTCTATGATCAGTAGAAGGTAGGGAAGAAAGATTCCAAATCCGATTCAAAAAATCAATAATACCCAATTTGCCATGAAACTGTTGTTCTCTCATTAACAGATAATCTATGATGTCACTTCGTGTAGATTCTGATATATTCATGGAAGTTACATAGTATGTATATTATATAATATTATTTAATGTGAATATTATTAATACCTCAAAACTTGTATTGATATTTTGAATTGTAACTAAATTATTAAGCGTACAAAAAAACAGAGTTACCTATATCCCAGACTTGCTACGCGATGAATCGGATTTGAACTCTACAAAATTGATTATTTGATCCAGTGGCATTTTTACGAGTAACCTATATCCCCAAACAATTATGAAAGATGCTTTATTCAAACTTGATCCAACAAAAAACGAAATGTATTATTAAAAATTAGATAGGGACAACATGTGGCCACATTCTTTTCGAGAATATAAAGAATTGTATATTTAATCTGCATCGATTCATTTGAAAAAATTAGATGTAATTATCAGTCAAAGCAGTGAAACAGGCTCTCTTTACACATACATCCAATAAATCTTATTGCAAAACCTATTAATCAGTTAAATCTTAATAAACCAGCATATGACTATGCAGGAAACTAAAAAAAAGCAGGAACCGTATATACTCCCAGATGCAACAAGCCTGAAGGTACATGAGGTCATGGGAGAAAATGTTGATAAACTGGTTTCTGTTTTTAAGGTGCTTTCCGATCCCATCAGGATACGTATCCTCAAAGCTCTCCAGATAAGCGAACTGTGTGTTTGTGTGCTGGTGGAGATCACAGATTATAAACATTCTGCACTTTCATATCACCTTAAACTGCTAAAGGATGCAGAACTTGTGGACTCAAGAAGAGACAAGAATTTTCAGATATATTATCTTACAGAGCCCGGTGAAAAAATGATGAGGACAATCGAATCCTCGTTCAAAAAAGAAATATGAGTTAATTAGCTTTATATTTTCTCAGTGGGAAGGGCAGTATTGAGTTTGACATAATTGACACCTTTTAGCGCCATTGTTCTCTCAGCTACCTCCTTTACCTCTTCACCTTCACCATCCAGTATGATAACCTCAAGACAGTTATCATGGTCAAGATGGATGTGAACAGAAGACTTGATTATATGAGAATAATCATGCTGTATTTCAGTAAGAGCACTTGAAAGGCCACGTTTTGTATGATCATACATCAAAGTGATAGTACCTACACGCCTGCCTTTTACATCACTCATCCATTCATAATAGGTAATATAGTTCCTGATGGAATCTCTTATTCCCTCTGAGCGGGAAGAATAGCCTCTCTGTGCGATGATCGTGTCAAATTTTGTCAGAAGATTTTCGGGAAGAGATACCCCAATACGCATAAGTTCCTGTTCCATATTGTTCACCTGTAATAATAATCAATCTATATAATAATAACATTAAGTATGCAATAATAGTACATTAATGCTACATTAATTAAGATGTAAATAAGTATAGAACATCTATATATAAAATAATCAACAATGCCATTGACAAAAGGATGATACATATGAAGAAGGAACAATTATACTCAGGAAAAGCAAAGACCATCTACAAAACCGAAGACCCGGAAAAACTGATATCAGAGTTCAGAGACAGTCTCACGGCATTTGATGGCAAAAAGAAGAGCGAAGCTAAGAACAAAGGCTATTTCAATGCCCAGATATCAAAAAAGATCTTTGAGATGCTTGAAGAAGAAGGCATCCCTACCCACTATATAGAGATGCTATCCGGCAATGAGATGCTCGTGAAAGCTGTCGATATAATACTTTTAGAAGTGATTCCACGCAACATTGCTGCAGGCTCCATCACACGTAAATACCCAATAAAAGAGGGTACTGTATTCAAAAATCCTGTACTTGTAATGGACTACAAGAGCGATGAACACGGCGATCCAATGATAAATGAAGATATCGCTGTTGCCATGGGAATTGCAAGTTATGATGAGATCGCGCAGATCCGTGTAATGGCTCTGAAGATCAACGACATACTCGTGAAATACCTTGACGAAAAAGGATTCCTTCTTCCTGATTTTAAACTTGAGTTCGGAAGAGTTGACGGCAAGATAGTTGTAGCAGATGAGATCTCATGCGACACATGCAGATTCTGGGACAAGAGTACCGGACAGTCAATGGACAAAGATATTTTCCGCTTTGACAAGGGAGACCTTTCAAAAACATATGAAGAAGTTGCAAGGCGCATAGTACCTGAGATCTTTGAGTAAACACACACAATTATTCGTAATGAGGGGATATGATGGAAGATTACGATGTAATAGTCGTGGGTGCAGGCATAAGCGGGCTTTTGTCCGCACTCGCCCTTTCTAAACATGGAAATAAAGTACTTGTACTTGAAAAAGACAATGTTGTAGGCGGTAACTGTAATAGCTACATGGTTGATGGTTTTCAGGTAGACACAGGTGCCCATGCAATTACACACCTTCAAGTGGGTCCTCTAAGAAGGCTCATGGATAATTATTTCGATTACGTTCCGGTCTTTGAGGATTACGGAAACTACTACATAAGAACTGAGAACCAGTTTATAAAGGTTCCTTCAAATATCAAGGAATTTGTCACATTTGATGTCCTTCCACGCAAAGACAGGATGGTCCTCACACAGGCCATAACCAAAGCACTCACATATTCTACATTTGGAACTGACCTGGAAAAGCAATCGGTATATGAATTCATGCCAGCTAACCTTTCAGCAGACACATATGACTTTGTAGATACCATATGTCACTTCCTCTCAGGAAAGGACAGGAAGCAAACATCTGTGCAGAGAGTTCTTGCAGGCAGTAGTTTTGTGCGTGACAGTGTACCGGAAGAACTGCTTGAGAATATAGTGAAATCTAATGAAAGGATGACTGAAGAACCGGTTCCAAAAACAATACTTCCACCAAACCTGCATGCTTCATTACAGACAAGGATAAATAAAGTATCAAATCCTTTCACATCCCTTGGAAGACTTGCAACAAATAAAGTCAGCTATTCTCAGGGCTATCCCCGAAAAGGATTAAAAGCTCTTCTAAATGCCCTTTTATCCTCACTTCCAAAGACTGTTGAAATCAAGACAGGCTGCCAGGTAAAGAAAATACTCACTGACAAAGGCAAGATAACCGGAGTTGAAGCTGATGAGGTATACAATGCCAGTAAGGTCGTATACACAGGATTTGTCACGGAGCTTCCATCCATGGTAGAAAGTCTTCCAAGTTCATATATAGAGGAGCTAAAAGGCGTTGTGCACACCAAGAGCCTTAGCATATGGACCGGACTTGACTCCACGATGGACGAATTTAAATATATCGGTTCCGAAATTTGGTTCAAGGACTCACCTTACTGGGCTATGCCTATAAGCAATTATGATGCTTCGCTGGCACCAAAAAGAAAACAACTCGTTGGTTTCTCATTCATAATTGATGAGCAAGCAAATGAAAAAGTGCAGATAAAGAATGCATATGAAACGATCTATCGCGCTATCCCGGGAATAGAAGACCATATTCAAATGAAGCACAATCAGATAACAATACCTGAAAAAGCTGCTGTGACCATTGATGGCTATTTTGCTGATGTGAGAACACCCATCAGCGGGCTTTACACTGCCGGAACAGATACTGATAAAAGAAGCATGGGCATAACCCGGGCAGCTTATTCTGTCATCGAATTGCTTAAAAAGATGAACGAAGACAATTCACTTCACAGATAAGAATGAGAAGGTAATTACCTTCTCAAAACCATTGTCCTTAACCTGTCTGCTGCATGCTCGGACCTGTCTGCAATGTCTCCAATACCCCTCACCACACGGGACAGATGATATACGCCAAGTGCACCAATAACATCTTCATTGTTAAAGATCGTTCTTGTAAGTTTCTTTTCAATAATATCAACCTGATGTTCCATTTCCTCAACTTTAGTTACAAATTGGAGAGTATCTTCAACATCCCTTTTACTAAAGGATGAACCCAGTAACTCACCAAGGGTTGAAACAAGAGCCTCATACATTTCCACTGTTTGAAGTGTTTTTTCCATGAGCTCAATGAAACCTTTGCGAATTTCAGGGGTCGCTTCGAACTTTCTAAGAGTAAGCCAGAATGCCACTTCCTGAGTATCATCTGATATAGAGTCCTGTGGTTTTAGGAAATTGAGCAGATCATCAGCATTTACAGGGAGCATAATGGATGATGATAGTTCAGAACGAATAGTCTGTTTTATGACATCAGCTTCATGCTCAATTACGTCTATCTCACGACTCAGCCCTTCCACTTTATCCATGTCACCATCACAGAAAGCAAGCAGGGATTCGTTAAGTTTCCTTGCACAATCGCCTCCCTTATTAGCATGCATCACAAGTGGTTTGAAAGGAGAACTTCCAAATATGTTCAATACAGAACGGATATACTCTCTTTTTTTCATATTCCGACTCCCAATAACCCTACAAATATAAGAGCAGATGTAAGTGCTGCCACAGGCACGGTAATTACCCAGGAAACAACTATCTTTCCAATCACACTTAAATCAACCGCTGCAAGACCACCTGCAAGACCAACTCCAATTACTGAGCCCACAAGTGTGTGTGTGGTTGATATTGGAAGTGAACTATAACTATGCAAAACTACCACGGAAGCCGTGGCAAACTCTGCTGAAAAACCTCTTGTAGGAGTAAGTTCGGTTATGCGTGTGCCGATTGTTTCAATTACACGATAGCCCCAGGTAGCAAGTCCTATGACCATCCCAATACCTCCAAGAGCCATTACCCATAAAGGAATATTAATACCTACCATTTCAAGTGAATGCAAGCCTGCATAAAGAGGACCTATAGCATTTGCCACATCATTGGAACCATGTGCAAAGGCAATATAACATGCAGTAATTATCTGGAGGAAGACAAACTTTTTCTCAACAGTATAAGTTTCTTCTGCTTTCTGAAGAATGAAATACCTGATGAGGGAAAATATAACATAAGCTAGCAATGCTCCAAGAAGCGGCGAGACCAGCCAACTGCCAACTATCTTGGCAAGCACATTCCACTTTATTTCCTCAAAACCGATAATCCCATTGTATGTTGCTATTAAACCAAAACCAAGGACCGCGCCTACAATTGAATGAGTTGTAGATACAGGAAGATTATAGAAAGTAGCAAGTGTGATCCAGAAGCCTGCTGCCAGGATGGCTGCAAGCATTCCAACAGCTACAAGATGCGGATCGATCAGACTGATAGAGTCAATTGGAACAATTCCCTTTGCAATTGTGGATGTAACTTTTTTTCCAAACAGCACAGCACCTGCAAACTCGAAAACAGCTGCAATGATGATTACTTGTTTAATAGACAGCGCCCCACTGCCCACTGACGTTCCCATTGCATTTGCAAGATCATTGGCACCGATATTCCATGCCATATACAAACCTGCTAAAGCCAACAACAATACGAGAGGGTCAAAAAAACTCATCGATAATATTCTCCACCATATAGATTTAGTATGCAAAGAGGAGAAATAGAGATAAATGTGCGTAATATATTCTATATAGTAGCAAATAAACTATATATTATTAATAGAACCATGTATTTTTGGTTAGAAGAAACTGTCAAGTGTCCTTTGGAAACGCAGATTCGGCAATAAAGAGGCTTTTGGCAACCATTCTGATGATGATGTCTTTAATCGGGTTGAAATGTCAGCAAGTGCCTGCTCAACAGATTCAAATCTTTCTGGTTCATGACTGAAAGCTTCTCTTACACCTTCCCTTACAACCCAGACACCAAGAGGTGCCCAGTATTCAGGCCTTATTTCCCGAACCATGAATATAGTTGCCTGTCTGCGTATGGAATGAAGATATTCCAATGCACCCAGACGAGCTGCATAGTAACCTCCTGCAAGGCTGGAATATTTCTTTTTCCCAACAAAGTCCTCATGATCTGCAGCGATCCAGGTATCTCCTCCTGACCAGACAGTACGCGGCATCCAGACCTCCATCAACTCAAATGAGAAGATACGAGGAATGAATACAATTTCAAAATGGTTGCCAAATACAGCACCACTAAAAACCATGACTTCACTTAATTGCTGGTAGTCCCTGATGCCTTTAAGAAGATCCTTTCCAAGCATATCATCGACTGCTGTTATGGACCAACGGGTCGGTACAAGTTTTCTTTCCTGACCTAAAAGACCGATAGAAAGAAGACGGGTGATATGTTCTGCCGGGATATTAGCATCCCATAACTCGGAGATGGCATCCTTTGCCAGTGCTTCATCATCATATACCAGATAATCCACTTTCTTTGGAACTGTTGGGTTTTCAGTAATGTCAAACTTTTTAAGGTCACCAGAAGGACCCATAGGTGTCAGTACATTATCAAATTTGAGCTTGTTGCTTATGGGCTTATTGAACCACGCTTCTGTATCCACGGGTTTTTTAGAAAGAGCTAACTCCTGAGATTTCTCAATTAGTTGATTATCAGGAGAACGGGCATTTTTTACATTAATATCTGTGTTAGCCCTGACAAGTTGTGAACGCGACGATATGACATCCTGTATATTCATCTTCAACAAGGCTTTTGGGTCTTCCAGTAAGATCGCCTCCTCCCCGCCAAGTTCAGGTGGGATCATAGGACCTGCTTTTACATCAGGATAATTATGCCTTCCTACAAAGACAGATGGAGGCGATGCCCCAAAAATAGAAGAATCTCCGGAAGAACTTGGAATTACAGACTCTATGGACTTGAATTTTTCCAGGATAAGGCACCTTGGTCGCCCACAAAGACCTTTGCCCTTACATTTTATGCAAAGATTTGACGTCAATGGACCTCGTCATCTCCACAAAGAATACAATAGCCAGCATCAGGTTCATTCTTGTTGAGCCAACCGGAACGCTGGACGAACTTGCATACATTACACATTCCAGCAACCTGGTCCCTGGGTTTCATTCCATCAAGCAGACGGACAGCAAAACTCTTGATCTCCTGCTGGGCCTCTTCTGAAAAATCAACTTCTGCACCACGTTTATCGTTGAGATACTGTGAAACAGCAGCTCTTGAGAGTCCCAATACATCTGCAACTTCCTGCTGATTCTTTCCATGCTCACAGATCATACACCTTGCAAGCTCCGCACGTATAGCAGGCAGTACCCGTTGAACCATAATCTCACATGTTGTTTTCACAAGAACTCACCTTTTTTGAGTATCATTTGTTTTTTTGCTGGAAATCCTCGATCGCCATCTTAAGAGCATCAAGGGCAAAGCCTGAGCACCTGTCCTTCCCTTCTGGAAGACCATCAAGGGCATTGATGACATCTTCGTCTGTTAGTTCAAGAGCTTCATCGACTGTCTTTCCCTTTGCCAAGTTCGTCACCATGCTTGATGTTGAAATAGCGACAACACAACCAAATGTCTTAAATTTGATGTCTTCAATAACATTGTCCTTTACCTTAATAGATATATTTATTATATCACCATCGATAGTGCTTCCAATCTCGCCCACACCATCAGCATCCTCTATACTTCCCACATTCTGGGGACTGCTGAACTCCTTAATAACTTTTTTTGAATACATAACATACTCCTGTTATTCATTGACCGGAAATTGGGGACATTTCTCTTAGCTTCAAAATTGTTTCTTTAAGGCTCTCAACAAGATAATCGACCTCTTCCATAGTATTTTCTTTTCCAAGGCTTATTCTCAGGGAACCATGTATGTAATCATCCTCTATATTCAGGGAACTGAGTACATGGGATGCCTTCAGGGATTTGGAAGAACATGCTGAACCAGTCGATACTGCAATACCTTTCATATCCAGGAGCATGAGCATAGACTCTCCTTCAGCATACTTGAAACTTAAATTTACATTATTTGGAAGTCTCAGTGTTGGATGGCCATTCAGGCGAACATCTGCAATTGAACCACATATTTGGGAAATAAGGTGGTCACGCATATTCATCATATGTTGAGAGTCCTCATCCAGAGACTCATTTGCAAGAAACATCGCTTTACCAAGACCTACAATACCTGGGATATTCTCTGTTCCGGAACGCATACCATTTTCATGGTTTCCACCATAAATTATCGGATCGATTCTTGTGCCCTTGCGAACATACAGTGCCCCTGAACCTTTAGGACCATGTATCTTATGAGATGATATAGAAAGCATATCAACACCAAGCTCATCCACATTAACTGGGATCTTACCTACGGTCTGTACTGCATCAGTATGGAACAGAATATTGTGTTTACTTGCAATTTGTGCAATTTCCTTTATGGGTTGAATGGTTCCTACCTCATTGTTGGCATGCATCACAGTTATTAGAACCGTATTCTCACGAATAGATTCTTCTATCATTTCAATGTCTGCCACTCCATCAGAATCAACAGGAACATATGTAACTTCATGACCCAGACTTTCAATATATTCACATGTATTAAGCACTGCAGGATGCTCAATGACTGATGTGATAATATGCTTTTTTCCTGCATCATGAGGGATTACACCCCTTATTGCAAGATTGTTTGATTCTGTTCCCCCTGATGTAAAAATAATTTCTTCAGGTAAAGCACCGATTGCCTGGGCAACCTGTTCACGTGCCGTGGAAAGTGCTTCTGCTGCCTCCGTACCAAAAGAATGTAAGCTGGATGAATTGCCAAACATCTCAGTAAAATACGGTAACATTGCGTCAAGCACCAAAGAGTCAACAGGTGTGGTTGCACTGTGGTCCATATAAATCCGCTTCATAATAACTATTTCCAGTAGAGAATACGTTCAATAAATAAGTATTCTTCAGCAAAGAACACTGAAGAATTACATTCAAGCAGAAAAACACTGCAAGATCATGTGTGGATATTCCACACACGTGAGAAAATAAGATCAATTCTTTATCTGATCTGGAGAAAATCCTCTTTCAATAAGAACATCCTTCATACGGCTAAGGTGATTGCCCTGCAATTCCACCGAATTTCCTTTCACAGTTCCACCGCATGCAAATTTAGACTTGAGGTAAGTTGAAAGTTCATGAAGATCAATTTCGTGTGCATCAAAGCCTTCTACAACCGTTACTTCCTTTCCATATCGTCTTCTGTTAACTTTTACAATTATTCTCTGCTGTTCTTTTGCCACTTCTTCACATATGCAAAGCTCTTTTGGCAATCCACAGACCGAACACATTTCCGAACTCATCTTGTGGTATTTCCTCCGATATTATTATCTATTTTAAACACTCCATATATGCATTTAACTAAAATAGATAAATAGAGTAGAACTTCGATGATATTAATATCTAATGGTAAAGAGATAGCAACGGACGTTGCTTTTGCATGCAGCCTTTTTAAACAGGTAAAAGGACTCATGTTCAGCAGGAGGATATCGGATAGCTACGCCTTGGTATTTGTAATAAAAAAAGCACAGAAAGTGTCATTACACATGCTTTTCGTCAATTATCCAATTGATGCTATTTTTCTTGATGAGCAAAAAAGAGTTATCCAGACATCCAGCCTGCAAGCCTGGACTGGCATATGTTTCTGCAAAGAAAAAGTCAAATATATCATAGAAACATCCCATGGAAAATCTGATAAAATGGGAATAACTACAGGGGATAAAATAGATTTTGAGAATCAATGCCATTAACCATTTTAATGCCATTATTGGAAGATGCCTTAAAACCTGTTCAAAGAAATGTTTATTACATTAAGGGTTCTTTAAAGCCCTGATAATTCACCATATATATCGTCATATTAAACCAGAGGCACATGAATGTTACCTGAAGATGACTTAAAGATCATAACAGAGAAGATGGGAAGGGAACCAAATCTTGTAGAGCAGGGTTGTTTCCTGAACCTATGGAGCGAGCACTGCTCATATCGCTCAAGTGCACCACTGCTTAAGACATTTACAACTACCGGGGACAAAGTAATTATAGGCCCCGGAGATGATGCAGCCATCATCAGTTTTGGAAACGGATGGGTACTTGCAGTAGGAATGGAGAGTCACAATCACCCCTCATATGTAGACCCCTATAACGGATCAGCCACAGGCGTAGGAGGTATTGTGCGTGATATAATATCAATGGGAGCAAGACCTATTGCACTTATGGATCCACTCTACTTTGGACCACTGGACAACCCGAAGAACCTCTATCTTTTCGAGCATATAATCGAAGGAATTGCAGGATATGGCAATTGTATAGGAGTTCCGGTTGTACGTGGTGAAGCATTCTTTGATAAATCATATAGTGGAAACCCGCTGGTGAATGTGGTCGCAGTGGGCCTTGCACGTGAGAAGGACATCGTGACCGCCTGTGCGCAAAATGCAGGTAACAAGATTATACTGATGGGTTCCACAACCGGAAGGGACGGACTTGGGGGAGCATCTTTTGCATCAAGGGACCTCTCAGAGGATTCAGAAGCAGAGGACAGACCAAGCATCCAGATAGGAGATCCATTCACCGGGAAACTGCTTATCGAAGCAACGCTGGAAGCCATTGGAAAAGGATACGTGAAATCATGCAGAGACCTTGGAGCTGCAGGACTTGCAGGTGCAAGCTCGGAGATGGCATCCAAAGGCAGTCTCGGAATGAGAATAATTGCCGACAATGTGATCCTGCGCGAGACAGGTATGACAGCTTATGAAATACTCATTGCTGAATCACAGGAACGTATGCTATTTGAAGTAGAACCTGAAAATGTGGATACAGTACTGGATATCGCAAAGAAGTACGACCTTAATGCAAGCATGATAGGCGAGCTCACAGACGTTATGAACTACACTGTCGAGTTTAAGGGAGAGGTCGTTGCTGACATACCGATCAAAGAATTAACAGAAGGAGCACCAACATTTGAGCGACCATCCGAAGCTCCTGCTCCACGAGATTTCGGGGACAAGCCAGACATACCAACTGATCTGAAACAAACAATACTTGACGTGCTATCTTCCCATAACGTAGCTTCAAAGAGATGGATATACAGGCAGTATGACCATGAAGTACAGGTGCGCACAGTTGCAAAACCCGGTGATGACGCAGGGATACTACGCATTGATGGAAATGAGGGGATAGCACTCTCATGCGGATGCAACCCCAGGCACACAGGACTTGACCCATATGCAGGTGGAAAAGGAACGGTTATCGAGAATGCCATGAACCTTGCTGTAAAAGGTGCGCGTGGAATCGCCATTGTAGATTGCCTGAACTTTGGAAACCCGGAAAGACCGGACATATACTGGCAGTTCAAGCATGCGATCCTCGGACTTGGAGATGCAGCAAGAGATCTTACAATACCAGTAGTTGGTGGAAATGTTTCTCTTTACAATGAGAGTGCCGAATTCAAAACTGCAATTGCTCCTACACCATCCATAGGCATTGTAGGTCACATTGAAGACGTCAGCATGGCAGCACCAGGCGTGTTCACAAAGGAAGGAGACAGCATAATCCTCGTAGGAACAACAGCTGATGAGCTTGGTGGTTCTGAATACTACAACATCATTGGAAAGGAAAATGATGGAAATGCACCACAAGCACCTGAGAATGTCGTCAACATAATCGATACGCTCATAGAGCTCGCAAAAGATGGAAAGCTCACAGCATCACACGATGTATCACTTGGAGGAATTGCAGCTTCAATTTGTGAAATGTGTGAGAACTACGGTGCTAATGTTGATCTGAGCAATGTAGGAGAAGGCCTCAGGGCAGATGACATCCTGTTCTCTGAATCCTATGCAAGGGCACTGCTAGTTACTTCAGAACCTGATGCTGTTACAGGCGTACTGAAAGATTTACCACATGCAGTGATTGGAACTGTTGGTGGAAATACATTGAACATCCGTATTGGAGATTCAAAGATCCATCTGACCCTTGAAGAAATAAAAGAAGCAAGGAACAGCCTCATGACATTGATGATGGAATAACCGTCATCTCGTCATTTTTTATTTTAAAAGGAATAGTCATGGAAAAGACTATTCGCTTTCCTTGAGGGCATCTTCATACAATTCATTGATGTTTGTTGTTATAGGATTCTCCTTTAATAACCTGGCAAAGAAAGCAAGGTTGTGCACCATATACCTCACCGTTTTGTTGGTGTAGAGATGCTTTTCCCCACCTGCATCAATGTAACTTGGACCAGGACCTGCAGGACCTACCCAATAACTATCAACATTTGGTGGTATAGTACATCCAAGATGTGTCAGATTGAATAGTGTATTTGCTGCGACATCATGTGCTCCATCCTCGTTACCGGTGATAATAACGCCTCCCACTTTACCATATAGAGGAAACTGGCCGGTCTTTGGATCACTTTCTTCATAGGTACCATCAAGTCTTTCCATAACCATCTGTGCCACTGAGGAGCGCACACCGAACCATATGGGAGAACCTATGACAAGAATATCACATGCTCTGACCTTTTCCAGTATTGATGGCCACTCATCGCCTTCCCCCTCATCAGAGGAAACGCCGAACTTGACGTTGTAGTCAGTAACCCTTACAACTTCGCTTTCAACACCAATTTCTTCAAAAAGCCTGACTGCTTTATCGATAAGAGCTCTGGTATTCGATATATCAGGAGAGCGTTTCAATGTACAGTTTAAAAATAATGCTTTTAACCCCCATACTAAAATGGTGGAACGTTGAAATATAAATACATTTCCTTAAACAGAATATGAAAAGGGAACTAAAAAGGAAACTAAAATGAAAACAAAAAAGATTGTAAAAGAATGGTGAAAACCATTCTTTGAAGAATTACTCGTCTTTCTCTCCAAAAGCAAATTTACGCAATACTCTTGTGATCTTGATATTAACAGTATCGCCGACCTGGGTCTGTGGTACAAAGACTACAAATCCTTCTACTCTGGCAATGCCGTCGCCTTCTCTTGCGATATCCTCAATCGTTACTTCGTAAGTCTCTCCAACATCTACAGGAGCTGTTGATTCTCTGTCATTGTTATTAAACAAAATAATGCACGTCCTTTAATTCAAAGATAAGACTAAAACCATACTGAAAAACCTCTGTGGATAAAATCCAAATAAACAGAATCTCAGAATAGTATTATATCTTACAGCGATAAGTATCGCACATCTGATATTTAAATGTTCGTGAGAAAACAGTAGTTCCGAATGACCTTAGTTCCGATTAACTGCTCTTTTTACAAACTGCAAAGCTTATGCTATCCAATTACAATGATTTTACCAAAAACACTTTTTCCAAAAACATGGAATTGTTGTATGTG
>Ga0265295_1001902_pt1 | contig 35088 bp, 27 predicted proteins | sample Munlansysbiofilm_FD_192503 | JGI IMG/M metagenome (GOLD analysis project Ga0265295, IMG submission 192503) | Leachate microbial communities from a municipal landfill in Southern Ontario, Canada - Methane capture system biofilm | ecosystem: Engineered > Solid waste > Landfill > Unclassified ... | reverse complement strand
ATGTCCTCGCCTCGCAATAGCTGAAGAACCACTTCAGCTTTTCGCTTTGATGTCCAGTAATTGTTCTTTTTCATACCGTCAGAAATTTAGCAATTTTTCTGCTCGGTTTTAATTGGGGCTAATATACTGTGGTAACTTTGTTTGAAGTTCCCTTTTGTTTTCCTCCTGTTTTAACTCCCCTAGCCATATTCTGGAATCTGTTGTCTAAAAGTGTCTATTTTAGATAAATGATGTATCAAAAATAGGGTATTAGATTTAGTTTAATGGCCTTAATAATGCCTATTTAGCACCCAAAAAACTTACTCCCCCTCAGCAGCCACTCCATAGTCCTTTTTACTATCAGCAAAAGGGTACTGCTTGGTATCGGTTTCCGATAACCTATCGGCCATCATCTTGGCTTGTTCCAGCACCGTTTCGGTGGCTTTGGCCTGTAGGTCGGGTGGGTAGCCGTGCTTCCTGAGTATCTTCTTAACGGCAATCCTCATCTTGGCCTGCACGTTCTCTCTTACTGTCCAGTCGATGCTGGTGTTTTTCCTAACTGTTTCAACCAGTTCCTGTGCAATGTGCCTTAGCACCTCATCGCCCAGCACCCTAACGGCACTATCGTTTACCTCAAGGGCTGAGTAAAAGGCATACTCCCTAAAATCTAAACCCAGCTCCTCGCCTCGGCGGTCGGCTGCTTTTATCTCCTTGGCTAGCTCTATCATTACCTCAATCACCTCCATAGAGGTGATAAGGTTGTTTTGGTATCGTTTAACGGCATCGTCGAGCATATCTGAGAACTTTTTCGACTGCACAAGGTTCACCTTCATCCTAACCTTTATCTCGTCTTTTAAGAGCCTTTTGAGCAATTCAAGGGCGAGGTTCTTATGCTTCATTCCCTTTACCTCGGCCAAAAACTCATCGGAGAGGATTGATATATCGGGCTTTTTAAGCCCTGCTGCATCAAAAATATCTACCACCTCATCGGTAACAATGGCATCGGAGAGGATTTGCCTTATGGCGGTGTCAATCTCATCGTCGGAGAGTTTCTTGGTGCTTTGGGTAACCTTAACTATTCTTGCCTTGATGGCCTGAAACAGGGCAACCTCATCCCTTATCTCCTCGGTGTAGGGGTGTGGTACCGATATGGCAAATGCCTTGGTTAGGGCAGTAACAGCGTTTAGGTATCGCTCCTTGCCATTCTCTAGGGCTAGGATATAGTTTGCAGCATCAATGGGAAATGCCAGCTTCTCCTTGGGCGTTAGCCCAAAGAATCGCTTGTAATTGTACCCTTTGGATAATGATGTATCGGTGGGTTGCTCGCTGAACATTTGGGCTACCACCTCATACTTGCCCATCATTACCTCGGCTGCCTCCTGCTGGTCGAAGGTGGGCTTGCCCTTTCCGCCACTCTCGGTGTAAACCGATAGGGCTTTCTTTAGGTCGGAGGCTATGCCTATGTAGTCAACTACCAAACCGCCTTCCTTATCCTTAAACACACGGTTAACCCTTGCAATGGCCTGCATCAGGTTGTGGTCTTTCATGGGCTTATCGATGTATAGGGTGTGCAGGCAGGGGGCATCAAAACCTGTGAGCCACATATCGCGGACTAGCACCAATTTTATGGGGTCGTTGGGGTCTTTTACTCGGTTGCCAATATCTTTCCGTTTCTCCTTACTTCGGATATGCATTTGCCAGTCGAGGGGGTCGGACGATGAACCCGTCATAACCACCTTTATCATACCTTTTTCGTCATCATCTGAATGCCACTCGGGACGGAGTTTTACAATGGCAGCATACAGCTCCACACATATCCTACGGCTCATACAAACAAACATGGCCTTGCCATTAAGAACCGATATCCTCTGCTCAAGGTGATTTACCAAATCCTTGGCTATCTCCTGTATTCTGTGCTCACTACCCACAATGGCCTCCAATCGTGCCCACTTGGCCTTGAGTTTCTGCCTGTCGGTTAGCTCCTCGCTCTCGGTTAGCTCCTCAAACTCGGTATCAATCCGTGGTTTCTCCTCCTCCTTTAGGTCGATTTTTGCCAAGCGGTTCTCGTAGTATATCCTAACGGTTGCCCCATCGTCAACGGCCTGCTGGATATCATACACATCAATATAATCGCCAAAAACGGCCTGTGTGTTCTTGTCGGTTTTCTCAATGGGTGTACCTGTAAAGCCGATAAACGAGGCGTTGGGCAGGGCATCCCTCATGTGTCGGGCAAAGCCATCCATAAAATCGTACTGGCTACGGTGGGCTTCATCGGCAATAACCACAATGTTTTTCCTGTCCGATAGCATTTCATACTGCCCCTTGATGCTCTTGGTTTTGCCATTGCCAAGGTCAATCCTCTCAATGGTGTCGGGCAAAAACTTCTGTATGGTGGTGAAAACAATTCCGCCTGATGATACCTTAAGCAACCTCTTTAAATCCTCCCTGTCGGATGCCTGCACTGGTGTTTGGCGGAGCAAGTCCTGACTGAGCGAGAAGGTATCAAACAGCTGCTCGTCCAAATCGTTCCTATCGGTTAGCACCACAAGGGTTGGGTTATTGAGCGATAGCACAATTTTACCAGCATAGAACACCATGGTAAGGCTTTTGCCACTACCCTGTGTGTGCCAGATAACGCCAGCCCGCCTATCGCCATGCTCCGCTGTGGCAAGCTTGGTGGTTTCAACGGCCTTGTTCACGGCAAAGTACTGGTGGTATCGGGGGACAATCTTTTTGATCTCCTCCTTATCGCTATGGAAAATGGTGAAGTGCCTAACCAGATCGAGTAGCACACGCCTGTTGAGCAAGCCCTTGGCCAGCACCTCCATTTGGGGGATGCTCTCATCGGCCACCAAACGGCCATCGATGGATTTCCAAGGCAGGAAGAACTGACGGGGTGATGTGAGTGAGCCATACACGGCCTCCCAACCATCGGAGGCAATGAGCAGGGCGTTGTAGTGGAACAGCGAGGGGATGGCCTGCTTGTAGGTTTGCAGCTGGTTAAAGGCCGATTTTATGTCGGCATCCTCGGTGACAGCATTCTTTAGCTCAATTACCACCAAGGGCAGACCGTTGATAAAAAGGATTACATCGGGGCGTTTGTTGGTGCCTGCCCGCCCGCTGGCGTGGTTGTTCTCTATAACGGTAAACTGGTTCACCACCAGAAACTCGTTGCTCTCGGGGTTACTATAGTCCACTAGCCAAACCTTATCGCCCACAATCCGATTGCCTTTTCGGTACTCCACCTCAACGCCCTCGGTGAGGTAGCGGTGGAAGGTGTAGTTGTTGTGGTACAGGCTGGGGCTATCGCTCCTAAGCACCTTTCGGAGTGCCTCCTCCTGTGCCTCGGCTGGTACGTTGGGGTTAATGGTTGCAATGGCATTCTGCAGGCGTTGCCTAAGCACCACCTCGCTGAACTCACGCTCCTGCTGGCTACCATCGGGCGATATGGTGGCACCGTGGAGGTAAGTATAGCCAATATCTATTAACTCCTGAATAAATACCTGCTCAATGCTGTCCTCTGTAATTACGTTTACCATTGTCTGAACTTTGATTTACACTGATTTTCTTGATTTACCTGATTTTTGGGTTGCCTTGACTTTGCTGATTAAACTTACCGTTAACCAATCTTCGATACTCAAGGCTTCTTGCTCCGAAGTTAATTAGTAGCCCGACTTCTAAATCGTATGCCTCAAGGTAGTTAATTGCCTGTGCAAGATGCACATCCTCAAGGTTAATCACTGCTTTTAGTTCAACAGATATTTTCTCCTCGACCAAAAAATCGACCCTACGTGTGCCAATATGCTGGTTTTTATAGTAAACGGGCATCTCGTGCTCCCGTGAAAACTTAATGCCCTCGTCGCCCATCTCAATTACCATTGCCCTTTGATAAATGACTTCCTGAAAACCATTGCCCAATGCAGAATGCACACGCATGGCACACCCAATAATACGCCCTGTAAGCTCGGAGTACTTGTAGTTCTTATTAATCATAGGCCATCAGTAAATCATATAAATCATAGTTCAGACATTTTTTACTTCTAACTCTCCTGATATTAATTTAGGGAGAAGGGTGTCTCTAAGGGATGATAATTTATTATTCTCTCTTTGAAATAATACAAGTTGCTTGAATAATTGATTTACAACCTCTATAAATTGGTTGTGAATTGTTTCGCTTGGAATGATTACATCAATTTCTTTAAAGTTGGATTTGCTGATTTCTAAAAATGTAGAACCATTTGCTCTTGCAATAACCGATTCCATATATTGCCTAAGCCAATATAGCATAAAAAGATTTGAATATGGTTGCTTACAGTTAATAGCAATATAGCCTTGATTTATAGCTGTTTCAATTTCAGTAATTGCTAAATATCCAATCGGTGCTCTTGAAGACAATAATAAAGTTCCTTTAGGCAATAAACCTGAACTTATTTGCTTTAACCCTTCTTCTGTAATTTTTTTGTCAGTATTCAATAATACGGGGAACTCTAATGTTGACAAATCCCTTGGACTAGTCCAATGCAGATTTCCTTCCCAATATTTTGGTTCCTTGGTACTAGGGGTTGTACCTCCTTTTACTGTCAATATATCACCAAGTTTTCCAACCCTCCACCCCTTTGGTATCATCCCCAGCTCGCTCTCCACCATTTCACCACCTGACGACTTGTAACCCCTCTGTCCTTCGGACATCTCCCCTGTGAGGGGAGAGAAGTTGCCGTTCTGGTCAACAGGGAACTCAAACTCCACAAACCACTGCTTAAACAGGGCTTGGGCAAGGGCTTCGAGGTTTCGGTTAATGGCGTTGTTGAGCTCAATCTTCTGGTCGAGGGAGGAGAGGATGGAGGCGATGGCGGTTTGTTCTTCAATGCTTTCAGGTGCCCATATAGTTAGCTTTGCTAGTTCCTCTGGCCTAAATGCAGGGAATGTTGTTGTGCCACTTTCTGCAAGTGTATTTAGATAAATAGTAATCTCTTCCTGAGTTAAAAAGTAGTATAAAAACTTTGGGTCAATTTTTTTAGGAGAAACTACAGCAAATCCTGTAGAGACAACAGTATTGGGCTTTGAATTTTTAATAAAACCATAGTGTTTTTGAATTGGCCTTACTGTCGAGATAATTGTGTCGCCTTCATCAACTAATCTTTTTGCTCTACTGGGAGCCTCAACCAATGGAATTATTTGGGGGTTATCAAATTTGTTTTCAGTAACAGAAGAGGTGTCAACATATTCAATAATTTCAAAACTATACCCCTTGCCAACCGATTTCTTGTTTATGTCAGCAATCTCCCCCAATTTATATTCTTTCCAGTGGCTCATAGCGGGTTGGTTGTGTTGTTGGTTAGAGATTTTATCATAGTATAGAGTATGTTTGTCATATAATTGGCTGAAAATTTGCTTTTTGTGCCAAAAGTGTGCTATATTTGTGCCAGCTCAGTAACCAATCCGTAAGGATGTAAGCGTTAAAGGAGTTAAGAAACCGTTTAGCAACCCTAAGCGGTTTTGGCTTTTTTATAGGCTTCATATTCCTTCAGTTTTTTCCTTAAGGTATGGTTTTGCTCAATATAAAAAGCTGTCCATAGCAGTAAGTACCCTTTCCTAATTGTAAGAACCACTATATACTTCTCGTTGGTGTTAAGGATATGTATTCTTTCGTCACTCCCTACGCTCTTTATCCAGACTTTTAATTCATTATGTGGTTGATTTTCAATTATAAACCTTGGATATGGTATTCTCTCCATCCTTCTTAAATCGGGTTCCCTGTTCTTTTCGTCCTCCCCTTGGTGGGTAATGTGGCAGAATGTTCTGTGGATACCATCAACCAATGGGTACCTTGGTGCCGATACAATTGTTCCTTCATACCTTGGTTGAGACGTTATAAAATGTTTTTCAAAAACAGCATAAACTGCTTTAAAGTATTCGGTAAAGTTGCCATTAAAGTCGTTTAAGCACAGCAACTCAGGAAATACCAATGGGTTTGCTGTACTCATAAACTTTTAAAGTTTTTTGGTTCCCAAATAAAAACGTTAAACTTTTTCTCTTTTATCAATGTTGACTTCATTAACGAATACCTTGAGCGGTATCGGATGTGCTCAATCAAGGCATTTTTTGCAGTGCTTGAGTGCAAGCCCCTATTTACATAGGAAACAGCTCCAGTAAGCAAATCGGCCAGTTGAACAAGTTCCACCTCGTGGGAGCGAACCTGCTGAACTTTTTTAATTATCTCCTTTGAGAAATCGTACCTATCATTTCTAAGTACCTCTTCAAGTTTGCTTACCTTTTCTTTGCTCCTTGTGTCCTTTATATCGATATAAATGTTGTGCCCATACTCAGGATTTAGAATAACCTTTAGCATACTGAAATACATTTTGTAGTAAAAAGTATCGTGTGTATGTCCAAATCTCTCATAATCGAGTTTTCCCTTGTCAGAAACCACTAGCACACGAAAGCAAATATCATCATCGTCAAAAAAATAGTCGATAACCTCTTTAAAAAATGCCAGTTGACTTTTCGATACTTTATTCCATTTAATTTCATAGGTGGCTCTGTTTTCCTTGGGATTCTTGATGTGTTTTGGTATAAGGTTGTATTTCCTCTTGATTTCATTTAGGCGGAGAAATATGTCTCCTTTTTTTGAGGCTGGACAGTAAACTGCCCCAAGAGCCATTATAGGTTCTTTGTCGTTTTGCAAATGGCAACTCTCGTCGCAGTAGATGTTAATAATCTCCCTCATACACTTCTATTTATATGGTCATACTGCAAAAAATTCATCCCTAAAATCGGCTAGCTTCTTATTGGCGAGGTTGGCTGCCTTGCTCATTGATATTATCTCCTCGGAGGCTGCACGGTATAGCAATTGCCTAAAGCGTGAGGAATGCTCACGGCCAAGGAACTCGCCTAAATCCTTTTCTTTTTTCCTGTCGGGTGATTGGTTGAGCCAAATTCTAAATCTTATAAAATTGTCGTTAGTAATTATTCCCAAATCCTTAGCCCTTGCCATAATTGCTTGAATGGATATACCATAAGTTTCCTTAATGGCAATAAGCTCTGGCAAGCTAATATTAGTCCTGTGCTCACCCACCTCAGCAATAAAAGTCTCTTTGGGCATAAGCATTGCACCAGCAAAGCGGTGGCATAGTTTTTCCTGTGCCTTGGCTTCAATATCGGGGCTAAAGGTTAGTAGTATGTGTCCCAACTCGTGCAGGGCAGTAAAACGTTTCCTTTCGTTGAGATAAGCTTTGTTAACCACAATAACAGGGATAGTTTCATTTGCCCAACCCGAAAGGCCATCAAAATCCTCGTTAGTATCTAGTTCAATTACCTTTACCCCTTTGTCCTCAAGCAGCTCAATTACATTGGGCAGGGCATTAAAACCAACCTTCCATTGGGTTAGCAGGTGGTTAACGGCCTCCTCAACATCATCGCCATTGTTTATTACAAAATCTTTAAGAGGATTGTTAAAAGAGTATGGGATATTGAGAAATTGCTCCAGCTCGATGTAACGCTCAATGGAGTTGGTTACACTCTCCTTTATGGAGTTTATTTCCTTCTTTGGCATTCGGCTCTTTTTCCTAAACTCAATATTCTGAATTTCCACAGTGTAGGGTTGGAAAAAGTAGTCGGGCTTAACGTTTAGGGCATTGGCTAGGGCAATAATAACCTTACTGTCGGGCATCATTAGGCCATCCTCATATTTTTTAATGGCGTTATGGCTAACAATACCCTCCATTCTGCTGGCCAGCTCACGGAGCGATAGCCCAGCAAGGGTTCTGGCCGATTTTATTCTATTGCCAACGGTTTGTTTCATAGTTGTTAGGTTTGGTTTACAAAACTATATAAATAAACGGAAATGTAAACCAAAATGTTTCTTAAATTTTTATAGAAAATATTTTTAGTTGACAGTTGTAACACATAAACCTTGTTGTTAAAAAAAACTATTTCAGCAATTTTCGGTTATCAGCATCTCGCAAGATAATCATTTGCTGAATGGCTACCTTGTTAAGCTTTATCAATCGCTCTTTCTGAGGTATGTTTTCGTTGATAAGCATAGCATTTATGCTTTCCATATTTGCAAGGCAAATAAGCTCGTTTATAGTGGCATAATCACGAATGTTACCTTTTACATTAGGGTTTGCATCCCTCCACTGTCTTGCAGTAATACCAAACAATGCAACATTAAGAACATCGGCCTCATTGGCATATACTATTGAAGTTTGTGTTGCCGAAAGTTCTTGCGGGATGAGGTTTTGTTTAATTGCGTCGGTGTGAATGTGGTAATTCAATTTAGCAAGTTCCCGCTTTGCGGTCCAGCCAAGCTGACTCTGCTCTTCTTCTTTAAGCCTTTGAAATTCATTAATCAAGTATAGTTTAAAAGGAACACTAATGGCTGAACCAAATTCAAACGCAATGTCTTTGTGGGCATAAGTTCCACCGTACTTACCTTTTTTAACTATAATACCAACAGCATTAGTTTTTTCTATCCATTCCGAAACGCTCAGGACAAAGCTTGGCAATCCGGCTTGTGATTTTAAGTGGTCAAATTCGACCACTTTAAAGTTTGGGTTGTTTATTTGTTCCCAAGTGCCTATAAATTCTAAAGTAAAACGACTTCTCAACCAGTTCTTAATAATATCGGCAGCACGGCTTTGACTTTCCTTGGCATTTGCCATATCGGTTAGTGAAATGTAATCTCTCTCCTCAACAGATATTATTGTTATTTCAGTATCCTTTACGCTGATTTTTGCCATACTTCAGTAATCAATATTTTCTAATATCGCCACAAAACCAAAGGTTGCTTAAATTTTTATTCCAACCTTGAAAAGGTTTTCCTTTATCTTGATTTGCAGCTCATTGGATTGCTCAAACTGCTCCTTTAGCTCCGTTGCAATGGCGTTTACCTTCTCCTCAAAGGGGATTCCATCGCCCTCAACATCCTCGGTGCCCACATATCGGCCAGGCGTTAGCACAAAGTTGTTGGCCTCCACCTCGGCAATGGTAGCTGCTTTGCAAAAACCTGCTACATCCTCATACTTGCCGTCCTTATTTCTCCAAGAGTGGTATGCTTTGGATATTTTGGCAATATCATCATCGGTAAAGGCTTTGTTCTTTCGGCTGGTCATTGTACCAATTTTTCTGGCATCAATAAACAGTATCTCGTTGCTTCTATCCCTGAACTTATGATTCTTCCTGTTCCTTGCCAAGAACCATAGGCAGGCGGGTATTTGTGTGTTAAAGAATAGTTGTGTGGGTAGTGCAACCATACAGTCAACCACACCTTCCTGTATCATTGCCTTTCTGATCTCACCCTCGTTGCCCGAGCTGGTGGTCATTGAGCCATTGGCCAGCACAATGCCAGCCGTTCCGCTTGGGTTAAGCTTGTTAATGAATAGTTGTAACCAAGCATAGTTGGCATTGCCCACGGGTGGGATTCCATAACGCCATAGGTGGCTATCCTGTAAACTCTCGCCTCCCCAGTCGGAGATGTTGAAGGGTGGGTTAGCCATTATGTAATCGACCTTTAAATCCTTATGCTTATCGGCATGGAAGGTATCGCCCAGCTCAATCTTAGCATCAATACCACGGATGGCAAGGTTCATCTTACAGAGTTTGTAAGTAGTAGGATTGCTCTCCTGTCCATATACTGCAATATCGCCAATCTTTCCCCCGTGAGCATCGAGAAACTTCTCGCTCTGCACAAACATACCTCCTGAGCCACAGCAACCGTCATATATTCTACCCGTGTAGGGTTCAAGCATCTCCACAAGCAGTTTTACAATGCTCTGTGGGGTGTAGAACTGACCACCACGCTTGCCCTCGGCATCGGCAAACATGCCAAGGAAGTACTCATACACACGGCCAAGCAAATCCTTGCTGCTATGCCCTTTCTGGTTAAAACCAACGTTGCCAATCATATCCAGCAGCTCACCCAACCGTTTCTTATCAAGGGCGGGTCGGGCATAGTCTTTTGGTAGTACCCCCTTAAGGCTAGGGTTCTCCTTCTCAATGGCCTCCATGGCATCATCGATATCCTTACCAATGCTGGGTAGCTTAGCACGCTCATATTGTAGATACTGCCACCGTGCTGATGAGGGAACAAAGAACACGTTCTCGGCAAGGTACTCATCCTTATCCTCGGGGTCGGATAGGGGGTCGCCCTTTAGTTTTTGGTATAGCTCATCAAATGAATCGGAGATATACTTTAGGAAGATTAGCCCTAGTACAACGTGCTTGTACTCGGCAGCATCCATATTATTTCTTAGCTTATCGGCGGTTGCCCACAGGGTTTTTTCAAGGTCTTTGGTGTCTAGCATTATAGAGAGAGTGAAGTGTTAGCAAAAAATGTGTCACTTCAAAATTAGCTATTTATGCCAAACTACTACATTTTGTTTTGCTTAAAATGGAGATAAATTGAACATTAATAAACAAAAAAAGAGGCTGGCTGGCCTCTTTGTCTTAACAATACAATTCATCTGTTTTATTGAAAGAACTTTACCGATTGCATTCATAAAATCGCTTGCCTGTTTATAACCTAAATCGGAACATTATCCACCACCGCCTCAATTACCTCCTGTATGCTGGTTGATACATTCGATAGAAAATCGAAGCCTGTTAGCTCCTCAATATCATTAACGCTAACCCTATAATCGTACCACTTTGTGCCAACTACCTCTTGTGTGTTGGGCATGATAACGGCAATTACTCGGGTGTTGGTGTTTATGCGCTCTAGGTCGTTGTCGCCATTGTTAAGCACCACAATTATTTTCCAAGTGGTGCTTGGCACTCTAATATTACCATTGTCAATGGTTTCAGCATATCCATTAGATCCAGCGCCACCCTGCCCGTGTGGCCCAGCAACGATGTATAGCTCCTTTCCCGATTTTGCGAGGTTTCTACTGTAGGTCTCAAGGGCAGCCCAAACACCTTGGTTGTTACTGGGTGCCTGTGGCATCATGTTGGTCATCAGAAAAGTTTCCGAATTGGCCGCTACGGTAGCTGTTCGATCTGCGCTGGGGCAGAGATGTCCTCTGTCGAAACCAGAACCCGAATATGATGTGCTGGAGACTCTGTACCAGCTGGATGGTAGCGAGTAGTCAGTTCTAAAATCATCTTGCCGTTTTACATCACCCAAGTAGCTGGTGTTCAAATGCCAGCTAACCCAGTTTGCTGTTCGAGTTGTGTTGTTGTACGATAGATGGTACTGATCCTTTACCATCAGGTAGTCGTTGGCGTTAAGAATATTGTCGGTAGCAGAGCTGGGATTTCCCAGTAGCATATGGTGATTATCGGGTACGCTTAGAGGTGCCTTCAGGGTTGTGAAGCTAATGGTTTCGCCATAGGCAACACCTTTTGCATTTATGGCATAGGCTCTTAGGTAGTATGTTTGCTCTGGAGTAAGGTCTTCGAGAATAAGAGAAAACTCTCCCAGCCCTTCGCCCTCCTGTAGCTTTTCGTCGTCAATTGTGGGTTCTTCTGCTGTTGACCAGCAAAAGCCACGCTCTGTAATATCGCCACCCCCTCCCGAAGTTGCATCACCTGCTACGGCGGCTGCATTCCAAGTTACTGAAGAAACGCTTACGGTTGAAACCGCAGGCAATGCCATTGAGGTTGAGAATGTTTGAATCTCACCATATGATGTTCCCAGCATATTGGTTCCATACGACCTAACTTGGTAGCTTGTGTTGGGTGATAGTTGGGAAATTGTACTTGTAAAATCGCCAACACCCTCACCCTCTTGGGTAAAGCCGTTGTTGTTTTCAAGCGTTGGATACTCTGAAATGCTCCAGCAAAAACCGCGTGCAGTAACCTGCAAACCACCATCGCTGTCGACAGCACTTTTAAGAATGGCAGTATCCTCTTCGATGTTTGAGACCTCTGTTGAGGTTAGTGAGGGAAGGGTGTTTTCTTCTTCGTTACAACTTGAGAGGGAAAAGAGAGCAGCAATAATTGCAATTGATAAGAACCTGTAAACTAAATGCTTCATAAAAAAAGAATAGGTAAATATATATTAATAGCCCCCAAATGTAGTTAAAATACTATAGTGTGCAACTCAACTTTCTATTGACGTGTGGTGATATATCACAGCAAATAAATGAAACCCCAAAGGCATAGATGCTAAAGGGTGCAGTAAGCAGTGGTCAAAACTAGACCCCAAGCATCTCTGGCGACAGTAGCAATTGAACGGAGTATACTCAGGGCAATGGGGCTAATCTGTTCAAAAAATAGCAAAAGGTAGTGGTATGGCGCATGAGTTTAATCCTGCTTTTAGTCAGTAGCGTTGGTTATGTCGGTTGCCACCTTCAAAATTTTGTATACCTTACCATTGGCGTCTCTAATTGGGGTATAGGTTTCGAGGAAAACAAACTCTTTACCAGATATATTCACACGGGTAGTTTGTTTTTGAACTTCACCTTTGCGCAGGTTTGACCAAAACTCCTCGTAATGCATACGTTGCTGTTCTGTGAGGACCAGATTATCGGAGTGATGCGTGCCAATGGTTTCGGACCGTTTTAACCCGAGCAGGTCAAGGTACGCATCGTTGATGTTAATGATCTTTCCTTTGGAGTCGTATTCCATTACGTAGGCCGATGCATTTAATGCTTCAATTATGCCCTCCATTTCGATCGATTTACGAGTAGCCTCTTCCTGCGTGGCTTGCAGCTCCTCAAGGTTTTGCCGCATCTCCTCTTCCTGGGCGGCCATTACCTCGGCTTGTTCCTGCGATTTTTGAAGAAGTTCGGTAGTTCTTTGGTTAACCCTAACGGTTCGAAGGGTTGATGCAATACTCTCACCAATTATTTCAACAAATTCAATTTCGAATGGCTCGAGTATCTTGAGTGATGCAATCTCAGTAACGCCCATCACTTCACCCTCTATAATCAGTGGGACAATTAGCACGTTATTTGGGTTGGTGGTTCCAAGGCCTGATCTTATCTCCACATAGTTCTCGGGCAATTCTTTTAGGTATATCGTACCTTTTTCGGCGGCACATGTGCCAATTAGCCCATCGCCCAGCTCAAACGATTTGTTGAGAAACCTATTCCTGTCATAAGCAAAGGATGCAGCTAAATCGTATGTTACAGGGGTATTATTCTCGTTTTTCACAAAAATACCACCCAGATCGGCCTTTAGGTACCATACTAGGTTTTTAATTATTTCCTCGCTTAATCTGGATAGGTTGTCGTTATTCTGCCTCAGAATATCGCCAAACTTGGCCAAACCTTCATTTATCCAGCGCCGTTTATCATCTTCCACCTTTCTTTGCCGCTCATCCTCCTTTGCCTTTCTTAGGCTCTCGCGCATATCGAGTAGCGATTTGCCCAGCACATCCTCGTTGCTCAAAAGGGTAAGCTCCGAGTCGAGCTTGCCCTCCTCAATGCTTTTGGCAAATTCTGTCTTGGCCAGTAGCCCATCAATCGACTTGTTAAGCGCATCGCCCATGCGGGCAACCTCATCGCCGGTGTTAAGCTGTACGTGCATACCCCGATCGATTCTTCCGTGTGCAAGATCCTCTAGCAGGCGGGTGATATGCTTTATGGGTTTGGTTATGCTGTCGGCAAGGAGGATGACAGTAATTACAAGTACGATCATGCCGATTACCCCTACCATTAGCCCTGTGTTGTAGCTCTTGTTGGCATCCTTTAGGATGGTTCGCTCAGGTATTGCCATGCCCAGAGACCACGGGGTTTCTGTTCTTCCAACAGCAATTGGGCTAAAGCTGTAAAAGTAGCTTTCGCCTGCTTCGTCTTTGTGCGTAAAGCTGAATTTTTGCCCCCTTTTTATTCTATGCATTATTTGCTGTTGCTCCACAAGGTTGGGGAATACCTCTTGTATTTTGCGAGAAAAGATGCTGGTATCGGCATGTGCTACGAATGTTCCCTGGTTGGAAATTAGGAATGCGTTTCCTTCATCGTATGGTTTAATGCTGGCTATAAGCTCTTGAAATCGGCCAAGAAAAAGGTCGATACCCACTACCCCTATAAATCGACCGCTAATGTTCATGGGAGTCACAAGCGAGGTCATTAATCCTCCCTGCTGAAAGTCAGAAACGTAGGGTTCAATAACCGATTCTTTAGCCGAGGCTTTAAGCGCTCCGTAAGCAGCGGGGTCGCCCTCAATGCTTCGCTGCTCGTACCTAGACACAAGCCTACCATTCTGTCGTGTGATAATGTGGAGCCACCTACCGTAGGGTTTGTCCCAGTTGGGGTCGAGGTAGGTAAGCTCCCAGCTATCCCATATGGCGTCAAAATGGGGGTTGGTAATCATTACCTGTCGATACATACCCATGATTAGCTCGCGCCACTGCTCAAAGGGTAGCTGCTTATGCTCAAGAAATGTGCTTGACATAGTTCGGGCTACTGCAATATCGCTATTTAGCCAGCTCTCAATAACCATAGCGTAATGGTCCGTGTATGAGATGGTAAGGCTGGTGAGATTTTTTCGTGCTGCCCTTTGCGATGTGGTTGAGAAATAGCCAATGGTTACTGCAAACAGAATCAAGGCCACGCCCAGAACAAAAACGGATATTTTCTGTCGAACATTGAGCTTAATCTTCATAACAAGGATGGTTGTTGGATTATGGTATCAAGCTTTAAACATAGCAAAAAATAGGATATCGAACGCACAGTTTGTTCATTTTATTACTTTATTAAACATTGTTGTCCAGGGAAATTAATGCTACAAAATAAGATCCTTCACTCCACTGCGTTACGTTCAGGATGACAGTGCGTTATAAATTGAAGGGGAGAGGGGGGGGCTTGGTGGGGGCGAAGCCGCCACCAAGCCCCCCCTCTCCAAACATTATGAATAGCCTGTCATTTCGACCGAGGGGAGAAATCTTTAAAAGGTTTACCGGACACTACTGTTAATTAAATGCTCTATTGGAGCAAAAAGCAGATTTGGCCTTAAAAAATCAGAATACTATCATTTTTTAATTATTTTTGCTTTTGCCTGAGGATTAACCCAGAGCTTTTTGAGCAATACCCTTGCTAAAATTAACTTAACCACCATACAACACCATGATACCTAATGACCATTAAATCTACTGGTGATATACACGCTAGGTTAAAGCTGCTCAAGTCTATCTCAATTTTTAAAGATCTCGATAGTACGTTACTTGTCGATTTGGCCGAGGCGCTTACACCAAAAACAATTAAAACCAATGAGGTTCTGTTCAGTAAGGGCGAGAAGGACTACTCCCTTTACCTTGTGGTATCGGGTAAGGTGAAGGTTCATTCTGGCGATCATATTTTTGCTCATTTTTCAAAGAATCAGTATTTCGGAGAGTACTCATTAGTTGATTCAACCCCCCGCAGTGCAACCGTAACCGCTGTTGAGCCCACCGAACTACTGAGGCTCGAGCAGAGGGTGTTTTACACTTTAATTGAAAAACTTCCCCATATCTCACAGGGTATGCTTAAGGCCCTTGTGTTAAGACTTAGGGATTACAATAAGCTGGAAGCCGAGCTTACCCAGAAGAACATTGAGATTGAGAATCAAGCTAAGGAGCTTGAAAAACAGCGCGCCGAGCTAGAGGCATTGAACTCCACCAAGGATAAGTTCTTTGCCATAATTGCACATGATCTAAAAAACCCATTCAGCACCGTTTTGGGGTTAAGCGAGCTGTTGGCCCGTGAGTTTGAAACCTTCGATTCGGAAAGCCTCAAAAACTTCATTAAACAAATCTATAAATACTCAAATAGCACTTTCAACCTGCTTGAGAACCTGCTTCAGTGGTCGATGGTGCAAACCGGCCGGATGCCCCTTAAACCACAATTCGTTAACCTCAAAGATATTATTAAGGATAGCGTTGAGCTGCTTGACGGAAATGCTGTAAGCAAGGGCATTAATATCGAGATGTCGCTTTGCGAAGAGTGCATTGCATTTGTTGATACAAACCAAATAACGGCAGTTGTTCGTAACCTGCTAACCAATGCCATAAAGTTTACCGCTGTAGATGGTATCGTTTCTGTTTCGGTTAAACCTTACAACGAGTTTTGGCTAGTAACCATTGCTGATAACGGTATTGGCATTAGCGAGTATGATCAAAAAAAATTATTTAAGATCGATTCAAACCCAACCACCATTGGCACCTCACAGGAGAAGGGAACCGGTTTGGGGCTAATTCTATGCCATGAGTTTGTGGAGCGTAATGGAGGGAAAATTTGGGTTGAAAGCGCCCTTGGTAAGGGGAGCAGCTTTATGTTTACCGTTCCAAAATCCGATAAAAACCTAGAGTCCGTTTAGTCCTTGAAAATTGCTATCGTTGGTACTAAGGGTATTCCCAATGCTTATGGAGGGTTCGAAGCCTTTGCCGAGAATATATCGGTTAGGTTAGCAGCCAAAGGCTTTGCTGTAACCGTTTTTCAGCCGCACCAAACAACCGCTCACCTTGAACCTTTTGAATCGGTAGCTCGATTTGGGGTGAAGGTTTTTGGGCTATTGCCCCAGAACTTGCAAAGGGTTCAGTACAACCTCTCCACTTTGCACAACCTAAAGCATCAAAACTTTGATGTGGCTCTTTGCTGCGGGCATAGCCCCTCTATTTTCTTACCCTTCTTCTCGCGAAGGTTTAGACACCATCTGGTTGTGAATATGGACGGGTTGGAGTGGAAAAGGGAAAAGTGGGGATTTTTTGCTCGTTCAATGCTAAAGCTATCAGAAATGCTAGCCGTTAAGTTTTGCAACACCCTGGTTGCCGACAGCCAGGCTATCCAGCTCTACCTAATAAATCAATACAACAAAAAATCGGTGTACATACCCTACGGAGCTAATGACGACGAGGTTGGGTTAGATGATGTTGTTTTAGAAAAACATAGCCTCCAGCCCATGGAGTATGGACTACTAATCGCTAGGATTGAACCCGAGAACAGGATTGAACAGGCCCTCAAAGCATTTAATGCTTTGAATAAGAAGCTAGTGGTGGTTGGAGGGCTTGAAACACCATATGGTAAGGCGATAATGAAACGGTTCTCTGGATTTAAAAATGTTGTTTTTGCCGGTGGAGTGTATAACCAATCCTCACTCAATACCCTCCGTAAATACTGTAGGGTGTATTACCATGGGCATACCGTGGGCGGAACAAACCCTTCGTTGCTCGACGCCATGGCCGCTGGGTGTATGGTGGTTGCCAGCGATAATGTCTATAACCGCGAGACTCTTAACCACTGCGGATTTTTTTTTAACAGCCCTGAAGATCTCCTGGAGAGAATAAATGAAGCCTGGAATGCTGATGGTATTGCACGATATGCAATGGCAGAACGTTGTATTGAAAGAGTGAAAGAACATTACACATGGAGTGTTGTTGTGGATAGGTACGTTAACCTTTTTAATAGCTTGACGAATGAGAAAGCATAAGATTGTATTTGTGTTTGTTGTGTTTGCCATGATAACCTTTTTGTGGAGCGGGTGTTCAACACAGCGTATATTCAGTCGGACAGAAAGCTTCGAGAGTTTTTATCAAAAGTTTCATAACGATACAGCTTTTCAGCACTCTCGCATACATTTTCCTTTGCAGGGGAAAAAGGTGGACAGCACGGGTGAGCAAGATTGGACATTGCAGAATTGGACAACACTTACCATTCCTGTGTTCGAGGTCGACACATCGGTATTTAACGTTAGCTACGACCAGCAACCAAGATCGTTTACCCAAAAATCATGGATTGACAATTCGGGCTTTAGCGTTGAGTTCCGATTCGAGGTAATTAAGCGTAAGTGGTTCCTTGTGTTTGCCGAGGAGGTAAATCTATAGCATGTTGAGCACAAGCGAAGAGAACCAGATAGATAGGAAAATTTGCTGCATAAAAACGTTAGAATAATTTGATTGATTGCCATCACACGCTCAGGCACATTTGGCTGCCCCAGCGCACCTGCGACCGCTTCGCAGCTTAAAGAGCCTTCATTTTGCCTACGCACTCAAGCTCACCCGCCACCCTTAATAGCTCGTTGACATGAATTATGGAAAACAGAAGGTTAAATGACCTGAAAAATGTATTTTTGAAACTTAAATCTACCTTTGAATTAAATGAAACTATACGAAACATTAGAGAAACAACTCAAGAAAGAACCCAACTTCGTGACAGACAACGGAGAACTGAAAAAATGGGTAGTGCTGAACAAAGCACAGAACTTTGACGAAGAATTGATTGGACTGTTGCTCGACAATACCGAACTAAAAGAGAAGTTTTTTGTAAACGTAAAAGAAGTGCTTGTTTTCAAGCAAAATCTCTTCCTGGATTTTCTGGAGCAGAAAAGCTACCTTAATGACAGCTATACGCGCTACAAAAACAAAATCGGTCTTACCATTGATGGCAAATTCCTGAAACAACGCAACGAGGTGGCTTTGGTGTGGCCGTTTAAAGACTGCATACTAGAAGGGGGACAAAGCCGGGAAGAAGACAAACGGGAAGAAATATTCTTTAACGAAATTTTAGCACAGGACGAAATTACCCAGCTTTTAGAGCCTAAAGTGCTGACCAACGCTAAACGCATAAATGCCGAAGGCGAAAAACCGCTTGACCAATTTAACAGAAACGAATACGGCACCATTACCGACAACCTGATTATTAAAGGCAATAATCTGTTGGCACTACACACACTAAAAAAAGAATTTGCCGGAAAAGTTAAACTGATTTATATAGACCCGCCTTATAACACAGATTCAGATAGTTTCAAATACAATGACAGTTTTAATCATTCTTCTTGGCTTACTTTCATAAAAAACAGACTTTATACTGCAAAAGAGTTGTTAAATAAAGAAGGAGTGATTTTCATACATATTGGAGACCAAGAGTTACATTATTTAAAAATTGTTGCTGACGAAGTTTTTGGGAGAGATAACTTTATTGCAACTATTCCAAGAAAAACACGAAGCGGTAAATCAGATGTTCCGTGGAAACTTTCTCAGGATTTTGATTGGATGCTTGTTTATACAAAGTCAGCACCAAAAACAACACAACTTTTCAAAAGAGCCATTGAACGCAGATATCATAAAAGTGATGATTTTCCTAATGATGAATGGAGGCTATCAGATTTGACAACCCAAAGGTCAATAATTGAAAGACCTAATTCAAATTTCACAATGATTAATCCTAAAAATGGGGATAAATATCCTGTGAATCCGAATAGATGTTGGAGTGTAACAGTTGACACTTTCGAGGAATTTTATAGAAAAGGAAAGATTGTTTTTCCAGGCGATTATGATTTTTTGAAAATTAGCATACCTGCTATGCGGATTTTCAAGTCAGAAGAAGTTGAGAAGAATGGTGATGATTTCGATAAGACCTATATTTCTTCTGACTTTTTGAACAAAGCTATGAATGAATTGCTTGGAACAGATACTTTTAACAAAATCGGAACCGATGAAATGGTCGCCCTTTTTGGAAATAAAAAGTTTGACTATCCTAAAAATGAATTATTACTACAAAGGATTATTGAGTACTCAACCAATGATAGTGACATTGTTCTTGATTTTTTCTTAGGCAGCGGAACTACCGCATCAGCAGCCCATAAAATGGGAAGACAGTACATTGGCATTGAGCAAATGGACTACATTGAAACAGTTGCCGTGGAAAGGCTTAAAAAAGTCATTGGTAAAAAAGTTCCATTGGCACAGGGTGAAGCAACTCAACAAGAACTTGCCCTGGTAAACGAACAAAATGGAGAATACTTCAAGTTGGAATATGACAAGGGAGGAATTTCCAAATCCGTGAATTGGCAAGGCGGTGGCTCATTCGTCTATCTCGAGCTGAAAAAATTCAACGAAACTTTTATGGAGCAGATTGAAGAAGCAAAGAGTACCGAAACTCTTTTACAGATTTGGGAGCAAATGAAAGCCAAGTCGTTTTTCAAATATAGTATCGATTTACGCGCTTTTGAAAACAGTTTAGATGAATTCAAACAATTTGACCTGAAAAGACAGAAAGAAATTCTTTGCGAGCTATTGGACAAAAACCAGCTGTACGTCAATCTCTCTTCGCTCAATGATGCCGATTTTGCCTGCACGGAAGAAGAAAAACGTCTGAACCAAGATTTTTATCAAATAAAGAAGTAATAAAATGCTACCCCATAAAACTAATAGTGAAATATTATTGTACCAAGCGGATGACGGGCAGATAAAAATTCAGGTTCGCTTGGAGAATGAAACCGTTTGGCTCACACAGGCCGATATGATGGAATTGTTTCAAACCACCAAGCAAAATATCAGCCTTCACATAAAAAATATTTTTGAAGAAGGCGAATTGGATGAATATTCAGTTGTCAAGGAATACTTGACAACTGCCGCAGACGGCAAAAGTTACCGCACTAAACATTACAACTTAGATGTCATCATATCGGTCGGTTACCGGGTGAAATCGCTACGTGGCACACAGTTTCGGATATGGGCTACCGAACGTTTGCGCGAATATCTGATTAAGGGCTTCACCATGAACGATGACTTGCTGAGGCAGGGCGGAGGCTATTTTGAAGAATTGCTGGAACGCATTCGGGATATTCGCTCGTCAGAAAAAGTATTTTACCGGAAAGTGCTAGAAATTTATGCAACCAGTATCGATTACGACCCGAGAGCCGAAATTACTCAACTTTTTTTCCAAACAGTTCAAAACAAGCTGCATTGGGCTGCTCATGGTCACACAGCTGCTGAAATAGTTTTTCAAAGGGCAAATGCCCAATTGCCATTTATGGGCTTAACAACATTTAAGGGTAAAAAACCAACTAAACAGGAAATAGGTGTTGCCAAAAACTATCTCTCCGAAGAAGAATTAGCCGTATTAAACCGCTTGGTTTCCGCATACTTGGATATTGCTGAAATCAACGCCATGCAGCACAAGCCCATGTATATGAAAGATTGGATTGAAGTTTTGGACGGGTTTATCAAAATGAGCCGACAAGATGTATTGACCCACGCAGGGAAAATTTCGGCAGAGATAGCACAGCGTAAAGCATTGGCAGAATATGAGACATACAAAAGCAAATCGGACAATGAGCTATCGGAAGTTGAAAAGCAATTCATAGCAAGTATTGAACAAGCCGATAAAAAATTGAAAGCATTAAAATCCAACAGTACTAAAAAGAAAGAGTAATGGGATTCCTATACGAAATATTCAATAATTCATTCGTTCAGAAAGCGTTGGCCCAGGTTGTCATTCCCGGCAGCATTGCAGATAACTTGAAATTTGGTATCAGACCTTATCAGGAAGAAGCTTTCAAACGATATATTTTTCTTGATCGGGAAAATCTGGATGAAAAACCGAATAAACCTTACCACTTGCTTTACAACATGGCCACGGGCAGTGGCAAAACACTGGTGATGGCAGGTTTAATGCTCTATTTATACGAAAAAGGGTATCGCAACTTTTTATTTTTTGTAAACAGTAACAATATCATTCAGAAAACCAAAGACAATTTTCTGAATCCGCAGGCTTCAAAATACCTGTTCAACGACAAGATTGTGATTGACGGAAAAGAAGTGCTCATCAAAGAGATTGACAATTTTGAAGAAGCAGATAATCAGAATATCAACTTAAAGTTTACCACCATTCAGCAGCTTCATATTGACCTAAACAACACCAAAGAAAACAGCGTTACCTACGAAGATTTTAAGGACAAAAAAATAGTCCTGATTGCAGATGAAGCCCACCATTTGAATTCGGCCACCAAAAGCAATGGAACATTGTTTGGAAGCTGGGAAGGCACGGTTTTAGAAATTCTCAATCAGAATTTTGACAATATCCTTTTGGAGTTTACCGCTACGCTGGATTATGAAAGTCGTGAGATAGTAACCAAGTATCAAAACAAGGTAATTTACAAATATGACTTGTCTCAATTCCGTATTGATAAATACTCAAAGGAAATCAACCTTATCCGTTCCTTGTATGACGAGCAAGACAGAATTATTCAAGCCGTAATATTGAACTTATATAGGCAAGAATTGGCTACTTCAAATAATATCAATTTGAAGCCTGTAATTCTGTTCAAGGCAAAAAGAACAATTGCAGAATCGGAACAGAATAAAGAGAAGTTTCACAAGCTAATTGATGACTTTTCGGTGGAAATGGTGGAGAAAATCCAAATGACTTCCACTGTTCCAATCGTTCAAAAGGCATTCAGATTTTTTGAAGCAAATGGTATTTCAACTAACAAAATTGTAAAACGCATTCAGGCCAATTTTAAACCTGAGAATTGCCTGAGCGCCAACAATGATGCAGAAGCCGAGCAAAACCAAATTTTGCTCAATACATTGGAAGATGAAAACAACCCGATACGTGCCGTTTTTGCCGTTCAGAAGCTGAATGAAGGCTGGGACGTTTTGAATTTGTTTGATATTGTTCGACTTTATGAGGACCGGGACGGGAAAAACGGAATACCCGGAAAGACTACTATTTCCGAAGCACAATTAATTGGTCGTGGTGCAAGATATTATCCTTTTGCTTTAGAAAAAGGCCAGGACAAGTTTACCCGAAAATTTGATGACGATATTTCCAACGATTTGAAAACGTTGGAAGAATTGTATTACCACACCAAAGAAGATAGCCGATACATTTCTGAATTGAAGAAAGCCCTTGTTGATTCGGGAATTTATGAAGATGATGCTAATTTGGTTCAGCTCAATTTGTTCTTAAAACCTGAATTTAAGAAAACAGATTTTTACAGAGACGGACACGTTTTTTTCAACAAGAAAATTGCTAAGAGTTTTGACAACATAAAATCATTTGTTGATTTAGGCGTAAAGAAAACCAACTACCGTCACACATTATCTTCGGGAGTTGGAAGAATGTCGAGTGCATTTTTTGAAATGGAGTCGACCCAATCAAATGATGAAGTAATCAAAACCAAAGATGTAAAACTCACCGAAATTCCGAAAAACACAATTCGTTTTGCTTTAAGCCAAAACCCGTTTTTCTATTTTGATAGTTTATCTCATTACTTTCCAAGCGTTGGTTCACTTTCCAATTTTATTGAAAGCACAGACTTTTTAGCAGGTTTGGAAATCACATTTAGCGGAACAGCCAACCGATTAAAAGAAATCAGCCATTTCGACTATTTGCAAGCCCTAAACGGATTATTGCTAGCAATCGAAGCCGATATTAAAGGCAATTCAACAGAATACGAAGGTTCAGACTATATTTCAGATCGTATTCTCAATGTATTTAAAGACAAAGAAATAAGAGTAAACAAATATGATGAGAGAGCTAAAGGACAGGAAGAATTGGTAGCCAATGAGCCTTGGTATGTTTACAATGCAAATTACGGAACAAGTGAAGAGAAGAAATTTGTAGAACTGTTTTCCAGACGATTTGAAGGACTAAATCAGAAGTTTGAGAACATTTACCTAATCCGTAACGAAAGAGAAATTAAAATCTTCGATAAACTCGGACGAGCTTTTGAACCAGATTTTTTACTGTTCTGCAAACAACGTGACGGAGAGCAAATGACTTTTCAGGTTTTCATAGAACCGAAAGGAGAGCATTTAAAGGGCTTCGACAAATGGAAAGAAGACTTTTTGAATGAAATAAGGGCAGAACAAAAGACCATCAAAATCCAAACAGACACATATTTGATAACAGCAGTTCCTTTTTATAATTACAACAGTGAAAACGAATTTAAGACGTCATTAGAAAACACATTAAACGAATAGAAATGCCAACGCTCATCAGCCACACACATTATTCACTCTTTGTTCTTTTCTTTAGTTGTTCGTGAGCCGCAAGCGGGTTGCCAAGTCGCACAAGCCACCGCTCAGACCAAAACTTGGTAAACCTGGCTGACGGCAAGGCGGGGAGTGTGTCTGTTCCCAACGCACGAAAGAAATGACATTGCATCAAATTTGACAACAACAAAACGACAGAAAATTCAACGCTAGTGCTCACACCCCATCCGTTGTGCGTTATTCTTCAACGGTTTTGGCGAAGCGCCATCTTCTGTGCGACCAAAGCCAATCCGCGGGCTTTCTGTTGATAACCTCCACTAATTTTTGTGCATAAATATCGGTTACACTACCCGACGGGAGAGAGGCAGGGTTGTCAGCTAGGAGCGAGAGTTCAACCTCGTAGTAACCCCGTTTAACCCTATAGATGTCTATGAAAAAAATGGGTAGGTTGTGAAGATGCGAATACTTCTCGGGGCCATACAGAAAAGGGGTGTTCTGCTCAAAAAAATTTGCCCAATACGCTTGTTCTAATTGTTTTTTTGTGGGACTTTGATCGGCAGCCATAACAAATATGGTTTTCTTATCCTTATGCTCCTCAAAGGTTTCGGAAGTAAATTTGGTAGATGCCAGGATGGTGCCATATTTCCTCCGGCTGGCCTTCACAAACTTGTCGATAAGGGGGTTGCTAAGCTCCTTATAAAAAGCTACTACGCTAGTATTAATTTGGCCGCTGGCCGAAAGGCTACCCCACTCCCAGTTGGCAATGTGGCCTGTAAGGCCAATAATGCTTTGCCCCGATTTTAGGTAGGGCTCAAGGATCTCGGGGTTTATCACTTTGTGCCGCCTAACCACCTGTTGGTGTGTCATGAGGAAAGCCTTAACCCCTTCGATAAATACATCGGAAATATTTCTGTAGATAAGCTTGGTGAGCCTCTGTTTCTCTTCTACAGGTAGGTTGGGGTATGCCCTTGCAAGGTTCTCGTCAATAGTCTTGCTGCGATAGCCAAAAACCCTGCGTAGCATGAACGCAAAAAAGTCGGAAAACCAATACATTACCCTAAAGGGCATGATTCCAATTAGCACAATTCCAACAAAAAATGCTGCGGCTGTTATAAAGTTTAAGATGTACTTCATGGTGGTAATAATTCGTTACGCAAAGTTGATCGCATGGTCGCAACCTTAAAAGCTAAGCGGTTTGATTGGCAATACTTTAGGTGTAGATAATGTATGAGATTAAGCGTTCCAGATTACTTAACACGGAGATGTTCTACGGTTTTATTACGCTGTTGTTACAACCAAAAAAAACCCTATATCAGCAAAACCATTAAATTGTTAAGGAAAGAGGTTTTTACTGCTACACCAAAAAATCTACAATTATTCCATCGGAGGTTAGAAAATGCTTTGGCTTTATCGAGATGCAATCGCCATTCACATCCATAATGCCAAGGTTAAAATATCTCATAGCGGTTTCCTTTGCCCTGCCGGCAATTTTATTGCCAAAGTTTTTCCGTATATAGGCCAAGTTTGCGCCCCATATGGTGCGCAACGAGGTTAAAAAGTAATCGTTTATTCTGTCGTTTTCCGAGAGGGTTTCCACCTCAATTGCCAGCCTGCCCTTTGCTATTGCCCCCGACCACTCACTAATGGATCGTGGGCTCCAGCATCTACTGGTGCCATTGTACGAATGTGCCGAGGGGCCCAGGCCAAGGTAGGGAACCTGTTTCCAGTATGATGTGTTATGCCTTGAGTGATATCCCGCTAAAGCCAGATTCGAAATCTCGTAGTGAATAAACTTGTTTTGGCTGGCAATGCTCTGCAAAACTTCAAACTGTTCCACGCTTAGCTCCTCGTCAACAGGCTTTACAATGCCCTTGTTCATCTTGCTAAAAAGTGGTGTGTTCTCCTCAAAAATTAAGTGGTAGCACGACAGGTGCTTTACCGGGAGCCCAAAGGAGGTAGTAAGATTATCCTTCCATATTTTTGTGCTGGAGTAGGGTAGGCCATATATCAAATCGACACTTATGTTGTCGAGCTGTGCCTGCGCAGCCCACTCTACCGATTTTATGGCCTGAGTAGCATTGTGCCGACGACCAAGCTGCTTAAGGTCACCATCGTCGAACGATTGAATGCCAATGCTAATGCGGTTTACGCCTACAGTTCTTAAATCAATTAGGTAGGATAAGCTCAAGTCATCGGGGTTTGCCTCAATGGTAATTTCAGGGTCTTGGCTTACCCGAAAGTTTGCAGATATTACATTTAGAATTGCCTCAATTTCATCTGTGCCTAACATCGAGGGGGTTCCGCCGCCAAAGTAAATTGTATCAATGGCATTGTCAGCAAGGTAATCTTTGCGAAGGCGCAACTCTTGCGATATGTACTTGGCAAAGCTTTCAGTTCCGCTAGCTGGAACAATGGAGTAGAAGTCGCAGTAGTTGCACTTATGCTTGCAAAACGGTACGTGGATATATATGCCCGACATTTTAAAAAGATGGACTGATTGTGAATATATGTAAAGAGGCTATCTTTGCAAAAATAGCAAATTACCATGAGAACATACCGAATAGCCATTGGCTGCGATCATGCAGGGTACGAAACCAAAGTTCAACTTGTAAAGTTTTTGGAAGACCAAGGCCACAGGCTCAAAGATTTTGGAACCTACTCACCCGATAGCATCGACTACCCCGACTATGCACGCCCTGTTGCCCAAAGTGTTGCCAACAAGGAGTTTGACTTGGGAATTGTGCTTTGTGGTAGCGGGAATGGAGTAAATATTACCGCCAACAAAACCAAGGGGATACGCTCGGCCCTATGCTGGCTACCCGAAATAGCCGCATTGGCTCGTCAGCATAACGATGCCAATATTTGTGCTATCCCAGCCCGATTTGTTTCAGTTGAGCAGGCCAAAGAAATAGCCAAAGCATTCCTTGGCGCAGAGTTCGAAGGCGGAAGGCACGGCATCAGGGTAAGCAAAATAGAACCTGAGTAGAGCCTCTGTTTCGCAAGGGCTACTTTTTTTGCGTATTCTTTTGCTTGGTAATGTACTCCTTTGGTAGGGTTACCAATATGGAATGGGTTATGTGGTCAAGCCTAACAATAACCTTCTTCTTCCCTCTGTGCTTTACCACCTCACCTGTTAATCCAGCAAGCTTACCTAGGGTGATATCTACTGCATGGCCGGGTTCGAATTGTTCGTCGGTTACCTCAACATCGAATTCCTCTCCCAGGAACAGCTTGAGAGCTTCAATCTGTTTATCGGGAATTGGAGCCGCTTTGCCTTCAAACGTTACGTAGCGAACAAGGCCCGGGATTGTTAGTGCGTGGTAGTACTCCTTCTCCGATATCTTAAGGAAAATGTAAGACCGAAGTAGTGGTTCTTCAACCCACTTCTTCCTATCGCTCCACTGTTTTTGAGTGCGATGTAGGGGAAGGTATGTTTCGTATCCAGCCTCAACCAACCGCTGGTAAACCTTTTTCTCGTTGCGGGGCTTGGTATAGGCTGCAAGCCAATGAGGTTTTTTTAAGTCTATCACAGCAAAAATCTTTTCAGCTCAAACTTAGGTAAAATATTCCACTATAGCGCGTTCCACACCCATTGCACTATGGCAAAAACCAGCGGAAGGGTTACAATGCTAAGCAAGGTGGTTACAAACAGATTCCCTCCGGCCAGCTGATGGTCGCCGTTATACCTGTGCGAAAGCACCACAACAATGGTTTGACATGGCATGGCTGCCTGTAGGATAATTACAAAAAAAGCCTCCTTTGATATGTTAATCCCCAGAAAATTTAGAGTTGAAAGATAAAGTATCGCCAGGATGGATGGGATTAGAACTAGCTTGTTGAGGCTTAGTAGGTAGATGCTTTTGTGTTTAATGGCCTTGCCAATGCTCATGGAGGCAAGCATAGCCCCAATGTATATCATTGATAGTGGGCTTGTGCAACGGCCAAGGCTCTCGAACGAGATGTTTACAACCTTTGGAATGGGTATGGCCAATAAAAGAACTAGGGCACCAAGCAGCAATGCAATAGTGTTGGGGTTAATTAGGCTTTTCCAACCAGATTTTTGTGTGCCAGCGCTTAGCTTGTATACCCCGTAGGTAAAGGTGATGGTGTTGGATGCAAGCTGATACATGGCTCCGTAGAAAACGCCCACGCCACCTGGGAATAAAGCGTCGAGCAAGGGAAATCCGAGGAAAACAATGTTTCCTAGCATCGAGTGGAGTGTGTGTACCGTTGCCTGTGGAGCTTCAAGGCCAAGAATACGCGACGATAATTTCCCCACAAGGTTGAAAACCAAAAGGTTTACAAAGGCTAAACCAAAAACTAAAAGGCCGTTCTGTAAAATTTGGGGGTTGGCCTCCATGTTGGCAAACGTGGTGAATATTAGGAATGGAAGCGTAACATCTATTACCACACGAGCCAAATTATTCTTCATCTCGGGAGTAATTATTTTTCGCCAGTAGCCCAGCGCCCCAATGCCCATCAGGATGCCAAATATTAGTAGCTGTCTAAGGATTATCTCAGTTGCCATTTATCCTATTTTTAAGATACGATCCGAACCAGTATCTGAACAAATATAATGAGAACCACCATGGCAATGGGGTAAACAGCGGCATAAACTCTGCCCGGCGTGTTGCTTGGGGTTAGCGTATCGCATGCAGCAAGTCCCGGTGTACTTGTCATCCCTCCGGTTATGGCGCCCAGTAGTTCAAAAAGGTTAAACTTAAAGATATACTTGTTAAGAAATATGGCTACAGCCATAGGAATTATGGTTATTGCCAGCCCAATAGCCAAAAGTGTAATTCCCGAATCGGTGATGGTATCCATTAGGTGCTCACCTGCTTTGGTGCCAACGGCGGCAAGGAAGAAAAGCAGCCCCATTTCTCGAAGTAATTGGTTGGCACTCCCGCTCATCGTCCAAACAATAGGCCCCGTACGGCCAATTCCGCTTAGCACTAATGCAGCAATTAGCACACCTCCGCTTAGGCCTAAACCAATGTTGAATTGACCCAAGAAGGAGATTTGGATGTATCCAACTATGATTCCTATCACAATACCCAGGGCAATGGGTAAAAAATCTGTGTCGGAGAGCAGCTTCTCGTCGTTGCCAAGCAGCGAACCCAAGCCCGAGATGCTTTCCTTAGGACAGGCAACGGTTAGCTTATCGCCAAAGCGTAAGTGCAAATCGGGCGAAGGGGCAATGTCAATACCGCTTCGGCGAATGCGTGTAACCACGGCATCGAAGTTTTGATGAAACGAGAGCTCACTCAATGTTTTACCAATAAGCTCCTTGTTCGATACTAGCAGCTGCTCCACGGTGTAATCCTTGCCTAGCGATACCTGCTTATTTACCCTTGGGCCAATAAGTACCTCAACTTTGCTAAGGGCCTGTTCTGATCCAACGGCTCTAATGATGTCACCTTTTCCAAGCTTGGTATCCGGCTGTGGCGTGATACAACTATCGTTGTGCTGAACCCTCGAAACAGTTGCCCCTGTCATCGACCTGAGGTTTATCTCGTTGAGTGATTTTCCTGTTACGGAGTCGTTCTCCACCACAAAATGGGCGTAGCTAATGGAGGGGTAGGTGCTTCGTTCGGCTTGTTCTGCCCTGCTGTTTTCTTTTGCTATGTCTACCTTAAGCAACCTAGGTAAAAGCCTAACGAAAAGTATTACACCGATAACCCCCACAGGATAAGCAATACCATAACCAATGGAAGCCAATGGCGATGCCGTAGCATCAATTGCAACGGTTAGGCCAGGGGTACTTGTGAGGGCACCGCATAGGATACCCACCATTAGCGCAGAATCTATACTAAAAATATGCATGGCTGCAATTGCCAGCAGAACATCAGCTAGCACAATTAGTGAAGCCATAATAGCTAGGTTCCGACCCTGTTTCTTGAACGAGTTCAAAAAACCTGGCCCAGCCTGTATGCCCACGGTGAATATGAAGAGCACCATGCCGATACGCTCGATAATTTGTGGCACAACAACCCCAAAATGCCCAAACGCAAGGGCAACAAGTAGTATGGCTGAAACATCAAAAGAGAACCCCTTAATTTTAATTTTACCCAAGATAAAACCAAGCGCTATAATTGCAAAAAGCGCAAATACAGGGTTTGTTAGTAGCTCCATGGCGTTGTAGTGGTTTCTGGGGCAAAAGTACGAAAACCCTTCACACGAATGATGCACGAGATGCTATTTTACAGCATAATAACGAAACAAAACGTATCCCAATGCGTTATAAACATTAATTTTTTGAGACAATATTATTGACAATAGCCTTTTTATTTCATAATTTGGGCTTTGATTTAGCACCTAAAAATTGTGGAGATACATAGAGGAATAAAAAAAATGTTATAAAATTGCAGACTAATTAGCTGGCATCACTTTACTGTAAATTCACTTACAACTACAAATACTTTTCACTAACCTAAATCACAAAACACAAACTTAATCTTTAACAATTTCAGAAATGAAATCAAAGAAGGAAATGAGAAAGCCAGAACGAGATTTTTATGCTGGCGCCGAAGAGTTTAAAAAGAATCGAAAGCTCAAACCGGTGAAAAAGGAAAAAAACCCCAAGCGTGCTTTTTTCGATGAGATTGATGAGATAGATGATATTGAAATTGATTACCTAAAAGATGAACTTTATGATGAAGAAATAGTTGACGATGACGAAGACCACTAGAGTTCACTAAAATATTTGTTTTCATGGGGGCTATGCCCCCTTTTTTATTTAAAACCCTTTTCTTACGAAACCAATTGGGATGAAATGCCGTATTTCTAAACAAACTTTACTATTTTTACCCTAAACAGGATCTCAATGCCCAGGCTCAAATATTTATTTGCTTCAGCGTTAATACTTGTATTTGTACTCATGGGGGTATGGGTGCCTGCTACCAATTTAAATACCGATTCAATTAATAGGGTAATTAGCTCAACCTCGGAGGAAAAGCGCCTTGAGGTTTTACTGTCGACAGCTGAAAAAATAATCCATCGCCATCCTGAGCAGGCCATAGTTTATGCCGAACGTGCTCTTTTGTTGGCCAAAGAGCGCCAGGATGCCAATAGCGAGGCTCAGGCACACCTGCTGTTGTCGAGGGCCAAATCAAAATCTGGCCAATATGCCGTGGCCCTCGATCATTTGGATGAAGCCCACACTTACTTTCAAAGCGCAAACGACAGCATACACCTTGTTGAGAGCTTCCGGCTTTACGGAAATATCTTCACTCAAATTGGAGACTTTAAAAAATCCACCGAAAACATCCAGCATGCCATTGCCATTGCTGTAAAAATTAACAACCAACTTTCCCTTGCCGACCTAACACGAGAACTTGGTAATGTGTATTTCTACTTTGGAGAAAGGGCTATAGCCCTAGATTTTTTTCAAAAGAGTTTGGATATTAGCCTCGAGATTAAGTATTCCGATGGTGTGTCCCGCGCTTACAACAACATGGGTCGCATTTATACCGAGCTTGGTCGTTACACTGTAGCACTCGATTACTTGATGCGATCGTTGGAGTCAAAAGATAAGGATGCCGATAGGGTTAGCTATGGAAACACCCTGTTAAATATTGGTACGGTTTACCTTCGAACAAAAGAGTACCAACGCGCCATAAATTATTTTGAGGAGGCCAGGATGAATTTTGCTGCCGTCAACAATGTAGATGGAACGGCAAATGCACTTTTTTACCTAGGAGATGCATACTTTGCTCAGCAAAGGCACAACCAAGCAATAGCAATGCTTAACCAAGCTTGGGAAATCGCCTCAAGTAATAATTTACAACGCCTAATGGTAAGTATAAGCCGTGCATTATCCAATGTTTACGAGAGTATTGGCGATTATCGAAAGGCGCATGAGTATCTGGCTCGCTTTTTATCGCTCCGCGATACAGTTTATAGCGTCGAGCAGTCGAACCTACTCGTTGAGCTGGAGACGCGTTACAAGCTAAACGATAAGCAGCGGCAAATTGAGCTCCTCTCAAAGGAGAGGGCTCTGGAGGAAAGCGAGAAAACCCGAATTAGAATATTGATAACCCTTCTGGCTCTTGTGGCATTGCTATTCTTTTTACTTTCGTACTTTTCCTACGTCCGGTTTCGATACAAAAGCAAGGCGAACGAAAAACTCCTCGAAGAGATAGACCATCGCAAGCGTGTTGAGGCTCAACTAAATGAGTACCAAGAGCAACTCGAAAACATTGTGGAGGAGCGAACCCGGGAACTTAAAGTTGCAAAGGATAGGGCCGAGGAGGCCGATAAGCTCAAAACCTCGTTCCTAACCAACATATCGCACGAAATACGCACCCCATTGAACGCAATTGTTGGGTTCTCATACCTGCTCACCGATAAGGAGTCGACCGATGAAGCAAAGGCTGAGTACGTGAAGATAATCAAAAGCAATGGCGAAGTGCTGATGAACCTTATTAACGATATTCTAGATATTTCAATTATTGAGGCAGGGCAACTCAGAACTAAAATCAAGCCTGTTGTGGTTGATGATGTCCTGGATGAGCTTAAACTTTTTTTCCAACAAGAGATTGATAATTACGGCAATAGTAACCTGAAGCTTGTTACGGATTATGATGATAGGTGTAATAGGCTAGTTGTTAATACCGACGGAGTTCGATTACGCCAAGTAATGTCGAACCTACTATGGAACGCCCTAAAGTTTACCCCTGCCGGGCAAATTACCCTAGGGTATAGGTTGTCTGGTGCTGAGGAGTTGATCTTCTTTGTTAAGGATACTGGCTTGGGTATTGAGGCCGATAAGCACAAGGTGATATTTGAACGGTTTAGCAAGTTCACCACAGGCAGCGAAACCAGCCTATACTCTGGCACAGGCTTAGGACTGGCTATTTGCAACGAGCTGGTTGAAGCCTTGGGTGGAAAGATTTGGTTAGACTCATACCCGGGAAAGGGTTCAACCTTCTACTTTACCATTCCCTATAAACCGAACGGAGAACTTGGGGCAGAGCCCAAGCTAGTGGATGATAAAACCATTGACCTATCGTTGCTTAAAGGCAAAACAATTTTAGTTGCCGAGGATGTAACTAGTAACTACAAGTTGATTGAGGCGTTTCTCTCCGATACCGAGCTTACTATTCTGTGGGCAAAGGATGGGGTTCAGGCAATTAACCTGTTTAGAGAGAATCCATCAGTAAACCTTGTTCTTATGGATGTGCAGATGCCACTTCTTGACGGAATTAATGCGCTTAAGAACATCCGTAAGTTAAACCAAAACATCCCCGTGATTATCAACACGGCCTTTTATCATAACGACGAAAGGGAGAAATGCTTTGAGGCAGGTTGTACCGATTACATGAGCAAGCCAATACGTAAGGAGGATCTGCTTGTAATTCTCACCCAGAGCCTTAAGCAGGAGGCGAAGTTTTAACTACTTTTTTATCAACCACTTATCCTTAACGTACACCTGACGTTCAAATGCTTGATCGAGCGAAATAAAGGTTTCGGTATTCATTACGCCGGGAATGTTTTGGATTGTGTTTACCAACACCTCCATAAGGTGCTCGTTATCGCGACAGAAGATTTTTAGAAGCAGCGCGAACTGACCTGTAATAAAGTGGCACTCAACCACCTCTTGCATCTGGCGAAGCGCCTCAACCACCCCTTCGTACTGGTTTGCCGCAGCAAACTGCACACCCACAAATGCGCACACGTCGTAACCCAACGCCTTGGGCATAACGATTATCCGCGAACCATCAATTATACCCGCTTCCTCCATCTTCCGAACCCTTTGGTGGATTGCAGCCCCCGAAATTCCGCATTCTCGGGCAATTTCAAGGAAAGGCATACGAGCATTTTTAACTAGGTAGGCAAGTATTTTCTGATCAACCTCATCGACTTGGTATTTTGAATAGGCCATTTTCGTTACAGATTAAAATTAATTTCGCCATAAAATTAACAAATTGTAAGCAAACACATCCACCTTATGCACACTTTTTATGGAAAAATTGAATTTGAAAAAAGCCAGCCCCTAGGGGCTGGCTTACTTTTCGGTTTATGTTAGGTATTTTAGTAGTTCTGCTCTGGGTACAGCTCGTTCCACCAGCCCTTTTCGTTTTTCAAAGGTTTGCTGAAATACGCTAATATGGTGTTGGTCCACTCAATGCGCCTGCTGTACTTTAGTATATGATGATCTTCACCATCAACCTGAATTAGATCAGCGGGTTTACCCAGCAGCTTAAGCACCGTAAACATCTGAATGCTCTCTTCCATAGGCACATTGGTGTCGTTGGTTCTGTATAGGAGTAGCAAGGGGGTAACCATCTTGTGAGCATTAAACAGCGGGCTCCTATCAACATATAGCTCCTTGTTATTCTAGGGGAAGCTGTTTGCACTAGCCTCGGTGCTATAGGAGTATCTCCACAAACCCTCGCCCCAGTAGCTGGATATGGAGCTGATACCTGCATACGATATAGCCGCTGCAAAGATATCGGTTTGCGTTAGCAGGTACATGGTCATAAATCCTCCGTACGATACCCCAATGCAGCCAATTTTATCCTCATTCACAAAGCTATGCTGTGCGGTAAACATTTGGGTGGGCTCAAAATTTCGTCGGCGGTAATTTTGCCCCAGACGTTCACGTGTGCCGCTGAAAAAATCTTACCAAAGCCAATGGCGTCAATGGGTTGTAGAACCAGCACAACGAATCCGTTGGCTGCGTAGTGCTGCTTTGGGTATCGACCGCCAAAATCGCTCCCTACCGGGGTTGTTCCGCCGAAGTAGTAAACAATGGAGGGGTATTTTGGGGTTGCGTAAAAGTTTGGGGGTAAGTAGTATCTGCCAACAACCTTTTGCCTCTTTCCGATACAAGTTCCCAACCTCTCACCTCTCCAAGCTGCATGTGGGTGTAATTCACGGCATCAGAATCGTCAATCACCCGAGTTTTCCCGATTTTAGGTCGATACTATGGGCCTAAAGTTGCCAAATCCGCTTGAAAACCAGCATTTTTAACACCCCTTGTTATGGGCTGGCTATTAATTTTCTGTCGTGTCTTTAGATTCGACATATAAATTTGCTACATTTTTTACGGTTTCACACGTGCGTTGGAACAGGCACACTCCCTGCCTTGCCGTCAGGCAGGTTTGCTAAGTTTTGGTCTGAGCGGTGGCTTGTGCGACTTGGCAACCCGCTTGCGGCTCACGAACACCTAAAGAAAAGAACAAAGAGTGAGTAATGTGTGTGGCTGTTAGAGAAGATATCCTTTTGTTAAACCAAATTCAACACCTTTTTCCCAATCTGTTGTTAAATGATTTCTGACTGCATTAAAAAGATGTTCAACTACATCTATGTGTATTGGGTTTTTGACATATTAATGGGAGCTACAGGGCAACCGCATTTAAAAAAAGTAACCTAAAATTTGGACCGGCTCCTTAATCTGTTTATATTTACCCTGACTTTAGCGTCAATGAAGGCGTTAAAAAAAAATGCTAACACACACGGGCCCAGGG